>Ga0208821_1000299_pt1 | contig 41681 bp, 34 predicted proteins | sample June2015DPH_20_5_FD_184720 | JGI IMG/M metagenome (GOLD analysis project Ga0208821, IMG submission 184720) | Peatland microbial communities from SPRUCE experiment site at the Marcell Experimental Forest, Minnesota, USA - June2015DPH_20_40... | ecosystem: Environmental > Terrestrial > Soil >...
GCGAAGGCGCGCACAAAAGAAGCCCTTGATCAGGCCATCACCGAACTGCTGCCCCAGATCACCGCAGAGAACGCTCAAGCTTGGTTCCGGCTCCCCTTCAAAACTCTACAGTGATACAAAAAATGCTCTAGTGGCATAGCCTGTCTCCTCTTGGAGAATAGGGCCCATAGTCAACGTGGTCAGGGGCACAAACAGGAATGCCATCCCAACCCCCTGAGTGATCTGGTACCAGAAGATATCCCACGTGCCGGACTGCAACGTCATATGTGAGTAGCCGAAAAACGCCAGACCGGCCGTGCCAAATCCGAATGCCAACATGCGGCGCTCGTCCCAGCCCTTACCGAGCAAGTAACCGACCAGGGGCATGCAGAGAGCAGTTCCAATCCCTCGCGGGCTACTCCAGATTCCCGCCGTAGCCGCCGTCCAGCCCAGCAAGGTCTGCATGAACAACGGCAACAACACCAGACTTCCATAGAGTACAAAGCCGAGTACTGTCACCAGGGCGATGCCGGTCGCGAAGGTCCGAGATTGTAGGAGGCGGAAGTGGACGATCGGGTCTTCGACGGTGAGCTCGCGAATGACGAAAGCAGCGAGGAAGACCAAAGCCATTGCGGCCAGTACTCTGATCAAATCGGAGCCAAACCAGTCTTTTTGCTGCCCCTTGTCCAGCATGATCTGCAAGGCACCCATGCCTAGCGCCAGCATGCCCAGTCCCCAGAGATCGGCGCGCAGCGACCCGCGCCGGATGTAGTGGGGATCGTGAATGAACAGGTAAATCAAGGTCAAGCTGAGAATGCCGACCGGCACATTGATGTAGAAGACCCAGCGCCAGGAGTACGAATCGGTTATCCATCCGCCAAGCGTGGGGCCGAGGATCGGGGCCGCCACAATCCCCATTCCCCAGAAAGCCATTGCTTTGCCACGCTCCGCCCCTGGGAACTCTTCCAGCAGAACCGCCTGCGACAGTGGCTGGAGCCCTCCCCCCGTGATCCCTTGGAGCACCCGAAAGAAGATCAGCGCGGGCAGGTTAGGGGCAAGCCCACACAAGACACTGGACAGCGTGAATCCGGTCACCACGGTCATTAGCAGCCGCCTGCGCCCCAAATAGTTGGCCAGCCAGCCAGTGATCGGAAGAATGATGGCGTTTGCCACGATATAGGACGTAAGCACCCATGTCGCCTCTTCTACACTCGATGAAAGAGAGCCCGCGATGTGAGGCAGGCTGACGTTGACGACCGAGGTGTCTAGTACCTCCATCACGGCGCTGGACATAACCGCCATGGCAACGATCCAACGGTGGCCTCCTGGGGCCAACGGTGATGTTGAGGACGCAGGGATAATGGAAGAACCGGGATAGGGAACTGACTGGAGCGTTGGCTCCGACACGCCTGTACTTGAGGCAGAAATTCGACTTGAAACGGGCATCTTTGGCCCCGCACGACCTAGCTTCCAAGCAAAGCCTAGCAGCCCGTGGTAGAACTACTGAAAAATCGCGGGCGGTGATCAGGTGTGCGGTAAGTGGACGATGGTTCCTTCCGCGGGCCAGCAGCAGGAGAGCGCAGCGGGATCCGCGAAACGGCCTTCCCCAGGCCCCACAGAAAGCGCAAAAGTCGGGAAAACACCTGCCCAGCACGGTTTTTCAGCTCGCGCGGCGTGCCCGCACCCAGCAGCTTGCGCAGAATCAGGCTCAGATTGAACGCGCCGACCTGAACTAACTGCCGCTTCAGAATGTTTTCGTATCCGCGTAGATGGCAGCGCCGCATCGCGCCCGTCTCGTAGCAGTGCGCGAAGCTGCGCTCGACCAACTCGCCGCGCCGCCGCAGTAAACTCTTGCCGTACTCGCCCCGCACCCGCCGCCGGTTCGCGTACACCGCTTGTTGCTCGGCCAGTTTGCCCGCCCAGTTCCGCCGCCCCTTCTGTTTCTTTTCCGGAATGTAACTGCGCACGCCATACGCCTTCATCCGCTTCACCACCGCGCCGCTGTGGTAGCCCTTGTCAGTAACCGTCTCCTCGATCCCGGCCAGGTTCACCTGTGGCGCTTCGTTGGGCCGCAACTCCGCCTCGCGCCCGATCTGCTCCGCCACTGCCATCCCGGCCGCGCACAGCGTCTCATCCAGCGTGGTCGTGTCGCCCTTATCGGCGCCTTGCAGCGTGACCGCCACCACCGCGCCCGTGTCCAGATCCACCGCGTGCTCGGCCTTGTGCGTCAAATGCGTGCGCCCGTCCTTCATCTTCGCAATCCGCGCATCCTCGTCTGCAGGACTCTTCCATTCCTTGTTTGACGTGCGCTTCTTGCGCTTGCGATCCAACCGCGCTAAGTCTTCGCGCGTCGGCGTCGCGATCTCCGACGCCTTCGCCAGCCCGCGCAGAAATTCCTCGTAACTCTCCCCCGTGTCCCGCCGCACAATCGAGCGCATCGCCGCGTTCGCCTCCAGCGTCGTCGCATCAATCGCGATCCGCTGGCCTTTCAGCAGCCCGCGATCGGCCAGCACGCCCAACACCCAGGCGAATACTTCGCGATGGGTGTCCAGATCGATCAGCCGCCGCGTGCGCGAAATCGTCGAGTGGTCCGGCGTGTACTCGTCCAGCGAAATGCCCACGAAACGCCGCAGCGCCAGCGCGTCCGCCAGCCGCCAGGCAATGCCGCGCTCCGCTCCGATGCCCTCGAAATACCCGATCAGCAGCGCCCGAAAGTAAATCCCCGGCGTCAGCGACGGACGCCCGTACTTCTCCGCATAAAACTTCGCGCACCGGCCCTCGACAAACTCGTCGAAGCGCTCCGCTTCCAGCAACTCATTCAAACGCTGATAAAACGGATGCCCCGGAGCTGATGCCAACTCCGTGTGCGCAATCCACAACCCCTCTTGCTTCTCCCGCTGCTTGCGCGTGCCCATCGCCATGCCTGAAGTCTACGAATAAAACCTGTGGATACCCCAGAGTTTTCTGCTCACGTATCCAGACTTGCACCACAGCCTGCTAGGCTCATGTCGTGATGCGGGCAGTGATGGCAGTCACGGTTACGCCATCTACCAGCCACCGGCCTGATCTGCGGTCTGAGGTCGAGCACGACTTCAACGCGCTAGCAACTGCCCCCATTGCCTACTCGCTCAGGTCCCGCGGACTGGCTCAATTGTGCCGTAACTGTTCGTGGACCGCCAACCAGGTTTGGAGAGGAGTTGTGTCCACCGCTGGCTGGCACGCCTCTCGCCTTTCCCCGATACTCCTGCGCGTGCTCGGAATCACTTGGGCGTGTCAACGCTTCTCCGGGGCCGCCAATCCTGCCGCATTGAGGATTACCGCTGCGGTCCGATCGATGCCCGCGTCGGAATTGATCATCAAACTGTAAAGGTGCCGGTTCGCCCAATCGCATCGGTAGTACCTGCGAATGTATGCTGCGCGGATGCGGTCGAATTCGTCGAGAGCCGCTTCGCACTCAGTGTGCGTAGAATAGCGATTTTGGATCCGCTTGAGTTTCTCCTGCTTTGAGCCGTACACGAAGACATGGAAAGCGTCCTCACGTTCCCGCAGGACGCACTGGGCTCCACGACCCACAATCACGCACCGCCCCAATCTGGCAGCCTCACGAATTACGATTGCGCTGAGTTCGACCAAGTAGTCCGGATCGACGACGTCGGGAGCAGGACCGGACCAGGTATATGTGTTGCCTATCCAGAATGCCTTGAGCAGCCTTTCAATGAACGAGCTTGGGTGCTCATCCATCTGTGACACCTCGGAAGGCTGCACATGAGCGCGGCGGGCAAGTTCGAGGATCAGTTCGCGATCCAGAAGCTTCCAGCCAAGGCGAGTGGCAAGCTCCTGCCCTATGGCGGCGCCCCCACTACCATATTCGCGCGCAATCGTGATTACCCGAACTGTTTTCATGTGATGAGCACTATCACTTGAATTACTGTCTCGGCCCGTCGAAACGCCGGTTTTAGCCGGGGGTCCGCTAACATGCAGCGCATGCTCGCGTGCCAGGCTCAAAGCCTTTTCTCCGTTGCTGGCGGAAATAACTTCATGTCCGGCGGTGGTCAACGCCCGTTCCGTCGCCATTCTGAGAAACTTGCTGTCTTCCACCAGAAGTATTTTGCGAGGGCATGCCGTGCACCTGACACCTCGATTGTCATCATGCACCACGATGTCTTCGCCGCCGATTATAGAGAAGAGCAATAGCGGTTAATTGGCATGGCGGTAATGGAAGACAATATCCATGTTGCGCTACAAAACTCGACCTTCTCTCTGATTTTAGTATAGATGACACATGGGAAGGGCCAGGGACAAAAACCAAGTCGATGATTTAGAAGGGAACATCAACAATCCGAACCAACCGTGCATATTGAGCGAGAAGGAAGCCCAGATAGCTCCTTATCAAGTTGCAGAAGAGGCGAAGTAGTTCTTATATCGGATATAACGGAGCCACAGAAAGCCTCCTTCTGAGCGTGGCTGCGAGATCCCGCTCCGAAGGTATTGGGCTGCGGAGTTCAGTTCACAGTCGCCCCGCCGCAGCACCGCTTGTACTTCTTCCCCGAGCCGCACGGGCACGGGTCGTTCCGCCCAACCTTGGGAGCATTGCGCCGTGGTTCAGTCCGGTGAGCACCGGGACTGACCTGCCGATGCGCCCTGAAATACCGATATGCCTGCAACAGCCCCGCCGCCATGGGCACGATGACTTCTTCGCGCTTCTCTGGGCTGATCGGCTCGGGGCGCATCTCGGGGTCTTCATCGTGCTCATAGTGGAGCATGAATATGGGAACCATGCATCCGCCCTGCTCCTCGTCGTTGACAAGCCCAACCCAGCCGTCGTGCCGCATGAGCGTGCCCTGCATAAAGCCGTGAGCCCAGTCGTTACCGTGAGCCACGCCATTCTCGTCCTGCAACAGGATCGGCCCGTAGACCTCATCCTTGTTCAGTGCTGCGGCGATGGTGTTCCAGTGACGCATCATCCGCCCCAAGATTTCGTTCGCCTCGTCGAGGCTGGAGAACTCGCAAGTGTCCGACATCTCGCCGCCGAAGACCTCCCGGTAGTATTCGCTCGGCATCACGGTCTCCGGTCCCGCGATGAGGGCGGCGAAGAACCCGTCGAGCGCCTCGACGTTCATCGCCCTGCCGCCCTTGCAGCCCTTGAGGAAGTCTCCGAGGCGATCAAGCTCGGCGTCGGTCAACGGCTCGTTTTGGGTGAACATCTTCATGGGGAATCCTTGGGAGGGTTTTCTGTTCCGTTACTGCTCAGACCCCAATAATCACCAGATCCGTGCAAATCGGCGTAATTGACGCTCAATTAAAAACAGAAACCATCCGACAAAAAAGTACGCGGTCGCGGGTTCTCTATTCGATCTTTGTAGCGCCCCACTGTGCTGGTTCGCATACCTTGGCGGCGGCCTCGCTGGGATTCAGATTTGTGTCCCAACGAGAGGCGTCGAGGCGTTTGCCACTGACCTCATCGGCGGAGTCCGAGATGAGCCAGAGCAGCGGCGCCACCATGATCTCCGGAGAGATCAACTTTTGCTGGAGTTCCGGGGGGACTTCGTCTGGAATCATGCCCGTGAGACTCGCGCCACCCGGAAGCAGGGCGTTGGCTGTCACACCGGTTCCGGCAAGATCTTGGGCCCAGATGATCGTTTCGGATTCAAGCGCGGCTTTCGATGGACCATAGGGAGAGAAGCCACGCCGCCGCATGGTTTCGTGATTCATCGAAATGTTGATGATCCTGCCCCACCCGCGGGCGATCATGCCGGGCGTGACGGCCCGGGACATAAAGAATGGGCCGTTCACGTTCGTTTCAATGATCATCCGCCATGTCTCCGGGTCCGTCTCCCAGAAAGGGGGAGGCTCGATTAGAAAGCGTTCCGAAACATAACGCATCCCACGGCCAGCGTTGTTCACCAGAACATCGACCGGCCCGAGCCGGGCTTCGACTTCTTGGATCAGGGCAGCGCAAGCAGACTCGCGGCTGACGTCCGCCATCACGGGGTAAATCTGTCCTTGGGGCGCTTCCCTGGCAACAGCTTCAATCTCATTGCGGGTCCAGGCAGCCGTAATGGCCACGCGGAAGCCGGCGCGGCTGAGGCCGAGTGCCATGGCCCGACCAAGCCCTCTGCCTCCGCCAGTGACAATTGCGATTCTTCCATGGTGCGCCATAGCTAGAGATTGATGCTGCGCATCCCCTGCTCGTGGTATCGCTCTCCGGCGGTTACGCCCACCGGGAAAGCCTCATCGAGGCGGCGAAGCTGTTCCTCGGTCAGATGAACATTCAAGGCCCCGAGATTTTCTTCGAGATACCGTGTGTGTTTCGTTCCGGGGATGGGGACGATATCCTGGCTCTGAGCGAGCACCCAGGCAAAGGCCAACTGCGCCGGCGTACAGGTGATTTCCTCTGCGATTTGCCTCACGGTCTCGGCCAGATGCAGATTGCGCTTGAAGTTTTCTCCCTGGAACCGGGGATGGTGACGCCGCCAGTCCTCCTGTGGAATGTCCTCCTGTGTCTTGAACCGTCCCGTGAGGAAGCCGCGTCCCAGCGGGCTGTAGGCGACAAAGCCGATGCCCAATTGCCGGCACGTCTCCAGGACTTCGCCTTCGGTGTCCCGTGACCAGAGCGAATATTCGGTTTGCAGTGCGGCAATCGGATGAACTTTGGCGGCGCGGCGAACGGTGGAAGGAGCGGCTTCCGACAGACCCAGGAATCTTACTTTGCCCTCATGAACCAGATCAGACATGGCGCTAACCGTGTCCTCGATCGGCGTATTGGGATCGGCGCGATGCTGATAGTAAAGGTCGATGTGCTCCACACCGAGCCGCTTGAGGCTCACCTCGCATGCCCGCTTCACATACTCGGGCCGTCCATTAACGCCCAAGAACTCGCCATTGGCCCCGCGGACATGTCCGAATTTTGTTGCCAGAATCACCTGGTCGCGGCGGCCGCGAATGGCGCGCCCAACCAGTTCTTCGTTTTTCCCGACGCCGTACATATCCGCGGTGTCCAGGAAATTTACGCCCAGTGAGAGCGCCCGATGGATCGTGGCTAGCGATTCCGCCTCGTCTGACGGTCCGTAGAATTCCGACATGCCCATGCAGCCCAGACCCAGAGTTGAAACAACTAGTCCTTGTTTTCCCAATTTGCGTGTTTTCATCATTCGCCGACATTTCCCATATGACCTTACGCCCCACGTCCATCCGGACGATTCCGTCTCATTGACCAACAATGTATCAGCTCTGCCAGTGGCATCAACTTATACCCCCGCTTCAACATCTTGTCGATAGTCACGATATCAGCTGACCCAGAGCAGCCGTAGATTGCCGGTAGAATGCGATCCGCCGGGTGGCTGCCAATCTTCGCCGGGATAGGCAACAGGGGAGGAACATGGGGCGAGAGCAACCCAGAGCGTCTTCCTGCGTTTAGAATCATCCAAGAAAACTTATGCAGACTCGACATCTAGGCAACTCCGACTTAGAGATCACCCCCATCGGTATTGGCGCATGGGCGATGGGGGCCGGCGACTGGGCTTTCTCCTGGGGACGACAGGAGGACGATGACTCGATCGCGGCGATTCACGCGGCGCTCGATGCGGGCGTCAGCTGGATCGATACCGCGGCCGTGTACGGACTGGGGCACTCGGAAGAGGTCGTCGGCAAAGCGATCGCGGGACGCGCACACCGTCCTTACGTCTTTACCAAGTGCAGCCTGGTGTGGAACGACCAGCGCGAGATCGGGCACAGCCTGAAAGCCGCCTCCGTGCGCCGCGAACTGGAAGCAAGCTTACGGCGGCTGCGGGTGGATGTGATCGATCTCTACCAGATCCACTGGCCCGATCCAGAGCCCGAGATGGAAGCGGGCTGGCAGACGCTGGCCCAAATCCAAAAGGAAGGCAAGGTTCGTCACATTGGCGTGTCGAACTTCAACGTGGCCCAGATGAAGCGGGTCGAGAGGATTGCGCCCATCACTTCGCTGCAGCCGAACTACAACATCGTGACCCGCGACATCGAAAAGGACATTCTGCCGTTTTGCCGTGAGCGGCACATCGGCGTCATCGTGTACTCCCCGATGAAATCGGGACTGCTAACGGGCAAAATGACACGCGAGCGCATCGCATCGCTGCCGCCAGACGACTTTCGCCCGAGAACCCCCAGCTTTCAGGAACCGCTGCTGAGTCGCAACCTTGGGCTGGTGGAAGTGCTACGCGGGATCGGTGAGCGTCACGGTCGCACGCCAGGCGAGGTCGCAATCGCCTGGACGCTGCGTGATCCGGTCGTCACCGGAGCGATTGTGGGCATGCGTTCCGCTGAGCAGGCAAAGCAGATCGTGCGCTCAGCAGAATTCCGCCTGAGTTCCGATGAGATTCTCGAGATCGAGGAGTATCTCAAGGCGAATCCGGTTGTTGCATGAGTACGGAAAACTCGAATCGAAGAAGCAAGCCATGAACGTGTCTGGTGCATTCGTATTTCTCGCAGGTTCCTTGCTGGGGGCACAGTACAGCTCTGCGCAAGCCACCTCTACTTCTCCGCTGACCGCGGTGGCTAATGTTGACCTCCGCCGCTACGCCGGCAAGTGGTACGAGATTGCTCGTTATCCGAACCGCTTCCAGCGTAACTGTCAATCCGACACGACTGCTGTCTACACGCTACGGGATGACGGAAAGGTCCAAGTTGTGAACGCGTGCCGTGAGAAGAATGGGAAGGTAACAACCGCGCGGGGCACGGCCAAGGTAGTCGACAAAAAAACCAATGCCAAACTGAAAGTGACATTCTTCTGGCCGTTCTACGGCGACTACTGGGTCATCGGCTTGAGCCCTGACTACCAGTACGCGATTGTGGGTGAACCTAGCCGGAAGTACCTGTGGATCTTGAGCCGTGCACCCATCATGAAGGAAACCACATATCAGGAAGTTCTGCGCCTGGTTGAAACGTTGGGGTACCAGCCCGGGAAGTTGCAGAAGACGAACCAATCCGAATATGTGGCGCAGCGACAGTTCAGGGGCACGCTGTCTGCAGTCGCACTGGGGGGAGGTGCGCCTTGTGAGATTCTGCAAGACGTTCGCGAGGCTGGCTGGTTTCCTGATGGAACAAAACTCGCCGTCAGCCACGACGTCGAGGGAAAGGATCGGATCGAGTTTCCGGTCGGAAAAGTGCGGTACGAGACCTCTGGGTATCTGAGTGACCTCCGCTTTTCGCCACAAGGAGACGGGATCGCGTTTTTTGAACATCCTGTCAAATGTGATGACTGCGGATCTATCGATGTGGTTGACCTAGCGGGACACGCTTCTATGCTTTCGGATGGCTATCAGGCCGAAGAGGGTTTGGCTTGGGCGCCGACGCAGAAAACGATCTTCTTCTCTGGCCAGGTCGGGAACGGATTCAGTCTCATTGTTTATGAGTTGACTCTGTCGGGCCAAAGGAGGACGGTGCTTGTTGCCCCGGATGAGCTTTGGGTCCTCGATGTGTCCAAAGATAGCAAGCTGCTGGTCAGTCGCGGCGAATCCCAGGAGCGGATTATGGCCTTGGCTACGGGATCAAAGAGCGGGCAGGAAATATCCTGGCTGGACAGTTTCGACAATGCGGCGCTGTCCGCCGATGGTCAAACCCTGCTTTTTACCGACGGCTCTACCGCGGTGGGCTTCAACTATGCGCTGTGCCTGCATAAGACGGACGGCTCGCCCGTGGTACGGCTCACACGCGAATTTATCGAGCGCGATGTTAAGAATGGCTAGTCTGCCCGTCGGGGGGCGTGGGCTCATGCGTATGAATCTTTTCCGAATTGCCATTGCAGTTTTGGCGTTGAGCGCGACGCTGCCGGCGCAAGAGGGCGCTCAAACGCAATCCTCCTTCTATCCGGTGTCCGTTTGGTATAGCGGCGGGAAAGCCCGGGCGCCGATGCTGGAGGAGGTGAGTGGGGATTCGGCGCGATTGTGGGAAGAGGATTTGCTGAAAATCAAAGGGTTGGGATTCAACACCGTGCGGACCTGGGTGGAATGGAATGTGGACGAGCCGCGCGAGGGGGAATATCACCTGGAGAATCTGGATTTGCTGTTACGGCTGGCGGATGAAGTGGGACTGAAAGTGATTGTGCAGGTGTACGTGGATTCGGCGCCGGAGTGGATGGGAGCGAAATATCCGGAGGGACGGTACGCGGCGCAGGACGGCCAGCCGATTCCGTCGCAGGCCGCGCCGGGATTTTGCTTTGACAATAAAGATGTGCGGAAGGCGGTGCTGGCATTTTTTCAGGAGGTGGCGCGGCACGCCGAGAAGAGCAAGGCGTTTTACGGGTGGGATTTGTGGAGCGAACCGGCGGCGCTGAACTGGGCACGCGTGGGATACAAATCGGAGCCGATGTTCTGCTATTGCCCGGCGAGCATGGAGCGGTTTCGCGAGTGGCTGCAGATGAAATACGGGACGCTGGAGAAGTTGAACGTGGCGTGGCACAGGACGTTCACAGATTGGAAGGAGGTCGAGCCGCCGCGCTACGGAACGATCCTGACATACACGGATTTTATGGATTGGCGGGTGTACTACGGGTACAAGCTGGCGGAAGACCTAAAGATGAGAAACGACGCGGTGAAAGCGATCGATCCGGGCCACGTGACGACGAGCCACGCGCCGAATCCTTCGCCAATGGACCGGACGCTGGCGGATCCGTACGATCCTACGGACGATTTTCTGATGAAGGATTCGGTGGATTATTTCGGCACCAGTTTTTATCCGAAGCTGACGGCGGTGGAATACAACTGGAAGCTGGAGCGCCGGGTGCTGGCGATGGATTTGACGGCGGCGATGACTGGGGGTCGCGGATTCTACGTGGGGGAACTGCAGAGCGGGTTCGGCGTGCATGGGACGACCATTGGATCGGAAGTGACGGCGAGCGACCTGGAACTGTGGACATGGGGGATGGTGTCGCGCGGAGCGCGGGCGATCAACTACTACGCGTTTTACCCGATGAATGCGGGATATGAGAGCGGCGGCTACGGAATGATTGAACTGGACGGGACGCTGACGGAGCGCAGCCGTCGCGCAGGAGAGACGGCGAAGAAAATCGCGGCGAATGCGGATCTGCTGTTGCAGGCGAAACCGAAGCAGGCGGAAGCGGCGATTGTGTTCAGCCCGCTGGTGCCATTGCTGGGCGGCTACGACGAGGAAAACACTCGGAACGCGATGCATAAGGCGCTGGCGGGATATCACCGGATGTTTTTCGAGCGGAATTTGCCCGTGGAGGTGCTCAGTTCGCGGGAACTGGCGGGGCAGAGTTTGCAGAAATACAAGCTAATCGTGCTGCCATATCCGTTGATGATGACGAATGACGAGGCGGCGGCGCTGAAGGCGTATGTGGAGAAGGGCGGGCATTTGTTCGTGGAGGCGCGGCCGGGATGGGTGAACGAAGACGGACACGCCGAGGGAGCGGTGCCGGGATTTGGATGGACGAAAATGCTTGGCCTGCGGGAGAGGTCGATCAACCCGGGGAAGCGAGTTGAGGTGAAGTGGGGCGCGCAGGAGTTTACGGGAACGAACTTCGCAGAACATTTTAGCGTGCTCGATGAGAAGGCGAAGGTGGTGGCGAAATTCGCGGATGGAACGGCGGCGGGGTACGAGCACGCGTATGGAAAAGGGAGCGCGATTTTGCTGGGGACGCTGGCGGGTCAGTCGAACGAGGCGAAACCGGTGGCGATGCATCCCTTGGGAGGAATCCTGGCGAAATGGGCGGGTTTGACGGAGCCGGCATTGAAGGCTCCGGCACTGGTGGAGCTACGGGAGATGGACGGAGAGAAGGGGCGATTTGTGTTTTTGTTCAATCACGGGGAGAAGGCGGCGGAAGTGGAGTTTGCGGAGGAGTTGGAGCGACCGGCCGGGAACATGCGGGAAATCGTAACTGGAGAGACGCGGAAAGTGGAGGGCAAGAGATTTGCGGTGAAGACGGAGGTCCCAGCACTGGGGGTGAGAATTTATAGGATTGATTATTGAGAAGTGGCGAGTGGAAGAGAAAAGAAAGGCTTTAATGCAGAAGAGAATGAAATCCAAAGCCCGCTCTCAAGGAACTAGGATTGCACCCGCAGTGCGGATTTGCCAGACCGTTTATTGAAGAGCAACAAGAAAATCATGGGAGGGGAATTGTGAGCGTTAGTGCTTATCGGGAGCGGATTGGTGGAGTGCTGGGAAAGATTTGGGAAACCCAGGTGGGGAATATTGAGAAGGCTTCGGCGGCGATGGCGGAGACGATTGCGAATGGCGGGCTGGTGCACATGTTCGGGAGCGGCCACTCGGTGCTGCCGGTGCTGGACATGTTTCCGCGATATGGCGCGTATCCAGGTTTCCGTCCGCTGATGGACATGCGGCTAATGTGGACAAACGTGATTGGAAGCGGCGGCGCGAAGGGATTGCTGTGGCTGGAGCGGCAAGAGGGATACGCGCCGGTGCTGTTTGAGAACGAACCGATCCGCAAGGGCGACGTGATGTTGGTGTTTTCGCACGGAGGATTGAACGCGGCGGGGATTGAAGTGTTGCTGGAAGCGAAGAAGCGCGGGCTGACGACCGTGGGTGTGACCTCGCTGGACAATTACCGGAAGAGAGAGGCTGTACATTCTTCGGGGAAGAAGTTGGCGGACGTAGCGGACATCGTGATCGACAATTGCGCGCCGGCGGAAGATGCGCTGGTGGCGATTCCAGGGTGGAAAGCGCCGGTGGCCGCGGGGTCGACGGTGGCGTTCATCACGATCGCGATGTCGATCATCGCGCAGGTGGCGGCGAACCTGGCGGCGAAGGGGCAAACGCCACCGGTATTTGTGTCACCCAACGTGCAGGGAATTCCCGCGGATAATACGAACCGGGTGTACGAGGAATATGAGCGGCGATTGAAAAGGTGAAGCGTGGCGAAGACGATTCGGCGGGGAGTGCTGTTCGGCGGGGCGGCGACGGGGATCTTTGTCTTTGGCATCGTGATGGCGGTGCTGGGGACGCTGTTTGGATTGCCGGAGATGCGGCAGCGATTGAAGATCGACCTTGCGCAGCAGGGAACCGTGTTCCTGCTGCTCTATGTGGGAATTCTGCTGGCAACGCTGGTTGCCGGGCCGGTGATTGACTGGATTGGGAACAAGGTGATTCTGCTGGCGTCGGGCATGGCGGGGTTCGCATACGCCCATCCGTTTGGCGGAGCGAAAGCTAAACCTGCCCCATTCTCTAGTTTGCTGCATTTTGTATTCGACTGCGGCTATCTACAGAGATAGAGCTTCTTCAATGTGTATTGGCAACATAAAGGAGAGAGCGGATTATGTCTTCTACTACACGGCGTAGCTTCTTGACGTTGACTGGCGGCAGTGTAGCAGCCCTTTCGATGGGAACAGACTTCTTAAACGCGAAGCAATTGCCAGGACAATCACCAAGTAGGACTTCGGGCTGGCAAGATGGAAACTTTTCAAATGTAATGGCGATTGCCGCACATCCCGGCGATGTTTTTTTTGCTATGGGTGCTCCGGTGGCCGTCGCTACTCATCTCGGAGGACAAGGCTCCTTGCTAAGTCTCTCGTTGGGAGAGAAAGGCTCTCCCACAATTCCCGCGGAACAATACGGATCCTCTCAACGGGAAGCAGCGCAGAAAGCTGCGGAGCTGCTCGGTGCGAAAGCGATATTTCTTCAGTATCCCGATGGAGAGGTTCCAATCAATGACGAGTCAAAATTTGCTGTCTGTGATTTGATTCGACAATACAAGCCTTTGACAATCGTAACCCACTGGAAAGGAAGTTGGCATAAGGATCATCGGGCCTGTTATGACATCGTTGAAGATGCAATATTTTACGCGGGGCTTCCTGGCCTCGTTCGGAAAGAACCAGGCCATGAAGTAAGGCAGTTATTTTTTGCCGACAACTGGGAAGATGCAGATGGTTTTATCGCGGATACATATCTGGATATAACTTCCGTATTCGACCGTTGGTTGAATGCATGTAGCGCATTCCCGATGTGGCGTGGCGAAACTGGATTCCGTTACAACGATTACTATGGCAGCCTTGCAGTTGAGCGTGGCTGTTTGAGTAATTTTAAGCGCGCCGTCGCATTGATGTCGCCTGCGGAGCAACGTGTTCAGCATATTCACACGCCATAGTGTAGTGCGATGCCGTTTCTCGATACTCTCTGCTAACGGGCATCAGCATAACTGCTCGAAGACCTCTTTTATTGTGCCTAATCTTGAAATGCACATTTCGCGATCTTGCTTTATCTGGTGCTCTTCTTTGGAGGAGTCATTCTTACGAACGGCGTAATCTCGAAGGTTTTCAGTCTTCCATCCATGACCACTTACCAACGGACTAAAATGTTGCTCGCTTGCGCTTAGTTGTGGCAGTCCTGGGTATCGACATCGCGATCTTCCCGCGGACAAAATGAACCGGGTGTACGAGGAATATGAGCGGCGATTGAAAAGGTGAAGCGTGGCGAAGACGATTCGGCGGGGAGTGCTGTTCGGCGGGGCGGCGACGGGGATCTTTGTCTTTGGCATCGTGATGGCGGTGCTGGGGACGCTGTTTGGATTGCCGGAGATGCGGCAGCGATTGAAGATCGACCTTGCGCAGCAGGGAACCGTGTTCCTGCTGCTCTATGTGGGAATTCTGCTGGCAACGCTGGTTGCCGGGCCGGTGATTGACTGGATTGGGAACAAGGTGATTCTGGTGGCGTCGGCGGCGCTGGTGGCGGCGGGCATGGGCGGGTTCGCGTACGCCCATTCGTTTGGCGGAGCGGCGGTACCAGCGGTGCTGTTGGGATTGGGTGGCGGAGGACTGAACACGTCGACGAACGCGCTGGTGTCTGATTTGTACGGCGAGAAGCGCGGGCCGATGTTGAACGTGCTGGGAATTTTCTACGGGATTGGCGCGCTGTGCATCCCGTTGCTGGCGGCGGTGATCGCGGGACATTTCCCGATTGCGCCGCAACTACTGATCTGCGCGGGGCTGGCGGGAGCGTGCGCGCTGCTGTTTTTGGCGATGCAATTTCCGGAGGCGAGCGCGGCGCAGAGTTTTTCGTGGCGCGAGGCGTTACAGGTAGCGCGGTATCCCGGCGTGCTGCTGCTGGGCTTTTTGTTGTTCTGCCAGTCGGGGAACGAAGCGAGCATCGGCGGGTGGACGTCAACGTACGTGGGAGAAACCGGGCTGGGAGCGCGAACGGCGACGTTGATCTTGGCGGGGTATTGGGCGGCACTGATGGTGGGCAGGCTGTTGGCGGCGCGGCTGCTGAAGTTCGTGGGGAAACGGCAACTGGTGCTGGGGAGCGGACTGGGCGCGCTTGTGGGAGCGGCAATTTTGTTGACGAACCGGATGGAAGGGATGTTGGTGGTGGGGGTGTTATTGATTGGCTTGTCGTATGCGGGCGTGTTTCCGACGGCGTTGGCGATTGCCGGGGACACTTACCGGAAGATGACGGGGACGGTTTTTGGATTGTTGTTTGCGATTGCGCTCGTGGGTGGAATGTCCTTTCCGTGGGCAGTGGGACAAATTTCGGAAAGACTGGGAGTGCGGTACGGGATGGTGGTGCCGCTGGCGGGAGCGGCGGGGATTTGCGTTTTGGCGTGGAGGATTTTGCGGGGGGAGAAGCTTGAAGAGAGTTCGTAGGGAAGTGAAAAATCGAATGGCGGCGAACTGCGTATTGGCGGTGGACTTGGGCGGTACGAAACTGGCGGCGGCGCTGGTGGACCGCAATGGAAAAGTGTTGACGCGGAAAAGCGTGAATGTGGACAGGAGTTCCGCGCTGGCACCGGTGAAGCAGATCGTGGAATTGGCGCGGGAATTGGTGGGCGGGAAAAGTTTACGAGGAAAAGTTGCGGCGGCCGGAGTGGCGGTGCCGGGACTGGTGCGGCGGGACGGAAGCGTGTGGGCGCCGAATTTGCCGGGATGGAAGAAAATGGCGCTGGCGCGGCGATTGAAGAGCGCGCTGGGAGTGGCGGTGGTGGTGGAGAGCGACCGGAACGCAGCGGTGCTGGGGGAAGCATGGCGCGGGGCCGCACGCGGGAAGAGCGACGCGATCGTGTTGATGCTGGGAACGGGGATTGGCGCGGGGATTTTGAGCGGGGGGAGATTGGTGCGGGGCGCGCATGAATTATCCGGGTGCGCGGGGTGGATGGTGGTCACGGACGAACATGGGCCGGAGGTGCAGCGCGTGGGCCAGTTGGAATCGCTGGCGGCGGGTCCGGCAATTGCGCGCGCCGCGAAAAAGGAGTTAGCGCGAGGCAAAGGTGGATTGTTGGAAGAGATTCCGGCGGAGACGATCAACGCGTACCAAGTGGCGGAGGCAGCGCGACGCGGCGATATCGTGGGGATCGAGGTGTATCTAGAAGCGGGGCGGCTGCTGGGATATGGCGTGGCGAACCTGGTGAGCTTGTTTGATCCGGAGATGGTGGTGATTGGGGGAGGATTGGCGGGTGCGAGCGATTTGTTTCTGGACGCGCTGCGGAAGGGAATGAAGGAACGGGCGCAGCCGATTGCTGGGAAAAAGGTGAAGGTGGCGGTGAGCCGGTTGGGAGGCGACGCGAATTTGTTGGGAGTGGCCTGGGCGGCAATGGGAAGGGGTCATCGGCGACCAGGAAACGGCGAGCAGTGAACAGCGATCAGGAGGGGTTCGCCACTGTTCGTGGATTACATGGCGGCTGCGTGACGTGACCGGCGAATTTTGTACCAGGGCAAAAGTTAGAGAAACTGGTACGAAAGGAGCTAGAGCATGGCGAGGAAGAAGCACAGTCCCGAGCAGATCGTCGCGATCCTGCGGCAGATCGAGATCGAAGTAGCCAACCATAAGCCCACCGGGCAGGCTTGTGGTGTCGTCTTTTCGTTCGCGATTTCCACTTCAATCTGCCGAAGCAGCGTCACGATCTGCTCCGCCTTGTACCTCTTGATTGACATGACCGATCTTCCTCCTCAGGTGAATTCTCTCTCACTTCACCTGGTCCCAAAAACCCCGGTCAGGTCAGGAAGGAGATGGCGTTTCGTGGCGACGCGGCCTTTGCCAAGAGAATCGACAAGTGGTCGCTTACGAGCTTGCAGTAGAGGTTGGTGAAGACGGGCGGGCGGCTGGTGAAACATGCCCGGTATTACTGGTTGCTCTTTGCGGAGAGTCATCTGACGCGGCGGTTGTTTGCCAGCATGTTGGGGCGGATAGCGGGGCTGCCGGTTCCTACGGGATAGCCCGAGCTGGAGCAATTGGAAAATCGATTCCGAGGTCCGGTGACGGGGCAGTGCCTGAAAAAACTGAGGGAACAGGTAACCATTACAGGGGTTCGGGACTCGCGGGGCCAGCCGAGCCCCCGGCAGAGAAAAAAGCGCGTTGGGAGGGTTCTGTTGGAGATTAACGGGTGTATGCTACGGGTGCCGGGAACGCCATAAAGGAGATTTCGGGTAAATGCGACGCGAATCGAAACCGGCACTGCTGTGACGACCAAAACTAAGGGAGCGGGCATTTACGTCTTCACAGGATTGACGCCGGTACACGATCACTTGATGATCCATAAGGCGGGCTTCAAGGAAATTGCCATTAAGGTATTCGAACTCCACTAGGAGCGTCGTGATATTTGAAGGGTCTCGCTCCGGACTTGACGAGCACAAGACTCGCGCTCATCACCTTTCTGTCGTCCAGGCAATCAGGCTTCTTGAAATGATCAAATCCGTCCACTGTACGCTGCTCGGCACTTCAATTTCATCCGTCGCGGTTGGGACCGGTCTATCGCCCACGGTCGACGCCCGAATGCCGGCGATCTTGGACCGCGTTCTTCAGGAGTTGGGCCGCCGGCCGCCGGACAATATGGAGCTGCTATGACTCTGCCCATCGGTATTCTCATTGTGCTGCTAGGTTTCGTTGGCTGGGGCTTCTGGCGAGCGGTGCGCGCTTACCTGAAATTCCGCGGCAAGCTGATTGTGGCTTGTCCGGAAACGAAGCAGCCGGCCGCTGTAGAGATGGCCACGTGGCACATCGCCATTACGGGCGCCTTCAGGGACCCAAACCTGCGCCTTCGGGACTGCTCCCGATGGCGCGAGAGGGTACCCTGTGATCAGGCGTGTTTGGCGCTAATTGCGGCGGCGCCGGAAGAATGTCTAGTGCATACAATCCTGTCGAAATGGTATCAGGGCAAAACCTGTACTTGCTGCGGAAGACCAATAGGACAGACTAGCCGGTGGCGGCACAACCCGTGCCTGTTGAGTCCCAATATGCGACTCTTCGAATGGAAGGACATCCCGGCCGAAAACATCCCTCTTGCGCTGCGAACTCACGCACCAGTTTGTTGGACGTGTCTCGTTGCTGAGACGCACACGTCCTGATCCTAGGGCATGTCTCGTGATGCTGTAGAGCGCGCACCCTCAGCGGCTAAAGCCGGAGCTTGTTGTAACTCCTGACGGCACGGCTGAAGCCGTGCCCTACCCGAAACCAGCGACGGGTTACAGTATCCCTGAAAATGCTTTAGCTGCTCGCGACCTCCGACGTGGTGCCCGCCAGCTTCTCGCCCGTCAAGTACTCGTGCATGGATCGAGCTGCGGCTCGCCCCGCGCCCATGGCCAGGATGACCGTGGCCGCGCCCGTGACCACGTCGCCCCCCGCCCATACCTTGTCCTTGGAGGTCTTACCTGTCTGGACGTCGCTCACGAAGATCGTCCCATTCTTGTTGACCATCAGATCGGGCGTGCACCTCGGGATGAGCGGGTTGGGGCTGTTGCCGATGGCGACGACTACCGCGTCCATGGGCATCCGGAACTCCGAGCCCGGGATCTTGACTGGCTTGCGCCGGCCCGAAGCATCGGGTTCGCCCAGCTCCATGCGCAAGCACTCGACCTCCTTCAACCAACCATCCTCGTCGCCGATCAGGCGCACTGGCAGAGTGAGGAACTGGAAGATCACGCCCTCCTCCTCGGCGTTCTCCACCTCCTCGATGCGTGCGGGCAGCTCCAGCCGGGAGCGACGGTAGATGATGTAGGACTCCTCGGCGCCCAAGCGCACGGCGGTGCGGGCGGAGTCCATGGCCACGTTGCCGCCCCCGAACACGGCCACGCGCCGGTGCCGCTTGATGGGCATCGAGGACTTCGGATAGGCAAACCCGCGCATGAGGTTCATGCGCGTGAGATACTCGTTGGCCGAGTAGACGCCACACAAGTTCTCGCCGGGGATTTCGAGAAACCACGGCAGGCCCGCGCCGGTCCCCAGGAACATGGCGTCGTAGCGGTCGAGCAGTTGCTCAAGGGTCTTGGTCCGGCCTACGACGTAATCGCAGACCACCTCGACGCCGAGCTTGCGGATGTAGTCGATCTCCCGCCGCACGATCTGCTTGGGCAAGCGGAACTCGGGGATGCCGTAGGTCAGCACGCCCCCCGGTTCGTGCAGGGCTTCGTACATCACCACCTTGTGGCCGAGCTTGATCAGGTCGCCGGCAACGGTGACTCCAGCCGGGCCCGAGCCGACCACCGCGACCTTCTTGCCCGTGGGCGGCCGCATCTCAGGCATCTGCTGCTGGACCTGCGTCGCCTCCCAGTCGGCGGCAAAGCGCTCCAGGCGGCCGACAGCAATGGGCGCGTTCTTCTTGCGCAGGTTGCACTTCTCCTCGCATTGCGTCTCTTGCGGACAGACGCGACCGCACACGGCCGGCAGGCAGTTGGTCTGCTTGAGCTTGTGGATCGCACCGAGAAAATCGCCCTCGGCGAGCCGCCGAACAAAGGCTGGGATGTCGATGTCGACGGGGCAGCCTTCGATGCACGAGGGTTTCTTGCACAGGATGCACCGGTTGGCCTCAGCGATCGCCAGTTCGGGCGTGTAGCCGTGGGCAACCTCGCGGAAGTTGCGCCGGCGGATGTGCGGTGGCTGCTTGGGCATCGCCCGCCGTTCCAAGTCCAGCTTCTTCTTCTCGGCCATGGTCAAACCCCTCTCGCGCACGAGGCCCGGTGACAAAGGTATGCCTCTTCATCCAAGTACTGCTTGCGGCGGGCCAACAGCTCCTTCCAGTCGACCTCGCGGCCGTCGAAGTCCGGCCCGTCCACGCAGGCGAACTTCATCTGGCCGCCGACGCTCACTCGGCACACGCCGCACATGCCCGTGCCGTCAATCATGATCGGGTTCAGGCTCACCGTGATCGGGACGCCCAAGCCGCCGAGCGTCTTGGAGGTCTGCGACATGAGGAACGTGCACCCATTCACCATCACCTGGCTCGGTGCGACGCCGGCCTGGCGTAGCATCTCCGGCAGGCCAGACACGTGGCCCCGAAGTCCCGAGCTGCCGTCGCGGGTGATGGTGAAGACGCGCTTGGCCAGGGCCCGCATGCGGTCCTCCCAATAGAGGAGGAAGCTTCCGCGCGCCTCGAGCACGACCGTGACCTCGGCACCCGCCTCGTGTAGGGCGCGCACGATCGGAAACATGGACGCGATGCCGTAACAGCCAGCCACGCACACCACCTGCCCCGCGCTGGCAATTGCCGTGGGCTTGCCGAGCGGCCCGGCCAACGTGGGAATGTTGTCACCCGCCTTGAGTCGCGCCAGCCTGCCCGTCGACGCTCCAACTTCCATGAACACGACAGTCACGGTGCCTGCCTTGCGGTCCCAGTCGGCGACCGAGAGCGGAATGCGCTCGCCGCCCTCCGCGGCACGCACGATGACGAACTGGCCGGGCTGCACCTGTTCGGCCACTTCGGGAGCATCCACCTCCATAAGGTGGATGTTGGGAACCATTCGTTGCAGCTTGACGATCTTGAACATCAGCGCACCCCCACGCGAACGGGGCTGACCATGTCGCCGCCCGAAGACGAAAGCAGGTACAAGCGCGCCGGCGCGACCTTGCGATCGAGGCGTACAGGATACGGCCGGCTCTGGCCACCGGCGGTGACGGTCAGCGAATCCCCGTCGCGCACACCCAACTCCGCTGCATCCTGCGGGTTCACCAACAACGTCTCCTCCGGCGTCAGCCGGGCCATGCCCTCGATATAGTCAGCCAGGTTCAGGCCGCGGAACCGGTGTGGATTGACCTCACGCACGAGCACATGCCGCGCATCCTCCTCTGCAGGTGCAGGCGCCGAGCCATGGACCTGGTGGCCCGCCAAGAGCGCGGCTGCAGCCCGCTGTGCATCCTTGGCAAGCGCGCTCAGCTCCTCGGCCGACGGCGTGCCGACATCCCGGGCACCCATGGCCTCCAATGCCTTGGCGAAGATCTCCCAGTCCTGGCGCGCCAGCCCGGGTGGCCGCACGGCCGCCTGCACGGTCTTCAACCGCCACTGGCCGTGCGCGACCGCGAGCGAGCCCGTGACCTCGCACCACGAAGCCGCGGGCAGCACTACGTCGGCCGCAAGCTGCTCGGGCGGTGGGAACGTATTCTGGTAGATAACCACATTCACAGGCGGCCGCTTCTCGAAGGGGCTTTCACCGATGATCCACAGCGCGTCGATCTTCCCGTTGCGCACGAGGCGCTCCACATCCTCTCTCGGTTTCGGCCTGAGCGCTGCCACCAACCCCAACAGATTGGCGTGCGGATGCGGTGCCACGACCGCGCCGCGCTTCAGCTCGGCAATCTTGTCGATGGCGGCGAGCAACTCAGTCGCCTCCGGCAGGCAGGCGACGCCCATGCCCAGCAAGAAGGTCGTCCGCTCGGCCGCGCGCAGCGCCTCAGCGATATCGGCCAGATCTGCACTGTCGCTCGCCCGCCCCGACACAACCTTGATGAGGTCGCGCACCAGCGCCGCCTCCTGGCCCGGCTTCGGCGTCACGCGCCGAGAGGCGAAGCGCGAGGTTGGATCTCGGAGCCAGCCAATCTGGAAGTAGCGCGCGCCCTTGTTCACGGCGCGCTTGATGGCGAGCGTGGTGGGCGAGTAGGCGTAGTTGCCGTTGAAGAAAAGCGACACGATGCAGGGCGACGATGCCAGCGCATCCAAGCCCGGCGAAGCGAACGATCGGCTGAGCAACTCGCCAGATTCCGGCGCAATAGCCGTCGTGGTCACATTATCCGTGTGCAGGACGTTGTCCGCCAGCCGCCGCAGCGTGACTAGGTCCTCGAGCAGCAGGTCCGGCGAGGCATAGATCGCGATCCTCGCACCCGGGATCCCTCGGAGCTTTTCGGCGACTGCGGCCGTGGCCCTGTCCCAGTCCACCTCCTCACAGCCCTCAGCCGTCTGCACCGTCGGGACCCTGAGCCGGTCGGGATGGTTTGCCAGGTCGGCCAGGCAGAAGCGGCCCTTCACGCACAGCTCGCCACCTGTTCCTCGCGGATCGCCGGGCGGCAGCGTGGCGACAACGTGGTCTTTGACCACCACCGCCTGGATGTCGCACTGCTGGCTACAGAGCATGCACACCGAGGGGGCCAGCCGCTCGGCCGCGCCCGCCCACTTGCGCCCCTTCTCCGACAGCGCGCCCGTCGGGCACACCGACACGCAGGCGCCGCAGAACTCGCAGCCGGCGTCGCGGTGCGACATCTCGAACGCCGGACCGATGGTGGTGAGGTGGCCGCGCTGGCGGAAGGACAGCACCGCGGCCTGGCGCTGTTCCTGGCAAATGCGCACGCAGCGGGCGCAGAAGATGCAGAGGTTGTAGTCCCGGTCGTAGAACTCCTCGCCGCTCTCCACCGGCAGGTCGCGGTAGCTGGTGGGCAGCGTGAGCTCGGTAACGCCGACGCTCTTGGCTGCGGCCTGCAGCTCGCACACGCTGTCCTTGGGGCAGTAGCGGCATCCCGTGGTGACACCAACCTTGCGGATCGTGCCCTGGTAGGATGCGCATTCTGCGGACTCCGGGCACACCAGGCACGAGGCCGGGTGCTCGCTCAGCATGAGCTGCAGGACCTCGCACCGCAGGGACCGGACGGCGTCGGTCTTCGTATGAACCACCATGCCCTCGCGCGCCTGGGTCGTGCACGCAGGGGGGCAGCCAGGCATACCGTCCACCTCGACGAGGCACAACCGGCATCCTCCGTACGGCGAAAGCTCGGGGTGCGAGCAGAGGTGGGGGATGTAGATGTCGTTCTGCTGGGCCGCGTCGAGAACGGAGGACCCGTCGCGGGCGGACAATTCGGCGCCGTCGATGGTCAATTTCATTCCTACACCTCTTCCTCTCGGTAGTCGCAGCGCAGGCAGCGTTGAGCTTCCTTGATCGCCACTTCCGGGCTGATGGATTCCTGGACCTCGACGAAGCTCCTGGAGCGCTCGGCGACCGGTAGCAGCGCCGGCCGCGACATCGGATACGCCACGGGCTCGGCACCCACTTTGAAGGGCGCGGGCGAGCGGCTCCTGACCCGCCACGGATACACGCGCGTGCAGTCGCCCGTGAGGTATCGGTCGATGGCTACCGCGCCGCGCTCGCCAGCGGCGATAGCCTTGATCACGGTGGAAGCTCCGAAGGTGACGTCGCCGCCGCCGAATATTCCGGGGATGTTGGTTCTCCCCTCATCGTCAATCTCGATGGTGCCGTCGCGCTGAGTCTTCACAGCGTGATCCCGGAACAAATCGCGCACGTCGGCGAACTCGCCGATGGCCGGGATCACGGTGTCGACATCGAGCGTGAACTCGCTGCCCGGCACTGGCACCGGCACTCGCCGTCCCTTGTTGTCGAAGTCGCCGAGCTTCATGGTCTGGCACTCAATACCCTTGATGTGGCCGTGCTCGTCCACGAGCACGCGGGTGGGGGCAGCCAACAGGATGATGCGGACGCCCTCTTGCTCGGCCTCGCGGATCTCATCGGCGAAGGCCGGCATCTCCTCGCGCGTACGGCGGTAGATGATGGTGACCTGCTCAGCACCGAGTCGCACCAAGGTGCGCGCCGCATCCACGGCCGTGTTGCCACCGCCGATCACGGCTACCCGACGGCCGATCTCCCGACGCTTGCCCATGTTCACATCGGTGAGGAAGTCGACGCCCTGGATCACACCAGCCGCGTTTTCGCCCGGCACGCCCATGGCGCGGTCGCCATACATGCCCACCCCTACGTAGATGGCCTTGAAACCCTGGCTGAACAGTTCGCCCACGCGCACGTCGCGTCCCACGGTCGTGCGTGTGCGAATCTCCACACCCAGATCGCGGATGAGTTGGATCTCCGCCTCCAGCACGTCCTTGGGCAGCCGGTATGCGGGGATGCCCACAGCCAACATGCCACCGGCGACAGGCAGTCGCTCCAGAACAGTGACTCCGTAACCCAGACGCGCCAGGAAGTAGGCACAGGTGAGCCCCGACGGCCCTGCGCCGATGACCGCCACCCTCTCCGGCCGTCTCTCGGACGAGACCCAGACCTTGGGCGCGATGCGTCGGTCGCGCGCCAGATCGCCGATGAACCGCTTGAGCACGCGCACCCCCACGGGCTCATCGATCTGGTTGCGCCGGCACTTCAGCATACACTGGTGGTCGCAGATGCGGCCGCACACCGACAGGAACGGGTTGGTTTCCCGCGCGATATGAATAGCATCCTCGAAGCGGCCAGCCGCAATCATCGACACGTAGCCCGGAACGTCCATGCCCACCGGGCAGGCGTTCTGGCACGGCGACAGGAATAGGTTTTGGCATACGCCTGCACTGCACCGCTTGTGTTTGATGTGCTCTTCGAACTCTTTCCTGAAGTTGCGCAGCGTCGACAGGATCGGGTTGGCGGCTGTCTGTCCGAGCCCGCACAGCGAGGCCGCTTTTACCGTCTTGCCGATGCGCTCGAGCGCTCCCAGGTCGGCCTCGGTGCCGTTGCCGTCGCAGATGCGCTTGAGGATTGCCTGCATCTGGCTCGTGCCGATGCGGCAGGGTGTGCACTTGCCGCACGACTCGGCGGCGCAGAAGCCCATGAAGTAGCGGGCGATGTCCACCATGCAGGTGTCCTCGTCCATCACGATGAGCCCGCCCGAGCCCATGATGGAGCCCGCGGCAGCAAGCGACTCATACTCCACGGGCGTGTCGAGAAAGCGCTCCGACAGGCACCCACCCGACGGGCCACCGGTCTGCACCCCCTTGAAGGGCTTGATGGCGCCGCCGCCGATCTCGAAGATGAGGTCGCGCAGCTTGATGCCAAGCGGCACCTCGATCATCCCCGTGCGCTTGGCCTTGCCCACGATCGAGAACGTCTTGGTGCCATGGCTGCCCGGCACGCCGAACTGGCGGTACCAGTCGGCGCCGTGGCGGACGATCTGGGCGACGGTGCCCAGAGTCTCCACGTTGTTGATGACTGTCGGCTTGCCCTGCAAACCCGATGTGGCGGGGAAGGGTGGCCGCACGCGCGGCATGCCACGCTTGCCCTCGATGGAGTGAATGAGCGCCGTCTCTTCGCCGCACACGAAGGCGCCAGCGCCCTCCTTGATGTGGAGGTCGAACGAGAACCGCGACCCGAGAATGTCATTGCCCAAGAGCCCGACCTCGTGCATCTGCGCGATCGCCTTGCGGAGCCGCTGGATGGCGAGCGGGTACTCGGCACGGATATATACGTAGCCCGAGGAAGCGCCGATGGCGTAGGCCGCAATCAGCAGACCCTCAAGCACCGCGTGAGGGTCGCCCTCGATGAGCGAGCGGTTCATGAAGGCGCCCGGGTCGCCCTCATCCGCATTGCAGATCATGTACTTCGAGTCGCCTTTGGCGTCGCGGCAGAATCGCCACTTTTTGCCCGTGGGGAAGCCGGCGCCGCCGCGACCGCGGATCTGCGACTTTGTGATCTCTTCGATCAGCGCGTCAGGCGACATTCCGAGCGCCTTCTTGAGGCCTGCGTAGCCGTCCGTCGCTAAGTAGTGATCAAGCCTCTCGGGATCGATGAAGCCACAGTTGCGCAGCACGATGCGCTTCTGCGCTTTGAGCATCGGCAGGTCGAAGAACTTCGGAATGCCGGCAAACTCGGCGTTGCCGAAATGCCCGACCGCCCGGCCCGGCATTGGATCGCGGCGCACGAGGTAGCTCTCGAGGATCTGTGGGGCGTGCTCGGCGCTCACGTTGGCATACGAGATGCGCGGATTGCCGAACGCCGCGATGTCCATCAGCGGCTCGAGGTAGCACGGGCCCACGCAGCCGACTTCGAGCACCTGCGCGCGCAGCTTGCGCTCCTCCAATGTTGCCAGCACGGCCTTTTTCACGGCGTCGGCTCCCGCCGCCTTCCCGCAGGAACCAGCGCCGAGGTAGACAACCGGCACCTCGGCGCTCGCGAGGTTTGCGAAGTCCTTGCGGGCGAGTTCCACAAGGCCGTCGAGTCTACTCGTATCCATTGACGATCCCCTTGAGTTTCATGGTCGTCACGCTACTGTAGATATCGCTGTCAACCTTGACCACAGGCGACAGCGCACAGCACCCCAGACAGGCCACCCGGTCCAGGTCGAAGCGGCCATCGCTGGTGCTGGTGCCCATCGCCGCGCCCAGTTCCCGCTGCAGGTTCTCCATGAGCCGCTCGCCGCCGCGCACGTGGCAGGCGGTGCCGAGACACACGCAGATGCCATGGCGCGCCGGAGGAGTGAAGCGAAACTGCGCGTAGAACGACGCGACCCCATACACTTGACTCTCGGTGAGCCGCAGGGCCTGGGCGATCTCACAAACTGCTTGCGCGGAGATGTACCCCAGGTGCGCTTGCACGCTCTGCAGAATTGGGATCAGACTCCCCGCCTCAGCCGGGAACTGTCCCAGCACCGTCTGAAGGCTCTGATTTTCGGCTCCCATGGTCGTGGCCTCCACGCTTGATCTTGTTGCTGTTGTCAATCCGAAAAGGGACTCCTACGGCATATAGTCTAAGCCGTACTGCGAAGATAGACTCGTCGCAGATCCTGCAGACGGCGCTCGGAAAGAAACACACAGTCGTTCTTACTGGCGTCGCCCACGCTCACGTCTCTCGCCAATTCCCTACACGTCGGGGCCCCACAGAGCCCGCAGTCGAGGCCAGGCAGACTCGCCAGCGCGTCCTCTGCCAGCTGCCTCATCTGGACTCTCTCCTTCAGACTGGCCGCTGTTCCTCGGACGGGACGTGGCCGAATCGGGGCCTTAAGAGAGAAGTCTTCGTTAGGAAACCGCCGTTCGACTTCCGCTTCCGTCACAGGGTCCGTCTCCGGCAGGGTCCTCGCCAGAGAACGCAACGTGGACCCCGTGACATACATGTTCGCGACGGTGAGATTCCCGCCAGCGCAGCCGTTCCAACAGCTGTACGCCTCGAGGAAGCCCACGTTTCGTAGCTTCCCCTTTTCGATGTCGTTGAAGACCTGAATTATGTTGGACAGACCTGTCACCCGCAGGTAGCGATGCTGCTGAACAAGGCGGCCCATGCCCTCGCTCACGTGCAACCGAAGGAGACCAGAGTTGCGGATGATCGGGGGTCGAGAGCTCTTGATCGCATCGCCCTTCTTGAGACGCCGGCAGGCGAGGACGGCATTGTAGACCTCGGGGAAACCCAGTGCACCATCCAGATTGCTCACGACGCCTTCGGCCGGTTGAAGGATGGATATGGTCTTGGCTTGGCACGGCGTGATATAGATGACGGCGATTTGATCCTCGTGCAGACCGAGCCGCGCTGAGAAGCGCCGCTTCGCTTCCCGGCCGGCGATTTCGCGGGCGATCTGGACGGGGATGAGTTGGTCAACCATGGCCGGATACGACACTTGCACCAGACGCACCACGACAGGGCATGTTATGGAGACGAGTGGCGTGGGTCCTGTCCACTGGTCCACGTACTGCTGGATTGCGCGAGCAACCAGGTTGATCTCGACCGAATAGTCCCAAACCTCGTCGAACCCGAACGCGAGCAGTCCATCGACGACCTGGGCGGGCGTGATCCCTGTTGGAAACTGGCCGAACAGGACCGGGGAGGGCACCGCGACCTTGAACTTGAATCGGCTGAGATCTTCGACCGGCGTTGTCGTCGCGCAGATGGCATCTCTGGAGCACGCTCTGAGGCAGACGCCGCAGTCGATGCAACTATCGGGTCGGTACTGCGCCTTCACGTCCTTCACTCGGATCGCGTGGGTCGGACACACCCGCATACATGAGAGACACCCCTGGCACTTCTCCCGGTCGATCCTGAATCCATAAGTGCGTTTATCCATACGAGATCAGCCGGATTATCGAGTGAAGCCTCGTGCCTCTCCCAACCTCGGATTGCAGCGAGAAGACGTCGGAGTTCTTCTTGATGTTCGGAAGCCCCAGGCCGTAGCCGAATCCCATCTCGCGCATCTCGTCGGAAGCCGTCGAGTAGCCTGGCTGCATCGCCAACTCGATGTCGGCGATCCCGGGTCCCTCGTCGGCCACTTCCACCACGATCTCGTCGTCCGTCACCACTAACGTCAGGGTGGCCCGGCCCGCGTACATCACAACGTTCATCTCCGCTTCGAAGGCCACGACTCCAACTCGCAGGATGATGTTCGGGTCGACATCGAGATCCTTGAGAATCGTCGTCACCTCCGCAGACCGCTCCCCGGCATTCTCGAAATCCCACCCTTGTATTTCGAACGTCTTTCTGAGAAGTTCTTCGGGCATGCTAGATCCCACCTTTGATGCCACGACTGTACAGGATGCCGCAGGAGTCAAACATTCCGAGCTCGGTCGAGAGCAGAACCGTCTTGTTGTCGCGAGCGAGCTTGACCGTCGCTTCCGTCGGCCGACTGCCTCGCACGTACATGATGGCCGGCAGGTGCGATATGTGCGCCGTTCTCACCGACTGGATGTTGGTCAGTCCGGTGATCATCAACGCCCGAGGATGGGGAGAAGAAAGCACGACGCTCATCGCGTCGGAGGCGACGGCCATGTCTATTTCGGTGTCGAGCGCGTCAGCTCCGGTCAGCACCTCGCACCTGAGAAGATCCCGAAGCATCTCCAACCGCATGGCTGTCACTCCGCAGTTCGACGGGTCATGCCCCCGCCCGCTGCAAGGGTCATTCGAACCCGAGATTGACGAGTTTCTTTGCAAACGCCCAGGAGTCCAGGTCGTAGCTGAAAAGTCCGATCCCTGTCCTGTTGGCTAGCGCCACCACATCTTCACTCGGCTTGCGCCCGTTGACAATCACGATCATCGCTGCCCCTGCAAGGTTGGCCGCGGCGATCAAGCTCTTGTGCGTTTGCAAGGTGACCACCACGCTGTTGGTTCTGGCCGACGCAATCAGGTCCGAGACCATGTCGGAGATGTAGACCCTTTCGATCTCCCTGTCCTTGTATTCGTTGATCGCTGCGAGTCCGGTTTTCTGTGCAAGTTCGGAAACCTTCATCGTGCTTCCTCCTCAATTGGTGCCAAGCACAGCGAGGCGTCTGCTGCGCGCTACATCACTGTATGTCCGTCAGGCCGACGTCGACAATGCTCGTGCCCCTGCACTTGTCGATGCTGTTGCAGAGCTTGCAGGGCACGATGGTGACCTTCCTGCCGACGGGCGCCAGCTTCGCCCTAAAGTATTGGTTGAGGGCCTCGATGCCCTCGCTGCTCACGCATTTGCCGGTGGGATGGGAGGTGTTTGGGCACAGCGCCACGTAGACCAGAGAGTCAGGGCCCTGCTGATGCACGAGCGCCCCGACCTGGCAGTCGCGGTCCGTGCACTCAGACAACATCAGCCCATTCACATCATTGAGGTCGACAATCCCCGCACAGGCGCGGCACTTCAAATCGAATTTTACCGTCTGAAAGCTGCCCAGATACGCCCAATAGTGACGCCCCTCACGGTACTTATCGATCGGAGGCACAGGCTCGGCAGAGAAGAACGAAAGGCGAGCACCGCACTCGAAGCAGCCCTCCTCGACAAAATAACCGTGCCGGACGTTGCATATAGACCACTCGTGGTTGCACGGACCCATCGCTCCTCCCTCGACATTCTCCAGGATGCGCTCCCCGCGTACAGCCACGGAAGCGATCATAGATGTTCGGGGACCGCCGCGTTCGATACCACAAAAGGATAACATGAAAAATTAGTCGCACTCCGGAGCTGCTGTCAAGGGAATATGGCACGATCTTCAGACTCGATCGGTGGTCGGTGATGGATCGGCATTATTGGCCTTTCGGGGCAAAAGTGGGCGGATTTGCTGGCTCCGCCGCAGGCATTGCCGCAAACGAACCCCGCCCGGATTGGGGTGATGGGGAAACCAGAGTGCCCGAGATCGAGGCCCCGTGCAGCTGCGCCAAGAGCGGCTCCTTCTCGGCGAAGCGGTCGTCCTCCACCGATGCGCCGAGCCTCTGCCCACGCTGTCGCAGCAACGCCACCACGCGCTCGCACCAGATCGAGAATGTGAGCTTTCTACCTTGGGAGCGTATCGCATCCCGTCGGAGACCGGCCTTCTCATCCCATCTGTTAACGACAACGATGCGAATTTTGTACCAGGGCAAAAGTCAGAGAAACTGGTACGAAAGGAGCTGGAGCAACCACCCCCATCTAAGGAGTACTCCTCAAGCTTAAGAATGGACGCTGGTGGAAGGTTGAAGGCCCCTGAATGCGGTTTAAGGGCCAGATTGCCAATGAACAGCGCCCATAATACGGGGCATGAACAAATCGAAGAATTGGTCCGAATCCGAGTGCAAACAAACCCATGTATTCGGAGAGCCGGCCTCGGGCTTGGTGTTTCCGCTGTCATCGACCCGGAGTCTCATGGGTGTAGCCGGGCACAGTTTCGGATTCAGGGCATAGGCCACTGCCATCACATCGAACAACGTGGGAGTGCGAATTGTTTCTCCGGACCACTGTTGGGTGAGCAAAGCCAATGTGTTTGTTAATGGGGTCCCGGCCGCGAAGACCTGGTTTCTCCTCAACTCCTCGAGTTTGATCTGTGTCGAGTCCAACGGCATCACGTAGAGAGTCACTCCAGAACCAAAGAGCTTCTGCGCGGCCGGTACATCCACCGAAAGGTTGTACTCGGTACTCGGCGTATTTTTCACCATATGTCCAAAGGGATTATAGCCACGGTACACCGACCCCCCCATAATGACTACCCGCTTCAGCTTGCGGAAGGTTGTCGCGTCCCGGTCGATCGCCTCACCGATATTGGTTTCCGGTCCGATCGCGATCAGAGTGATCTCGCCAGGGTGCAGCCGGATCTGCTCTAGAAGGAAATCCACGGCATTCGGATACGATTGACCGATCGGGCCGCCCTCCGCGTACAGAGCTTGACTCAGAAATCCCCGCTCTTTGGGCAGATGCTTCTCCGTTCCAACAGCCACGGGAATATCAGATCGTCCGGTTTCCTTCAACAGACGACTGAGGAGCCGGGCTTTGAGCATGGTGTCTGTCGGATCACCAGTATCTCCAGATTCAGTCGTGAATCCCAAGATTTTGAATTCGGGGCTTTGTAGCGCTAATCCAACCGCATAGGCATCGTCGATGTCGCCGCCGATATCGGTGTCGATGATGATTTTCTGGGCCCCCGTTTCGGACTTAGAGGCCGCACCTGACTGTGCGCCGGCGGAACCCGTAAGGAAAGCAATGCAGCAAATCGCGATCAATCGGCGCCACCTTGTTCTGCCAGGACTTAGACCTATGAAGTCTGGCTTTCCCAATAAATTGAATATGAGTCTTTCCATAGCTACCTCTCCTCTTCTAATAAGTATCCTCCGGCAGAGCCGGAGGTATTACGGTTACTGGGTCCTCAAAGGGGCCTGATCGCAACCGGTCAAAATCAAAATCCCAAGCTCCCAAACGTAGCAGAAGAGAACGGGGGATCCGTTCCGGTCGTCTCAGCACAGGAGATCCCTCACTGGTCGTCTCATTGCAGAAAGGAAGCGCACTCCCGGATCTGTCAATCTTTTGCTGCCTCCCCGGCAGAGCCGGGCGATCTCCCTACGGATTAGCGACAGGGCTAAGTTGGTTCAGCTGCTGGAACGACGCTACTGGGCAACGTCTAATACGGGATAACCGTCCATCTAGGTACTAGCCTCCACATGGACGGTTTGAATTTGAATGCGCATTCTTTAGGTGACGTTGATCGCGACCGTCGGCGGACTGGTGTTACTCTGGGTCTTGCCGCTCGCGTCGGTCCCAGTGATCGTCACCGTGTAGTTCCCCACAGGCGTACCGGAGTTCCCGCTGCTCCCCTGCCCGCCCCCACAACTGGAGATGACGAGGACGCCGGCCAGCAACACCCAAAGCGCCAGGAAGCTCACAAGCATCTTCCCCCGCGAACGGCCGGAGCCGACGCACAGGCCAAGCAGCGCTAATCCCGAGACGGGTAGGAACACTGCATAGAACATCCCTGACGGGCCGAACATCGCTGCAGATGGGCCCACCGTCGTAAAGGTCAGTGTGGCAGGGGCCGCGCCGTTGGTAACGGACACCGGGCTTGTGCTGCCAAAAGAGCAAGTTGGCGCATTTGTGCCCGTGACAACGGGCGAAATGCTGCACGAGAGTGTGACGCTACCGGTGTAGCCGTTCGCCGGCGTCACCGTGATGGTTGCAGTGGACGTGCTCCCCGGACTGATCGCCGCCGGGCTGGCTGTCGACGCCGTTAGCGAGTAGCTTGATGGCGGCGTCACCGTCAGGTTGACCGTAGTTGTCGGTGTCAAACTCCCCGACGTGCCGGTGATGATCACCGTCGTCGGCCCACCTGTGGCCGCCGAACTGCTCGCCGCGAGCGTCAGCGTGCTCGTCCCGGTCACATCTACCGTGCTGGGTTTGAATGTCGCCGTGACTCCGCTGGGCAGCCCGCTCGCCGTCAAGTTCACGTTGCCCGTGAAACCGTTCGCGGGCGTCACCGTGATCGTGCTCGTGCCGTTGCCGCCCTGCGCCACACTTACGGAACTAGGCGAAGCCGACAACGTGTAGCTCGAACTCCCCGTGCTCCCGGCCAATGCTACCCCCAGCACCACGACATTCCGGTTGTTGGGCAGCGTCAGGCTCTGCACCGTCTTGCTGCTGTTGATGCTAAACGAGTAGCCGTAAAGGTAGTTGGTGGTAGGGTCTTGTCCGCCGCTGTTCGTGTCGCGGTAGGCCATGGTCGCCACTTGCGATTCACCCGGGAAGTTTTGCGGATAGCACCAATCGCTCAAACTTTGGGTAAACGTAGACGTCGTGCTGTCCGTATAGGTCACGGTAAAGGTCTGCGAGGTCTGGCCTCCCTGGACCCCTGCAGCCAGCAGGTTCAGCGTGGTGTACTGACCGGACGGAAGCGTGATGGTCATGTTGCTATAAACGTTCAGGTTGTTGGCCGCGCCAAACGTGAAGGCGCTCCCATTCCAGGCCTGGGAAGCTCCCAGCACGTTCGAGGAATAAGCATACCCACCTCCGTCCAAGCCCTGGTTGGCAGGAAACGTCGTGCCGTCGGTGAAAATCCCGCATACGTTGTAGCTGCCCGATGACGACGATCCGACCATAACGCCGACGGCCGTGGTCTGGGTCAGACTGCCCGACGTGCCGGTGACGGTCACGGCTACTGGAGTGCAACCCGTAACCGTGGCCGAGCTGCTCGCCGTCAGAGTCAGCGTGCTCGCGGCTCTGCCGCTGGCGCCTGCCAGGTTAACGGATGCCGGGTTGAGGGATCCTGTTACTCCGCTAGGCAGGCCCGTCGCAGTAAGATCGATGGTACCGCTGAAGCTGTTGATACCCGCGGCCGTGATTGTGCTGGTTGCAGTGCCGCCTTGATTCACGGGGACTCCTGCTGCTGTCGAGCCCAGAATAAAGGACGGGGTTGATGATAACGGCGTGGGAGTCCAATTGGCCGCCCAGGTGGACTGTGACGGACCCATCACAAAACTGAGTGTGCCCCCCGCTTCAATTTGCGCGTAAGTGATATAGGGCACATTGAGCGCGGCGCCGTTCAGTGTGGCCGACTGAATATAAATATTCGTTGCGGAATTGTTGGTCGTTGTAATGGTAAAGGTGTTGCCATTGGGCAAATTCAGCGTCACCTGGGGGAACAATGGACTCCCAATCATGTAAATACCGGACGAGGGATTGACCGGATAAAAACCAAGATTGGCAAAGAACAACCAGGAGGATATTTGCCCGCAATCATCGTTGCCCGGAAGTCCATCGGGCCCATTCCAGAAATTGGACTCCGCTGCGCTGACCTCGCTTTGAGTCTCCCATGGCATGCCGCTGTAATCGTATACGTACATAAAGTGATTACCCGGCTCATTGTTGACCATAGCGTTCAAATTGGAGGTCTCGGTGGTCAGCAGGTTGTTAAAATTATTCTTGCCCATCAAATCAACCAAGCCAGCCTCATCGTGCATCACCGTGAACTGGTATTGGCCCTGTCCGCCTTCGCAGAATCCATAACCGCCGCCGCCAGCCCATGTGCCGTCGGAATTTCTCGCTTCCATCAGTCCGTCCGCAGCATTGAAAACATTCCGGTAATTCAGTGAGCGGTTGAGGAAAAACGTATATTTACTCGTGTTGCCGACCGCTTGGGCGACTTGCGCGGCACTCCAATCCTCATAAGCGCCTTCGAGCGTGCGTGACGCCGCCTCGGCGGTATGATCATTGGCCATATAGCCGATCTGCTTATACCAAGTCAGACCTTCACGGGCGTCATAGGGTCCGACCGAGTCGCCCCAGCCATCCCAGGTGTTCGTTGTATCACCGAGTGGCGGATTCATAGCGTCGTTATAAACCGCCGCATAAGCCGTGTTTAAATCGAACCCGTTGAAACCCTTGTTGATTGCCTCGGCGACCATGGAATCGGCGTGCGTGCTAATCATGACGGAGGTGTAGGAGGGATTCGGCCATTTCGGCATCCATCCGCCCTCGTTGTAGTCGTTGAGCAACGCCTGAATCATGTCGTTGATGCGCTCGGGGGCAAAAATCGTTAGGAGACTGAACTCCGACCGGAATATGTCCCAGCCCGACCAGTCCGTGTAGGCAACGCCGCTGTGAACGTTATTGTCGAATGCGCTGTAATACTGCCCGTTCTCGGAAAACAATCGCGGATATTGCAAACCGTGAAACATCGCGGTATAAAATTGAGTTACTTGATCGCTCGTTCCACCCGTGACCGTAACCTCGCCGAGTTTTTGATTCCATGTAGTTTGCAGGTTCGTTTCGATGGTATTGAAATCCCAATTCGGAATCTCCGCGGCCAAGTTCGCCTGCGCTTGCGCGATGCTGATAAACGAGGTTCCCACTCTGACCAGCACAACCTCGTTTGCGGTTGGACTGAACGTCGCGTAAGCGCCGACATTCGTTCCGCTGGCGCTCGTAACGCCCGGTTGCAGAGTCGTCCCCTGGTAAGTGCCGAAGCTGGAAAACGCTACGCTGAATTGGATCGCAAAGTATCCCGCGAAGCTGGGCAATTGCAACGTGGTAGCCCCGGCAGTCTGCCGGTCGGGATTATATCCGTCAATCTCATTACCGTTCGCGTTTACCGTAACATAACCACCGCCTACTCCTGCCCTCGTTGCTTCCACCACGATGCTTGAGTTGCTGTTCGCCGGATAAGTGAATCGCATGATGGCGCAGTGATCCGTCGAGGTTAGTTCTCCGATAATTTGGGATGGTCCCGGGTTCATCGTAACGGAGTAATAATAGGGTGTCACTGTTTCGCCGGAATGTGTGAACGGCAGTTGCCTCGCCGACGGCGTTGTTTGGATGCTGCCCACTTCCGGCATCAGCGTAACGTAGCCATAATCTCCCATCCAAATGGCCGGCTGATGCGTGCCGATGAAACCGGAAATGTTGGTGTCTTCGTAAGCGTAGGATGTGGAACCGATGCTGCTCTGACGTGTCTGCGCCACCCAGGTCGTCATGCCAAAGGGTGGCTTCACATACGGCATCGTGTTGCCGTATTCCGTGGGGCCCTCGTTAGAGTTCGTGCCCGTTCCAATGTAGGGATTGACGTACTGAACATTTCCAGTCTGCGCTGCAACATTTCTGGTATGTGCTGCAAAAGTCAGAATGAAAAGAACAGCCCCAATCGCAATTTTCCTTAATCCTATGGTACCCATCACTGTTTCCCCTGGCCCAGGAATTCAGTTTTGACATCCTAGCCGCATTCGGGTGTTAAAACAATAGCGGGATGCAAGATCCCTGCCCAGGATGCATGCCGTGAATGGCCTGAATTTAGAACAGCCGAAGCCGTCCGAGCCCAAATCCCGACCAGCTGTGCCGACCAAAATCACGGAGGCAGAGACACGTAGGGCCCTCCAGCGATCAGGCTATTTGATGGAGTACCGCGTGGAGGTGCTACTCAGAAGAAGGGGATGGTACATCGAAGCCAACTCCGCTTACGAGGACAGCGACACTCAAAAATCAAGAGAGATTGACATTTACGCCATCATCGGTCGGCCGGTGGGAACAGGACCAAAGGACCGGTTATTCTCGTCCGTCCTGGTGGAGTGCGTCAACAATCCTCAGCCCATAGCTTTCATCACTAAGAACCCGTACATACGCGAATGGGCCGTCGACGACATTAAGGGAGTGTTTGACCCCGAGGAAGTTTTCGTCGAGGGCTCGACCGAGCCCATTAACGTCGGGCATCTGCTGAAGATTGCCAGCTATCACCATTACTGTCGCGGGCGACTGGCGAGCCAGTTCTGTTCGTTCAACTACAAATCGGACAAGAAAGAGTGGATGGCATGGCACGACGAGGTCCACTTTAACGCGTTTAGCACGCTAGTGAAGGCACTCGAATATAGGTTCACGCAGTTCGAACTGTTGCCTGGGATCTACATTAATTGGGAGTTCATAAACCCCGTCGTTGTTGTACAAGGGGACATTCTCGACGTGAGGTGTGCTGGCGGGAAGGTTGGTTTCAGGAAAACGGAGCACATGAAATTCCGTCGGACGGTAATCTGGAAGGGGGAGGAGCGGAGTTACATGATCGACGTTGTAACGGAGCGTGCCCTCCCGAGATTTGTGGCGATGCTTGAGAAGGAACTCAAACAATCAGCATTTAGAGTCAAGCGACACGTCGAGATCATCAAGGCCACACTGCGAATTAACCAGGCGAAGGGGCGTAAGGCTAAAGCAAAGAAATCCCGGTGAACTGAGTGACGAGCGCCCGCCCCACCCCGCTCGCCTCACTCGCGCGCGCCCCGGCCATACCCCCTGGGGTAGGGGTGTAGCAAAATCCCCTCAGGTCATAGTACCCCGTCAAAGCAGCGAGGGGTAGTGTGTGGCGACGGGAAAATCGGCTCCACCCCCTTTCCGGAGCCCAAGGGGGCCGGGGCGCGCGCGCGAAGACAACCGAGAAAGTGAGGCCGGTGAGAAAGAAAGGAACCGCCGAGGTCAGATACTTCTCGGCCAGATGAAACAAATTGCCGCGCGACAGATCCAGAGAAACTGGAACGTGCAGCACCACCAACAGAGTGAAGACGATGGCGGCCGCGTTACCGCTCGATAGCGTCGCCGCCAGCCGCCGCGTCTCGAAGCGGGCCAGCCAGTTCCGCCAGAGATAGGCAAACACGCCCCCGGCGCCAAGGCCCAGCAGCGCTACCGAAATCGCCAGGAACGCGAAGTGATAAAACAGCACCACGGAAAACAGCCGTGTCAGCGCTAACTCAAGCAGCAGCGTGGAGAAACTTGTGAGAGAGATGGCGGCAAGCAGAGCAGGATCGCTTCCTGGCGATGAAGAGGGGATCGATTTGGGTCGCATTTTTCTCTGGTTAAGAAGAATAGCAGAAGGCGGCGCTGGCACGGCATCGTAGAACCCCGCAGGCCGCTGCACGGAGACAAGCTTGTCTTAACCCCTTAAGAGAAGTTGACTTAAACACCCTGCGACGACCGTGACAAGAGCGCCGCCATATTAGACGGATGCATTGGCTCAATAGTGAAAAGACGTTAGAGAACCGTCAGTTCCGGAAAAAAGCGCGTCGTGTGATCGAGCTTGCGTCCCTCAGCGCTTTACCACCACCTTCACCGGAGCCGTGGTCGCCGGCAAAAAGTTTTGATCCCCGGGGAGGTAGGCCGTTATTACGTTTGTGCCCACTGGCAAAGCAAGGCGCAGGCTGTAGCCCAGCGTGGGATAATTCACGGGCACCAGTTGCAGCGGTCCCCCCAGAGGTTGCGGCGACCCTCCATTCAACGCGTCATAGAACTGCACTGACGAGCCGGAGACGATCCCAGTATTGCCTATTATCTCCACGCCAGCCACGCAAAAGTCCAAGCTGGTTTGAGTTCCGGCCACGACCTCAGTCGCAGAAGCCGTAAGCGTGACCGTGGGAGCAATGCGTTCCACGATAGTCTGGATCACGGGACTTGCGCTCACGCCGTAATTCGAGTCGCCGTTGTATTGCGCGTAAAAATCGAAAGTCCCAGCATTCGGCCCAATATAGGTGAGGGTAGTCTTTCCATCCTGCAATGTGCCTGATCCTCCACCATAGTAGGCCGACATCAGCCACACATTCCCGGTCGGCACGGGACCGCCTTTGGTGAGCGGTTTGACTTCGACGTAATAGCTCACCGATTGCCCCAGAATGACCGATGCGGGAGTCTGAACGATGGTGACCCTCGTCTTCGCTCCAACAGCCGGCGTAATTGTGATCTGGGCGCGGCTGTAAGCATTTTGTGAGTTTGCATTGACTGGCAGGTAGTTGCCGTCACCGCTGTAGGAGCTTGTAATGTTGTGTTGTCCAGCGCTGAATTTTCTTACGAGAAGGGCCTGGGGATAATTTTCGCCAGTGGGACCGTTGTAGGCGATTGGCAGTTGAGGCCCGATGGGCTTCCCATTGTCGTAGAATTGCACCGTGCCTGTTGGATTTATGCCGCCGAAGAAAATCGTGGTGCTCAAAATCACTTCTTCTCCCACCGCGGCTTGATTGTTGCTTGCGAATGTATAAGTACCCGCTTGCTGCTTTGTTATGGTGACCTGAGTAACTGCAGACACGCTGGCCTTGAAGCTATTGTCCCCCACATACTTCACGCTCAGGTTATGAGTTCCAACGGAAAGCGAGAAGCCATAGCCTATTCCGCTCGGAAACAAAGCGACCCCTTGCGTATTCAGAGTGTAGGTCGCGAGAACCGTTGTTCCGTCCAACACTTCGACGGCCCCACTTGGCGCACCGATGCCCGAGAGTCCAGCCACGCTCACGTTGAAGTAGACGGTGGTGTCGTATTGCACCGGTCCACTCAGCGGCACGAGGTTGCCGTTCTGGTCGACAGTTTCGAGCGCCAGTGTAGTCGCGCTACTCTCTGTGGAAACCTTCACCGCTACCGGACTTGAGGTGCTGCCGCCAAGAGTAGCATCGCCGGCGTAGTGAGCGGTCAAATTATAGACACCGCCCGGCAAGTTGCTGACGGAGCCGGCGTAGGCTCCTTTGTTCAACGTGAACTGCCCAACCGCGCCGTACTTGTCAGTCAAGAGAGAAAAGTCGCCGGTCGGCTCTTTCCCGCCGCTTCCTTGAACGGTCACGCTAATCGATAGGGCGTGTCCGTGCTTCAAGGTAGAGGCGCTCGTCGTGAGAGTCGTAGTCGAGGCTTGGAAGGTCACATTCTTCCAGGCAGCAACCAGATTCGCGGCATTCACGGAACCAAGGCCAGTCGAGAGATCGTAGCCAGTTCCGGCAGCCCACTGCGCGCTTTGGGTCCCGTAACCGGGAAGTCCCGGCGTGCTATTGTTGCCAGCAGTTACGTCATTAAAAATGCAGGAATTCGGCTTGGTTGGATCCGTAAGCTTAGAGGAGTTACACGGATTCAATTTCTCCTGTGCTGCCAGCTTATAGAGCACATAGTTCGCCTGGCCTTGGAATGCGCCATTCTTCTGCTCAACTAAAGCCATGATTCCGGCCATGGCGGGCGCCGAAACAGATGTTCCGCCGACAACGTCAACCTGGTTGACGGTGATAACTCCACTCTGCTCGGTGTAGTCACAGCCTCCGCCCACGCAGAATGCATACCCATCGTCATCGGGAGATGCGTTTAAAGATACGTCCGGCAAATCGCGCACCCCGTCTTTAGGAACGCCCCTCCCCGTTTGCCACGATGGCTTGGCATACCCGGAGATGCAGGTTACGTTGCCGTTCGCGTCGACGGTCGAATTGCTGCAACTGCTCGGGCCGCCTCCGCCACCTTCCAGGTTGTAATTCTGTTGTCCGTATACGCAGTTGGTTCCGACTTGTGGCAAAGTCGGATCGCAACTTTCATTCCAAGCTTGCTCAGGGATGTAGCCGAATGCCGACGAATTGTCCGTACCGTTGTTAGCATTCCAATATTTTGCGTACCAGTTGTCTTCGTTAAACTGAGTTCCGCCTACCGCGACGTTGTAAGGCGTCGAAGCCAGCCCGTTTACCGTATAACCATTCAGCGCTGGCCCCGGCGGTTCCAAACCCGCGTCCTGCAGATCTGCATCGCACTGCGCAGCGCCCGCGTCACCGCTGGAGACGAACGCTGTGATTCCTTCCGCCGCCGCCTGTTCCCACAAAGAGTTATAAAACTGATTGCCTGCCGGTCCCAACAGAGCTTCGCACAGGCCATAGCTGGTGCTCATGATCGGCGAAACGACATTGTCGACAATGTAAGTGGCAGCGAGATCCACACCGTCCGTGGTGTCGGTACTCGCAGCTTCCACGTAGTTAATCGTCGCTTGTGGAGCGACCGCGCCCGACCACTCGATGTCCAGGGAAGATTCGACCACGTCTCCAGTGAGCCCAGCCGCGGGTCCGCTCAAGATAATGTTAGGGTCATTCTCTGGCAAGCCGAAAATGTGGCGGAACGCTTGCACGTCGGAAAACCAGATATCGCTGCGACCGACGATGGCGATGGAGGCACCGCTGCCATCAATGCCGGAACTGAGCAGCGGCCGCGCGTTGTAAATGGTTTGAAAGTCGCCCGGCGCTACAAAGTAATAAACATTCCCACTGTTGGGATCGTAGATGGTCAGATCTGGATTGATCCGCTTCAGTTTCCCGTCCACGTCTCTCTTCATCTGTGTAACCTTCGAATGCATCGGCTTCTTAAGGAAGTTATGCAAGGAAAGCACACCGCTCACGACCGGCGTAAGCGCCTGCGGCAGGGAGATGTCTTTCGCATTCGCGATGTGACTCTCTCCGTCGCGCGAATAGCTGTGCATCGAAGTCTGAAAAGCGTTTTCTACCTGCAGGGCCGTTCCCGAGAACTCGATCCACTGCTTCCCGCGGGCCACTTTTGCAACGCTCAAGCCTTGCTGCTGCAACCATCCTGTAATCTTCTGAACGTCTTCGTCAGATGGGCCGAATTGCTGCGCGAACTGCTCCGGCGCAAGCCACTTGTGGTAATTCGGCGAAGTCTTGTCCTGTTGACTGTCCAGTAAACTGTTGAGAGCGGACAACTGGTTGCTGCTGGGCTTTAACACCAGCAGCATTCGCTCCAGGGGCCGGTTGCGATCGACGGCGCCGAGGTCTTTCGCGGTCTTCGTTGCGGGATGCGTGCTTCCGCCAATCGTCGTCCGCGAGGCATTGTCAATCTTCTGCGTGATCCGCGATGGCGTTAGCTGAGCCGTCGACAACAAGCCGGCAGCCAGGGAAAACACGACGAGGGCACAAATCGAAACGCCTGGAGTAAGATGCTTTTTCACGGAAAGGACCCCTTTTTAGGTTTTGGCTGTGGGACAGCATACTGCTCTTGCACGCACGGTTGATGGGTAAGAGCTACACACGGCTTGCCCCGCACATGCCGCTGGTTGTGCGGGGTTTGACTAGTCCATCGGACGCGGAATCGTTAAATAGCGCAACTGAGGGACGCAACGGATTGGGAGTGCAAAAGCCTTCATATGAAATGCGCAGCACCCTTTACTACGGCCGGAATTCTCGCCTGTCGCTCGCACTGTGTCAAGTCGAAATTTCTTGTCTGTCGTTAGCACATGATATGTCCGGTTGAGATAGCAAGTGAAGTGTCCGCTTGGCAGGCGGCGGTTGTAGGAGAGCATGGAAGGCATGTTTTCTTACACGCAGGCCGCGATGGAGCGGACGATGAAG
>Ga0208821_1000301_pt1 | contig 41446 bp, 53 predicted proteins | sample June2015DPH_20_5_FD_184720 | JGI IMG/M metagenome (GOLD analysis project Ga0208821, IMG submission 184720) | Peatland microbial communities from SPRUCE experiment site at the Marcell Experimental Forest, Minnesota, USA - June2015DPH_20_40... | ecosystem: Environmental > Terrestrial > Soil >...
GTACGCATAGGCACATTATAACGAATCTGACCATCTTGGTCATGTTTATTCTGGTATCGGTTCACGCAAACGCGGAATCGAGAAGGAAGGCATACTACCTGATGTCCATCCACGAGCACCTGCCGCCGCAGGCGCGGAAGGATCTAAAGGACATCGGGTGGACGAAAGGAAGGGAGTTGGCGAAGCTGGCGCGCCGGGACGGGCAGCACTTCGATTGTGCACCCTGGGTGCACAAAGCCCGCTCAATGCCGAGGGAAGTGTTCCGGCGGGAGGTGGAGAAGGAACTGACGGGAAGGAAGAGGAGCCGTCGGAGCTGATCTACTTCAAGGTTTATAAGAGCCAGATCCCGGTCATCGAGCAGGCGATCGAGACCGCAGCGCGGATGCTGGGCACGGACAAATCGCGCGGTTACTGTTTGGAGATGATCTGCGCCGACTTCCTGGCTGGCGCACACCTGGACAATGGCAACCCGGAGATCCTGCTCCATTCGATCTCACGCTACTACAGGTTCTTGCCCGGCGACCAGCAGCAGGCTTTCCTCGAAAACCTGTGCGAGAAAGCATCGTGACCACCTGCCTTGCCAAAATGCCTCGCCTGCGGCTTGATCAGGAACTGTACGAGCAAGCTGCATCTAGGCGTCGGCCTTTCCTGGACATGCTATCTTTTAGCTTGGCGGATCGAGAAGTTGCAATATGTGCGGCGTTTTAGAGGGAGGCAGAAATGAAAACCTTCACACGCATCACCGTAGACCCCAACCAGATGGGTGGCCTCCCGTGCATCCGAAGCCTGCGTATACCTGTCGCCACCGTTGTCAGTATGGTAGGCGAAGGCATGGCGAAAACGGAAATCCTAAGTGCTTATCCCGACCTTGAGGTCGAGGATGTTCGCGAAGCACTGCGCTACGCGGCTGAGGCCGTGCGCGAGCGGGAACTTCCCGTCATTGGTGGTTCTTGAAGTTCCTGGTTGATAACGCTTTGTCGCCTTTTGATCGCGGAGGGTTTGCGATCCGCAGGCCACAACGCGATTCATATCCGCGACTACAACATGCAGAAGGCGACCGATCTTGAAGTTTTCGCGCGCGCCGGAAAAGAAGATCGAATCCTAATCTCCGCCGATACGGATTTTGGCACTTTGTTGGCTTTGCGCAACGAAGAAAAGCCATCCGTCATTCTGCTTCGGCGTGGACCCAAACGTCCCGCAGTTCAAATTGCGATTGCTGTTAGCGGCTATGCCTGTGATGGAGGAGCCTTTGGGCGAAGGCAGCATTATCGTCGTCGAAGAAAAGCGAATTCGAGTCCGGCGATTGCCTTTGGGACGTTGAGAATAAGACGGGCAACGCTTCGATTGTGCAACCTAGTTGCACAAAGCTTGAAAACCTGCGTGAGAAGGCGTCCTGAGAATGATTCGCCCAAAAGCCGGCCGCTTGCGGCTGGATCCCTTGTCGTACGAAAGTTTGCGCCTGCAGATCCTGCGTCGCGACGGCTGGAGGTGCCAATCCTGCGGGACGATGTCGAATCTTGAGGTGCACCACCGGGAGTTCCGCAGCCACTCGGGGGAAGACTCCGAGGAGAACTTGATCACGCTCTGCGCAGCATGCCACGCCAAATTGCATCACCGCTAAGACCATAAACGGGTTGCATGATCGTGTTATCCCCTGCCGGGCCACGATGGAACTCGATTAGGTCGCGGATGTTTCATCGCTGGGCTCCTTGCTGGAACGCCTGGCCGCGCGGATGTCCATCGACAATGTGTATTGTGTATCGCGTGTCGCACGACAGGCCACCGCGCCAGTAGCAACAATAGTTTCTAGCCGATGAGGTGTGGAGCTATGACACTCAGAAATTCCCTTGAGCTAATGATCTTGGTGCTTTTCCAGAACTTGGGGAAATGGCGTTGGTTGCCAGTCAACAGGTAGTCTGCACGAGCGGCGTCAGCACATTCAAGGAAGATGTTGTCAGCGGGGTCAGAGGTGATTTGGGCTATGCGCGATGGCACGACGACGTGAGCATGATTCTTGATCAATTGCAGCAATTGCTGGCGTAAACTCCTGCGAATCTTGAGTTCAGGACGGGTTAGCACGAGGGCGTATTCCGCCACAATAGCCTCGGAAACATACCAACGAGCAGGCTTGGTCATTGCGAGCAATACTACCGTCCGCTGTAGCCCTTCCGGTTTGAGCGCCGCGGACACGACTACATTTGTGTCGATGACAAGCCGAAGCGGAATCATCGGTTCTTAGATTTGCGCGCGGCTCTGACGATCTGGTCGATTTGCTTGGCACCTAACCGATTCGTCCCCTTTTGCTTGGATTCCCGTCCGATGATTCGAAGGACCTCGGGCTCAGGGACCGCAAGGCGCACATAATCCCTGATGCTGAGAAGCACCGCCCGCGGGCTACCCCGCTTCTCTATGACAAGCGATCTGCCCTCATCCTCGACACGACGAAGAAGCTTGCCGAAATTGGCCCGCGCGTCTAGGGCAGTGACGACAATCCCATCATTCATAAACTCTCCATTTCGACTAATTAAACTGTACAGTTCGAGTCGAACCGATGTCAACAATACTTCCCGCCAAAGGTCACTATTATAATGGGGCCCGGCGAACAGCAGCAGATTTTCCTAGAAAACGTGCGCGAGAAGGCGTCCTGAGAATGATTCGCCCAAAAGCCGCTCCCTCGCGGCTGGACCCCTTGTCGTACGAAAGTCTGCGCCGACAGATCCTGCGTCGCGACGCATGGAGATGTCAATCCTGCGGCACGATGTCGAATCTTGAGGTGCACCACAGTGAGTTCCGCAGCCATTCGGGAGAAGACTCAGAAGAAAACTTGATTACGCAATGCACGGTATGCCACGCCAGATCGCATCGTCGCTAGGGCCACAAACGGGTAGTAGCTGACACAGCGCCAGAGGCGGTGTCGACTGCCCAGAATCTGGCGGAAACAGTTCTACACGCTTCTCGTTTCTGTGGTACGGCAGCACCAGATGGAGAAATTTAACAAGGGCAACGACTTTGTGGCGCGGCTGGGGGCGGTGTCATCCGAATAACTTGGACGGCACGGGGGCGCTGGCGCTATCCCTTCACCCAGCAATGCATCGCACAGCTGCGATGCCAGAAAGCCCCGCCCCGCCGCCGGTTACCAGTGCACGTCGAACTGGCATGAATTCAGGCGCGCTCCCTTTTCTTGGACTGGACCTCGGCTGTGTCGTCCATCACAGCCGCCGGACGTCCCACACTGTAATAACTGAATCCGTGCTCCACCATGGTCGCCGGTTCGTACAGGTTTCGCCCATCCAGAACAATTGGGTGTTTCAGCAACTTGCGCAACCGGTCCAGATCCAGGCATGCAAACTCCTCCCATTCGGTCAGGATCAGCAACGCATCTGCATCTTTCGCCGCCTCATAGGGGTCCTTCGCAAACTCGACGCTTGATTTGAGCACTTCTTTCGCACGCTCCATGGCGGCCGGGTCATATGCACGCACCTGACAGTGCTCGCGCAGCAGTTCCTGCACGAGCAGTAGCGCCGGAGACTCGCGAATATCGTCCGTGCCCCCTTTGAACGCCAGCCCGAGCACTCCCAGTCGCTTACCGCGCAAAGTCCAGAGCACCGCGCGCACCTTGCGCAGAAAACGGCGCCGCTGCTCCTCATTGATTCGCATCACTTCGTCGAGTAGCCGGAAGTCATACCCGTTTTCCTTGGCGACCGCGCGGAACGCCATTAGGTCCTTCGGGAAGCACGAGCCGCCATACCCGATTCCTGGGTTCAGGAAGCGCGGCCCGATCCGTGAATCCGTTCCAATTCCGTCGCACACCTGCCTGACATCCGCGCCCACCGATTCGCAGATCGAAGCCACCGCATTGATGAACGAGATCTTCATGGCCAGAAAAGCATTCGAGGCGTGCTTGATCAACTCCGCGCTCTTCGTGCTCGTGATGATGAGACGTGGAGGCACCTGCGCCCGGTCTGGACGCGGAATCGCACCCTGCCGCCCGTAATAGGCCCCGCTCGTCAGCGGCTCGTAAATCGCGCGCAAGACCTCCGCGCACCGTTCGCTCTCCACTCCCACCAAGATGCGGTCGGGATACAGAAAATCCGTTACCGCGGTCCCCTCGCGCAGAAACTCCGGATTCGAAGCCACATCGAACGCCGCCGGATCGGCTCCATTTCTCAGCATGATCGTGCGAATCCATAGGCTCGTGTACACCGGAACCGTGCTCTTCTCTACGACGACCTTGTATCCGTCGACCGCCCCCGCAATCTCCCGCGCCACTGACTCCACATACGACAGGTCGGCATCGCCCGTTTCCGTCGGTGGTGTCCCCACTGCGATAAAAACTGCCTCGCTCTCCCGCGTCGCCGCCTGCAAGTCACCCGAAAATTGGATTCGCTGTCCCCGATGCCGCCCCAGCAGTTCCGGCAAGAATCGTTCATGAATCGGAACCTCGTCGTTCCTCAGCGCCGTCAACTTCTGTTCGTCGTTATCTACCAGGACAACTTCGTGTCCCAGATCGGCAAAACACGCGCCCGTAACCAGACCCACGTACCCGGAACCGACCACCGCGATGCGCATAGCGAGCCTTCTCCTTAGAGTTTGATTGTTTGATTGATGCACGTCCGGCTCGTCGAGGCGTGCCGTTCCTTTACTTTAGCAGCACTTCCAAAGGGGCCGCCAGGTTGCATGGGGTTGCCGGGGCAAATCCCGGTCAGACACCTGGTTGCACCGAGCCCGGGAGATGCCGAAGGAGGACTGCAGGCGAGGATGCTGAGGCGCGATCATTTTGCATCCCAGCATGGTTTCGGGGTAACGCGCTCGGGTTGGAGCAAGTTCGTAGGAATAGACGTCATAGCCAGCCTGGAGGAGCTGCCAGCTTCCGTAGCCCCATGAGCACCCGAAGTCCAGGATGCTTCATTCCTGGCCTGATTCCCGCTGCCTGGAGAAAGGATATGTACACCGGTAGTTCTTTTCCGTGCCCGCAAATCGAGCGCTCTTCAGTTTTTCAAGCTGCTCGGGCGAAGAACAGTCAGTGGTGAATCCCTGTTCGTACTCCGACTCATAGAAGGACTCCGCCGTGTTTGGGTCATCCTTCGGGACGCGGAACATGAGTTTGCACTCCGGGCAAAGGTAGAGAGCAGTCGTGTATTTTCTCTTGACCATTTGCCCTGGGTGGCTCTGACAGCTAGGGCAGTTTCTGTCAGCTCCCGCAATGCGCGAAAGAGACCGGAGGAAATACTTAAATTTAGCAATCATTCGATGTCGCGCACTTGGCGCGTCGCCACAAACGACACAGCCAACGAGAACGCAAAGAGCCCAAAGAACAGGAGCGTCAAAACCCCGACTTCCCTTCCGCTGAAACATCCGTCATTTCAGGCCAAGCTCGCAGAATGGATTCTCCGTCTCTTCTTCCAGACGAGGTTTTCTTACCAAGCGTAGGAAATTCGTAATATTTGGTTGCAGGAACTATACATCTCCCGGCTTGCTCTGGGCGAATGTTTCTAGCAGCGGCGTCAAACACACTAACTCTCACAATCCAGAGTTGCAATATTCTTTTTCGATACCCTGTGGAAAAATGTCAACGGGTGATTCAAACACAACTCGCGCGGTCCCAACAGCAGCAGCGTATGTCTCCGCCAAGGCTGACGTGTTCCCTTCGAGATCGTTCGAACTCATCCTCGTCAATCCGCCGCAGCGGAAACCACTACGGATACAGGAGCCTTGGAGAGAAACTGGGCTCGAATCCACTCGTATGTAACGGCCAGCCCTTGCTCCAGCCGGATGGAGGGTTCCCAACCCAGCACTTCGCGCAAACGAGTATTGTCGCTGTTCCGACCACGCACGCCCTGAGGTTCGCTAAGGTTGTGGCGCTTCGTGATCCGTTTGCCAGCAATCCTAGCCACCATGCCGACCAATTCATTAATCGTCACGAGTTCATCCGTTCCCAAATTGAGAGGGTCACGGTGGTCAGAAGCCATGATCCGAACAAGTCCTTCCACACAATCATCCACATACATAAAGGAGCGTGTCTGCTCGCCATCACCCCATACTTCGATCTCGGCGTTATCTTCGGCGAGAGCCACCTTGCGACAGATGGCGGCTGGCGCCTTTTCCTTGCCGCCTTCGTACGTGCCAAGCGGCCCGTAGACGTTGTGAAAGCGGACAATTCGCGTCTCAAAGCCATAGTCTTTGTAGTAGTAACGGCAGAGCTCCTCGGTAAAGAGTTTCTCCCAGCCGTAGCCCGGCTCGGGATCGGCGGGATGGGCATCTTCCTCACGCAGAGGAGTGACTGCAGCATCTTGCTGCTTGCTCTGGTTGTAGACACACGCGGAAGAGGAAAACAAGAAACGCTGGACCCCATTCTGACGGCTCGCCTCGAGCATATGGGCATTGATCAGGATGTTATGGCGACTGATGTCGGCGAGATACGCAGTGATATAGCCAATGCCCCCCATGTCAGCGGCAAGGTTATAGACCTCATCGATCCCGCCGCGCGTGGCCAGGAGGCAGTTTTCTGCCTTGCGCAGATCAAGGATCTCAAACGCGTCGCTTGCCGAAGCCTCGTATTCCGGATACTTGATGTCAACACCCCGGATCCAATGCCCGTCCGATTTGAGTCTCTTCACCAAATGGTGGCCAATAAAGCCGCCTGCGCCCGTTACCAATACCCGCTTTTGCTTCCCCATATTCCCTAGTCTCCTGAGAGTTCGTTGAGCCAAGATCTCCGTCTCGAACTCCAAACCGACGGCATTTGTACTTCCTGAACTTCCTCGCGTCGTGCGACGCTCCCGCAGTTTACCATGCAAGTAGCGGCCATGCGGTCTCCGCACACATCCCTGCGATGCCGCAAGAAAATGAAGTGCATAGATTCGGGTTGTGCGTCTGCACCGCGCGGCTTAGAATCGTGTAAAGTTATGCGGCGCATTCCGAATTTCCTCTCGCCCCTCTTGAACCTAGTGGTTGTGCTTGGCATCGTTGGGTTGCTCCAAGTGGCCCTGGCACAGGACAGCGGCCCTGTGCAAGACGCTACCCATCAAGGCAACATAACCACGGAACCGTCGACAATTGCCACTCCGCCTCCGGCTGGATCCTCAGAACAAAAGACCACTCCACTAGCCAAATTTTCCGCACTCGTCATCGGCCCTGGAGATGATGTGGAGATCACAGTGTATGGCGCGCCTGATCTTTCCGTGCACACTCGCGTGAGCGCCGAGGGAAACATCTCGCTGCCGCTGATCGATTATGTTCGAATAGCGGGCCTCAGTAGCAGTGAAGCGGAATCGGTTATCGAAGCGAAGTTGCGCGAAAATAACTTTCTTAACGATCCGCACGTCGCGGTATACGTCAAGGAGTACAACAGCAGCGGAATCTCCGTGTCCGGCGAGGTCGCCAAGCCCGGGTTCTATTCCGCTCTTGGCCCGCACCGGTTGTTTGATGTGCTGCAGGCCGCCGGCGGACCTACCGATAAAGCTGCCAATAAGGTCATGATCAGCCACCGCGACCAAAAAGACGCGACGACCCTTTCCATCTCGAAAGACCCGGCCGAAATGGGCGCCAGCAATGTCGACCTCCAGCCGGGCGACACCGTTGTCGTTCCGAGAGCGGGGATCGTCTACGTATTAGGAGAGGTAACTCGGCCGGGCGGATACGTGCTAAATTCCACGGGAGGAATCACGGTCTTGCAGGTCATAGCTGTCGCCGGGGGGCCGACTCACGTCGCCTCTGCCGGAAAAACGAGACTGCTTCGTCGTACTGAGAATGGGTTTCAAGAGCAACAGATAGATGTGAAGAAGCTGCTACGTGGCAAGGCTCACGATGTTTCCGTCCAGAACGAGGACATACTCTTCATTCCCAGTAGTGCGATCAAGACCGCGCTGAATGCTAGTGCGCTGATTGGCATGACTGCGGGTGCCGCGATATACCGTGTTCCCTTCTAGCATCGTGACCGCGTAATTTTGTAACCAAACTTGTGACGAGCCTGCTGGCGAGTAAAGCTCCACTGGATCGCCTTCACAGTATTTATCGAGACTTGGTTCCGCGAATGGAGAGGCCATTGAGTGAGGGCTGTCTACTCGTGTTCCTGCTCTGCTCGATCGCACAGATCATTTGCGGGATGAGCAACTCCTTCGAGAATCGTTTCCCCAGTTCGGCAGTCGGCGAAACAGTTGTTCCGTATCGCATAGCATGCAAGATGTTTGCCACGACTCCGTCTACATCACCGTGCGCGGAAACGTATGCCCCCGACCCGGCTTGACGGATGATATCCCGCACGTGACTCTCCGCTGGACCAATGTAAAGGAGTGCTCTGTTGGCGGCTAACACATTGTAGATTTTGCAGGTATGGACGATGCCTACATACTTGTCTCCCATCACTACAACTTGCAGGTCGGCCGCGGACAACGATGCCGATAACTTCTCTATCGGTTGGTAAGGAAGGCACAGCACGTTCCGCATGCCACGGTCTCGCGCACGCTCCTGCACCTTTCGGAACTCGCTTCCGCCCCCGATAAAGCAAAAAGCGATATCTTCATGATCGGCGAGTCGCTGAGCGGCCTGAAGGAGCGTTTCCAAAGGGTGGCATGGGCTATGGTTCCCCGAGTACATCACGACGAATCTACCGGAAAGCTTATGGATAGCCCGAAACTCTTCCCTGCCCGCTGGATCAAACCTGACATGATCATCATGCGACCAAGGCGGCACGAGCAGAACCTTTTCCGCAGAGATGCCCTTCGCCTCGATTCGCGCCTTCATAAATCGATCCAGCGCCACGATGCGATCAGCTCGTTGCAAGCTGTGCAACAACATCCGGGACAGCAGACGCGCGACCGGGGATTTATCTCGCAGCCATCCCGCAGCGATTGCCTCGTCGGGATTGAGGTCCATTGACCAGAACACCAGGCTGCGAGCCCTGCCCGGCACAGCCAAAGTTGCGACAAAAGAAATCAGGGGCGGCGAGGTCATCGCAACGACAACGTCGAACTGAGGCAATGACCACAGACGAAACGCACAACTTGCCATGAACGTTCCAAAGTCGGCGGCACGGCGCCATTTGGAACTCTTGCCGAACCCAGTCGATCGTACGCGAACGATTTTAATCCTGTTCCAAATTTCCTGGTTCGGGAATCGAAGCTTTGGATCGTCGTAGCCTCGGGAATTGCAGATGACGGTGACCTCGTGTCCCGCCTGCGTCAAGCCCCTTGCCAAGTCACTCGCGTGCTGAGCGGTCGAGACAACGTCCGGATAGAAAGCCTGGTTCAAAATCAACACGTTCATGGCCGGACACTTCCTCCGTTGTCACCGCTGCAGCATGTAGTTACCCAAGAACAAGACATCCATTCGTGTCCTTTGGAAGCAGTTCAAAGCCTCCTCTGGAGTACACACAATCGGTTCGTCTTCATTGAAGGAAGTGTTAAGCACAACCGGAACACCGGTTAACTGCTCGAAGTCGGAAATGAGCTGGTGGTAACGGGGGTTGGTACTGCGAGCGACGGTCTGCAGCCGTCCGGATCCGTCCACGTGTGTCACGGCAGGAATGACTGACCGCTTATCCTGCTTGACCTGATAAACCATGAGCATAGACGGAGACGGATGCGTCTGCTCAAAATACTCTCCGACACTCTCTTCAAGGATCGAGGGGGCAAAGGGGCGGAAGGGCTCGCGCTTCTTGATCCGAGCATTCAGGATGTCCTTCATCTCGGCGCGGCGCGGGTCGACGACGATGCTACGATTCCCGAGAGCCCGTGGCCCAAACTCCATCCTGCCCTGGAACCAACCTACGATCTTCCCATCAGCGACAGCTTGCGCTGCTGCCAGCGTGAGCTCATGGTCACTTAATTCGCGCCAATCAAAATCGCTCCCTCGCACTACACCGTCGATCTGCCCGTTTCCAAACTCTGGACCGGTATAGGCGTGCTCCATCACAAACGACCGCGGCTGTTGCAGTAGGACATTGTGGATGTAGTAACAGACTCCAAGGGCCGTGCCGGAGTCGCCCGCTGCCGGCTGCACAAACACCTCTCGGAATGGAGTGCTGAGCAAAATCTTTCCGTTCATCACTGAGTTATATGCGACTCCACCGGCCAGGCAAAGCCGGTCGGTTTTCGTCTGCTGATGCAGCTGGTTCAGAATGTGGAAGCTAACTTCCTCCAAGCGGGCCTGGAGGGAGGCCGCGATGTCCTCATGCAACGAGGTAAGCGGCTCCCCAGCGAGACGCGCGGGCCCGAAGGCATTGATAAACTTGTCCGAGAAAATGCGACCGATCGTCGGCGAGCCGTCTTCCCACGTCATGTCCACGCCTTCAGAGTCGTGCTTGAAGTAGTTGAGGTCTAGTTTGAAGCCGGCGCCTTTGTCTGTCCGGATAATGTCCCGAAACTGTTCCAGGTAACGAGGACGCCCATACGGCGCCAGACCCATAACTTTCCCTTCGTCGCCGTACTTGGGAAAACCGAGGTATTGGCTGGTGGCGGTGTAAACAATACCGGCCGAGTGTGGGTACTCGATCTGCCCGAGCACGTCAATGTGATTGTTTTCTCCGACTCCCCACATTGTGCTGATAAAGTCGCCGAAACCGTCAATAGACAAAATGGCAGCGCGGTCGAATGGGGAAACCAGGAAGCAGCTGGCCATGTGTGCCCTGTGGTGTTCCACCTTGTGGATCTGGGCCCGGAATTGCGGCGACACATCCAGCGCACGTGCTAACTCCTCGCGCAGGTCATGCACCTTGGCGGCATTTGCGAGCCGGGCGGCGATCAGCCCGGAAAGGTTCGGGATGCGCGTGATCGAGAACAAAATTTTCTTGTGCAAGTGCGCGGACGGATCCCGCGAAATGCCGACGTGGTCGAGCTCGTTAACCGAAATGTTAGCCGCTTGCAGGCAATAGCGAACTGCGGCAGCAGGGAACCCAGCACAGTGCTTTTTGCGGTTGAAGCGTTCTTCCTCTACGGCCGCGATAAGCTGACCATCTTTGACAATCGCGGCAGCAGCATCACCGTGATACGCGTTTATCCCCAGAATGTACAAGCAGACAACTCCTAACTAGCGCGTGCCGATTGGATTTACCTTGAACTGACATGGAACCTCTTGCCAAGTTCGCCTACGTTGAAGATTTCGCGGTGTATTCCAGTTCATACATTTTTGCTTTGATGTGAAAAAAATGTGTCGATTGGAGACCACAATAGATTAAACCTGGTACTCCGTCCAGAAAACCCAAACGTAATATGTATTTGTACAAAAAGAAAAATATCGGTGAACCCGGTAGCCCAAAAAAACGTTTCTTTAGCCACCTTCTGCGCTGCGCCTGACTCCCGAACAATGCCGGGGGCAATTCGTCATGTTGGTCCGTCGCCCGCAAAAGAACCCTAGCTTCCCAGTTTGAATATTCATTGTGTTTGGTCAAATACCGAGCAAGGGACTCAACATTGTGGTGGGGAAGAGCATGCCGCAGCTTGCCCACGCGTCCGTCCACGACCACATGCTCATGGACCTCGATATCACTCATCGAGTGATCCTGGTCTCTCAATCGGCACTCGAAGTGTCCTTTGCCGCGCCGGAAAAGAGACAGCTTCCAGAAACCGTTTCCTCCAAAGCGAAGTTGCCTCCCAAGAAAATTGATCCGAAGGAAAACCCGGTACCCGATGAGATCGGGATCGCGAATGGCCTCTTCAATCTCATCAGCCAAGTCCGGAGTCAAAACCTCGTCAGCATCCAACAGCAAGACCCAATCGTTCTCGAACGGAAGCGAATCGAGCGCCCACTGCCGCTTCTTCGGCCAGCCGCCTTGGTACTGAAACTGCACCACTTTTGCACCAAAAGCACGGGCTACTTCGACGGTTGAATCCGTGCTCTGCGAATCCACTACATAGACTTCGGAAAAGCATCGAATCGCTTCCAGACAACGCGCAAGATGTCGCGCCTCATTTCGCGTCGGAATGACGACGGTGACAGCAATGGAATCGGAGTTTGCGCTGGGCAAGGGTGCCGTCCGACGGTCTGCCATGTTTTGCATGTTCAGTTTTATTTAGGGACCACGATCGACGTCGGCAAGACGTAAAATCCATTTCCGTGCAAACAGGAAGTGAGCTGCTCACATTATAAGGCACGCACCGAGATGGTCAAGGTGCAGGAGAATCCTAAAGAAGAGATTTTGACGCGACCTCACAATCCCTGCAGCTCTACCCCGCGGCGACATGAACTGGCGGCGCTGAACGCTGGGTCTCGAGCCAGAACCCGAGAGTGACAAGAGCCCACAATCGTGACCATGCTGGGCTGTCTGGCTCTCGACGGAACAGTTCCTGTACCTCGTCGATTCCAGTTGTGTCAAGCAACCCCGAGTCGCGCAGGGTGCGAAGACTTCCTTCCATAACCTCACGTAAGGGCCCCTGCAGCCAAGCAGATATCGGAATCACGAAGCCCCGTTTGGAAGACGCGACGGGCAGTTTCCCATATACCTCAGCGCAGATCTTTCGCAACAGATACTTCGATGGAGCCCTCTTGGGCAACAAGACATCTCCAGGCAGTCGGAATGCCCATTCAATCAAGTCGAGGTCTAGGAAGGGAACACGAATTTCCAACGAATTCGCCATTCCGAAGACGTCGCTGTCCCGTAGCAGTACATTTTGCAGATAAAATGAAGCATCCAGTCTGGCCACGGAAGACAACAAATCAGATGGTATGTAGCAACCCTGGTACTGCAGTTCCGGAACCTGAAAGTCGTCTGAAAGATTGAGATCTTTGGCACAAAAGCCGAATGCTTCAAGTCCGGTGTCCGCGATCAAGCGACGATGCCGAAAGTACAAGCCAATCAATCCTGGATTGACTTTAGCGATCTCATGCGCTTTTTGTTTGACAATATTGTTTCGGAATACCGTCGCCCACCAAGCCGCAGCAGTACGCACTGATTCCGGAAACGGACTGAGCCAAGTCATAGCGTGATAGTTGCGGGGAACACGTTGAGACAGGTTGTACCCGCCGAAAACCTCATCGCCACCCAATCCTGACAGTCCAACTGCGATCCCGTTTTCACGAACTGCACGGGAAACAATGTAAGAGTTGAAACCATCCATCGACGGTTGATCCATGCAATCCAATGCTTGATGGATCCAATGCAGAGCAGTACTATCGCTGACGGGACAATCATGGTGGGGCACGCCGAAACGTTCCGCTGCCATCCCAGCCGGCAGAGCCTCGTTGTACTCGGGATGGTCGGGGAACGACACCGTAAAGGCGTCAAGGTTATGTTTATCGGGCGTAAGCCCTAGTAACGCAATAGAATCGAGCCCCGAACTCAAAAAGAGACCGATTTGCACATCGCTAAGTAGATGTCGACGAACCGATTCCTGCAAGATTCCGTGGCCCTCATCCACAATATCTGCAAGACGACGTCCTCGTTGAGACTGCTCTAACTGGGGAAATTGCCAGTATTTTCCTTCCGCCACAACATTCCCATGATCATCGCGTTCCTGCCAGCAACCGCGAGGCAGAGAAAATATGCCATCGTAAATTGTGAGTGGTTCCTGAACCGCCCCATAGGCCAAGTAGCCAGCTAGCGATCTACGATCAATCCGAGAATCTAGAAGCTTGCTTTGGAGTAGCGCGCGCACTTCGGACGCACAGACAAACCAACTGTCTTTCTTTCCCGCATAGTACAAGGGTTTGATTCCCATGGGATCCCGCGCAACCACTAGGCGCGAGCGGCGAACATCCCACAGGGCAAAGGCAAACATACCTCGAAGCCGACTCAGACATTCGGTTCCCCAGCGCTCATAGGCACGCAAGAGAACTTCTGTATCGCTGTGGCCTCGGAATTTAAAGCCGTCGGTTTTCAACAAATCACGCAGCGCGGGAGCATTATAAATCTCGCCGTTGTAAACAAGGATATCGCCGGTCGCTTCGTTCACCATCGGTTGGTGGCCGAGTGGAGAAAGGTCTTGAATAGCTAGACGACGGTTTCCCAGCCCAACCGTCCCGCCGCCAACCGACATCACTTTTGAACCACCGTCATCCGGACCGCGGTGCAACTGAGCGTCGAGCATAGCTCGCACAGCCCCATTCACCTGAGAGGGCGAGAGTGCACCCACAATTCCGGCAATTCCACACATGCGATAAACCCTCGAAGTCAATAACGTTCAATCACTGCGTCATCAGCGGTGATCGTGCACAGCACATCGGTGATACAAGTTCAGTATCTGCTCGGTGACAGAGCGCCAAGAAAACTCCTTCTGCATCCATTCTCGTCCTATCAAGCCCATGCCTTGCAGGGGCATGGTACTGATCCTACGAATTGCATCGGCGAGCGTTTCAGGGTCATTGTCGACCCAGAGACCGCACTTCATCTGTTCCAGTCGACTCCAGGGAGTTCCCTTGCTCGCAATCACTGGAACACCATGAGCCAGGGCCTCGGCTACTACGATAGCGAAATTCTCGGTATGAGACGGCACCAGAGTCACGTCCGAGCTTTCGAATAGTCTTTTTTTGGCTTCCGACAAGACTTCTCCCATCATCTTCACTCGTCCCTCCACTCCTAGCGCGTGAATTTGCTCTTTGAGTTGCGAAACGTACTCAGGCGGTCCCCACCCCGCGATCGTTAGACGCCATGGTGGTGCCGAATCGATGAGACTGCAAGCCTTCAGCAAAGGCTCAATTCCCTTCTTCGGGTCCAAACGCCCGATGAAAAGCAACCGAAGTTCTCCTTTCCTCTCCATTCGGTTGAGGTCGGCTGGGACGTCGACGCCGTTAGGAATCATCGCCATTCGCAACTTCGGGAAACGGGTCAAAGTCTCGCAGCGCTCATGTTCTGAGGTAACGTGTATCGTCAGTTCAGCGAGATCAACTGTGTGATACCACAGAAAATCCCAAACCGCCTTTAGGCCAATGCGCGAAGAGCCTTCCCAGCGCTGAAGAGCCCCGCGCGGTGACCAGATCAGCGGCTTCTTCAATGAACGGATCCGCCAAATAGTTGGAAATGTCGGAAAGTTGTAAACACCGGTGAGATGGACAACGTCAGCCCACCTTATGTACGAGGGTAGTAACCGTATGAGCGTTGGCGAAACTGAATGCCGCTGCCGGCGCGCACAATAGCGAACTCGAAATCCTTCTGAAAGCTCTACCTCCTTGTTCTTCTCCACATCCAGTGTTTGATTTAGGCCGTTCGCGTCTGTGGTCAGGACGCGGACATCGCAGCCCAATTTCACTAGGTTCCGACACAGCTCGAATGTGGAGCGAATTGGGCCGCCATAGAGATAGGCGGGGTGGAACGATGGCACTACGTGCAAAACTTTCATGAAGGCTGCTTGGGAGTCAAAGGACTGTCGATATCTTACAAAAGCTCCTTCACTTTGTCGCCTTAAGATGGTCTAATCTTTTCTTAAAGGGCCAATGTGTGCGACCCAGAATTGCTCTAGTCACCTCCGGACTCGGTACCAGACACGGCGGCATTGGGGTGGTTGCCCAACTGATCGCCTCAGCGCTGGAAGAGCATTCCGATGTGGCATTCTGGGAACACCACGCATTTTGGCCGCGATTTGCACGAATCCCAGCAGCTGTGGGAAGGACATTCTTCGGCAGTTTAAAGACTCCCGATTTTGTTCTGTACGACCACGTCGACCTCGCTATCTTGCACTCTGTCATACCCCATCTGCAAGCCATTCCTTATGCTGTGTTCTTGCATGGCATAGAGGCTTGGAAGCCTATTGTCGGCCGGCGACGGGAAGCGCTCTTGGGCGCAAGTCTTTTGCTCGTCAACTCGGCCACGACGGCAGCCGAAGCCCGCGTTTTTAATCCGTGGCTGCCGAAAATGGAAGTTACTTGGCTCGGCGTCGAGCGCCAGAACGAAATTGCGGACGCCGGATCCAACTCTCCGCTCGGCCTAATTGTCGGCCGCATGGCCGATTCTGAGCGCCTCAAAGGCCATGACGCCGTAATGGATGCCTGGCCCCTGGTCAAGTCGGCCATTCCCGATGCTAAGTTAATGATTGTGGGCACTGGGAACGATAAGAGCCGCTTGCAAAAGAGAGTGGAAGCCGAGCAGTTGACGGGTATCGAGTTCTGCGGTCGGATCGACGATGCAAAGCGGGATCAGATGTATCGTTCCTGTCGTATGCTCTTTTATCCCTCCAAGCAGGAAGGATTCGGACTGGCCGGAGTCGAAGCAGCCAGCTTTGGCGTGCCTTTATTGGGACTAGCCGGAACCGTCACAGAAGAACTTTTTCCAACCGGCACGGGCGCCGTGATCGCCAAAGATCTTTCGAGGGAGAGCATCGCAGAAGCGGCAATTCCTGTTTTTAGAAACGCTCAGCACGCGAGAGAGTTAGGACGCGCCGCATCAGACAGGGTAAATGCAGTCTTTCTAAAAGAGCACTTTACTGACCGTCTTCGGCGAGCATTGGCGCCATTTTTGTCCGTATACCGAGCAATGGCCACAAACACTCCGTGCACAGAACTGAGAGAGAGAAATACTTCGGCGTCCGTTCAAGTAGCCGCCACAAAAAGCCAACAATCTTCGCCAATGCAACTGCGAAAGATGAGGAAATAGCGGGCAAGCGACGGGCGCTACCTATTCATCTCAAGTGCGCCCTCGTTGCGTGTGAACTCACGTGTCCAATTTCCGCTGACATGGCACTCTACGCAAGCTTTGATAGGCGCTAGCTCGCAAGCTGGCCATACTGCTTCATCGACTGTGGGTGAGCGGTGAGGTCTCTGTCGCGGCTCTGATATTTGTTGGGCCAATGCTGCCCGCAGTCTGCCTGTCTTACCTGGACTCCGTCATTGGCCTTTACAGTTCCTATATGCTCGAACACGTGCTGGTGCGGGCAATCGGCACGTACAGTTTGAGCGGCGGACTGAGGCTAGCGCGTGAGAGCCCTCCTCTGACCCGATTGACACTGTACGACCGCAGGGCTTGCCAAGTATCAGAAACCGAGTGACGTCGTCGCGACCAGAAGATAAAACTGCCGGCTGTCGCATACTCGACTTCACAAGTCGGGATTGGCACAATTCAGTGGATATTTAGCACCACACTGTTACCTAATACCTGTACAAAAAGACGAGCGTATTCTGGTGGTGGAGGATCAATGCGCGTACGTCGAAAACTGCGTGAGCAAATGAAATCCGGCTTCCACCGCCTTTTCGTCCTCGGGCAGAGGCTCGGATGGGACGTCCTCCCGAGACACTTCTATTCGGCGATTCCCGATATCCGCGAACTGCTACGTAGCGAGTCGTGGAAGCAACCGTCCAGCATGACCGGCGTTGCCGGTGCGGACATCGAATCGCAAATGTCCTTTCTTCGAGGATGCTGTTTGCCGCCGCTGCCCAAAAGGTTAAGGCAGGGCGGCATTCACGAGTATGCCTGCGAGGAGAATGGCCAACCGGGCTACGGTCCGGTCGAAGCTGATTTCCTATACTGCTTTATTAGGACGAAACATCCAAACAGAATCGTGCAGGTTGGATGCGGAGTTTCGACTGCGGTGATACTGCTGGCAGCGAAGGAGGCGAACTATAGACCTGAAATCATTTGTGTCGATCCATTTCCAACCGGGTACCTGACTCGCACGGCAGAACAGGGACTCATTGAGCTGATTTCGAAACCAGCTCAGGAGATCGACCTTGAAGTATTAACCAGTCTCGATGCCGGTGACCTACTGTTCGTCGACTCCAGTCACACCATGCGCCCGGGTAGCGAAGTTAACCGGATCATCCTGGAAGTACTTCCGCGCCTGCCATCCGGCTCCTTCGTGCATTTCCATGATATCTATTTCCCTTACGACTATCAGTCGAGTGTTCTGACCACGCTTTTCTTCGCCGGGGAAAGCACGTTACTACACGCATTTCTGATTGATAACCAGCGATACTCCATCGCGGTTTCGCTTAGCATGTTGCACCATGCCTGCCCTCAGCAAATGCAATCGCTGCTTACGAACTACCGACCCGCTGCTATGCACTACGGGCTGCATACGATGGACGCGGGCTCAGGGCATTTCCCCAGTGCGACATATCTCTTCGTGGTGTGATGGCGGAGTTGAGCCGGAAAAAGTCGCGACGATCATCCGGATGACAGGTCGCAACTTTCGTTTGTTGAACCGTCTCCTCACCCAGATGGAGCGAATTCTCGAAATCAACGCGCTTCGAGAGGTGACGAAAGCAGTTGTGGAAGCGGCTCGGGAAGGCCTGGCGATCGGCGAGGCCTGAGGCTTTCGCCCAGTCGTGGGAAACGCCAGACACCAGACATCCCTCTACCCTTGCCGACTACCCCGCGAGGAATCCGCAGCGAATCGGGTCCGACGAATCACTTCCACGCGTAGCCGACTTTACGGCCAAGTGGCAATGCAGCTCAACAAGGCTTCGCTGGCGGGATTCCAACAATCGAATGAGCGCCGTCAGTGACGGGCTCTCTTAAGGGCGCGCGTTTTTGAGCATAATCCGGCATCGTCCACAATGTATATCCCGCGCTCATCAGAAGATGCTGCGCCCATCCCTTTCTTCCAGGAAACGCTCTTTCCTCTGCCCAGTCGCAGAACTCAAACACTATGGGAGGTGGGAAAGGTCCACCCAGTAGGTTCTGTGCCCCCAAAAAGACGTGGGCTTCATAACCTTCCGTGTCTATCTTCATCACCGATACACGTGGAGCCGCCTGCGCCACTAGTATTGCGTCCAAAGATTTGGCTCGTACTGTAGTTGGTACCACATCGAACTGCGGAGCGGAGGAGGCCATGCCGAAATGACTCTCCGGCGGTATGTACAGCGGGACAGAATCGCGATCCGACGTGCTGGCTGCACATGCGGCGATCTCCACGTTCGAGAGGCGGTTCAAGGTGACGTTTCTTCTCAGATAGGGCAAAACTTGTGGAGAGGGCTCAATGGCAATCACGCGCTTCGCATATCCCGCCAGTGGAATGGAGAACGCCCCAATGTTGGCACCCACATCCACGAACACGGAATCAGAAGTAATGTGGTTTCGAAGAAACTGCAGCGTTTCGGGTTCGTACACGCCGTCCATCCAGAGAGACAGGCCAACAGGCTCCAGAAGGTTGGGTATCACCATTTTGTTTCCGTCGCAATTGCGGATTAATGCCGGCTTTGATCGCGCCGCCACGGGCAACATCATTCGAGCCAGTTGGGCCTTGCCCCTCGTGCCCGACGGGATCGAACGAAAGAGGCCCGAAAGGATTCGCAAAAAGATCGGACTGGCGGGTAGAGATTCCATTCCACATGGTCCCGAGGTTGAGCGTGAGAGATTCTCTGTCCTCGATCAGCTACAGCAGAGACCATAGGACTCAGCTAAATACAACGTCCGAATTATCTGCGTATTCCTTGGGGCGGCGCAGCCGTGCGCAATATTTATGAAGCGGTATTTATATTTGCTGCGCATCGTACAATACAATCACTTCATACGCGCCGGTGTTCCAGCGTCCTCTGGGAGACAAGGATACTCCCCCTGACATCCTTGACTCCGGCCATCCGGAGGATCGTAACGAGTGCATTCTCCAGTTCCCGGGCGGACACCATCTCCGGGGCTACTACGTGCATGTACGTGCAGGTTGGCCATCAATTACCGTGAGGCGCACGGGATGTTCTGCAGCAATGGAGTGTTATTCAATCACGAAAGCCCCACGACGGGGACCGACATTCGTCACCAGAAAAATTACGCGCGCGGTGGCGCATATTCTGGCAGGCAAGCGCTTAAAGCGCTGGCGGCGGACCGTCATAGTTTTGCCAAAGAAACCTCGCCGCAGTCGAGAGCTTTGTCAGACACTCCTCTGTGTATCCCCCCTCGAACACCCTCCATTTTCGATATTTTCACAACATAAGACTACGTCAAACTGGCCATTCAGGTCAGTACGCATTTCAAGCTGTCGCACATCCAAGCGCTCGAAATTAGCCAGCGCCGTTTTGCACATCTTCGCTCGCTGCCGCGCAACGCTTTGATTCCGCTCATCCCAACTGAGGCCCAACGCTTTGTAACCCAACAGCGCCAAACCAATGGTGAAGGCGCCGCTGCCACAGCCAACATCAAGCAAACGCTTCGAGCCGGCGCGTACCGAAGTGAGGTGTCTTGAAATCCAAAGCCAACGATCCACAAGGGTGTCGCCATGAATCAGTGTGGCCGGGAACCCAAAACTCATACAAGTAGCGATTTCATTTAGACCACCTTAGACGGAACCGTTTTCATGAATCCGATTATGTTTTCGATGTCTCAGCCCGCGTCAAGTCGTCGACCGCGCGCTTGGTGGATGTGCTCTCAAGCTCGTTCGCCCAGTGCTATAGCGTAGCGCATACCGTAAGCTCTCCAAGATAGAGCTGCCCGGCCAGGACCCAGCAAATCACGGAGACCCTTCACTGATCGAGCCTTATCCAGCGCGATTTGCAGAGCGGAGGCCAGTGCTCTTGGATCGTCGGAAGGTACAACCGAAACCAAATCCGGATTTTCAAGATATTCGCGCAAATCTTCCCCGCCAGTTCGATCAGTACAAACGACTGGCAGCCCGCTGGCAAGCGCTTGTGCCAGAACCAGTCCGAAGCCGTCTTGCCGCGAAGCGAGGCCTAAAACGTGTGAACGAGCATAAAACCGGGTTAAATGATGTTGCTCAACTGGTGAATAATGCTTGAAGTCAGGTTCACGCGGGAGCGGCGCGTCGCCAACACTGCCCACATGGATCAGCCCGACGTCACGCAGACGCCGCCACGCATCCACCAGAACGTCGCATCCTTTCTGAAGAGACCATGTGCCCGCCATGATGATCTGAGGGCGTACTTCTAGAGAGGGAGCCTGGGTAGCGGGAAACATATTAAGGTCCACGCCGTAGGGATTGCGGAAGATCCGAGACTCCGGTACACCACGCTCCGTGAAGCTCTGGACAACGTGCTTCGCCGGAACGACGATGGTGTCCGCCAACTCATACTCTGCGATTTCGCGGCGGACTGACCACTCGGAGATAGCTGGAGCAGAACCTTTCCTTCCCGGAATATTTTCTAATATTTCTTTTTGAGAAACGATGTGGCGGCTACCGCGCTCCACAAAGATCCTCGTCTGATATTTCCGGCGGACGGCCTGAATGGTATGAAGGCACATCCCGGACATTCCGATAAACACGTCGCATCGGCTGATTAGTGTGGAGGCAATTCGATCAAGGGCGTCGATGAGCAACTCATTAGCACGGGCTTCGAATACAGTTCCCTTAGCGGCGCGAGCAGCGGCATACAAAGGCGCCACGTAAGGCGCGAGCCACCGGTTACACCTGTTTGGCAATCCAAATTTCTGAGTTCGCCAAGGGGGAACAAGGGAGTAAAACGCGACATCGTGCCCCAGCGAGTCAAGCTCCCGCGCAAGATCACAAACGTGAAAACGACCGAATGTCAAGATGGCAATTCGCATTGCGGTTCAGGACTGGAATGGCTTGCTAGAATTGGAAGCAATTCGTACCACCGAACTCGTTTGTCCCCGAAAAGCTAGCAGCCAGCGGTTATGTTCGATGGGTCTTTGCTCTGGCACAATCCTGCGCCACCACGCATTCTCGACGATTTACGACTGGTAGCCAGCATCCCGAAAAAACTCCAAGCAACCTAATTCCATCGCCTTCGAGTGTGTTTCAACAACCCAGCGAACATCACGCGTTTTTGTCAGACTGGCTGCTCCTTGAAGGACGCTGAGTTCGCCTCCATCCACATCTACTTTAATGACAGAGGGTGACTCAATCCTGTCAATCAGCGAGTCTAGTTTGATTGTGCTCCCATCGTCCCTTTCTCCGACGAATTTTGTCGAGAAGCGTAGGCGTCGATCGTTTTCAAAGCTTGAGGAGCAGATTATTGCAAAAGTTCTGCCAACTCCCCTCGTCGGGATCAAACGCAAACACATGTCTCGCAGAGGTTTTTTGCAAGAAGAACAGAGTTGTACTCACCAAACGGTGACTCGATGTCGACCGCAGTCATTGCATTCCGGGAAAACCGCCTCCTTTGCCGCAAGCAAGGGCACGTTTCAATCCGCCCGCCTTTCCGCAAGCACCGCGAGGCGGTGGTTATGCGGCAGCCAGATTCCGTTATCATGCGAGCTAATCTCGAGGCCGAAAACGCCGGGCCACCATAATCAGGTAACAGACTCGTTACTCTAACGAGGACTTTCAAGTCGGTTAGCGCTCCTCTCCGCAGCCCGTCTCGGGATAACTGACCTTTTCTTATCGAACCTCTTCCATGCTGGGTTCCAAGCGAACGCCCCGACTAGGGCTGCGGCGGAGCCACTGAACAACTCTACAAGTGCCCCGTTCGGCCGAATCAAAGCCACGCAGGGGAGAAAGAAAAGAATTAACCTGCCAAGGTCGCCTCGACGTTCCGCAAGGGCTGCCTTTACATCGAGCATCCCGATGAGCCACCCAAGCACGAAAAAGCCAATGACGACTCCCGGAATCCCAAAGTTAATCTGAAACTCCATCACGTTGCCCACGCCAAATGACGATTTGGGATCAAGCCGAAGCCCAGTCATCTTCGCAACGATTTCGGGACTACCGCCAAAAACCGGCTTCTCGGGCCACAGCAGGCGCGGAACCAGCGAGAGCAGTCCCTCCCAGAGCGAATAACCCTTGAGGTAATCCACTTGGCCCTGTTGAATTCGCAGAGCTGCCAGCCCGACTAAATAATTTTGATTGAGCCTTTGATCAAGCGAGATCAGATGCTTCCGGTTGGTTGGGTCAAGCCATTCAAAGTCTCTAACTGTGTCAATGACGCTATCGATTCGGGCCTCAAGGGGTGCTCCGCCCCACACCTGTTTACGGATGTCACCCCTGTGTGCAAAGTAATTTACGAATATGCTCAAACTTAAGAATATAAAGAGGGTCATGCCGACCACCACGCGCCCGAAGCTTCGCGTCGAAATAGTGAGCACGGAACAGACGATAATGATCGCCGCAGACCCATAGCTCAGGAAGCCTCCAAGCAGAAGCATCAGAACAGGGTAGACCATGAGCGCCCCGAGCCAGATCGCTACTCGTTTGAGATCGCCGTGCGAGCAAGCCGCTCGCAGGCCTAACATCACGCCCAGCATCCAAATCCCTCCCCCGTTTTCAACTGCCGCGCTGACACTGGGGATTTGGTAGAGGGGACTGAGGCCGTAGATGAGAGCCCACCCGCCGAGCAAGCAAAACCAACAAAAGTGATCGCGATCCGCCTCTCGGCGGATTGGCATTTTTGGAGTCGAGGAATGGGCCAGCCACACGCCCGCAACAAAACACATTGACCCGAGCGCTGTGGAACGCATGCCAATCTCAATCAGATCCGAGTGGAGTAGGAAATCGCGGCCGGCGATATGGGCAAACGCGCCGGGAACATGGATCAACAACAATGAAAACAAGTAGGCAATCGGAAGCCCTAGCGAAACCCTATCCCTTCGGAGAAGCCATAACAGCCAAAGGAATGCCGTGAGACAAACGAAAATTAGAAATGTCATCGCAGTTGAAAGACCTTACTACGGGTGCGCTCGATGGGCAACCACATCACTCAGAGTCCGCAACCAGTCACCCGCCTTCTGCCAATTCAGGCGCTTGCCTGGTCTTGAGAACCGATAGCCTCCCTGCTCGAGGGCTCGAGGAGACGAATGGACTCGGTGGCCGCACATGTGGCTCCGGCACTTTTAGCCCAATTGAGTTCCATAAAGATGATTCCGATATGACCGGACCTGATCAGCCGTTCCTCCCCTTCTAATGCCGAATGCTCCCGCCCTTGAATATCGAGCTTCATAAGATCGATATGGTTAATCGCATGATCCTGGCAAAACTGATCGAGGCAGACTGTTTGTACACGTTCGGTTCCAGAATCGCCGAGGTCTCGCGAAATGAAGTTCATCGCTTCGTTCGTCCCCAGTTCTCCGCGGAAACGCTTTAGAGGGCAGCCCATCCATTGTTGCTGAAGACCGCTAGCTGCTGGAATGGAGGAATGGAGATGACCAAGCCCATTTAGCTTCGCCCTTGCACGCAGTCTAGCTGCAATCTCCGGGGTAGGTTCGAAAGCGTGGACGGTAGCATCGCGCTGAATAGCCAGTGCGGCCAAGCTATAGATTCCGGCGTTGACGCCGACATCAAAGATAAACCTGGCGCCCTTCGCGGCGGTTTCCAAGCATCCGTCAGATTGCCTGACCTCGTGAGATTCGTATAGAAGGCGCCGCGGTTGGCTGCGGTCACCGTGCCTCCACCGCCGCAAGGATTCGTGTGAGCCGGTGCTTGTAAGTATTCGAGTCGGTGCGAATACGCGTACGCGCGGCGGCTGCTAGTCGCGCGCGCTCGGCTTGGTTTTCAAGCAGCCACCGCGCTCTCACGATCATTTCGTCGATGGTGCGAAAATAGAGGACACACTCCCCGTCCGGCCCCAGGATCTCCCGATGCTCTTCGGTTTCCTCAGTCAGCATGCAGCCGCCCGCAGCCGGAACTTCGAATGTCCGCATGCAATGCCCGTCTCTGTTTGCGCGTCGCACAAGGCACAATGCGATTCGAGCACCAGCAATCGCCTTAGGCAGTTCAGCAATCGGTAACTGCCCGCGAGTTAACGGGCGCGTCTCTGCGAATCTATCCCAATAAGTACCATATAGAGCCACGCGGAAGCCTGCACGTGCCAGGGCCGCAAAATACGGCACGCGATCCGCGTCGCCTCCCCCCGCAAACACGATGTCAGCTCTGTAGTCCTGGAGCTCGTTTTCAGAGTATTTCCGCTCAGGACAGAGAATCGGATCCCACGCGAAGGCAAGGTACGAAACGCGACGGACCCCTAGGGCCTCTAGATCGCTGATATTGGCACGGCGGGTTGTAAACACATGGTCGTAACCGCGAAGAGCTCGCAGAAACCACCTTGACCGTCGCGAAGGATTCCAGGGGTCGTCGGTGAGATAGTTCGCGCAGTAACATCCAAGCTTTCTAATCTCCGCAAGGGCCTCGAGGGTTAGTGGAGCGATACCAATGGTCAGAATTATGCCTGGTTGCCGTGCACGACAGAAGTCAACGACCTCTGCACTAAATTTTCCCAATCTGAGCGGGTGGTGATCCCACAGACGCCAAAGCAGTCGGCGGATCATTGCCGCGCCGCGCATAGCTCCGTCAGACTCGATCTGTACGAACGAAGCGCTCAGTTCAGCGCATGCTCTCGCGAAACTTTCGCCAACATTTGAACCCCCGCGATTTCCGATTATTAACAATCGAAGGTTCTCACTGGATCGAGAGTTGTCAACGCAGGAATGTTGATTTTGCGAAGGCATAAAACCGCGGACGAAGCGAATCAAATAGACCGATGGGCATCGTCAAACCCGCAATAGTGACCCCTAGATACAGGGCTTTCAAAGACAATGAATGTATCCAGCGCAGTGCCGTAGTCCCAAACACATTCCGGGGACGCATACCGAGACAGATGCCGAGAGAATAATTCCAGGACTGCACGCGCCTATACTCTACGATCCAATACGGATATGTAAAAACCAGAATCTGACAAAAGATAGAGGCACTTAAAGCCGAAACGCTCTTATCAGCGTACGGTCGGATTGCGTCAATTACTAGGCGGCCCATGTCGATCAGAGGAATTTTGCGCTCTTGAATCGCACAGGGATCCAGCCGAGGTTTTGCAGCATAGCTGTCCACGCATTGGCCTGGAATCTGAATGCCCTGAACGACTGAGACGTCTGCGATTTCCATCAATGAGTAACCTTCGCTGATGATACGCGAGCCGATGTACATTTGGTACATTTCCGCGCCGTCCCATTCGCTAGTAGCATGAGCCACAGCGCGATCGCGGCGAAGGATGATTCCGCTGACAAAGCTGAAGTTGCGGAAACAGCGCTCGGCGATCGAGGGCCCAGCCCCTACGGTGCGAGTGGCAGGCACACGCCGAAAAATGGCCCGACTAGCTTGGTTCACATAGTTTGTAATGACGACTCCGATGTTGTCTTGTTGCGTAATCAGTTTGTGTAACCGCTCGAGTGTATCAGGATCTGCTACACAATCGTCGTTTCCCATAAGAAGGCAGTAACTCCCACTCGCCAATCCTATGGCCGCTCGGAGATTTGCGTCATATCTTACATTTCTCGGTTGTCGCCGATACACGTGGTGCAGGTCAAACTCTCTTAACGTCTGCTGCAGCTCAGATTGCCGCCCGTCGGTGGAACAGTCGTCGGAAATGCAGACCTCAAAGTCTTTGAATGTCTGTCTTGTAAGGACACGTAAAGCCTCGATGAGGAATGACGTCCGATTGTACTGAGGAATACAAATCGAGAAAAAAGGAGTCGTGTTTTGCATATTTACTCAGAAAGAACGCTAGCAGCGCTGTCCTACCCGTTTCAGCCACCCTCGCGGAAAAACGTCAACAGGTGCCGTTCGCAAGTACGATCCTCAACGAAGTTGGGATCCGTAACCAGAATCCTCTCCACAGCTTCCCAAGGACCAGGCCCATGATCGAGAGCTGCTGGATGACCATTGACCTTCCTGTCTTCGACAACAAGATAGGAATTCTGTGTCACTAACAGAGAGTACAGCTCTAACTCTCTGGGTATGTTATCCTCAGAGTGACCAGAATCTAGTGTCACCATCACAGGTCCAGGTTTATGCTGGAGACTTTCACGAACAACGTTCCTGACCCTCTCAATCACGACGCGATCAGTCGAATACCCAATTATGGACTCGATGCCACATTGTTCAGGATCAAGGTGCCACTTATTATAGGGTTAATGTCGATTGTGATGACCCTTAATAGTGATCCAAGTAATTTCATCATTTCAGCAAAAGTAGAGAGCTTGACGCGCCATGGTGCGTTCCAGTTTCGACCAGAGCCACGGGCTTGATCGTCTGAAGCAACTCCAGGATCGTCCACAAATCGCACGGGTGCTTGATCATTGGCAAGCCCCGCCACTTTAACGTGCCGCCCAAACCTCCATCATAGTAGCGAGCTTGTTGAACCGCTCCACTATGTCGAGTGATTCCGATCTTCCAAGCACCTGGTCAATAGACAGTGGAATCTTCTGCGGCGTGGGTTTCAGAAAGCGAACACGAGCTATTCTTAGACGGGTTGAGTGATTCATAACAGCGAGCTGCTCCGAAGAAAAGCGAATTGTGGTGATTGACTCGCTGACGAATCTGAGAGAGATGGTCGCCAGATTAAAGTTGAAGGCCCGCTTCCCATGTTCTCAAACACCTTGCCGCTCTCCACTCGAACTGCAGTGTATCCAAAGCTCTTCAGTATCGCACCGACGGCACGGTCCTCCTCGGGTTGTGCAGCTCGATCATAAAGATGGGTCGATGTTGCGCTATGACCTCAAAGCCACTGCGCAGCGCGGCACTTTCTGCCCCTTCAAAATCGATCTTTACGAAACTAGGCTGCGGATTGCCGTCCTGGAGTACGAACTTATCCAATGTCGGGGTTGGCACATTGAAGTTGTTCCTGAAGTGACAGTGGTTGCTGATACCAGATGTCCAGCTCCCAGGTGTTGCGCTCGATCGAAACATGCCGTGCCGACGTGATCAGTTACGGCTGTCGATATCGCTTTCCCTGGACACCGCGTGGGTATCCGTTGTAACGATGGCTGACGACTCCCCAGCGCGGCAAAATCCCTTGCGGTGAATCGCACGCCGGAGTGCAAAATGGAGCGCCAGTACAAAGCTGTCCAGAAGAGCAGGTCATGAGGTAACGAGCTCTTGTAAAACGGGCTGGAACTGCGCCTCGTAATTCCATTCGGCGAGTATCCGCTTGCGACCCTGCTCGCCCATGAGCATGCTATCTCCGGGATGCTCATAAAACCGCCGTAGCGCCGCTGCGATGGTAACCGGATCTCCTGGGTTACAGGATAGGCCGTAACCCGGCTCAACGAACATCTCACGCCAGTCCGGGAGATCCGAAACGAGCACGGCGAGCCCACACGCCAGATAGTCGAAGGACTTGTTAGAGGCCCCTGTCAGCGCCTGGAGATTGGCGTTGTCATTAGTTAGTGGGATTAGTGCCAAGCCGACGTGGCAAGTAGCGCAGGTCTCCATCAGATCGAATCGGCTCATTGGGCCCAGGCAGTGAACTCGCCCCCGAACTCCGAGCTGCTCTGCACGCGCCAGGAGGGCTTGTGTGTACCCTTGTATGGTTTCGTATCCTACGATCGTGAGGCTAACATCCTCGGGAAGTAGAGCAAGAGCCTCAATGACGGTAAGGGGAAGCAGCACCGGAGAAACATTCCCGTGGTAAAGCACCCTTAAGCCGGTGCCGGTTTTGCCGTTGGGCGTAGCTGCGACTTCGCGCAGCTCAGGACAGTTCCACACCACTTTCACCGACTTCTTGGGCCGATTGTGCACTTTAAAGCGTTCGGCTCTGTGCGCGTTCGGCAAAACACATATAGATGCACGGCGGGCGCAAGCTCGCCGTGCCCTTATACAGAGCTGCATGAACATACTCGTGGCTCGACCATCGGAATCGTGCTCGTGATAAACGATCCGCAGACGCAGCACCCAGCTCAGGAGCAGTGCAGGCGGACACGCCAGCACATCGGAGGCATACACCCACTGCGGCCGCCACCACAGCGCCCAAGCCAGACACCACATGCAAAACCATGCATAATGCAGCTTCTGCTTCCAGCCAGCCGTACAGAACTGCAACTGCCGCACTTCAATTCGCGGATAGGACCTGAACCGCAGACTGTTGAGGTCGCCGAACGCCCCGATGCCCAGAAACAGCACGTCCCATCCTGCGTCTGCCAGAATGCGAGAGCTGTGCTGGAGAGGCGGATACATGACAGGATTGGCGTATTGAATATAAACTATTCGGCGAGGTCGCATTCTAGTGCCGCCAATCGGCTTCCTTGCGAGTCGGGGCATTGTCGCAGATCACTTCATTGAGCGATTCACAGTCCCGCTACTCGACCCAAACACACGGCGACCCTTCAATATTGCTGTAAGCCGCAATTTATTTCCTAGCCCCAGAATGCCCGACAGCATACGATGAGCAAAGCTACCTTTGTGGCCTTTCAGCCCCAATTGGCGCGCTCGGAACAGCGCCACATGGCCGACATCGTCGATACCATTGGCGAAAGCCTCGTAGGCTATTTGATAAAACACTTGAGCAAAGTTCTTCAGCGTCCAACTTTGACCTTGCGCTTGTGCGAGCGTCCATAAATCTTGAAAACAGGACAATTCAGACGCCAGTATTTCCCGACCGGCGCGTTTGGAAACACGGTCGGGATGCTCGTGCTGCACATAGACGCCGAGGCCGCGATGAGCGACTGCGACGCGAGCGCCCTTCAGCAGTCCCCTTATCATTACCTCTCCATCTTGATTCTGCAGTGCACACCTCCGATCGCTCGGAGGAAGGACCGGCGCCATAGAACCGAGCACGTGGGTGTAAACCATCCGTCCAGCCACTGGCAAAGAATGGAACGAGCGCTTACCACTGGACAGGGCACTTTCCGAAAGTTCGACATCCGTCCGTCTCGTAGGCGAAGGGACCGAATACCAGGTCTGCGGCAGAGCCGTGTGCCGCCCATTCACCTATAGAATTGGGTTCAATATAGTCTAGGTACTCCGGGTGAGGCTTTGGAGCAGGAGCCGGAACTGAGCTCGCTGCCGATCAATGTCGTGATTCCGGAAAAACACTTCGAGCGCCTTTGCCCGCAGCGCTGCCCCATGACGGGGCGCGAGCAGAACCCTCTCAATGGCGCGTGTTAGCGCATCGGCGCTGCATTCCGTCACGACTTCCGCGAAACCCTCTTCCAACGCATAGTGCACCACCGTCGAGTACGGTGGCCCGAAAACCAGGACCGGCTTGCCAGCCGCAAGGTAGTCGGCGGTTTTGGAAGGGAAAGCGGTTTCGACTGCCCACCGCGAACTCTCCAAAAAGGAATAAGGCAGGAAGAGGACGTCAGCGCCCGCTAGGACCCCGGGCATTTCGGACTGCATGACCCAATTTTTTACGACGACATCAGGGTGGTTCCCGAAGGCGCTCCTCTGGTCGTCGCTGAGCCTGCTATAGAGATGTAATTTGACGGAAATTCCGTCCCGCTTCAGTCGGCCGCTGGTAATGATTTCGATGAGAAGCCTCAGGCTGTCCTCCACCGCATAGGTGATGGCACCCGCAAAGAGAATGATAGTCTCTTTGCCCGCCGCAGCGGCAAACTGGGCCCGTCGCGGATGGCGCTCGGTCGCCGGCAATCCCACTTCCGATTCGGCTCCGAACTCGACCTGCAAGAGCCGTCGCATTCCCGGGCTGATAGCGTACACGTGCGCCGCATGGCGCAGGGCCATCCCGCTCAGTGGCTTGACGATGCGGCGCGAGAACCAGGTCGCGGAACGAGAAACGTAATCGTCGTGCACCACCACGACGTACGGCTTTTTGGTCAGCCATCCAGCGGCCGCGGCAGCCAGGAAGTATCGTCCGTGAAAAACGGTGACGAGCACCGCGACCTGCCGTCGTAGGATGGTCACTGTGGCCGCGACGGTGACACAGGCCAGCACCGCCCAGTTCAGCAGATGCTTCAATCTCCCCATCCACAACCGTTTTGAAACGCCGAACCCGAACTTTGGAAAAACGACATGGGGACAGCTCAGGCGGTCGGCGGGCTGAGACTCGCAAAAATCCGCCGAACTGGTGAACACGATGACGTGGTCCGGGGGATAGCTCTGCAGCAGGCGCTTCATCAGAATGGGCCCGCCCGCGGAGTTCGCAGGTGGAAAATCACAGATATAGAGCAGGTTAGGAGCTTCATTAAATAACTCCTCTCGTGTTACCTGCTCTTGAATTCCGGAAGTCGTTGGCATCGTGCTCGGGCCCATGCGGTAAATCATTAGTAGGAGGTGACGCCGATGTCCTTGACTTTAGAGATTGCAAACTGCTCAAAGATTTCATTGAGCGAGACCTGAATGCTCCACCCCGGGTAATCGGTCTGGAAGCGCCGCAGGTCACTAATGTAGCAGATGTGGTCTCCGACGCGGTTTTGTTCGATGTACTCTGTCTCAAGCTTCCGGCCAAAGAGTTCGGTCATCCGTGAAATAGCCTCGAGGATCGAAGTCGAATTCTTTCGCCCTCCACCCAAATTGTAGACAGCGGCGCAACGTGGCTTCTGATAGAAGGCATAGAAAGCCGCGCAGACATCCTGGGAGTGGATGTTATCGCGCACCTGCTTGCCCTTGTAACCGAAAATGCGATAGGTCCTGCCTTCTCGGAAACAACGTGCCATATAGGCAAGGAACCCGTGCAATTCGGCTCCCGAGTGGTTTGGACCTGTCAGACATCCGCCGCGAAAGCACACAGTGGGCATATTGAAATATCTGCCATATTCTTGAACCAGAAGGTCTGCTGCTGCCTTTGACGCTCCAAACAGACTGTGCAAACTCTGGTCAATGCGGCAGCTTTCGTTGATCCCATCCCAGTTTTCTGCACCGGCGTATTCCCAGCGGCTCGGCAGTTCCTTTAATGGCAGCTCGTTGGGTGCGTCCCCGTACACCTTGTTCGTGCTCATGAAGATGAAGGGCGACTCGGGACAATGCCGGCGCGTGGCCTCAAGCAGGTTCAGAGTGCCGGTCGCATTGATCTCGAAATCGTCGAACGGGCGGTCCTTTGCAAGGTCGTGAGAAGGCTGTGCGGCGCAATGGATCAGCAAATGGGGACGTAGATCTTTGACCAGCGCGAGGATGCGATCGCGGTCGCGAATGTCTAAGTCGTGGTGCTCAAAATTCGAGCAGCTATTGCGCAGACGCTGCAGGTTCGAGCTGGTATCGCCATCTGGCCCGAAGAACGTCATGCGCATGTTGTTGTCGATACCGCGGACACGCCAACCAAGCTGGTCAAGATAAGTAACACACTCAGAACCGATCAGGCCCGATGATCCCGTGATAAGAACCGATTTCATTTCGATATTACCGTCTCAATCTTAAGTAGCCGGCGAACTCCACCAACATTATGGGCAATTTTACCAGATGACGTCCTGCCTGAGCACCCATCTCTTTACCCCCTGCAAAGCGTGTGGAATGCCCAACTGGCTCATCCTCGTGGCTGGATACGAGATGGGGGCGATGCCGTCCTGGGGCAGAAGCGGCTGGTGCGAAACCTCGTACAGCAGATTCGCCAGGTGCGCGATCGCCACGCTCGAGTGCCAAGTAGCGAGTGTTTTCCGCCAAGCGGCCTCTGCCGAAGCGGCAAGTTGGCCACGATCTGACGCAAGCAATCGAAGAGTTGCGACGAATCGACTGATGTCCCCCACTGGGACGAGAAACCCGTCTTGCTCTGGCGCGATGATTTCGCGGTGGGCGATTATGTCGGTTACCACCGGCACGACGCCACAGCCCATGCCTTCCAACATGACTATCGGCTGGCCTTCGAATTCACTCAGCAGGAGAAGGACATGCTGTCCATGGAGGACCTCCAAAGCCCTACTGTTCGAGAGCCAGCCCAAGAACTGTACGCGGTCACCAAGTCCCGGGATTGAGCGAATGCCTGCCTCAACGGCCGCGCGGTCGGGACCGTCGCCAACCACAGTGAGTCTGAAATCAACATCGGCATTGACCAGCCCATTGCACAGCGGGATCAGGTCTAGAACGCGCTTTTGGTACTGGTAGAGGCGTGCCAGGAAAACGAGCCGCAAGGGCCCGGAGGCATAGCGCTCGTGCTTAATCTGCTCGTCGCATGGCGTGGGGTACCAGAAGCGAACCACCCGGTTTGCCAGCTCAGGGATTTGTGTCCGCACCCGCCGGCCACACCCCTCGCTGCAGACAGCGACGGCATCGATGATGTCGGCGAGGGGACGCAGGCGCTCGCACTCTACGGCGTTATCGTTGTGCAAGGTATCGATGTAATGAAACGATAGTTGATTTGAACGACGGAGCAGGCGAATGGCATTCGCAATAACATCGAGCGCTACGCCGACGACAACGTCGGGATCGAAGGAGCGAATAGCATTCGAAAGATTGCGGACCAACCCAGGTCCGGAGTACACGGGTTTCAGCAGCTCCAGCCGGCAGGGCCAATCCTTCCAGTCAGTATGATAGGCACGGGTGGTTCCTGGCAACACCAACTGGCATTCCCAACCGTGTTCGGGAAGGTACTGACAAGCACGCCGAAGCCAAGTAATTGGACCCCCAATCCAGAAAGGATTGCAGACGAAAAGCACTCTTCTGCGCTTTCCCGTGCCGATCGGTCTCGCTTTCTCTGTCGAGGATGCTGCCCACGGGGCACTTCCCTCGGAAAGACTGAGTATTCTTTGACGCAAGTACGACTTTGTGCCCAAACGAAGCCCTCCCTGTCCGAAGTCGTCAGGACGATGCCCTATGTCAGGTAACCGTTTTCAGCAGCAGATTCAAGCCGCCGCCAAGAAACACCGCGCGGCCCGCGATATCGCGCCCGCCATTGCCGCGGTAGGCCAGGGACAAATGCCCGCCGGCTCCCACGGCCGGTACCGCCGTCTGCGATGGCGGCTCGCGCCGCTGCTCGATAGATACTTCTTGCAAAGCGCTTTGTGAGTGGCCTCGAGTAGGGCAAAGGTTCGGCGCATCTCTCGCGGATGAGATCAAGTCTCTGGGCTGGCAACTGGAACAGAAAAGCGCGCAATGCCACCAACTTCCGGGTTCTGTTGCTGTCCACCCCAGGAGGCATAGGTTCGCACCGAGGCGCCCGCATCGTCGAAGGTAAACACTACGGATGTCCCATGGCTGGTCCTGCAGCTGGCTGATCCAGCGTGCAACGTGCACGCTTTCCGTCATGGCCACAAAAAGAATTCGCTTCACTGCTCCCTCAATAATATACCGACTGTCCTAGACACCGACGCTTCAGCTCCTGCATGAACCGAGGAATGTGCAGGCGATCCATGCGGGTCTGTGGATAGGCCACCGGCTTGGGCGTGGGCATTGGCGCCTCGGCGGCCTCGTCCAACAGCACCGAGAAATCACGGACGGCGACATCCATCCGCGCGCGTTCGGGGACCGATTCCCGGGCGGCCCTTGCCATGCGGCGAAGCTGCTCGCGGTCTGCGGCCAACCGGGCCAGCACCGAAGCGAACGCCTCCATGTCGCCGACTGGAAGCAGAAAGCCGCTGGTGCCCTCTCGAATCAGCTCCCGCAGGCCGGGGAGGTCGGTTACAACCGGCACGACTCCTAAGGCCATGGCCTCCAGCGTCGAGATCGGTTGGCCTTCCCATCCGCTGACCAGCAGTTGCACGTCCGATGCGGCCAGCGCTTCCAACGCCTTCTCGCTGGGCAGCCATCCCAGCAGACGCACTCGCTCCCGCCCGCGCGACATGGCCAAGCGCCGCTCCAGCGCCGCCCGGTCGGTGCCATCGCCGATCAGCGTCAGCGTGAAATCAACTCCTTTCGGCGCCAGCGCATCCAGTAGCGGCGGCAGGTCAAAAACTCGCTTTTGATCCTGGACCAGCCGGCCGAGATACGCGATGCGCAGCGGACCGCGACCACCGCCCTTCCCCTGCATCCCCTGGCCATACGGCACCGGGAACCAAAACCGCCGTACTCTTCCCCGCAACCGCGGGATGTCGGACTCAATGCGGGATACGGTGTCGTCACTGCAGGCCGCCACCGAGACCGCGATATCGGTATTGCCGCGCAGGCGCTCGTACTGCTCTTCGTGTTCCACAATCACGCTCTCTACGAACCGTGCCGTGTGGCGATAGGAGGCGTAAAGGTAGCGCATGGCCAGCGCCGCCGGGTTCCAGGGAGCACCTACGACCACCACGTGCGGAGAGAAGTTTCGAATGGCGTCCGCGGTGCTGTGCACCAGCGCGCGCAGCGAATAATGACGCCGCAGGATCTCCCGCTCGCACGGCCAGTCGCTCCAGTCGTCATCATAGGGCCCAGCAGGTTCCGCGATGATCAGCTTACAGGCCCAGCCCTCTGCCGGCAGGTGCCGGCAGAGGCGCCGCAGCCAGACTGACGCACCCCCGCGAGCGAAAATATCGGATACGAAGACGACGCGTCTCAAGCTTCACTCTCCCGCGTGGTACGGCGGCTTTACTCGCACTTTGGGACAAACTCGTCCCGCTGTAGCTCGCTCTCGCGGCCCCATGTCGATTCGCCGACCCATCTGCGATTTGTTTCGGCGATCCGACCAAAACCGAACGACTGCGCCTTGAGCGCCAAGCAGGGGTATCGCGCACAACAACCGGGCGCCCTTAAACAGAACTGAGAACCGCCACCTCAGCGTCGATCGCGCCCTCAACGCTAGGCTTATGTAATGCCTTCCCCATGCCCACTGCAAACGCGCGCGGTGCTCCGCGGCTTCGGCGGGAGAAATCTTGTGCTTGGAGTAGAACTCATCCAGCAACCGGTCCAGGGAATTCATCGCCCCGCGCATTCTGGTCAGCGGTATCTTCTCGAGCCGAGGCGCAGGCGCGCCCATGGCCGCGCAGAGTAGGTCATAGTCTGATTCCGACAACAGAGGACATCCGAGCGTCGAACTAAGGTTGCGGAGCGAGATCGATTTGACCTGCTGATCTTGCAGCTCCCGTTTCTTGACCGAAACCGCCTGATGAGAGACACGCCGCAGAACCAGTTCTTCAGGCAGGGTGGCCAACCTGAAGCGCTCAGACATTTGAGACCAGAGGGCGTAATCCTCAACGCAGCTGCAGTGAGTGTCCTCGGGATAGGCTCCGCACTGCTCCACCGCTTCCCGTTTCATCATTACGCTCATATGGGCAATCGGGTTGTAGAACAGCAGAGTCCACTTCAAGTCCACCTCGGAACGCGGCGGCGGCGCCGGTCGCCGATCAGTTCCCTCTTCCTCGCTCAGAGCCCACCCCGTGCTCGCTAGCGCAACCTCGGGATGAGCTTCAAGAAAGTGAACTTGTTTCTCCAGGCGCCCAGGCAAGGAAACGTCATCGGCATCCTGTCGCGCTACATACTTCCCGGTCGCTTGCCGCAGCGCTTTGTTGAGTGAGCGCGCCACCCCGAGGTTCAAATCGTTGCGGAGCACGCGGATGCGCGGATCACCGAACCGGGCAAGGATCGCGCTGGTCTGATCGGTGGAGGCATCGTCGACGATCAGGAACTCAAAATCCTTGCAGGTTTGAGCAAGTATGCTCTCGATGGCCTCTGCCAAGTACCGTTCGCCGTTGAAAACGGGTAGGATCACGGTAATGCGAGGCATATATCTGTCTTTCGCAAAATAAAAAGGTAATCGCGATTTAAGTAGAGATTAGACGGGTCGGGCGAGGAGCCCTTTACTAATTCCCAATCCCCTCTTTCGATGAGGACGCTGATGATTTCGGGCGAGACGAAGTAGAACCCCTCGGGCTTGTATGTCTGCTGCGACGCAAAGCGCCGCCAGCCATCGGGGGACTTCAGGTTCGCGGTGTGCAAGAAAGCAACTCCGCCTTCCCTCAGAGTTCGCCGGATTGATTGAAAATATCTCCAAATCGTATGCAGGTCGAGGTGAACAAACACGTCGAATGCATACACAAAATCGAACCGTCCGAAGTACTGCGTGTCGAATTCAGGAGGATTGGTTAGGTGGTAGTGAACATTCGGGTGCGTTGCCAGCGTTTTCCGGCACACGTCGAGCATTTCTTGCGATACGTCGAAGCAATGAAGCTCCTTGACGAGTGGCGCGACGCGCACGCTTAATCGCCCACCGCCGGAGCCAATTTCCGCAACGATCCTTTCGGGTCCCAAGTACGGGAAAACGAACTCTTCCAAGATGGGCCGGAGTAACTCTTCCCGTCCCCACTCGTCGCCGCGGTACTTAATCTCTCGCCTGGAGGTCTCCGGATCCGATCCGTCGTCAATAAAGGTAGTGTCAGGACTCCAGCGTTTGGCATACTCGCTCCAGAACCACCGGTTGTACTCAACATTTGCGCTTGGCGACGGAGATGGAACTTCCCGGCGCAAAGCACCCCGTACACGGTCCTTGAATCTTCTAAGAACGGGCATAGAACGGTTTCATCTCCTCGGTTCTCAGCCACGTACGCAAGCAGAACCCCCACTTCCCGTAATTTTCATGGCGTGCGCACCTTGTTGAAATACCTCGAATCAAACGGAAAAAAGCATCTCTAAGGGGCTGAATCGCGCAACTCATTCACCGACGTAATGGCCCACGGTCGCAGAGCGCGGTAAGGAAACTTCAACGCACTCGGCCCTCTGGCCTTCAGCGGCGACAAACTGCCAGTCCTGGCGAATTGAGACGGGTTGGAGAATAGTGGGGTAACCGGTTTCCCGCCGCCCCAGACATCTGAGTAATAGCCCTGCTGGACGGATGTGGCGAAGATCGGTTTTGCCTCGAGACGCTTTGCAATTACCAACAGATACGTCTCCGCGTGATTCACGAGAGTGACCCGATCGCGCAGGTTTGCCGAGTCGGGAACCGGGAACCACTCGATGCTGTCCGTTTCAGTAACCACATCTGCTGGATGCCAAAGCCGTTCTCAAGAGTGAAAACCCTGTAGAACAAGTCAGGACTAAATTGATAAAAACCGTGCCCAAAAAAGTTGTTGGCGGGCGTTATAGCAAGGAAGTGCCCGCCGAGCGAACCCAACTCCATGCAGTGCTTGAGCGCCACCGGGTAGTTCAACACGTGCTCAAGCGTGCCGCTATCGATTACCGAGGTAAAACGCTGATGAAACGCATAGTCGATAGGGATGAAAATCGTGAACATGCATCGCGCCTTCATACGGCGACGCATCGAAGGACGAAGTCTCCCTTGCTCCCAGCAGCCGTAAGAACGGCTCGACATAGCCCTTTTCCTCTGTCATCAGAGTTCTCACAACTGATTCCGTGGCTAACTCAGCAAGGTTCGATCACAACAACTCAGGGCCGATCGTGAAGATTTGCGTACCGATCACGGCGGTGTTTGTGAAATCCGTTCCCTGCTTCTTTGCGTGAAGTATGAACCAGTCTGGCTGAGAATGCATTCGATGGCTCCTGACAAGAAGGCTTGGCCATTGAAGACGCTCATTACGACCGAGACGATTGGAGAACCCATGGCACGCTCAATCCTTAAGTGGTGAGTTTAGAGGATTTCGATTCCCCCTGAGAGCGCGTTCCCTCCGCGCTCGACATCGAAGACCCGACTCGCAGTGAATGATAGCGACGAGAAAGCGTCATGCGAAGAGCAGCAAGCGCGGGACGAACCAGTTTGCGAAGTGCGTGTCGATCGATAGCCCTGGCGTTTTCCAGAATCGCCCACCTGCGGCTGAGCGGGATATGGCTCGTTAGCACTGCCGGTGCCCAAAGCGAAGAAACGTCCTCGCAAAGCTTCCTCCGAGCAGCCTCTGAAGGCGTCACTCTCTGAAGAATCCAGCGAATCGTCTCGAGATATTCGGTCGTGTAAACCCCGAGTTGTTGACTTTTTGCCCGAACACTCGTGTCATGAAACCGGTAATAATTAAGGGGCTCTCCTAAGTATGCAATTCTTCCCGTAAGAGCCATCGCTACCCATAATTTCCAATCGCCGGAAAGGACCAGGCTCTCGTCCGCGCCGCCCACTCGCTCATACACTTCCCTCCGAAAAAGCACCGCACTCGCATTAGCTACTGTGTTGCGATGGACGAGATAGTTCTGACATTCTTCGCGCCCGTCAGCCCAAAAATCCGCGGTCCACCTTTGCGTATCGAGATCGGTGAGGTAGGAATCCAAGAACCCGCTGATCTCACCGTCCGCTGAAACTAGCCATGATCGACAATATGAGAATACAGCACTTGGCTCCGAATCGAGTCGCGCCACCAGTTTCTCCAGCAGCCGCTCGTCGGCGTAGTCGTCAGATTCGGCGATCCACACGTACTCCCCGCGCGCCAGCCGCACACCCTTATTCCACTGCTTGAACGTACTGCCCGAGTTCTTCTCGTTGAATTCCATTCTTACCCTTGGGTCCTCAGCATACGCGGAGAGCATCGATCGGCTGTCGTCAGTCGAGCAGTCGTCCAGCAGGATCAGCTCAAAGTCCTGGTACGTCTGGCATAGCACGCTTTCGATCCGCCGGCGCAGGAAGCGCGCATGGTTGTAGTTCGGGATGATTACACTAACCTTGACCATGGATTAAGCGGTTCTGCACAACAATCTGTAAGAGTGTGCATTCTACGCGGCTTTCTGGAAAACGACGAAATCGGTCTTAGTGGCGGCCAAGCGCTGCGCCTTCAGCAGCAGATAGTTCATGTCTCGATAACCGCGGCCGCGGCGAAGCAGAGCTTTGATGTTTCCGTTGACGGCTTCAACCACACCCATCGGTACCTTCGTCCGGCAGTAGTTCAAAATGCCCTCGAGATGATCCAGCAACATGCGGGCTAGTTTCTCCATGGGTTTCAGCCGCTGCCAGCGCGTCAATTAGGCCCGGAACGGTCAGATGCTCACCGGGATAGCTTTGAAGCCAACGGAGTGGTTTGCACGAAGACCGGTCAAATTAGACAAGCTACCGCCCTCTACTACACAATTCCCGCTTTGGGGAAGTACAACACTACCTCTCACTGGCGGCGTGTGTCAATGCGTCGTATCGAGCCATGCTAAATGTAACCGAAGGGGAGGCCGTCGAGACACGTAGGATGTAACCCGACTCAAGAGACGATTTGAGGAGGGTTGGATTGGGACACAAGGCGAAGTGGGAATATTTCCGGGCCGTGTATGAGCGCTATCACAAGGCGGGGCGGGAAGCGAAGCACTTGATGCTGAACGAATTTTGTCTGAACACCGGCTACCACCGGAAATATGCGATTCGACTTCTGAATGGAACTCCTCCAGGAAAGCAACCGGAGCGACGGCGGCGTGGACGCCGACCGCGCTATGGCCCGCAAGTGCTCTCGGTGCTGGCGGCGATTTGGGAAGCCGCGGGGTATCCCTGGTCAGTAAGGCTGAAGGCCTTGCTACCGAACTGGATGCCCGGATTCGCAAGCGCTACCGGATAACCCCGCCGATGGAGAAGCAGCTACTGGGCATCAGTGCTCGGCAAATCGACCGGCGATTGCGGGCGAAGAAGAGCGAGCGGAAACGGCGTATCTACGGACGCACCAAGCCGGGTTCACTGTTGAAGCACCACATCCCGGTGAAGACCGACAGTTGGAATGTGACCTGTCCTGGGTTCAGCGAGATCGACCTGGTGGCGCATTGTGGAAACTCGGGAGACGGAGAATTTGCTCATACTCTGAGCCTGACCGACATCCACAGCGGCTGGACTTAGTCGTGCGCTTTTTTGGGGAAGAGCCAAGTGGTGGTGCAGCAAGGGCTGGATGAGATCGAGAAAGTATTGCCGTTCCGCCTTCTGGGGGTGGATTCGGACAACGGATCGGAGTTCATCAACTGGCATCTGAAGCGTTGGTGTGAGCAGAAGCAGATTCAGCTCACTCGCGGACGGCCCTACAAGAAAGACGACAACGCGCATGTGGAGCAGAAGAACTGGACGCACGTGCGCAAGCTTCTGGGATGGGAACGTTACGACTCGGCGGCGGCGGTGGAGGCGATCAACGATCTCTATCGTCACGAACTGCGTTTGTGGATGAACCTGTATCTGCCCTCGGTGAAGCTGGTGAAAAAAGTTCGCGTGAGATCGAAAGTGCGGCGCGTTTATGACGCGGCGCAGACGCCGCTGGAGCGCGTGCTGGCGTGCGCGCAGGCCAAGCCGGAGCAGGTGACGGAACTAAAAAAGCTGCACCAGTCATTAGACCCGTTTGAACTGGGGAAGGCGATTGATGGAAAACTGCAACGCATTTACGACCTGGCGAATCGGCGGCTCAGTCCGAAAGCAACCGCGGAGAGATGGGGTGAATCGGCCCAGGGGGAAAAGTTACAGCGCGACAGCCGCAACGGCTATGGAAAAGCCGCTCGGAGGAAAAGTCCAAAACCAGACTTTTCCACCGAGCTTGCAAATCGCGCAAAAAACGCGCGATTCGCACTTTCCCACAGCCGCGACGACGGCGGGTCTTGGGTTACATTCCCCATGTCTCGACGGTCGTCCCCAAGGTTACATTCTTAAATGGCTTGACGCGTGCTTCACCATTTCGCGAACACGAAAGCTGGTGGCATTTGCTGTTGGGGGCAGGCCTTTCGCCAAATTGTACAGATTTTTTAAGCGCCACGCTTTTCGGGAGGGTGCCCATTTTACGGGCCATGGAAGCAATCGACTCCCAAGACTTTAGTCGAAAATGGTAATCAGCTGATTTATTCGACCTCTGACCGGGCAGTAACGGCAGTTTCGGGGGGTCGATAAGTTTTCTAACTCTCTAACGACTTGGCGTGGCGTTCCCCTATGAACAACGGCGCAACAGCGTCCTTTTCGACGACGACCGAAACCGCGCGCTGAAGCAGAGTAATGGAAACGACCAGATGGTACTCATTCTTGACCCGCAAAAAAATCCCCTCTGCACCCATGAGTGGACCAGCCTGGAGCCGGATCCGCTGCCCCGATCTCAAGAAAGGCCACGGCTGAACAGGCCGTCCCGACAGCGCAATGGTTCGGATGGAAGCGATTTCATGGTCATCCACTGGCTCCGGCCTATTCCCCGGCCCCACAATTCTTACCATGCCTGGAGTCATTAGAATCGGCAGCCGCTTGTTCG
>Ga0208821_1000305_pt1 | contig 41280 bp, 19 predicted proteins | sample June2015DPH_20_5_FD_184720 | JGI IMG/M metagenome (GOLD analysis project Ga0208821, IMG submission 184720) | Peatland microbial communities from SPRUCE experiment site at the Marcell Experimental Forest, Minnesota, USA - June2015DPH_20_40... | ecosystem: Environmental > Terrestrial > Soil >...
CCACTTTGAGTTGGGAACTGGATCGAAATGGTGCTTCCAGTTCTTGAGACGCTCAGATGCACCGCTTGCGGGGCAACGACGGCTGGCACCAACATATAGTAGTTTGCATTAAGGCCCGCCAGGCCAGTTTGCGCCTGTAACGTTTCCACTCCGCCCAGAGAAACCACCGCTAACTGGCCATTGGTATTCAACAATGGCACCCAGTGCCAGTTTCCCCAGCCGTTGGCGTTGGGATCGCTAAACGTGCCCAAAAGCATGGTCGTTTGGGTTGGCGTCCCCACTCCGCTGGTCACCAAACTCAATGAATCCCCGGAATACGCTCCCCCTGATGCCAGCCGGCCATAGACATTATATGTATTCGTGGGGAAGGTGCGAGTATAATTAAGCCATTCCCCTGGATTCCACCAACCCACGTTGAAGTCGCTAAAGATTGTTACTGTGACACCATTGGTAACATAAAACTTCTGACGGAGGAAATCAGTGGCAACCTGCGTGCCAGCGAGCTCCGCCGGTCGGTATTGGAAGTTCTCGCCGCCAGCGGTGCCAGGCGTGGTCAAATCCTCGCCAAAAATGGCTGCATTGTCCGAATTACCCGCGGGATAGAAGAAATAACTGTTCGTTGCGGTGTAACTACCAGCCGCATACGGAATAGTCCCGGTCGGAATCGGGTTGTCAATAAACTGACCGCCATTGAAGTCGAAGTCTTCCGCTTCAAACATGTAGTTATTCTGGCTGAAGGTGTCAAAGGACTCCGTAATACTGTTGGTCAGTCCGTAGGCGTCCTTGGCGTTTACGACCAGGGTCTGAATTTGATTTTTTAGCGGCACGGGAATACTCACATTCCAATTCGTGTTATTGCCAGTGAAGGTTGCTGATGCAGGAACCCCGTTCAACAATATCTGAACATTGTTTGTCGCAATCGTGCTGCTGATAGAACTGACCGTGAAGGTTATGTTAGTACCAAGAAATACATTCCCAAACGGAACAGCAATCGGTGTCTGAATAGCCGGAGGCAATCCACCGGAAGGGAGGGCAACAAACATGAAATCTATGAAGTTGTTATTGCCGCCACTGAGCAGTTGCAGGGTTTGTTGTCCCGGCGGCACACTCAGAACTATCACATTGCCGTTAATGTCCGTCAGCGGCACCCACGCATAATTTTGCCAGCCACCAGTAGCCGGGGTAATAAACACCCCGAGATTATTCGTCGCTTGCGTAGGCATGCCATACCCGTTGGTCAACAGGTTAAGGTATTCATAGCCCACGGCGCCAGCGCCGTCAGCCATGCGCGCGTACATCAGACAATTGCCCTGTGGATAAGGATTCCTGGTGTAATTCTCCCAATTGCCGGGATTGTTATAAGCTAAATTAAGCATGTTTGGCATACCTTGAGCCAAATATAGTGGCAACCGCGTATCGGTGGACACTTGCAAAGACACGTCACCATCCGTGCGGTACGATTGTGGGCCGCCGCCTAATCCCCCGGCACCACCACCCGTTGACAAGTCAACGCCCAAGATACCCGCCGTCCCAAAATAGCTATTAGTGGCAGGTGCGGTAGTGGGTATCGGGTTTTGAATATACATACCGTTGCTGAAATCATATTCTTCGGCTGTAACGATATAAATGGGGCTGAAAGTATCAAATTTAACAGCACCACTGTTGGCGACCAAACCCGCACTATTGCTGACCGTTACGCTCATGGTATAAATTTGGTTCGGCGTCAGGGGGAAAGTGACATACCAATTCGTGGAAGTTCCAACCGTGCCGTTATTACTAAATTGCAGGCTCCCCGACTGGTTCACGCCATTCACCAGTAGCGTTACCCAATTGGTCGGGATGGTGGGAAGGGGATACCCGTTCGCTGAAGACGAAACAACATTAAAGCTAAAATTGTTGGAGGCGATATTGAAAAATTGCGAGCCGTTTGGAGAAAAACCGCTGATGTTCGCGGCAAGGGGGAACGAGCTCATGTTAGGTAGAAGTTGGAAACCATCGAAATCACCTTCAGAACTACTTGAACTGCCAAAGTTTATGACCAGAGTCCCGGTTCCGTCAGCCGCGACTGAGGCAAACTCAACATAGTCGACTCCCTGGACGAGGTTGGTTTGTGTGCCGTTCCAAGTGGAGATCTGGGTGACGCCATTGACCGTGAAGTAACTCGCTCTCCCAGTACCCACATTCTGGTCACTCGCGCTATAAGCATACAGAGTGTAAGCCCCGTTAGGCGTAAGACCGGTGAGTGTGACGTTTCCGAAAGGACCTAAATAGGCGACGAGACAATGCGACATCAAGGCTGAGTATGGGGTCCATGGGCCGCCAGTCTGAGCCGTTTCGGCAGCTAAAGAAGCCCATGAAAATGCGCTGTGGTTGCCCCAGCCTTCGGCATTAGCACCATAGGTGCCACCGGGTGCCGACAAACTCAACGTAACCGGCGAAGCGCTGCCATCTGCATTAGTCAAGGCAAGTCCACTGGCACTGGCTGCCCCGCCTGTGGCTTCCGTGCCTGATGCTGATGCGTAGGTGAAGCCGCCCAAGTCATTCCAAAAGTCACCCGCTGAACCAATCACCGCAGCGCCTGTCATCACAGTGCCAGGAGGTGTAGGAGTGACATCGGGGTTGTTGCCGGCGATGGCGCTGTTGTTACCGTCGTCAGTAAAATTAACATTGATTAATTGAGCCTGCACACTGGCCAAACCAGCGGCGCCAATTACGCTAAGAATTATCAACAGGTTTTTTTTCATAGGTTTTTTTACTTTCTTTTTACTTTCGTGTCTTGATGTTTTTGTTCATAACAAAGATCATGTTTATTGTTGATTATTAAGGGCAAACGTAGCCGCCAAAGCCAGTGCTACACGGATTGGCGAGGTTAAAAATGTTGTCAGGAACGAGCAGGTTTGGTAGGGTTTGGTTTTCATAATTTAAGCTTTGGGCATGCGTTTCAATTTGTAGAAACCTTACACGTTTCACTTGGCATTAACCACCCCTCTTTGGAGGGGTATACCGGAACGGCAAAATTAGTTAACATTGGTTAACATTTGCTTGGACGCCACCATGAACGCCGCCAATAACCACATGACGATCAAAATGATGCGGCAAATACGGAAGCCTTCCGCTTGGTGGTCGTTTGTTCTTTTTCTTTTATTTGTTTGCGGAAATTTGCCGGTGGTTGCGCGTGTGAATGACACGCTGACAAATGCCTCCGCCGTGTTAGCGCTCTCCGCCAAGGAGGCGGCGGCGGGCATCCCGATTTCTGTGAAAGGCGTTGTCACCGCCGCCGAAACCAACTGGAATGGAAAATTCTTCGTGCAGGATTCCAGCGGTGGCGTCTATGTGGAGAACATCAGCAACCAGCACCCCGTCCCCGGCGACGTGGTGGAAGTGTCCGGCATAAGTAATCCGGGCGGATACGCCCCCATCATCAGAAAGCCACATTGGAAAAAGCTGGGCACCGCGCCGCTGCCGGAAGCCAAGCCGGTTACCATCGAACGGTTAATGTCTGGAGTCGAAGACAGCCAGCGCATCGAGATTTCAGGCATCGTGAGAACCGCGCAATTGAGTGGGAACCGGATTGGAATTGAACTGGTCTCCGGCGGATACCGTTTTCACGCCTATTTTCCCATCGCACCAAATGTTGAACTACAATCATTGGTCGGTGCGAAAGTTTTATTGCGAGGCACTGCGGCCGCGGCTTTCAACGGTTCCTTGCGACATTTTTTAACGGTTACTTTGTTTATCCCGCAGCCGGCTGATTTTATCATTGAAGAACCCGCGCCGGCCAATCCGTTTGATGATCCGCCGATTCCGCTTAACAGCATCGCCCAATATCGCAAGGATAATTCGCCCGGCAATCAGGTCCACGTCAAAGGGGTTGTCACTTATCAAAGGAAGTGTGAAGACTTGTTCCTTCAAGATGCGACCGGCGGATTGCAGGTCAAAAGCAAATTGGCCCAAGCCGTGGTTCCGGGTGAAGTGGTCGAAGCTGTGGGGTTTCCCGCCGTCGAAAATTTTCTGCCGGTTCTGGAAGACGCAGTGTTCCGCAAGGCGGCGGAACCACGATCCCATTTGGAACCGAAGACGGCAACCGTGGCTGAATTACAGAGAGGGCTGCACCACGCGGCCTTTGTCACCCTTCGAGGCCGGCTGATTGACCGGTTGGTGAGAGGAATCGGACAAAATGCGGATGGAACGGACATCCAAACCACCCTGGTGTTGCAAGCCACTAATTTCATTTTTGCCGCCGAAAAAGACACGTCCGAGCCGAACACGCTGCTGACGGCGATCCCCATCGGCAGTCTGGTTGAGGTCAGTGGCATTTGCCTCCTTGACAGCAGTGATGCCGGGAAAATCAAATCGTTCCGCCTGCTGCTTCCCACTTCGCACGCTGTCCGCGTTATTGAAAAGCCAGGCTGGCTGACACCGCAACATCTGTTGATGAGTCTGGTGGTTGTTTTTATTGTTCTGCTTATGGCGATCGGCTGGACCGGCATGGTCGCCAAGAAAAATTCCATTTTGAAATCATTGGTGCATGAAAAGGAAACCGCCCAAAAGGAACTGCAACAAGCCCACGATCAGCTTGAAGAACGGGTCAAGGAACGGACGGCACAACTGAAAGTTGAAATGACTGCTCGCAAAGAGTCCGAGCTTCAATTCCGTGCCGTCTTGACGGAACGAACGCGCTTGGCCCAGGAATTACACGACACTTTGGAGCAGACCATGACCGGAATCGCCTTGCAACAGGACCTGGTGGCAAATCAGTTTGAAAAAAATCCCGACAGTGCCTCCCACCACCTGAAACTTGCGCGAAGCTTGATGCGGCGAAGCCAGGTGGACTTGCGCCATTCGGTCTGGGGATTGCGCAGCCGGGCCGAGGAGCAGTTCAACCTGACCAATGCGCTGATCACCAGCGGCCGGCAAATTACCGGCGACACCGGCATCCGCATCGAAGTTGAAATGGTTGGCGAGGCCAATCCATTGTCTGAAATCGTCGAGGAAAACCTGTTGCGCATCGGGCAGGAAGCCATCACCAATGTCGTCAAACATTCCGGCGCGGTTCTGGTGAAAATTGAATTGCACTTCAGCCCGCAGAAAATCGTCTTGCAGATCAGGGACGATGGAAAAGGTTTTGACCCGGAAGCCTGTGCCGGCCCAAAAGACGGACATTTTGGATTGTTGGGCATCAGAGAAAGGACGGAACAGATGGGCGGCGAGGTTCTGATCACCAGTGCGCCGGGCATTGGCACGTCTGTTCGGGTTGAAATTCCGACCAACGAATCAAACGGCGATCAGACTTTGCCACCGCCAATTGAAGACCATGAAGAAAGCGTCTAAAATCCGAATCCTCGTCGCCGACGATCACTACGTCGTCCGCATGGGAGTCATTGCCATCATCAACAATGAGCCGGACATGGAAGTTGTGGCAGAAGCCGTCAACGGAAATCAGGCCATCGAACTGTTCAACAAATACAAACCCGACCTTGTTTTACTGGATTCGCGGATGCCGCACAAAAGTGGCGTTCAAGCGGCTAAGGAAATCAGGGATCAACACGGCGCGGCCCGCATCCTGATGCTGACGGCGTTTGATGGTGATGAAGACATTCACGAAGCGTTCGCCGCCGGGGCGCAGGGATATGTTTTGAAAAGTTCCACGGGAGAACAACTCGTTCCCGCCCTGCGCGCCGTGGCTGCGGGCAAAAGCTGGATTCCCGAGGAAGTGGCCGAACGGCTCGCCCGGCGCGAAGAATTTGAACCGCTGACCCCGCGGGAGTTGGAGGTGTTGCATGAGCTGGCCAAGGGGCTGGCCAATAAACAAATCGCCGATGTCATGGACATTTCACTACATACCACAAAGGAATATTTGAAAAGCATTCTTACCAAGCTTCACGTGGCCGACCGGACGGAAGCGGTCACCGTGGCGATTCAGCGCGGATTGATTCACCTGTGAGCGGCGGCGGAAATTTCATACCTCAAAATTTCCGGGCAGCCAGCCGCGTTCCACACAATAACGGAAGTTCCATTCGGAAGCATGCTGGAGCTTGTAACTCCAAAAAAACCAACCGCGGGTTCCCTCGTAATTCAAAAGTTGCGTGTCGGCGTAGGCCCGTTTGACTGATGCAATCTGGAGCGGCGACAGCCCATGCATCGCCTTTTCCGGCAATGACAGCGACCATTCGCCGACAATCGTAGGCAGTTCCTCGCGTTGCATCTCGTCGAGCGCCTCCTTGCGGTTGATGGAGAACTCAAGCTGTTCCTGCGCGGTGCGGACCTTGTCTTTTTCGTTGAAACATTGATAGAGATGCGTGTCCAAAATTACGTTGGTGAACGCCGGTTCCTGCATGAATTTTTCCAGGCGAAGGGGCGGAATGAATCGTGAAAGACAATGGCGACGTCTGGATCAAGATATTTGTGAAGACGCGCGTAGGCATCCTGATAAAATTGCTGAAGAATTTCCAGCGGCACTTTGTCGCGTGGTTCATTCAACAATTCAATCCCGAAAAGCGCCGGATGTTTTCCGTGTTTTTGCGCGAAACTTTCCAGGACGCGCAAGGTTTCCTGGATGTTTTGCGGATCCTTCGGCCAGTTGATTGGCCCGCTCCGCCCGCTGTGGTCCCAGCCGTTTTGACTGCCAGGCGCGCCGTGCAAATCCAAAAGCAATTTCAAGCCATTGCGCTGCGCCTGCTCCAGGGCGAAATCTATGAATTGAGCCGATGCAACAAACGGCTTCGGCGCTTCCAACGCCCAATAACCCACCGGCAGACGAACGGCATTGAGACCGCAATCCTTGATCCAGCGAAAATCTTCGGCGGTGATAAAAGTTTCACGATGACGGTCCAGCCGGTTCCTGGCCCGATCTCCCAAGGCAAGACAAAGGCTGTATTCATCCGGCGCATCGGTGTCGCGATAAATGTCCGGCACCATCCATTTTTCAAGGACGAGCCACGCGCCCAAATTCACGCCGCGCGGTTTTGAAAAACCGGGTTGCCGGGTCGGGCCGGCCTTTCAGACGCGCGCCAATCGGAGGCTTTTTGGGCGAAAGCGGGTCCAGACATTTTGACGGCCGCCAGAGTCACGGCGCCACCCAAAGTTTTTTTAAGAAAATCTCTCCGGTGCATAGTTTTAATTAAGTTTGGAATTGGGTGTCAGTCGATCAAACCAAAGCCGAAGGGGAACAGCGGTTTTTCGGGTGGCGCAACGAGCGTCAAAACCAAAGCCCAAGGCAAACATCAAAACACAGCCCCAAAGAGGCAAGACAAGTCTTGAGCGGGAGGACAATCCAGATTAAAACATATTTATTGCAGTAATTGAGCAAATCCGTCAGCCGTCAACCACCCCTCTTTGGAGGGGGATGACGCTGATGCAACTCTGTGGGATATTAGACAGACGCCAACATGAATCGCCATTATTGTGATGAAGTCTGCTTGACTACAGGCGATTTACCCGTTGTCATTGGTTCGCCACCCTCCCAATATCCGGGCAATTTGTTTCGGCGAATTTCCATTTTTTTGAGCGCGCAATTTTTCTGCGCGCTGGTTTCAATTGGGGCCAGTCTTCTCCTTTTCTCTTCGCGGGCGGGTTATCTGCATGCCCAGGGTGTGACCAGTCTGGATAACAACAATCAACCAATCATTTTGCGCGGGGTGAATCTTGGTTCATGGCTCCGGCTGGAGTTTTACATGATGGGCAATCCCAGCCTGCCTAATTATGCAAACGCTGGCACGGGCACGGTAATTACCTCGAACAACTCGTCGCGTGCAATCATCCAGCCGGGCGACCGGAACATGTTTTTCCAATTGGGGGCTCCCTGAAATAACAACCTGGTTGCGCTTTCACATACCAAACTTTCACCATGAACCTTCTCACCTCTATTATCCTGCTGGGCTCCGTCATCACCGCGTTCAGTGCCGGCTGGCCTTCAAGGGTTTTTGCGCCATACATGTATATCGGAGCCGATGACAATTTCCAGATTACGCAGTGCGCCGACGCCTGCGGCCAGAAATTTTACACCCTTGCCTTCATCATCGCGGACAAACAGAACAATCCCGCGTGGGACGGACGGATTCCGATGGACAAAAATCTTTATGCCGATCAAATCAATGCAATTCGCAGCCGCGGCGGCGATGTGATTGTCTCCTTTGGCGGCGCGGGGGGAACGGAGCTGGCCATCGCCGAAACGAACACGGCGGCGCTGGAAGCGAAATATCAGTCAGTCATTGACCGTTACCGATTGACGTGGCTGGATTTCGACATTGAAGGTGGCGCTTTGTCCAAAACGGATGTCAACGATCGGCGCAATGCCGTGCTCGCCAGACTCCAAACGAAAAATCCAGGACTGATCATATCTTACACGCTGCCGGTTGATCCCAAGGGCATCCCTGATGACGCGCGAAAACTTCTCGCCGACGCCCGGTCGAAGGGCGTGAAGGTCCATTCCGCCAATGTGATGACGATGGATTTTGGCGCGCACTTTTCCCAGGGTAAAAAGATGAGCGACGTTTCCATCGCCAGCGCGCTCAAGGCGTGCGAACAGTGTGAAAAAATTGACCCGGCGATTCAGGTCGGCCTTACGCCGATGATCGGCCAGAACGACGAACGCAGTGAAATTTTCACGCAGGACGATGCGAAGGCGCTGAAGGAATGGGCGCAAGCGCAGCCGTGGGTTTGCAGCCTTTCATTTTGGGCCAGCAATCGTGATGCTGGCAGGGACGGCAAGGAAAAAAACGGCAATGATACCAGCGGCATCAAGCAGAAGCCCTGGGACTTCACCCTAATTTTCAAATCGTTCACGACCGAGCGCTGACATCATGCGAATTTTTCCCATCAGAGAACACACTATGAGTTCGCCTTTCAAAACTGCAAATGGGTCGGGCCGCCGGTCTTTCCGCTGGCCCAAAGTAATGCTCCCACACCGCGCTTGGCCATGGTGTTTTCTTGTGGCGACCCTGTCTTTTTCTACCGGGCTGGCAGCGGACGGGAACTACAATACCCGGCTGGATGCGGGCTGGGAATATCATCAGGGGACGCTCGGTAGCATTTGGGAAATTTGGCGCGGCGACAGGGCAAGTGACAATGTCATCTGGACCCCGGTGACTCTGCCGCACTGCTTTAACGCACGCGATGCCGTGGATCCCGATGCGCATTATTATCAAGGACAAGGCTGGTATCGCACGCAGTTGAAGCTGGCCAATCCATTTCCCAATGGGAGGACGCTGTTGCACTTTGACGGTGCGGGCCAGAAATCACAGGTGTTTGTTGGACTTGAAAAAGTCGGTGAGCACGTCGGCGGCTATGACCAATGGAATGTGGACATCACGGAAGCCGCGAGTCGGACGCTGACCAACTCCATTGGCAAAGGCACCGTGCCGGTCGCGGTGCTTTGCGACAATTCACGTGACGCGGAAACCATTCCTTCCGATCTCAGCGACTTCACCCGCTATGGCGGGCTTTATCGCCACGTCAGTCTCATCTACGTTCCGGCAATTTCACTGGAGCGGGTTCACATTGAACCGACACTGTCTCAGAATGGCGGGGCCACGGCAAAAATCCGTTGCCGGTTCTACAACCCGACGGAGTCAAAGGACAACGTGGAACTCAGTGTTCAAGTCCATGATCCCGACGGAAAAGTTATTTATACCACTACTGAGTCCGTTGAGCCGTGGCCGGGGATGAAAGAGTTCGCTGCATTCGAAATCGCTGATCCGCAACGATGGTCACCGCAAACCCCGGCGCTGTATCGTTGCACCGCAACGCTGAAATCGCCGCGGGGCGAACAGCCGGTGGAGGAACGTTTTGGGGTGCGGTCGTTCGAATGGGTCGAACATGGACCGTTCAAACTGAACGGCGAGCGCCTGCTGTTGCGCGGCACACAATATCACGAAGACCACGCGGGGGTGGGCGCGGCCGTGCCGGACGAAGTGGTTCGCCAGACATTTCAACAGATCAAGGACCTGGGTGCGAATTTCGTCCGGCTGGGTCATTATCAGCAGTCACCGCTGGTGTTGGAGTTGTGCGATGAATTGGGCCTGCTCGTTTGGGAGGAGATTCCCTGGTGTCGTGGTGGCCTGGGCGGCGAGCGCTACCAACGGCAATGCCGCGATATGCTTGACGCCATGATCGACCAGCATTTTAACCATCCTTCGGTAATTCTTTGGGGTTTGGGCAATGAAAATGGCTGGCCGGGCGATTTTGAAATATTCGACACAAACGCGATCCGCTCATTCATGATCGAATTGAACGATCTGGCGCATCAACTGGACCCCTCGCGCAAGACGTGCATTCGTTACTGCGATTTTTGCAAGGACGTTCCGGATGTTTATTCGCCGAGCATTTGGGCGGGATGGTATTCCGGCCGCTATGGGGAATATCGCACTGCGCTGGAACGGGCGATCAAGTCGGAGCCGCACTTTTTTCATGCTGAATGGGGCGGCGACAGTCACGCGCGCCGCTTTTCCGAGGAACCGGAGAAATTTTTGGAAAATGTCGCGACGGGGCAAGGCCCGGCGGAGGAGGGCAATGCCTACAAACCTGGCGGCGGCCCCGCGCGAGCCTCGAAAGATGGTGATTGGTCGGAGAGTTACATGTGCAATTTGTTTGACTGGTATTTGAAGGAGCAGGAGCAGATGACCAATCTGACCGGAACGGCCCAGTGGATTTTCAAGGATTTCGCCACGCCGTTGCGACCGGAAAATCCCGTACCGCGCGTGAACCAAAAGGGCCTGGTCGAGCGCGACGGCACACCGAAAGAAGGCTACTACGTCTTCCAGAGCTACTGGTCCGGGAAGCCGATGATTCACATCTTCGGTCACTCATGGCCGGTGCGTTGGGGCAAGCCGGATGAGGAAAAAATGGTCAAGGTGTTTTCAAACTGCCACGAGGTCGAGCTGTGGGTCAATGGCGGCTCAGCCGGATTGAAACAGCGCAACATTGCCGACTTTCCCGCCGCCGGCCTGCATTGGCTGGTTAAATTAAAAGAAGGAACAAACACACTCCGGGCCGTTGGGCGACGTGACGGAGTCGAGGTCAGTGATGAAATTCACGTCGGCTATCAGACCCTGCCGTGGGGTGAACCGGCCAAGTTCACCCTTCTGCAGATTGCGCAAACCAACGGCGTTGCGACCATCGAAGCACGCGTGTTTGACAAGGATGGTGTCAATTGCCTCGACGCAGCAAATGTCATCCGCTTCGGCGTGGCCGGCGACGCGCAGTTGCTGGACAACCTCGGCACGTCCACCGGCTCGCGCGGGGTGCAGTTTTACAATGGCCGCGCACAGATCTGCCTCCATTTCACCGGCAGAAAAGCGGTCGCCTGTGTAGCGAGCGATGGTTTAGCCACGGAGTTTCTCGAAGTGACGAACATCCCGCCCGGCACCGGGGAATTGACGTTCGACGTGGCGGCGTTTGACCGCCAGCGGATTCTGAAAGCAGCCAACGCTGCGCTCAAACTCGAACCGCCAACCATTACAAAATATCGCGCCAAGTTGAGCCAAGGCGGACCAAACGATTTTTATTCCAACGCTGATTATTTCTGGCCCGACCCGACCCGGCCGGATGGGTTGCCTTACCTCAACCGTGATGGCCAATCCAACCCGGATAATTTTACACAACATCGGCTGGCCATGCACGAGTTGCGCGATGCCGTCGCGGCGCTGGCCGCGGCTTACAAAATTACCGGCGAGGATCGTTACGTGATGCAGGCGGTCGTGTTGCTGCGCGTTTTTTTCCTTGATCCGCGAACGCGAATGAATCCGAACCTGCAATATGCGCAAGCCGTGCCGGGCAGGTCATCCGGGCGCAGTTGGGGCATCATTGATGGATTGCATCTGATCGAAATCCCTCCCGCCATTGAGGCGATGCAAACTTCGCCGGCATTTCCGCCAGAGGCTCTGGCCGGCTTGAAACAGTGGTTTCGTGAACTGACCGGCTGGATGGTCACGAGTGAGAACGGGCGCACTGAGGCCGCCGCGAAGAATAATCACTCGGTGGCTTATTTCCTGCAAGTCGCCGTTTTTTCGCGCTTCACCGGCGACGAAGACAAACTGGCCAGGTGCCGGCGTCAGTTCAAAGAAGTTTTTGTCCCGAACCAGATGTCGGCGGACGGAAGCTTTCCCGCCGAACTCAATCGCACGAAACCTTACGGCTATTCCATCTTTCAACTCGACAATCTGGCCACACTTTGTCAGGTGCTTTCGACGCCGAACGACAATCTGTGGAATTTCGAGTTGACCGACGGCCGGGGGATTTGCAGAGCCATGGAATTCCTTTACCCGTATCTTGCGGACAAGTCGAAGTGGCCGCGACCGCCGGATGTTCAGGCGTGGGACAGCTGGCCGGCACGGCAGCCGAGCCTGCTGTTTGCCGGGCTTGCGTTCAAGGAACCCAGATACCTGGAGTTATGGCGAAAGCTGTCCCCTGACCCAACCGATGCCGAAGTCCGCCGCAACATCGCCATCACGCAACCAATCCTCTGGCTGCAACCGGAGAAACCTGAAATGCTCAAACCTTTTCTTCTGAACCCAGTCATGCGCTGAACCATATTAACGCTGAAACCAAAGAACGACCCAATCTGCATTGGCTTTCTCTGGCTGTTGTTGTGAAAACTACGGGCACTAAAACGGGCGCTTAATCCGTTATATTGCTTAAATCACCAGTGTAATAATGGAATGGGCCGGGCTGCTGGTTCTTGTGGCTTTACCACCCAACCAGAGGATGAAAGGCTGTGCTTGATTGGAAAGATTTAGGATCACAACTGCAATTTTTCCGTCTGTATTTAGGAAGGCGGTGGTCAGCAATTGATCTGTCGTTGATGAACTGATAATCCGTTTTGCGCCCGGACGGATGAATTTTGAAAAATGGCCGATGTAGTAATAGGAATTCATGTAATATAATTTCCCGGTTTTGGTATCGGCATGAATCGGCGCATAGCAGAAATTTTGAACATGGTTTGGCCCGCCTTTCTCATCCAACAAAACGTTCCAATCAGTCCAGCCTTCGGCCCCATTATTGAAATCGTTGATCATTGATTTGGCATAGGTCTCGCCTCCCTGCCAATCGTTGATTTTGCTGAAATCAAAAGGATAGTTGCAAGCTTCGGTAAACAAGAGGTGAGTCTTTGGATAAGCTTCCTTGACGCGTTTGACGTTCTCGAAGTCGTCTCCCATATACCAATGGAAACCGACGCCCCATACATATTGGGCGGCAGCCGGATCATCCAAAACCACCGATGCGCGTTGATACATCAAACTGCGGTTGTGATCCCAAATGATGATTCTTTTATCTTTCAAGCCGTCTTTTTGCAAAGCCGGGCCAAGATAATTTTTAAGAAAATCGCGCTCTTCCTCAGCCGTGTAAATACAGGACTCCCAAGACTGAATGGCCATCGGCTCATTCTGCACCGTTAATCCCCAAATCGGAATGCCTTCCTTTTCATAGGCATGAATGAATTTGCCGTAATATCCAGCCCATGTTTCATAGTATTCCGGCTTCAATTTGCCCCCGTGAAGCATGCTGTTATTGTCCTTCATCCAGGCAGGCGGACTCCAAGGACTGACGAAAAGCGTGAAATTTGTTCCCGCAGTTGCGATGGCCTGTTTGATGAACGGGATGCGATACTTTAAATCGTGGGCGATGTTGAAGCTCTTCAATTCTTTATCGCCGTCATTTACATAAGTGTAACTTTCACTTGAAAAGTCACAACTGTTAATATGGGTTCGGCCCAATGTATAGCCAATGCCGCTTTGGGGATCGTAATAGGCCCTCAAGATTTCCTGTTGTTTATCCTTGGGAAGTTTATAGAAAGTTTCCGCCGAGGCATCCGTCAAAGCGCCGCCGATGCCAAGGACGGTCTGAAATGTTTTTGAAGGGTCTATGTAAATTTCCGCGTCTTTTTCGGTTGGCGATAATTTATCATTAAATCCAATTTCTTCAGATTTTGCCAGCCGCTGTCCCGTATCTTTCGCGGTCACATATACCGCGATATTTTTCCCCAAATAACCTGAAGCCCCATAAGATGAGGTGCAGGTCATAAACGAAATCAATGAGGTCAGCAAAGTAAAAGAAAGTAATTTTGGGACTAAATTACTCACAATAGCCATTGTAGTTCTATTCATAATTGTTTTCCAGTTGACTCCCCATTTGTAAGGGGGGTTGGTTCACTCAGATGTTTTTTTAGAGACAGAATTATTGTTTTTCATATGGAGCAGTCCACACCAAGGAATCATCCACCTTAACGCTGCCTTTGGTGCCAATTGCCTGAATGGTATTGGTGCCGGCCCGCAGCATCAACGGCCAGGTGAAAATGCAGTTTGTGCTCGTCGTGGCCCCGTGTGAATCTCCGTTAAGGAAAAGCTCGACCGAATCGCAATTGGCATAAACTTTCGCCGTAATGTTATTGGTCAGCCGGTTTGTGAAGGTATGGCCCGTGATGTAAACCATCGGGCTGGTGGTCCAGTTGGCTTTGTAGTAATAAAAAGCATCCTTGCGAACTTGGCGATCATAGGTCACCAGTCCCTTGTCGTTCCGCCCCGGCGTGTCGCCTTCATTGCGACCGGCAACCGCGAAATCAAACATGTTCCAAACGAACTTGCACCAGAGGAACGGCCGCGCCTGCATCTCCTGCCAATGGGTTTCGTGGTAAAGATTTTGGTATTCTTCGGGATGATAATGTCCGGCGTTTGCAGGTTCGCGCACCGGGTCTTCGCTGTGCTGGTAAATGCTGGCACCGGCGCCATATTCGCTGATGCCAATCGGCCGTCCGGGATATTTTGCGTGGATTTCGTCAGCCCAAGGTCCGAAGTCTCCGAGTTTGCCGTTGTACCAGCCGAAATATTTATTGAACGAGTTCCACTCGGTGCACCAGTTGGACGGTTCATCGTCACCCGCATTGGCGGCGGAAGTGGAAGGGCGCGTGGAATCTTCCTGACTGGCAAGTTGGGCAAGCTGGCGGGCGAGGTTCACGGGCTTGGGGCCGGGCCTCAGGGTAATCTCATTGAACACGCCCCAGCAAACCACGGATGGATGATTGTAGCGCTGCCGGATGAGTTCGGTAAGCTGCTGTTTGGCATTGGCGTAAAAGGCGGGCGACTCGGTGATGCGATTAACCAGCGGAATCTCGCTCCAGAGAACAATCCCGTTTTTATCCGCCAGTTGATAAGTATAATCATTGTGCTCATAGTGCGACAGGCGGAGCGCCGTGGCTCCAATTTCCTTGAGCAACATGAAATTTGCATCCCGCTGCGCATCGCCGATTGCCCAGCCGCGATCCAGCCAGTCCTGATGCATATTCACGCCGTGAAGATCATAATGCCGGCCATTCAGGAAAAACCCCTTGTTCACGTCCACGCTGAAATACCGAAAGCCCAGCGGCTGGGCGACTAGGTCAACCACTTTCGAGTCTTTCCACACCTCGGTAAAGGCTTGATACAAGTATGGGTCGGAAAGTCCGTTCCACAAATGCGGACTGGCAATCGTCGTGGCTGCAACCACGTTTGACACGGTCCCCGCAGGCAAGGTCACAACATTCGTGAGGATGGCCACGATATTTGTCGCCGCATCGGTGATGACACTGCGGACGGTCAAATGTTGGGCCTTTTTAGTTGAGTTCGAGAGCACGGCCGTCACCTGGAGATTCGCGGCGTTTGGGCTGACATCGGTCGTTTTTAAATAGATTCCGGGCGAACCGTAATCCAATGGCGAGATTTGCACCGGATCCATCACCAGCAAGTGCACGTCACGATATAATCCACCGAAAAAAGTAAAGTCTGCCGACAGCGGAGGAAGATTTGTATTTGCGTCGTTGTTGACTTTCACAGCAATGACGTTGCCTGCGCCGACTTTGAGGAACGGGGTGATGTCAAAAGCAAATGCTGAGAAGCCGCCTTGATGTTCACCCAGATGGTGGCCGTTGATATAGACATCGGCCACGGAAGACGCGCCATCAAATTTCAGGAAAAAATGGCGGCCTTTGAGATTCTTGTCCACCGTGTAATGCCTTCGATACCAGCCTATGCCGCGGTAATAATCCTTCAGACCGTCCTGACCATCGAGATTATTCCAGGTGTGCGGCAAATTCAGAGTGGTCCAGGTTGAATCGTTGAAGCCGGCGCTTTGGGCGCCGGGAACGTCCTGTCGGACAAACTGCCAGCCGGCATTCAAAAGAATATCCGCTCGGTGATTGGTTGGAGTATTGTAAAGTTCGGCGGCGCCGGAAAGCTTCGCGCCGAAAACAACCAAACAAGCCAATAATACCCGCCGCAATATGCAAACAGCAGCGTGTTGAAAATAAACGTTAATTGCAATTTTTTGATTCATCCTGTTGCCGCGCCCGTAGCGCCACGTGTGAGGGATCATTCTGATAAGGCTCGAAACTTTTGCAAGCTGGAAACCCTGCCGTCCATTATCCCTCTTTTGAGGGGGTGTATCGAGAGGATCATTTTTTGAACACAAAAGCGTCATCCGCATTGATTGAAACAATGACCCGGTCAACCTGACCCGCGCGCTCGAAGATTGAAACGCTGGCTGCGCGGCTGAGGCACAGACTGTCCTGCCGGAGCTTCGAGCCATCCTCTGAAATCACCTCAAGCGAGTTCTTCGCGGCGATTTGATAAACGACGGGAACCTCACAGCAGGTGAAGCCGATCGAACCCACCGGCAAACGAATCCGCTTCGCGCGGCCGGCAACGTCATAGTAACAGAATTCCGCCGGGGTCGCGAGGAACTCGTCGCGCCGCAAAAGACTCGGACGAAAATGAATCTTGCCGTCTTTGACGAAAACTCCCAGTTCACCACGGCGACAAAGAATGTCTTCTTTGACCTGGCCCGTAAGTCCCGGCTGGCGGGCGCCGGTGTGGGCGGGTGTGTGCGAATAGGGATCCATTGGAAAAGCTCCGTATTCGACTGGAGATTTGTAGGCGCCGATGCCTGAGCGTATGTCGTAATAACATTCTGCCAGCTTTTGGAGAATGGGGCGCGGAGCACCCGAATCAACAGCGCGGAAAAAGGTTTCCTGCGCAGCCAGAAGAAGTTTGGAAACCATGTGCCAGTAGATGCAACCCAGACCCTCGTAGCCGAAGAATGTACCCGAACGTCCGGTAAACGACTGGTGATCGAACAGGCGCTCGAAGAGGTCCAGAACCAGCCGGCCTTCGCTCTTGACGAGGCGGGCATATCCCGCGCCAGCCAGCTTTTCGAGGATTTTAGCCACATCCCGGCCATTGGTGATGGAACCATTGAAATGATACCGGCCAACCACATCACGTTCCACCAGCAACCGGTTGCCATCCGCAATCAGCTTCTGCAGCAACTTGGAACGGTTGACTTCTTTTTGTGGAATGTTGTTCTTCTCCACAAACCGTGGCAGATGGCGATTCGGGTAAAGCAAATAACTCCGTTGGTCGGGGCGATACATCGCGCTTTGCTTGAGGGCGACCAGCAGGTCCAGCGATTCCCGGGCGGTCAGACGCCCGGAGCTAAGCACAGCCACCTGGCCTTCCAGCATCTCGTAAAGACGACGGATGGGAATTTCCCGGTGGTTTTCCAGCTTGATGAGGTTATACGCGTGATAAAGCCCGTCCGGCCTCCGGTTCGCGTGAATGGACTCGTCCGCAAACGCGAGGGCGACCTTGAAGAAATCAAGCAACTGGCCGCCTTGGATCCGTGTTTGGCGGCCCGAGAATCCCTTGGTGTAAATTTGTTCGCGATACTGGCTGCCGGCGCGCGCCAGCCCGTCGAGCACGCGCTTGCGCTCATGGTTGGTAATGTGGTGCGAGAGCAAGGGACGATGGCTTTGCAAAATGCGGCACACGGCCAGCAGAAGCCTGGCAACCTCATCCGACAGGTTCACCCCGGATTTTTCTAGCGGGTGGAAAACTTCCAGGCAGAAGGCCAAAAAGCGGCGAAGGTAGCAGAGTGTGACCACGGAAGTGCCGTTGCCGACCAGGGCGTTATTGGCGTCGTTCCATTCCGGTCGCTGGGTGTTCAGCCAGATGCCAGCCTCCGGTATGAAGTTGGAGAACTTGGCGAGCAACGAGACGAGAAGTTTTTCGCTCAGATTGACGAGGCGCACATGGCCTTGGCGGTCCCAAACGAGCTTGCCATCGGAGCCTTTCAACTTGGTGCGTCGGCGCACCATTTCCTCATGTTTCCGGTCGAAAATCACTGTTTCCTTGGGATCCTTGAGCAAGTCCTCGTACGGCTTGATCCGGTAAGGAACATCGGCGGAGGAAAAAATTTCCCGCGTCAGAAAATCACGCAAAGTGGCAGATTCGTGCCGCTCCAGGATCTCCAGCAACTTGAGCAAATAGATGATCTGGTGATCGCCCCAGTAGCCGATATGGGTCCATGGGTCGGCTGGATCAATGACCTCCCAATCAATGCCGTCCCGGGTGATGCGATAAGGGTTGTAGCCGTCGACGGTGGAGGCGTTGGCGAACTTGCAGATCATGCTGGCCGTGTAGCCCGGGAAGGAAAGCGAGAGAGCTTCCCAGTTCTGGAAGATGTCACGCCAGTTGCCCTCGTAATTCAAAATCCTCGTCCCGTCCGGATTTTTCGTGGCGATGGAGAAGCGATTCCATGGACGGCTCGGATCGCCGTGCCGCCGGCTGAAGGTCAGCGGCAGATATTCCCGGCAGAGCCGCTCCAGGTTGGGGTCTCCGTTTTCGACCGCCAGCGCCAGCAGGCGTGAATGGTCAATGCGTTTGCCAAGCTTGCTGAAAAAGGCGGGGTGACGGGCGGCAACCTCTTTGTTCGCATGGCGGACAAAGGCATGCAAATCGTCCGGATTCACCTGGTAGTCGTCATAAAAAATGCCGCCGCGCATCACATTGAACAGCACGTTGCTGTAATGCCGCGCGTTGCCCAGCGGTTGGGCGGTCTTTTGCAGCCCATCGGCTTTGCCGACGATACTCCGCAGTTCCTCGGTGCCGCGGACAATGTCTGCTTCCACCAGCTTTCGCAGCCTGGCAGGTTGACGCAGCAAGCGGTTGAGTTCAGCCACATCGGACGGTCCCCGGTTGACGTCGGCAACCAGATACCAATCCCTGGTCTGCCCGCGCGACAACGCCAATGTCGTGTGGAGGAAGTAGGCGCCGCGCTCGGCCCGGACTTCGGTTTCCTGCCGCAGCGGCAACCCTTGGCGGAAGGAGTTCAGTTGGATTGAGGAAATCAATTTTAGGTTTTTGCCCAGACCGAAAGACCAGACAGTGTTGGTCCTGAGCGCCTCGGCGGGCTCCGGACGATCAATCGGGATGGCACTGAGCCGGAACAACCCAAGGCCGGTTTCGGCGATCAGTTCGCTCTTTTTGTAGGCGTCGAGCAGCGTGCTGTATTCGAGCTGGAATTGGCTGCCGATGCAGCAGGGCATCAGATTCTGAATGCCATCCAACAGCTTGACCCGCACGGTCGCCAGCCCGGAGTTGGTCAGCCAGGCGCGCCGGACCCAGCCAAAGCGGTCGCCGTTGAACCAGCCGTAACGGAAGGTCAGCCCCAGGTCCGCATTGGATTCCTCAAAGATCAGTTTGTTGCCCCAAAAACTTTTGTAAAGGTTGCGCTGAAGCCGATAAATGCTCCGGTAACGTTCTGAGAACGGTTCCCAAAGATGGCTCCGGCCTTGTTTCTCAACGATGATCAGGGTTTTGCTGCCGGTGATTTCGGCCGAGTCATGGATTTTATCATCGGTGTAATAAGGGAAGAGCGCGAGATCCGCGTTGCGGCGTCCGGCGGTCACCGCGCCGGTGCTGGAGATAAACATCCAATGGTCGGCGCCACTGACGATGCTCATGAAGAAGGGTCGCATCCGGTCATAATTGGCAATCTGATAAAAGCTCTCGCCCTCCAGGTCAACCTGGTGTCCCTCAATGGGAGCGAAGTTGAACCGGAGTGGATTTTTGCCGGCGTATAAAGTCTTTTTCATGCCATTGTGATTCTATTGTGCTGCCGGGTTAAGCTATTGCATATTCTTCCGATTCCAAGTCCTTTTTCCAGGAACGCTGAACAATATTTTATCAAGGCTGCCTGACGCACGACAAATAAACGATGTTCATTCCGCCGGCATTCTCAATCTTGACCGTCATGACGTAGTCTCCTCGTAGTCTCCTGCAATTGGATGGTCCTTTGGTGTCAACCGGCCTTTTCCTTCTCTCTTCTTAAATCGAGATCCTTTTTCATCAAGTCGGTGGTCTTGGAATCAATTGTGTAAAAGAACATGAATAAAGCGCAGGACATGTATAAGACTCCCGGGATAACGGAAATCAAAAGCTTGATTCCGGTCAGGGCCGTTTGAGTTTGTATGGCATCCGCAACATAGTTAAATATCCAAAGCACCCAGCCGGCTATGGCAGCACCAATGCCCCAACCGGCTTTTTGCGCAAATATCGCGGCTGAAAAATACAAGCCGGTGGCCCTTCGCCCGCTTTTCCATTCCGAATAGTCCGCGGAATCGGCGATCATGGTCCAAAGCAAAGGTACCGCGGGAGCATAGGCCATTTTTGCAAGTATATTCAACGCATAGATGGTGATAATGTCCTTTTCTCCGGGCAGGTAGAGTGAAATAAAGAAAACGCCCGATATGAGGGAGCTGCCAATGAAGACATTTTTATTGCCGAATCTCCTGGCCAAGGGTTTTGAAAACGGCAAGGCAACAATAAGGGCAATCGTGCCGATGACATTGAACAACTGAACACTGTCCTCTTTGCCGATGTAATATTTGAAATAGAAGGCAATCGCCGCGTTCTGCATGGCAAACATCACGAAGGAAACGATGCCCACAATAGCGAGGATGATCCAAGGCCGGTTCTTAAAGAGGTTCCCAAGGTCCTCTCCGACCGAACCCTCCAGAGATTTTGACGGTTTCACCCGCTCTTTGGTCGTCATGAAGGTGATGAAAAAGAAGACCACACTCAGGCAGCCAAACAGGATCAGCGTATGTTGATAGCCCATCGCCTCGTTGCCGCCTCCAAAATATTTTGCGAGCGTCAACGGCAACCCGGTGACCACAAGCTGGCCTGTAAAGGCGCAGATAAAACGATACTGGTTAACACCCGCGCGCTCATAAGTGTCCGAGGTCATCACCGCCGCCAGGGAAGAATAGGGTATATTAACCGCCGCGTAGGCGGTCATCAAGAGGGCGTATGTGGCGCAGGCGTAAATAATTTTGCCCGTCTCACCAAAATTTGGCGTGGTAAATGTCAGAACAGCCAGAACCGCGTAAGGAACCGCACCGAAAAGAATGTAAGGACGGAATTTGCCCCAGCGCGTCTGAGTCCGGTCCGAGATGACGCCGATGGCCGGGTCAATTCCCATGTCCCAGAACCGGGCAATCAGCATGATGGTGCCGGCCGCCGCCGCAGGGATTTTGTAAACATCCGTGTAAAAAATAAGCAACCAAAAGCCAACCATGTCCCAGACAAAATGCGATGCGGTGTCGCCCAGGCCATAGCCCAGCTTCTCCACGAACCTCAGGCCGGCGCGGGGTTGTGCTGGTGGAGTTTGGACAACTGTGGCGGGCGAACTCATGGCCAAAGTTATATTGGTTGCAGTGAACGCCGTCAAGATGGCGCGGACAGTTATTGGCTGGCGGACTTGGCGGAGCTTTCTGCCGGTGGATCCACGTAAAATGGAATGTTCGCATGGGCGGCGTGTTTTTTTCGTTACGACCGTCGCTGAACGGTCTTGCGGTCTTCCTTCGGGAGTATTAGCCTCCACGCGGTTATTCAAGAGGCAGGTTGCCGTTGGGACACCAAGAGAGAAACGATCATACGAGAGAAACTGAACATTATGAAACGGCGGCCGAGGATCGCCTGCCCTTCATGCAGAAGTTCGCGTACGGCCTGGGCATGCTCGCCAACAATCTGCAGGCGGCCGCCGTCGGTGCCCTGCCAATCATTCTGAATCTCGGTCTAAAAATGGACCCGCGCCTCGTCGGCCTTCTCGGATCCATCCCCCGCCTCTTCGACGCGTTCATCGATCCGGTAATCGGACACATCTCCGACAACACGCGGACCCGGTGGGGCCGCCGCCGCCCGCTCATCTTCTGGGGCGCCATTCTGTCCGGCATCATATTTGCCCTGATGTGGCAGTTGTACCCCGGGCACACCCAGATGTTCTACTTCTGGGTTTTCCTCTGCGCTTCAATCATTTTCTTCACGGCCTACGCCATCTTCTCGATCCCGCTGGTGGGCTACGGATACGAACTGACCGCGGACTACCACGAGAGGACTCGGTTGCAAGGATTCAGCAATATCATGGGCCAGGTCGCATGGCTGTTGTGTCCCTTCTTCTACTTGTTTATCTACAACAAGAATATCTTCCCCGGCGAGTTCGGGGCGGTCAAGGGCGCGCGCACCCTGGCCATCATGATCGGGGTGTCTATTATCGTCTTGGGCGTCATGCCCGCCCTCTTCACCAAGGAGAGCATGCGCCTGCCGCCCCGGGACAGCGAGGGCGCTCTGAAGAGCGCCATTACGTTCTTCAAGCGCTTCATCGCCACGTGGAAATCCGTTCCGTTCCTCAAGCTGTGCCTGGCCACGTTCCTGGTCTTCAACGGCTACCAGCTCGGCGCTTCGTTCACGTTCTACAACATGACGTACTATCTGTTCGACGGGGACACGGCTCGGGCGTCGCAACTGAACCTCTGGTTCGGCATAACCAGTTCGCTGGCGACATTCGCCGTCATCTGGCTGACCACGTTGGTGTCCGCGAAGATCGGAAAGCGGCGGACGTTCTGTATCATGACGTCCCTGTCCCTTCTCGGGTTCGTGGCGAAGTGGTTCACGTATAATCCCGCGCATCCGTACATGTTGCTTCTCTCCGCTCCACTGATTTCGTTCGGGATCGGCTCGCTCTTCACCGTTGTCGGGGCCATGGTGGCCGACGTCTGCGACCTGGACGAGCTCAAGACGGGCGAACGCCGCGAGGGGATGTACGGCGCGATTTACTGGTGGATGGTCAAACTCGGCATGGCCGCGGCCGCGCTCATCTTCGGCTACCTCCTGAACGCCACGGGCTTCGATGTTGCGCTGAAGACCGCGCAATCGGCGAGAACCCTTTATCTCATGCGCGCATGTGACTGCGGCATTCCGCTGGTCGCGTCCGCGATCGCCATCTGGGCGGTCCTGACCTACGGCCTCACGGAGGCCAGGGCGCGCGAAATCCGCGTCGAGCTGGAAAAGCGGCGCGGCAAGAGCAGCGGCTAGTCTCTTCCTGCGCAGGGCATGAATTGATAAGAAATTGCTTTTTGCGCGCCCGTATTACTGAGCGTTGAGCGGGTAAGACCAGCCCTCACGCCCCGACGGCCGCGCCACATCTACCAACCAATGACCGATGACCAATCGCCATTCACTCCCACTTAATGTCCGAGATGTATAGCGTCACCGGCGCTCCATTGGCTTCCACGCCCCAGAAGAAGCCCGACTTGATCAGCTTAAGGTCCTTGCCGGTCACGTTGATGGTGTATTGCTGCCAGTCCGCCGTCAGGGTGACGTTCAGCGTGCCATTGTCTGAGTCCAGGTATTTCTTGTCCTTGGCCGTGTCCTTCGTGAGGTAGCCGAAGCCGAAGGTGACTTTCTCGCCGCCCTTCTGGCCGCGGGCCCAGATCGTCAGCTTCCTGGCCCCGGTGAAGTCAAACCCGCCGGGCTTGTCGCCCCAGTCGTTGGCGGGACTCTGCCAGATCACGCCGCCCTTGCCGGTGGACTCCTTGTACATGGCCTTGATGCACGTCTTGCCGGAGTGCGGGTTGTCGGTGCAGTGCTCATCCATCGCCACGGCATTGGTATTATCCGTGTACCCCGATGCAACGTAGGTGTTTCCCTGCTCCTCCCCGTAAATCAAATACGGCAGTTTCGCCACTGGCGCCTTGAATGACGGCTCCTGGCCGCCCTTGACCAGCACCGGCAGGCTCCCCGCCGCCGCGGCGCCATGCTCGTTCCGCACGTAGCAGTAGATACGGTAGACGCCGTTCATGCCCGGCATTTTCACGGACACCTGCGGCTCGCCGTTCTGCCCGATGGCCTCGGTAAATGCCTGCCCCGCGCCCGCCCCGGGCTCCTGAATGTTGTATGTGCCGAGCTCGCGGTCCATCACCCATTCGTACTTCAGCTTGTCGCCCTGGGGGTCGCTGGCGTCAACGCTGGCCTTCACGGTGTCGCCCGAGCTGACCTCGTTGGTGCCGTTGATGGCCAACTTCTTGATTCCCGGGCAGAGATACTTGGGCGCCTTGCCCGTCCAAAGTTCCTGCATCGTATCCGCCGCGGCGAGCTTGCTGCCGTCCGGCAGGAACATGCCGTACCACGTGACCGTCGCTTCCACCTTGTTGCCCCAGTAAAAGGCATACGACCCCAGACACTCGCCGGGATGCCCCAGCACCGTCTTCTGATACGAATTGCTATACCATGTCGCCTTTTCCGTGCTCGACATCTCGTTGAGTGCCCTGAACGTCGTCCGGCTCCAATATTCCCACTGACCCGGCGGGCCGAACTCTGTGATGATATACGGCTTGGCGGCCGTCCCCGCCGGCACCTGCTTGAGATATCGGTCGCCGACGTTCTGCCCGCCGGCATACGAGTTGATGCCCACGATGTCGATGTCCGGGCAATATTTGTGCAGGTTCGCCACCTTGCTTCCGCCGACCTCGGCGATCACGGTCATCGTCGGATGGTTCGGATCCAGCTCATGGGCGGCCTTCGCCAGGTCCTCGACCGATGCCCACAGCGCCGGCGTGTCATTCCGGGTTTCCATCTCGTTGCCGATGCTCCAGACCAGCACCGCCGGGTGATTCCTGTACGTCCGCACCACCTGCTTGAACTCTTCCAACTGCTGCTTGACGGTCGCAGGATCGTCCGCCCTAAAACCATCCGCCTTGTGGCCCACCCAGTAGCCCAGCGCCACCGTCACCCCCTGCTTCTCGTCCTCATCCAGTTCCTTGCGTGTGTTGGCGTCCACGCCCCACAGCCGAATCGAATTCCCACCGTCCCCCACCAGCACCTCGCGCGAATAGTCGCCGCCGACGCCCTTGACGAAGTAAGGCTTCCCGCCGCGCAGCAGTTCCCACTTGCCGTCGGCGGTCTTACGCACTTCCACCTTGACGGGGGTGCCCGCCCCGGGCGCTGCCACCACCGGTGTACCCGCCGCCCCCCCGGTGCCGCCCGCGCACTCCGCGGAAAACGCCATCAGAGCCACAGCCGCCACACTCGCGGCACATTTCCAAAGAGACAATTGATAAGAAATTACTTTTTGCGCGTCCGCATTACTGAGCGCTGATCGGGTGAGGCCTGTACGTCCGCACCACCTGCTTGAACTCTTCCAACTGCTGTTTGAATGTCGCAGGATCGTCCGCCTTGTGGCCCACTCACAGCCCAACTTCTCGATGAACTTTAGACCGACGGAAGGCTGCCTCGGTGACGTTTCAGTAGTTGTTGAGGATGGGTTGTCGGGCGAACTCATGGCAAAGATTTTTATAGGGTTGGCGGTTGGCAGCGTCAAGCTCGCGCAGCCATTTATTGAACGGTGGTTGGGGGAGAATCACCCTTTGACGGGTCCACGTAAAAGGGAATGTTCGCGTGAGCAGCGTGGCCTTTGCCGTCATAGACGCAGGCGAACAGACGATACGCTCCCGGCGTTGACGGCGCTATGAGTTGCGCCTCGCCGTTCTTGCCCGGGATAACCAGACCGGGAAAACTCCGGGGCCGGGGTTCAAAATCGCCGCCGCGGGTTTTTGCGGCACTTTCTTCCATGATTTCCCAGGAATACGTCAGAGGCAAAGTGGAAGTCGCGAGCACTTTGGCCGTGTAAGTCTGGCCGATCTTCAAGTGGACATTCTGGTCAGCCGTTTTTCCGTCAAGCAGGAAATCGTTCAAATGCGGACAGCGGATTTTCGGCCAGTGGCCGGTCCAAATATATTCCATGACATCCACCGTTTCTGTTTCTTCGCCGGTTTCGAGGAACATGCCGTACCAGGTCGGTGTGCGTTCCTGTTTTTGGCCCCAGAGAAAGACATAAGAGCCAAGACACTGATTGGTATCGAGAGCGATAACCGTTTGATAACGCCTGAGGTAAGAAGCTGCTTTGACCGAACTGTTTTCTTCAATCCCCGCGCCCCAGTCGGTCTTTTTGACATCCCGATATCCGGTGGCGCCCCACTCGGTAAGGACGTAAGGTTTCTCCCAGCCGCTCTCACCCAGGTTATTGGGCAGGTCCACGATTTTGGCGTACGCTTGGAAAGCGATCAGATCAAGATCCGGCGCCCGCTTTTCGATTTCCTTCACCACCTGCTTTTCGGAGCCGGCGATCGAAGTGAGGGTGAGATGGTTCGGGTCCACCTGATGGATCATTTTTGAAATATCATTCACCGCGTCCCAGACTCTCGGATTTTGCCCCTGCAAATTTAATTCGTTGCCGATGTCCCACATGAGCAGGGCCGGATGATCTTTGAATTTCAACACCTGCGCTTTCAACCCGGCCAGTTGTTGGGCCACGGCATTGGTATCGTCATAGTTGAATCCGTGGCGTTCCAGTTTTACATCCAGCCCCATCGTCACATAGAGACCGTTTTTCCAGGCGCGGTCCAGAACGTGTTGCCCGGATTCCTTGCCATTCTCCACGGTCCAGGTGCGAAAGGAATTTCCTCCATGTTCCGGAAGTTTGTCCTGATTGCCAAATTCCACTCCGGCGCCCTTGATGTAAAACGGCTTGTGATTTATGTAAAGCTGCCAGCGGCCGCTCTCGTGCCGGACTTCCACTTTGGCGGGACCATTGGTCTTGACCGTGTCTTGGGCCGGGCAATTGCCGTTTATTAAAACGGCTGCCAACAGACCCAGCGGCCAACTTAACAAGGCATTTTTTCTCATTAAATTTATCTCCCCGTTATTGGCGCATCAAAATGCCTTCCAGTTCCTCCAGCGTCTTGCCTTTGGTTTCAGGAATGAAAAGCAGAACGAAAATCAACGCCGCGGCAGCCATCAGTCCATAGCCCAGGAAAGTGCCTGCGGAACCCCAATGAGACAATTCCCAAGGAAAAATGAACGTGACACTGGCGCTGACGGTCGCATTCCAGAAGCCGGCCAGCGACATGGCCATGCCCCGATATTGATTGGGAAATATCTCAGACAACAGCACCCACATGACCGGCCCCAGCGAAATGGCAAACGAGGCCACAAAACCGATGATCGCAAACAAAACCAATGAAGCGCGGATGTTCAATCCGGCGGTAACCAGTGAATCGTGATAAGGCTTGATCCGGTCGGCGCCGAATTGTGTTTCCAGGCCGGTTGTGAATTCCTTGTCGGTGGTGAAAACATTTTTTTTGGAATTTTTGAGGTCGGCAATCAAATCCGCGGGAACCTTGTTTTCCTGAAGGACGACAAACGACTTCTCCGTCAGTTGGTAACTTGAGGCGTGAAACGCCCAACTGCACATCAGCAGCGACACTGCCATCCCCGTCGTGCCGATTACCAACAGCGGCTTGCGGCCCAGGCGATCCACCAGCCAGATTGCCACGAAGGTCATTCCCAGATTGACCAAACCTACCAGAACCGCCTGCCGGAATGCGGCGTTGATGCCTCCGCCCGCCTGCACGAAGATGGTGGGCAGATAATAGAAAATGGCGTTGATGCCGGTGATTTGTTGGAAAAATGCGATTGCCAAGGCGATGAATATAACAAAGCTCATCTTTCTACTGAACAATCCGCTCACACGGATGCCAGGTGCTTTCTCGGCAAAACTTTGCCGGATGTTGCGCGCTTCATCTTCCGCCTGTTCCACACCGCAAGCTTTAATCAGGATCTCTTTGGCGCGCTCCTCCTGCCCTTTGCCAAACAGCCAACGCGGGCTTTCCGGAACGGCAAAAAGCAGGAAAAAATACAGGACTGCCGGAACGGCATCCATTCCCAACATCCAACGCCAATTGTTATCCCCCACATTCAACAGAAAATAGTTGGAGAAAAAAGACGCCGAAATGCCGAGAACAATCATCAGTTGATTCAGCGATACAAGACTGCCGCGGAATTCCGGTGGCGAGATTTCGGCAATGTAAACCGGCGCGATAAGAATCGCTCCGCCCACCGCCAGTCCGCCGATGATCCGGGCGATAAAAAAAAGCCCGATGTTCGTGGTCAGCGCTGAAAGAAGGGCTGAGCCGGTGAACATCACCGCCGTTGTAATCAGAACTTTTTTTCGCCCAAAGCGGTCGCTAAAAAACCCCGCCACGGCCGTGCCTCCCAGAACACCCCAGCCGAGAGAACTCACCACCAGGCCGAGCAGTAAATCGCCCCGATCACCATTTAAATGAAAGTATTTCTGAATGAATGGCACGGCGCCGGAAATGACCGTGGCGTCGAAACCCCAAACAAAGCCACCCAGGGCCACAACCAAGGCGACCACCACTACGTATTTTTTCCTTTGCTCCATATTTATTTTGGCTCGGTTTACTGATTGGTCAGCACCAGCCGGTAAAAAGCAGATCCGACACCGGGATAAATTGGCATCGCAAATGGATTGGTGAGCGGACCGGGCACATCCGTCCAATTCGTCCCCAATCCCTCCGAGGGCGGATTAGTCTGATATTGCAACAGCCAGTTGATACTATTCGTGGGCCATGATAATTGCAATGCGTTGGAAAACAAGGATAATGAGAGTGCTGGTTTAATGGCATTTACTGCAATGTTGCCAACGGTTGTCGCCTGGCCATCGTTGGCGGCAAGCTGTAACTGGTATGTTCCTGCCACGGAAAAACTTGCGGTAGTGGCCAAAGCGTTGGAGTTGCCAAAAGTAACGGCGCCGGGTCCGCCGATTTCGCTCCAAGCAGTCGTGACCGTGCCTGGTGGATTGGGCTTGCCGTCATCGGTCACTGTGCCGGCGAGATTGGCGGCGGCCGGCCAGATGATGGTTTGATTGCTGCCGGCATTGACGGATGGCGCGTAGTTGATAGACGGCGCGTTGGCAAGGATTTGAACTTCGTTGCCACTGAGGAGGCGGTTATAGATACGGAGGTCACTGAGATCGCCGCTCCAACCCCGGGTCAAGGCCGCTACATTGCCGATATAACCTGTGCCTGCGCTCGAAGGTTGAGTGCCGGATGGCGTTGTGATTACGGTAGGAGCGGCAATGGGAACGCCATTGACATATTCCGTCGGCACATTGGTCAGGCTCGAGAGGCCATAGCTGGCCGCGATGTGATACCACGCACCGGTGCTGATCGTGTTTGCCCCTGAAAACCAATCGCCATTTCCAGTGGAGTAGGTGGCAAAGTCAAAACCGTTGTTCCCTTGACTGTCAAACCGGAAAAATAACCGGTAACCCGGCGTATCGAAAATGCGTGGATAAGCGCTGTTACCTTGAGCATTCGCCCGTGCCCAGGCAACGAGTGTCAACTGTGTCACCCCCGGCGAGGAGAAGCTGGCGTAACTGCTTGAACCGTTAAAATGCAGCGCATTGGAAGGATAGCCTGTGGCGAAGTTGGTAAAGACCGCCCCACTGATGGTGGCCGTGCGCCCGTTGCCTGAGGAGTCGGCGGCAGTGCTGCCACCAGTTTCATTCATTTTCCACCAAGCCAGGAGGCCGTTGGTAATGGCGCCACTGGAACCCACCACCACAGTAAAAGGAACGGTGGTATTCCCTCCATTGTTGGCGGTGAAATCCAAACTGTACATGCCGTTGGAACTGAAATTGGCAGCCGTGGTCAGTGCGTTGCTGTTGCCAAAAGTGATGGCGCCCGGCCCGCCAAGTTGTGACCAGGCTGTCGTGAGGGCGTTGGCCGGCGCCGGGTTCGTGACGTTGACGGACAGTTGCAAGGTGTCATTAGTGGTGTTGAGATAAGCGACCGCGCCCACCGGCGTAATGACGGAGATCAAAGGCGGCGTGACGGGGGCAATCCAAATCAACGAATCGGTTACATTAGTGCTGCCCTCGGTCCCGACGGCTTGGACCGTGTTGGTGCCGGGCAAAAGGGTGACGGGCCAGGTATAGATGCAATTAGTGCTGATGACGACGCCTTGAGAATTGCCATTCAAGAAGAGTTCGACTGAATCGCAATTGGCATAAACTTTGGCTGTAATGGCATTGGTCAGCCGGTTGGTGAAAGTGTGGCCCGTGATGTAAACCATCGGATTGGTCGTCCAGTTGGCTTTGTAATAATAAAAGGCGTCCTTGCGCACCACGCGATCGTAAGTGACCAGGCCTTTGTCGTTGCGTCCCGGTGTGTCACCTTCGTTGCGGCCATCCGAGGCGAAGTCGAACTCATTCCAAACGAGTTTGCACCAGAGGAACGGGCGGGCCACCATCAATTGCCAGTTGGTTTCGTGAACGATGTTCTGCCATTCCTCGGGATGGTAGCTGGTGGCGGTATTGGCTGGGAACGTTGGATTTTCACTATGCTGGTAGATGCTGGCCCCCGCGCCATATTCACTCACGCCGATGCAACGGTTGGGATAATTGGCGTGGATATTGTCGGCCCATGAACCAATACCGTTCAGCGGACTTGAATACCATCCGTAATACTTGTTGAAGGCGATGAGTTGGGTGTAAAGGGTCGAAGGATCGTTATCGCTGGTGTTGGCGGCGGCGGTGGAAGGCCGGGTTGAATCTTCCTGACTGACGAGTTGAACTTCCTGGCTGATAAGGTTTGTCGGCGTCGGGCCGGCTTGAAGCGTTATTTCATTATACACACTCCAGCAAACCACCGAAGGATGATTGTATCTTTGCCGGATCATCTCGCGCAGTTGTTGCAGTGAATTGGTGTAAAACGCCGGTGACGCGGTGATGTAATCAATAATCGGGACTTCGCTCCAAACGCAAATGCCATTTCGGTCCGCCAGTTGGTAAGTATAGTCGTTGTGCTCGTAGTGTGAAAGGCGAAGAAAGGTGGCGCCGATTTCCTTGAGAAATATGAAGTTCGTGTCCCGCTGCGCGTTGGTCAATGCCCAGCCGCAATTCAGCCAGTCTTGATGCATGTTCACGCCATGCAAATCATAATGTCGGCCGTTGAGAAAAAATCCGTTGGTGGGGTCCACGCTGAAATAACGAAAGCCCAGCGGCTGCGCGACCACGTCCACCGCACTCGCGCCATTCCATACTTCCACAAAGGTTTGATAGAGATACGGATCAGTCAGGCCGTTCCACAGGTGCGGATTGGCGATGACCGCGCCCGCCACTACATTGGAGACCGACGAAGCCTGGAGCGTCACTACATTGGTCAGTGTCGTCACGATGTTTGTGGCCGCGTCGGTCACGACCGCGCGAACGGTCACTGTCTGAGCCGAGGCCGTGGAATTGGAAACCACGGTGGTGACTTGGAAATTGGCGGAGCTGGAACTGACACTGGTGGTTGTGAGATAAACGCCGGGCGACCCGTAATCCAACGGCGAAATTTGCACCGGATCGGTCACCAGCAAATGCACATCACGATACAGGCCGCCAAAAAAAGTGAAATCCGCGTTCAACGGCGGCAGGTTGGTATTGAAGGCGTTGTTGACCTTTACCGCGATGACGTTGTCTGCGCCGACGTTGATGTAAGGCGTCGCATCAAAAACAAACGCAGCGAAACCACCCTGGTGTTCGCCCAGATAGTTGCCGTTCAAATACACGTCCGTGACAGAAAATGCGCCATCGAATTTCAGAAAAAAGTGGCGGTTGGTATAACTGCCATCCACGGCACAATGAACCCGATACCAGCCGATGCCGCGGTAGTAATTGTTGCCCCCATCCTGGCCGTCGAGATTGTTCCAGGTGTGCGGCAGATTCACCACTGACCAGGCCGAATCATCAAAGCCGTTAGTTTGCGCTCCCGGAACATCCTGCCGGATGAACCGCCAGCCGGGATCCAGAATCACGTCCACGCGTTCGTTCACTGGCGGGGTGTAGGGCTGGGCGACCAGGGAGGAGGCGAAACTGAAGATGGCCAGAACAACAAGAGAAACCTCACGCGTAATTCGTCTAAAGATCCAAGAATGTGCGGAGACTCCAACATCTGGGGGCCGGGTTCGGGAGCCAACTCGCGGATTTTGACGTCCGCGTTGCGCATCGTGCGGCGCGGACGCTGTCAGAGTCTGTTGTATTTGGCTCATTCTTGGAGTTTGATTCGGTAGAACTGCTGCGATCCAGCGGGCATGACTACATATAAGGTGAGGCCGCGCCGCCTATATCGTACCAGGGGCCCAGGACATTGGTGGCCGACTGGAGAGTGCCGCTGGACCAGTTGAGCACCAGGCTGTTGCCGGAAGTCTGCAGAGACAAGCCCGGCGGCTGATTGATCGTCACTATCGTCATGGCGGCGGCAGGGGCGCAACTTCCGACTGTCGCCGTTACGCTGTAGAGGCCCGCAGCATCGGTCGTCGCCTTCGTGATGGAAGGATTCTGCTCGCTGGAGCTGAACCCGTTGGGACCCGTCCAACTACGCCGCGCCCGGCATCGCTGTGGTGGTGACATTTGCGATAATAGAATCGTATGAATTGCGGCTTCAGTTGTCCATCCCTCTTTTGAGGGATGACAAGGGTCACCCGGCTGCCTGGTTTCAGGCGTTAAACGTTCCGAAGGTGCGCCGACATTGGGTTTGGTGCTGATGTGAGCGCGCGACTGTTACAACTCAGATTGAATGTTCTTGCGGATTGCGGTGTCTGAACCTGCAACCTTCGCAGCTTTTATCCGCCCGGCGCCACCACTTCCCAGCCCAACCCGATCTGCAGATCATCCCCATCGAAAAGATTCAGTTGCCGCTCAAGAGCCGCGACGAGTTGCCCCCGATCCTCGCCGGCTTGCAATGGGTCACAGAATCAAGGATTGTGATGCAATGTGGCTTTGATAGTTTCAATTTGTTGCTGTGCTGAACTGTTCGCCGGGTCAAGCTGTAAAACTGTGCGAAACTCGGCGAGTGCTTGGTCCAGCTTTCCTTGCGTGGCCAAGGCTGTTCCCAGATAAAAATGTGCCTGGATAAAATCCGGGCGATAACGGATTGTCTCCGAGAATTGAGTCTGAGCTTCCTCGGTTTTCCCTTTTGCCGCCAGTTGAATTCCGAGCTGGTAACGAGCCTGCCAAAATTCCGGTTTGGCTTTGACGACCGCGCGCAGGCAGGCAATTACTTCATCCCACCGATATAAAGCGGCAGCCGTGTTGGCTCGATTGAAATAATCGGCCGGACCCTCCGGCTCCAGATTCGCTGCCTTCTGATAACAGGCCATTGCCGCGTCAATTTCCCCCTGGTTTTGCTGTAGAAATCCCAGATTCAAATACGTGTCCACGTAGTCAGGATTTGACCGGATCGCTCGCTTGAACCAATGGATGGCCTCGGCGGTTTTCTGTTGATTCGCAAGGATTTCTCCCATGGCATCCTCGGCTTCCGCATAATCGCTGCGGATGGCAATGGCGCGAGAAAAATAATCGGCTGCTTCAGCAATTTTCCCTTCGCGAACCAACAAGGTGCCGACATAGTAATATCCCCCCGGCAACTGTGGAACAAGTTCACAGCAGCGTTTGGCTTCTGCGATCGCTTGTGCCGAGTGTCCCCCCGCTTCCAAAAACCTCTCAAAATGTGCATGCAAAAAGTAGTCATCCGGAGCCAAGGCCAGCGCCTGCTCATACATTTGCCGGGCCTGCTCCGGCGTTTGGGTATCCATCTGAGCCTTGGCTTCGTTCAATTTCGCCTCGCACAGCTTCAGATAGGTGGCATGATTAAATTGACCGGTGAACGGCGGCGACGTTACGCGGGCGAAAATGGGTTGCCAAACGCGCTGCTGGTCCCACACCGTCACTGCCAAGCGGCGTCCACACAACTCCTCAGACGCCCAGTTTCCCTGGTCGCGGCCAGTGATGGAGTTTGGAAGCAGCCCTTTGATCTTTTCCGCAAAGTCAAGCGCCAGCAGATAATTGCCGACGAAATTCAAATGCACGTGCTCGTAAAAGAAATTCAATCCGGGAATTCCCTCCGGCGAGTTTTGCGCGAGGACCCGGGCGGCATCCACCAAATAGACGCTTTGTCGGGCATGACGGGACGCTGCTTCCCTGATGATTGAATTGATGCGCGTGTCCACCCGGAAATCGAGCGCATCATCGTCGCGTGCCAGTTCAAAATCCCGCAGGGCTTGAACAAAATTTGTCAGCGCCAAATCACAATCGCCCATGCGAAACTGTAATTCAGCGAACTGCGGGTCAATCTCAGCAGCCTTGCGATACAAAGCCAAAGCATCCCTATAAGAACCGGCAGTTTCATTTGTAATGCCTTCTTCAAAAATTTCATTCCAGGCGGATAATTGGTTCGTGCTTAAACCGGGCGTATGAATTGAAGCAAACGGCGCGCAATCCTTCAGGTTGACCGCCACCGTGCTTAAAACAACCGGCACGCCCGCCCGTTGCGCCGTGCGCAAAATATCATCCAGATTACCTCTGAAATTGGCATAAGCCCGCAGCCGGGCGGGATCGTCATATCCAATGCGGCCATGCATAAACATTCCCATGCCCCCCCAGGTTTTTGGCGTGGATGAATCGCTTCGCAACCGCCGGATGAGGGCATCCAGCAATTGTCCGGTGCGCGTTTGTTTGATAGCGAGCAGGGTTCGGATTTCGGCCAGACCGGGTGCGTGCAATCCATAACTCGTCTCGGCGCCAAAAGGACCCACCATTTCGTTGTTGCCCATGTAAATGAGCCACATATCGCCCTGGTGCCGGGCGCACTCGCGCGCAATGGGCAGGATGGTGCTCGAATCAATCGCCGTCATCGCCACACAAACCACTTGAAAGTCCGTTCCGGGATAACGTTCGCGCAGCAAGACTTGCAGGTACCGGCCAAAACCATAAGTCGGGTCCGGGTCTCCCTCGGCGGCCGATTCGCCGAACAAGAAAATCTGATACGAATTGGTGGCTTTCTCTGCGGCAAATCGAAACGGATCCGTGGAACGGACGAGAGCAGGCGGAAAAAACCGATAACCGAATTTCTCATTCGGCACATAAAAATTATGTCCATTAATCTGGAGCAGGCGGAAAAAACCGGTGTCATAGCCGTATCCTCCCAGGCGAAGCCCGAGTTCAATGCCACCCAACAAGAGCAGCGGAACGAAAATCATCGCAAAAAGACGCATCAGCCACAAACGACGTCTTGAAACCGGGGTGGTGGGAATCATAGCGGTGACTTCTGAAGGGAATCGCTCTGGTTTGGCCGATTCCACATGGAATGACGCCTTAAAGCTGTAAGTTGCTTAAATTTAACAAGATAAACACATTTCATAATCATCAAAAAAACCCCTGTTTCAACCCGGCAATTTGACCCACGAAAAATTCTTCTCAATTATTCTTTCAAAAACTATTGACAAAATCAACCTGTTATAGTAAAAAGCATCACGTAACAGTTTCCATCGGAAAAAAACAAAAACTGAAAAACTAGACAACTATATGAAAATGTTGAATAAAATTATCGGCAGCAGCATCGCAATTGCCGCAGTTCTTGCATTTAGCGCATCAACCACACAGGCGCAAAACCTTGTTAATGGCGGTTTTGAGGGAGTGGGCGCTGTGAATACGGGCAATGGTTGGACTGTAAACCCAGTAACTCTCACTTCTGGCCCTGGCGGAACTTCGGGCGTTGATCAGGGTTGGGCTACCTTTGGTGGAGGTGCCGGTGGTACTGCCAGTCAGAGTTCTGCGGCTGCCCTATCGGGCACCTATTCATTACTTGAAACAGTAATGCCAGGTAATGGTTGGAATCCTGCAGGAGCCTATCAGATAATTAGCGGAATCACTCCAGGTCAAAAATATACATTTAATATATGGGCTATGACCGATACTGCTAATGATGCTTACGCTTCCACGGCTGGTGTCCTGGTTCAGCTTGGCTTTGAGACTGCCGCCTTGGGTGGTGCAGATTCCGTGGAGAATCCTGGCGGTACCGTTGGCATCAGCGGAGCTCTTCCTTCAACCATGGGCGTTTGGCAGGAATATTCTGTTTCTGCCACGGCACCCGCAGGAGAAACAACCGCCATTGTGTATGCCATGTTTCAGGACAACAGTACCGCAACTGCAATGGAAGATTTGTATTTAGATAATGCAGTTCTCTCTGTTGTACCTGAGCCTTCCAGCTTGGCGCTTTTGGGTATGGGCTTGGGCCTTCCGTTCTACTTCTGGCGTCGGCGGAACAGCTAACTCGCTCACAGTTTAACAAAAAGGCCGCTCGATATTGTCGGGTGGCCTTTTTTTGTTTTGAAAATGAGTCTCCAAAATCGAATTGAGCTCTCTGAAAACCACCGGCGCACACCCGGAAACCGAAGTTGATCGGAGCGCTGGCCTCCGGCCCGGCACAACTTCAGTCTTCGGGTTCAACATAGCGGCGCTCGGCAGACCGCCGCATTTCTTCCAGAGTTTTGAATAGCGGCTCTCTGCCGGGGAGCCGCTACGTCGGGTTTTGCGGAGGTCTCGAGTTTTTCAGGAGCGACTACATCTATTTCGAATCGCTCTCAAGACCGCGACCTTTTGACGCGTGAATGGTTTCGATGTATTGCTGCGCCGATGGGTTGGTTGGATCAAGCTGCAAGGCTATGCGAAACTCGGTAAGTGCCTGATCCCGCTTTTCCTGCTTCGCAAGCATGACGCCGAGGTTTAAATGTGACGGGGCAAAGTCTGGACGAGAACGAATGGCCTCCACAAACTGCGCCCGGGCTTCCTCGATTTTTCCCTGGGCCGCCAGTTCAACCCCGAGCAGATAGCGTGCTTGCCAGAATTCCGGTTTGTGCTGAATGACCATTGCAAAAGTTTCAACGGCCCTTGCCCGCAGTCCCAGCGCACTGAAGGCCACGGCCTGGTTAAAATAATCCGCCAGTCCTTGTGGCTGAAGACGGGCGGCGCGCTGATAATAGACCGCAGCTTGTTTCAAATTTCCCCGGTTCTGCTCCAGAAATCCCAGGTTAATGTAGGTTTCCACGTCGTCTGGATCCACCCGGAGCGCATGTCTAAAACAGGCGACCGCCTCCTTTGTTTTCTGCTGGTTTGCCAGGATCTGCCCCAGCCCGTTCAGCGCGTTTGCAAAATTGCCGTCGAGGGCAAGCGCACGTGAAAAATATTCCGCCGCTTCGTCAATCTTCCACTGAAGAATCAACAAATTGCCGATGTCATAATACTGCGCGGGTATCTGGGGCAGCAATTCGCAGACGCGTTGAGCTTGTTCGGTGGCTTGCGCCAGGTCTCCTCTCGCTGCCAAAAATTGCGCAAAATTGAAAAGTAAAAAGCTGTCGGCTGGGGCCGGTGCCAGCGCTTGTTGGTACAGTTGCCGCGTTTGCTCCGGGGTCTCGGAATTTACCCGGGATTTTAGTTCTCCGATTTTTTCCTCGCACAGCCTGATCGTGGCGGCATGGGTCAACTGTTCGGTGTAAAGCGGCTCGGACACGCGGCTGAGGACTTCCTGCCAGACACGGGAGCGGTCCCACGCGGAAACCGCCAGCCGGCGGTCGCAAAATTCCGCTGACGCCCATCCGCCTTTGTCGTGCGCCACAATGGATTTCGGAAGCAGCTTCGCCGTTTCTTCGGCCAACGCGCGCCCCAACAAATAATTGCCCTCAAAGTTCAAATGCACATGTTCATAAAACAATTCGTTGCCGGGAATTTGTTCCGGAGAATTCTGGGCCAGCATCCGGGCGGCATCCAAAAAACAAACGCCTTTGCCAGCATGGGCGTCCGCTGAATCTTTGATGATTTGATTGATGCGGGTGTCCGCCCGAAAAGCGAGCGTGTCATAGTCCCGGGCCAGTTCAAATTCGCGCCGGGCTTGAGCGGAATTCGTCAGCGCAAGGTGACAACTTCCCAGGCGAAACTGCAGCTCGGCATATTGAGGATCAATGGCCGCCGCCTCGGCATATCGCTTCAGCGCCGCCGGATAATCTCCCGTGGATTCGAGCGCCATGCCACCCTGGTAAAGGCCATCCCATTCCGCCTTTTGAATCTCGCTTAATGTCGCCGCATGAAGCGAAGCGAACGGAGCACAATCCTTTAAATTACTGCCGACCGTGCTCAAAATAATCGGCACCCCGGCTTGGTGTCCCGCGCCCAAAATGTCCGCCAGATTCCTTTTGAAATTTTCATAAGCGCGCCGCCGGTTCGGATCATCATACCGAAGCTGGTGCTCGGTGAACATGTTCAGCCCGCCCCAGGTTTTCGGCGTTGACGAATGAATCCCCCATCGCTGCATCAGACTGTCCAACAACTGCCCAATCTTTGTGGTTTTTACCGCCAGATCGGCCCGGACCAAACCCACTCCCGGCGCCCGCGAACCGAAGACGGTGCCTGCGCCGAAAGGCCCGACCATTTCGTTGTTGCCCATGTAAATAATCCACAAATCGCCGTCGCGCCGGGCGCATTCGCGCGCCATGGGCAAAATCGCGTGTGAATTGATGGCCGTCATGGCCACGCAGACCACTTCAAAATCCGTTCCGGGAAAACGCTCGCGCAACAGGGTTTGCAAATAACGCCAGGCGCCAAAACTCGGGTCGGGATCGCCCAGCGCCACCGATTCGCCAAACACAAAAATGCGACAGGCATGGGGAGGTTTTTTTACGGCCATCCGCTGGGGTGCGGGTGTGCGGGCCAGGGCGGGCGGGAAAAATCGGTAACCGAAATCATTATTGGGGACATAATAATCCTGCCCGTTGATTTTGGTTTGAAGAAAAAAACTTGTGGAATAGCCATAGCCGGACAAACGCAAACCAAGCTCAAGTCCACCAACAATTACCAACGGGACTAAAATTGCCGCGCAAAATCGAAACCACCACCGGCGGCGCGCCGGAATTTGGGACGTCAGCTTTTCAGGCGGGAAACTTTTTCCGTTCGTTGAACGCGCTTTTTGGGGAAAATGCTTTTTCGGCTTCAAACGGGCTCAATTTAACAAGGCGAATCTGACGGGTAAATAAGAATCACGCCGCTTTACAGCACGGCAGGGTTTGGGTTATGGGGGCCTGGCATTATCGGCCCGCCCACATTGCTGGTATCGTTGGAGAACAATTCCGACCCGGCCAATCGTTGTCCGCGTGGATGAAACCTCGGGTTTGAATTGCGCAAAGATTGCCGCGAAAAGCGGCGGCCTTTTTTGGCTTCAACTCCTCCGGCTGCTTGCCAGCAAGCAAACGTCCCTCACGCCCTCGACCATTCCATAAAAGAGTTTTTATAAATAGCGAGCGCCTCTCCGTAGGAGCCGCTGGCTTCAAGCGCAACGCCCTCTTCGTAAATCTTATTCCATGCGGATTCCTGATTTTTATTCAGGCCGGCTGCAGGTACCGAAGCGAACGGCGCGCAATCCTTCAGATTAACGGCCACCGTGCTTAAGACGACGGGTGCAGTTGGACACTGTATCTGGAGCGCGGCTTGTCCCAAGCCGCAGCACCGGCAAATGCAAGAGTAACTTGAAAATTTTTTATGAACCGGTCTCCGCGAATGGAGCTGCTGCGAGTTGGGACAACTCGCGCTCCGATGGTCGTGCAGATACAGTGTTGCTTTGCACCCTAAGACGACCGGCACTCCAGTGCGATGCGCCGTCTGCAAAATATCTTCCAGATTTCCTCTGAAATTGGCATAAGCCCGCAGCCGGGCGGGGTCGTCATATCCCATGCGGCCATTCATGAACATTTGCATGCCACCCCACGCTTTTGGGGTTGAGGAATTATTCCTTGGCCGCCTGATAACCGTATCCTGCCAAACGAAGCCCAAGTTCAGCGACACCCAACACGAACAATGGAACTAGGATCATCGCAAAAAGACGCATCAGCCAGAGACGACGCTTTGAAGAAAGGGCTGTGGTCTTCATAAAGACAAATTTGCAAGAATCCGCTTCTTTTTTGATTTTCGCCAACTTCTCGCAAAACCATGTTGTTCAGAATGCAACGTGTTCAACGACAGCAAGATATAAAACTGGATAAAATTCATGTTTTAAATGTTGATTTTACAGTCGTCCCGCAGGAAATACGTGAAAACCCCGGAAAACAAGGGCTTTTTGAGCGATCCCCCAAGCTGTGGGACGGAGAGTGCCGTGAAAATCGCCGAAAATGGCAAAATAACCAATAAAATCAATTGTTTTATGCCTGTTTCCTATGGGACGGCACTAAACAGATTTGATGACAATAACTCTTTGTTTTTTTGAAAAAAGTTGTTGACAAAGTCACCAGAATATAATAAAAAACATCATGACTCAGCCGTATCAGTGAAACAAACAGCTGAAACGAAGTACAGTGTGCAAAAGCAATAACAACAAAACTCAAACGACAGAAGAAAGTAAAAACCTATGAAAAGAACCCTATTGGTAATTATTAGTGTAATGGTTGCCGCTGGTTGGACCAGTGTGCAGGCTCAATTAATCGATGTTAATTTTATTGACGAGAGTATCAACATTGGCTACAGCGGCACCCCCGGAACGCCTCTTCCTGCTACAATGTCAGGCGCTGCGGTGGTTGGTTCAGCGGGTGACACTTGGAATGGCTTGGGCGGCTTCGCCTACTCGGCTTATCCGCTTGGCGCCACTTACACCAGTGGAAACTTGGTTCAGGCAAATGGCGGTCTTTCGGATGTTACGTTGAGTTTGTCGGCACCGAATGGCACCTATGATGCTAATTCCGTGAATTGGAACAACCACAGCACATTTAGCTATATAGGCCCATTTCCTAATTATAATACTGCTGCTGCATACACACTAAACCTTACCCCATGGTCAGCCTTGATGGGGTCTATGCTCGTGGCGAATTCTGCTACTGCTCTCGGAAACGTCACACTCAGTGGTCTTGCGCCTAGTTCACCTTACACCTTGGTTCTTTATAACGCGGGTGACGCAAATATAGGCGCTGGAAGAACGAGTACGTTCATTGTCAATGGTATCACCCAGACCTCTACTTGGATGGCCGACACGGCAAGCCTAGTCGCAGGAGATGACTATACTGAGTATGTCAACGCCATGTCTGACGGAGCCGGGAATCTTGTCATAACCTTTGGCGATGGAAGTGGTGTTAACGAATCTGATCTCAATGGTTTCCAACTATCGGGCACTATCCCAGTCCCAGAGCCCGGCACTTTGGCGCTTTTGGCTTCGGGTGCGGTTTTGCTGCTCGGTTATCAACGGCGTAAAGCGCTTCGCGCGTAAATCCGTTTGTTAGATTCACTCCAGCCCAATCCAGCCGTCGCGTTGGATTGGGCTGTTGCTTTGTAAATGGGCCGGTTCCTGGCACACATCTAATTTGGGCGCATCTTGAGGGCGTGTTGCCCAAATCAATTTCCGCTTCGGATGTGGGGCAGACATTCCTGTCTGCCGGTTCTGGGGACTTTCCAGTCCCCGGATTCCGCGTCAAACTGTCAGCT
>Ga0208821_1000306_pt1 | contig 40996 bp, 50 predicted proteins | sample June2015DPH_20_5_FD_184720 | JGI IMG/M metagenome (GOLD analysis project Ga0208821, IMG submission 184720) | Peatland microbial communities from SPRUCE experiment site at the Marcell Experimental Forest, Minnesota, USA - June2015DPH_20_40... | ecosystem: Environmental > Terrestrial > Soil >...
ACTCGAGGAGAAGGGAGATGTACCGTTTGTACATCGCTCAGTTTAACATGTCAGACATCCTCGAGAAGCTTTCTGCCAAGTATCGCGTATCCAAACGCGCGCTGTGTACAGATTGGCAGAAGCGGACCCAATGGGTATACGACGTCTTTGACCTCGAGCCAGCTCGTACGTCGTGATCGGTCAAATACCCTTGTTGCGCAACAGTGCGCGGTCTTTGATATAACTTCCTAGCTGATGTTGCAGCCGTGGGTCAACACGACGCAATCGAGCGACGTTTTTTTTAAGCGCGAGCATTTTTTTGCTTAAGTTGCGCAACGCGGATCCTTTGACGCGGCTGGCGTGCGAAGGTTAGCGATTGTGATACGATTCGTGACGCCTGCTCAGCGGCGCGATTTGTACTATGAAAAATTATCGAGGTCAAATAAAAATAAAATGGACACTAAACCAGTTGGAAACTAGTTTCGCACGCATCAAAGATAAGCTAGATCATCAATGTTGTTGCGGGGCTAGGGAAACACCATCATTCACGATGGGATTGAGGTGATTCCGAGAACCCTCTGCCGAGGTCACTCACGTGGCTTCTGGTGCAGTTGAGGGAATAGAGGTGAGAATACACGAAGAAACGCACAATAACAGTCACCGTTCTCGCTGTGCTGATAGCATCAGTGGCGTTCGCGGGAGCGGTCTACGCGCAGACGACGAATACCACAACCAACACGACCACCACGTCAACGACTTCAAGCAGCACGAGCAGCTCAACTGGGCCCCTAGGGCCGTTCCTCGTATCATTGCTCGGCACGCCGAATCAGAACAAGAATCTGACCGTCTGCCAAGACACAGCAGCGAGGCACGAGCTGATCACGTGGTACAAGCAACTTCCCACCGACCAGAAGAATGCCCTGCAGAACGACCTCAAACAGGCGTTGTCCAGCTGGTACAATCAGTTGCCACAGGACCAGCAGGCCAAATTGCAGAGCATAGTGAACCAGACAATTCAAGCGCAGTAGAGAAACGATGAGGTGAGGGGCGTCAGTGCCATACTTCCCCCCTTGAGCTCTATAGGACCCCCTCACCTCTTCTCACTTTATTCCCTTTTTTTTATTTGCAACGGCACGGAGGCAATGAAATGCTGCGAAGGTCGGCCACGACGAAAAAAATTGAACTCAACTCGCGGAGACGGGAGATGCATCGTCTCCATATCGCTGAACTGAGTATATCGGAAATTATTGACGGGCTCTCGGTGAAATACAGCGTATCGAAGCGGGATCTGTGGGGGGACTGGCAGAAGTGGGCCCAGTGGGTGTACGACGTCTTTGACCTCGAGCCGGCTCAGGCGCCGCGGTCGACATGATGAGACTGTCTCTCCATAACTTTCGGTCTGCCGAAGTGTCGCGTCGCTGTCTGACCGAATTGAAACTTAGAAGTGACTAATGCGCTCGATTGCAAGGAATAGTATCGGCTGCCTCGTCTTTGCTTCGCTTCAAGGAGCTTGCAACGGGCAAAGGTTATTATCCGATGTAAGAGATTGCTACGTGACTGTTAGTAGGGCTTGACTTATGAAGTGGCTTCGCGCAACACTTATTCTCTGCGTTCTGCTGCTGTTGTCGGTTGCGACTGCAGGATGCACAGCGAGTCTAAACCCGCCCAACATTCAATTTAACCCTTCCCAATCCCCTACAGGAACCCCGGCACGAATCGACACGCAGGGAGTTACTAACGGCACAGCGCATATGCTCGCCGTGGAGCAATTGAGCAATAACAGCTACACGGGGGCAGTGTCTAACCTCGTTGTATATTCGCAACCTGGAACGGGGTACGTCTTTGTTGAGACCCAGCCGGCGACGGGCGTCGATTTTCAAGAGACCGCGAATACTGCAGTAGCCGTTGCAGCAGAGCGCGCCAACGTCAATCCAAATCAATTAGATTTTGAATTCGTCTTACACGTGCCTAATAGTGTGGGCGAGGTAGATGGGCCAAGCGGCGGTCTTCCCATGACAATCGCGGCATACTCGGCGATAACCAAGAAGCCGGTCAATGAGTCCGTCTACAGCACCGGTACAATTGACAGCAGCGGAAATGTGGGCGATGTCGGTGGCGTTTACTATAAGGCTGAGGCAGCAGCACAAAGTGGGGCTCGGGTCATCCTCGTCCCCTACGATCAAACCGTCGTAAGCACTACTTCTCCGCTCGAAGCAAACCCGACAACGGGGCTCGTAAACTTACAATCGCAGCTGCGTCATGACGGTTATAACGTGACCGTCGTCGGGGTAAAAACCCTTGACGACGCGTTACCCTACTACTTCAGTTGAAGTGGTTGGTGCGCGCTGAGCTACTGAGGAACCCAAGAAATGGAAGCCGCACTCAAACGGCGTCTAGAACTACTCATAACTTTGCTTGTTGTAGGAATCGTGGCGGGAGCTGCCCTCATTGTCGTCGGAGCAGAGAATGCCATACCAGGAACCAGCAATGGCTACATCAGCGTCGTCAAATCGCCACAGACGTCGCAATCGCCAGATCAGCAGGTCCAGCAGCAAGCGCAATATGAAGCGCGCGTTAAAAGCTTCCTTGCGATCGCAAACAAGGACGCATACGTGCACGTGTTAATCACTGGCAAGAACTATACCGTCGTGGGAATCGCCATTCTCAGATCGCCTCCCGCTTCACCCGGTGCGCCCCCCATCGATAACGCTGCTCTGGTGCTGCGAGTCGAGGGCAATTTTTACAAGATCAACATTGATATACCGCATGAGAAGGTACTCTCTGTAGAGGAGCGCATCTGCTACGGTCCTGCGTGCAATGACTAGCCTCAGGCCGCACGACGCGTACAGCTATGGTCGGGGGGAGAGTTCGAGGAAAGACACTCTTTGCGGAAGCCATTTTTGTCGCCTCAGTACTCGTGCTCGCGTTCAAGTTGCTCAATCCTACGCCGGTGCAAATCGTCGTTGAGGGCAATACTGCCATTATGACTCAGATTCCGGGGCTCTTCACCTACGCCGACGTGGTGGTAATCGCTATTGCGTGCGTTCTTATGAGCGTGAGCGGCATGTACATCTTGTTGCATGATTCGGTCACCCCTGCACCCGCACCTGCGTCTGCTGGAGATACAATCCTCGAAGAACGGCGGCAGCGGTGGGAAGAGGTCGCTAAGACGCTGAAAGATGACGAGCAGACGCTCTTTAAAGCGATTATCGACGAAGGAATCGTTCACCAGAGCGAACTGGTCGAAAAGACAGGCCTTCCGAAATCAAACGTGAGCAGAGCGCTCTACGGGCTCGAAAGCAGAGGCCTCATCGAGCGCAGGCGGCGCGGGATGGGAAACGTGGTGTTGCTTAAGTAGCAGCTTGTTAGTTAACAGCTTTTCTTGACGGTCAGTAGCTGCGTGGTTTCCTGCACTAGCTGGCGTGGAGTGCAGGCAGAAACGTTGTCAATAATTCTTTTTCCCAAAACCTCACAGCTGGCAAGTAGCTCGACCGTTCGAAGTTGCGATCTTAGCTCAGTTTTGAGCGTAAGACTGTGCGTTCACGTCTTATTATAATCCCGCGCCGCTTCGTGCTATGGTGGCCCTATTTTTAGTGTTCCGAAACGAGGGAAAAACATTGGGGCACTGCTCTTGTGTAATAGATAACGCTCGCCAAAAATCTGCTCTAAATCGCTTTCTTCTCTTCTGGCGATCCAATAGAGGACGAAGACGTTTATACTATGATCAGGCAAGGTCGAATCGGTCAAGGTTCATGACTTTGTTCCACACCGCTACAAAGTCGTGCAGGAATTTCTCCTGGGAGTCCTCACATCCGTAGACTTCCGCCAAGGCCCGGAGTTGGGAGTTCGAACCGAAGATTAGGTCGACACGGGTGCCGGTCCACTTGAGTGCGCCCGTTGCGCGATCACGGCCCTCGAACACATCATCGTCTTCCGCGGTTGCCTTCCACGTCGTGCTCATGTCGAGCAGATTCACGAAGAAGTCATTAGTGAGCGTCTCTGGCTGCTTGGTGAAGACGCCGTGCTGGGACTTTCCGAAGTTGGCATTTAAGACTCGCATACCGCCTACGAGAACCGTCATCTCAAGAGCGGTCAGCGTCAGCAGTTGCGCACGATCAACCAGCAGTTCCTCTGCCGTTACTGCATACTTGGCTGTTAAGTAGTTACGGAACCCGTCTGCAGCCGGTTCGAGTACGGCGAATGACTCCACATCGGTTTGCTCCTGCGGCGCATCCGTACGTCCCGGCGTGAAGGGAACGGTGACATCATGACCGGCATTCTTCGCCGCTTGCTCGACGCCTGCGCACCCACCCAGGACAATCAGGTCGGCGAGCGAAACCCTCTTCCCTCCTGACTGCGCGCTGTTGAATTCCTTTTGGATTTCCTCAACGGTCTGCAGCACAGTCTTCAGTTTGGTCGGCTGGTTGACTTCCCAATCCTTTTGCGGCGCGAGACGGATGCGCGCCCCGTTCGCCCCGCCGCGTTTGTCGGAGCCGCGGAAGGTCGAGGCCGACGCCCAGGCGGTCGAGACGAGTTCCGGGATAGACAGCCCCGAGGCAAGGATTTTTGCATTGAGCTCCGCGATGTCGGCCGCGTCGATTAGGTCGTGGTCGACTGTGGGCACGGGATCTTGCCAGATCAGCTCTTCCGTCGGGACCTCCGCGCCGAGATAGCGCGAGCGGGGACCCATGTCGCGGTGCGTCAGCTTGAACCACGCGCGGGCGAAGGCATCCGCGAACTCTTCCGGGTTCTCGTGGAAGCGCCGCGCGATCGGCTCGTAGATTGGGTCCATCCGCATCGCTATGTCCGCGGTGGACATCATGGTCGGGACCCGTTTCGGCGGATTGTGGGCGGATGGTGCGAGGTCCTTGCCAGCTACATCCTTTGGCCTCCACTGCCAGGCGCCGGCGGGGCTCTTTGTCGGTTCCCACTCGTGGCCGAACAGCATGTCGAAATAGCCCATGTCCCACTGGATCGGGTTCGGCGTCCAGGCACCTTCCAGGCCGCTGGTGATCGCGTCATCCCCCTTGCCGCTGCCGAAGCTGCTGATCCAGCCAAGGCCCTGCTCTTCGATGCTGGCGCCTTCCGGCTCGGGACCGACAAGGGCGGCATCGCCGGCACCATGGCATTTGCCGAAAGTGTGCCCGCCTGCGACGAGTGCGACGGTCTCTTCGTCGTTCATCGCCATACGCGCGAAGGTTTCGCGGACGTCGCGGCCCTGCGCGACCGGATCCGGCTTGCCGTTCGGTCCTTCCGGGTTCACGTATATCAGGCCCATCTGCACGGCGGCGAGAGGATTCTCGAGTTCTCGGTCACCGGAATAGCGCTTGTCGCCAAGCCATTCGCTCTCGTTCCCCCAGTAGATATCTTCTTTAGGCTCCCAGACTTCTTCGCGCCCGCCGCCGAAGCCGAATGTCTTGAAGCCCATTGACTCCAGAGCGCAGTTGCCGGCGAGGATCATCAGGTCGGCCCAAGAGATTTTCTTGCCGTACTTCTGCTTGATCGACCAAAGCAAACGGCGCGCCTTGTCGAGGTTCGCATTGTCCGGCCAGCTGTTGACGGGCGCAAAGCGTTGGGTGCCGGACCCCGCGCCCCCGCGGCCGTCGCCGATGCGGTAGGTACCCGCGCTGTGCCACGCCATCCGGATGAAGAGCCCCCCGTAGTGACCGTAGTCGGCCGGCCACCAGTCCTGTGAGTCCGTCATCAGCGCATAGAGGTCCTTCTTCAGGGCCTCGAGGTCGAGCTTCTTGAATTCCTCAGCGTAGTTGAACGCCTCGCCCATGGGATTGGACAAGGAAGAGTTCTGGCGGAGGATCCTGAGGTTCAACTGGGTCGGCCACCAGTCCCGGTTCGACCTGCCTCTGCCGGCCGGGTGTTTGTGCGCACTGCCCGTTACCGGGCTCTTGCTATCTTCATTCATAATGTTGGCTCCTTTCGTGGTGTGAATTGTTGAACAGCGCTACTAATGAATAATAGTGTTTCGCTGCTCATATAGCTTACATCTCCGCTTGCTGACTTCGGAGAAGAGCTTGACATTGGTGTAGCGGGTGATGTCATTCGTAACGGTGAACGCGCCGATAGCTCCCAGCGGAGCAACAGTCCGTTTAGACATCTCGTTTAATACTTGCGCCACGCCGGTATCTGCACGAGGGCCCAGTCGATGTTGCCGCCGGCAAGAAAGCCGTTAAGGATAATTGCCGCGGTGATGAGACCATGGGTAGCAAAAAGCGATGCGCTCTCCTCCTGCGGCATCTAATATGTACAGTAGAGCGTATATGTTGAAAGTTCATTTACTTCACAAAAATCGAGAAAAAATACATATTTTGAGAAGTGATTACGGCTGTCATCCGCCTCGCCTTTTCCGAATGTTTAGCCTGTTCTACGGCGTCGACGCTACAGCTGCTCGACCATGGCTACGAGCTCCTTGTCGAGACTGTTCAAGGAAACGTCGCCTGTCGCTATCTTTGCGGCACGGTATCCGATGGCTGTTCCAGGACAAACGTGCCCGTGAAACTTCGTGACGTCCGAAAAACCTTCTTTGCCGTCTCCATCTTCATCGCCTGTCATTCGCGAAATCCACGATCGACATCCTATTATCTGCTATCAACATTCATAAGTTCCGGCTAAAGCATTTACTTCGAAACGATCCATAAAGCTTATTCGACTTCGCGAGTGGATCTCCGTGACCATACGCGCCCTCTTGCGTGTTATAGAGCAATCCACACTGGTTGGGCCACCGCGGCGTAAGATCAGGCTTGTTGTAGGAACTCGTGACCTTCAAGGGTGCTGTAATGCACTTATTTTGAGACGTGGGAGGAGCTCGGGTTCCTCACACCGATGCACAAGGACGCCCACATCAAAACCTCAGAACCATCAACAAGCTAGGGGTCGAAGCGTTCCTCACGGAAAAGAGACATTAGTGAAAGTTGATGCGGTCGGCGATCTTAGCTTCTTAGGTAATCTTGATGGAGTACTTTATGTGCTTTCGCACGCATACAAAAGGCTATAGCGTTCCTTTTTTGCGTTCATAGCCTAATTTGCAGGCGAGAACCGAGGTGTGCTTGTTTGGAAGGGGAGATCGCGTTGTTTGGTAGTTGTCCTGGGACCTCGCACTTACGAACGCCCACCCTGACGATCAAGAAGTGCCCGCGGTGCGGCGAAGATGTCGAAATCTTTTCATCAGACGTTAAGGTCAAATGCGGCAAGTGTGGGCTCACGGTGTTTAACGACATGAACCTGTGCATTCACTGGTGCGCCTACGCAAAAGAGTGCGTTGGCCCTGAACTCTACGAGCAGTTAACGAAGGGTGACAACGAGCAAACTAAGTCGCTGTAGCGTTATAAGCTTCAGAAGCTGCCGCCCGCGGCTACTTTTTAACGGTGAAAGCTTATATCTACGAAAGCGAACGGTTGTTGACGACCAGGTTTTCGAATACCTACTTACGGTTTGCGGGGACAAAGCGGTGAACGAATCGCGCAACAATACACCACCAGAGCGCTTCGAAATTGTGTCAGACTTTCTCCGCGCCTTTTCTGATGCGGCGCTGGTCACAGACGCTGACGGCATCATCATGACCGCTAACGATGCAGCTGTTGAGCGGTTCAGCACCGACGCTGACACACTCGTCGGCGCTTGTGCGTACGACGTTCCTAATAACGAAGCCCAGAAGCGCCGGAAATGGATAGCAGAGGTGGTCTCTTCAGGTAAGCCTATGCACGCAGAGGAACGGCACGAGGGGCGGCGTTTTCGAGTATCCCTCTATCCCGTGGCTACGGCAAATGGCTCGGTCGCGCGCGTACTTATTCTTGACCGGGACGTAACAGAAGAGCGTGATATCGTTGACGAAAAACAGCGCCTCGCCCTGCTTGACGCGGCAAATGATGCGATCACTATCTTTGATCTCAGTGGGCAAATAACGTACTGGAATAAGGGTGCGGAGCGGCTGTACGGGTGGAAGCAAGACGACGTGCGCGGAGAACTGGTCCATTCATTACTGCAAACTGTCTTTCCGTCGTCGCTTGAGGACATCACTGATCGCCTTTTCCGTGCGGGACACTGGCAGGGAGAGTTACAACACACCACTCGCGCCGGCGTCGCGGTGACAGTTACGAGCCATTGGACGTTGCAATACGGCGCACGGAATGTGCCGGTGGCAATTCTCGAGACGGCGCGGGATATCACCGAGCGGAAGCAGGCTGAAGAGAAACTCCGTGCCGCCTCGCTCTACGCAAGAAGCCTTATTGAAGCCAGTCTCGATCCCCTCGTCACCATCAATGCTGACGGAAAAATCACGGATGTTAACAAGGCCACTGAGGAGGTGACTGGCCTTTCCCGCGAGGAACTGATCGAAAGCGACTTTAGCAACTATTTCACTGAGCCGGAAAAAGCAAAAGTAGGCTACCGTCAGGTCTTCACTGACGGTTTTGTGAGAGACTACCCTCTAGCTATTCGGCACAAATCGGGTAGAATCACAGATGTGCTGTACAACGCGACACTGTTCAAGAATGAACGGAACGAGATTCAAGGAGTTTTTGCAGCTGCGCGGGATATCACCGAGCGGAAGCAGGCTGAGTGCCAGCTGCAAGAGCACGCCCAACGCACTTCGGTGCTTAACGACGTTATACACGTCATCAACGAAGCTAGCGACCTCCCCACATTGTTTGGACAGGCGCTAGCTACCACGATTGAGCGGCTGGGGTTTGCTGCTGGATTCATTGCCACAGAAAACGAAGCTGGGCGGCTGCAGGTGCGCTATGCCCATAACTTACCTCCAGCCTTCGTTGAATCCCTCGAGCAGATCGATATCGACGCCAATCCCCATGTGCGAGGCGTGTTTCGGAGAGGGGAACTCGTTATCGTCCAGGAACTAACTGCTGACACGCTTGTTGTCAGCCACGGAATGCACGGAGCGGCCGTTTCCGTTCCGGTCTTCGCCGAAGGTTCTCTTATTGGAGAATTCACGATATACGCGATGCGCCCGCACTCGTTTACGCCACAGGAACGAAATCTCCTCCGCACGATTGCAACTGAATTCGGCACGGCGTTGTCCAAGCTTGAGGCACAGGCAGCCGCTCACCACTACGCCGAAGAACTCGCACAATATTCCGTTCACCTTGAGGAGCTCGTAGAGAAACGCACAGCGCAGCTCAGGGACGCCGAACGCCTCGCCGGCATCGGGGAGACCGCTGCCATGATCGGTCACGATCTCCGCAACCCTCTGCAAGGTCTCCAGTACATTGTCGATCTGCAGAGGCTCCGCTTCGAACGTATGTCCCCTGCCGAGCGCGGCCGCGACGAGTGGCAAAAAGAACAAGCGCTCTTTGCCAAGATCAGCGAGCAGGTCTTCTATATGGACAAGATCGTCGGTGATCTCCAAGACTACGCTCGGCCGATCGTGCCTGAGCACGAGCAAATCGTTGTCGAGAAGCTGATCGAAGACGTCGTTCAATCGCTGCCGCGCACGGATGGCGTAAGCATTACGACCGCAGTTCCAGACCTGCAATTGACGGCGGACCCTCACCTTATGCGTCGCGTGTTAGCAAACCTAATCCTCAACGCCGTGCAGGCGATGCCGGACGGCGGGACGGTCACCGTTAGTGCATCTACCGACGATGGCTCGGTGGAGATAAGCGTGCACGATACCGGCATCGGCATTCCGAACGACGCCAAAGACAAGCTCTTTAAACCGCTCTTTACCGGCAAGGCGAAGGGAACGGGCCTTGGTTTAGCGGTGGTGAAGCGGATCGTCGACGCGCACGCCGGGCAAATAACTGTTGAGAGTGAAGTCGGAAAAGGATCGACGTTTACCGTAAATTTACCCAGCGCTGAGGAATTGAAAGTCGAACGCGACTCATCGTTCAGAAGCTAACGTGTCTGGGGCTGCCGAAGTTGCCACGCACCCCTTTTTCTTTGTTTTTGGCCTTCCTAAAGCGAACTTTCTTGGTGGAAAGTTCTTATTCATACCGCGGAAACCCATTATGAAGGAAGGGCGCGTCGTGCAGTTGCTAGCGATACTACGTGTTTTAGGAGTTCGTCGCGGGTGCTGAAGACGCGCGCGGCTCGTGGGAGTTAGGGCCACAAATATGGTGGATGGTTACATCCGGCACCGCGCAAAAGAGGGGTTAGACGTGGGTGAGCAGCACGTAGAGACCAATCAAAAAGAGCGCCGAGATCAGTTCTTCTGTCAGCTTGCACACTGCCATCTTGAAGCCTGTGAAAGCGACAAAGACGGCTGGGTGGTCGTTCCCGAAGCAACTCGAACGTCAGCAGGTTACAATGAAGGTGAAATACAAGGCTTTCTTGAGCGTCTCGTAGAGGACGGGTGGATCGAAGTGAAGGATCCTGCTCGGGCTGGCGGAATCTATGCACGATTGACATCAGCAGGCAGAGCGCGCGCACAAGTGATCTGCAATGACCCGCCATTTGTTCAATAACGGTTGGACTGCGATTCTCATGCGTTGAAGGATAAAGGGATCTAGCGGTGGAGAGAGACCTTTAGAGATGGTTGTTGCGCTTAGCGGTAGAAGGCGAGACACGTCCGGCATCGGGCGTGGCTTGTTCGCTGACACTCTCGGGTTTTCGCCGGGCGGTTTTATTGGCGTGCTCACGCGGGTGTCGTATCTGACGCGCACGACGACGGAGAGAGTCTACTGCATGCTTCTCACCAGCTAATTAAGCAATGAATGCACACGAACGAGCGGCGATGGTACGATGGACTTCGACGAATGCATCCAGTTTGCAACGGAGCACCCCATATGTGCGGCTGCGACCGTTGACGGCGACCAGCCGCGGGTTCGCATGTTGGGAATGTGGTTTGCGACCAAGGAGGGTTTCTACTTCTCCACTGCGAAGGTGAAAGCGATGTGTCGGCAGCTGACGGCAAATCATAAGGTTGAGCTGTGTTTCTACGCCCCACCGAAACACCCGCCCGGCGAGGGAGGAACAATGGACATAGGAAAAGTGCTGCGGGCGTCAGGCGTGGTCGCGTTCCTTGATGACCCGAAGCTCAAAGAGCGTCTTCTTGAGGAGCGGCCATTTTTGCGTCCTACTGCTGAGAACATCGCCATATTCCGCGTTGAGAAAGGCGAAGCGTGGTTCTGGACCTTTTCCGACAGCGGGCGCGAGTCTACAGTTGAACGGATCTCCTTTTAGGTGACTACAGGGGGAAACGAGACCAGAGATCGAACGGAGAGCAATATGACAACTCAAGAGCTTACCACCAAAGACGCGATCGAGCAAAGGCACAGCATTCGGAAATTTAAAAACGACCGTATTCCCGAAGAGCATATCTTGGCGCTTATAGAAGCCGCTAGATTGGCACCCTCAGCCTCCAATACGCAACCGTGGCGCTTCAAGATAGTTTCCGACGAGGAGACCAAGCTTAAACTGGTAGAAGCAGCGTATCACCAGTCATTTGTGGGGCAGGCTCCGGTGGTGCTGGTATGCTGCGCCGACCTCCACGGCTACTTCGAAGGCATCGCCGCGAGAAGTCAGGATTTTGGGAAGGAGGGCGCACTTGAGGAGAGCATGGTGCGCGTTCTTCGTGAGAGGGCCGAACAACTGAAAACGATGAACGTCCAAGATCTGGCTCCTGCGATTGCGTTTAACGTCGCTATTGCTGTTGAACATATTGTGTTGCGGGCCTTGGATTTTGGCTTGGGGAGTTGCTGGGTGAGAATGATCGATGAGCAAAAGATCAAGGAAATTTTTGGCTGGAGTAACGCAATGCACGTCGTTGCACTGCTGCCGCTCGGCTACCCTGATGAGGCCCCTGCTCCACGAAAGCGGCGCACTATCGAGGAGATCCTGCTGGACTGAAATAGTGGCCAGAGCATACGCAAGTTTGGGCCGAAAGACAAGTCAGCGCAAGCTGAGGCTTTCAAGGTCTCTTCGGTCGTTTTCAAACCGTATCTGGTCGAGAAGACTCTTAAGCTCGGCTATTGATTCGTTTACGCTCTTTTCTAACTTTGTCACGCGCTCTTTCAAGTCATCTATCTCGCTTTCATAGTCCATTTTTGCAAGCCACCATTTCTTCGTAATGATTCCGTGTGAAACGCAGTAGGATTAATGCGTTACGATGGTTCGCACGTCACCCCATATTCGCGCTGCTGATGCGATCGCACCCGTATCTTTCTTATAATCTGTCGTAGTTGCTGCCGGGCGCTGTCATGAAGCCACGCATCGTGCACACGGTCCTGCAGGTACTGATACGCTTTCCAATTACACGAACACTTTCGTAGCAGTTTTTCGGCCGCCATATCGGCATAGTTGTTCCTGTAGTCCGCGAGTTTGAGTATTAGCTCGTCGACTTCCACGCACTCGTTGTTCACATTTGAAAATGCATGTGACCCCGGATAGTCATTGGCTGAGGGCGGCGCGGAAGTGGTCGTGTGGGCATCGCCTATACTCCCCGGCCTGTGCACGCTGGTGTGACACAAACGCACTGTCACGCTTTCCCACACAAATGCACTGTCACGTTTTCCCACACAATCCCTGTCTCACGCGGCCTTATGAAACTACTCTGAGCAGGGTAGCTTGGAGATGAACGTTATGGCAACGAACGTAACGAGCATAAAAAACGGCGCCTGTCTGTATGGACTTCACTTCGGCTGCGTGAACACGACCAACGATCCGAACTGCAACAAGTGTGCAGAGCGCCTCGCCAACGCCGTGAACAGCGTGCTTCGACCGACGGCGCAGAATATCTAGAGGAAAACGCGTTGTAAAGCTGACTAGAGCGCCTTTTTTGATTAACGTGCGCCGGCACTTGTTACGTTCTTCTTGTAGCACGTAGTAGCAGCGTTTCGATGCGGTTTTAGGGCGCTTCTGCCTATATTTTCAATTCCTAATTTATGGCACCACCAAAAACTGGGCCACGAACTGTGAGGGCGCGTAGGTGCTATCTCCCAGGTAGTCGATTTTCAGTGTGTGCCATCCGACTGTTAACTTTGCCGTGTCGTTGGGGTAGAGGTAGAGCCCTCCCGCTCCGCCAGGCAGTCCTGCGGGACAGCCTTGCCAATATTGGGGCTGTGGCTTTGTGATATCCAACGTACCGCGTGCCGCCTGGTTATCTATGTAGTAGTTCGCCACACCACACGGGTGCTTGCCATCCGTGCCGTTGATCACGTAGCGGATTTGCTCAGAGCCTCCATGTTTGAGCGCCACGTGATATAGCGGATAGTCAAGCCAAAACGCGGGCTGGCCCATATATCCCTCCCAAATGCTGAGGGTCGTGGCGACCCGAGCCCCGGCCGGGGTGGGAGAAGGCGTCACAATTGGAGATGGTGTTATCGGAAGTATTGTCGGTTGGCTGGTGGTGGGTGATGGCGTGGCGCCAGCGCTAGTTGTGGCCGTTCCTGTTTGCGTCGATGGGGTTGGGTTGCGGGGTTTGCGGAAGTGTAGCCGGCTAACGACCACGAGGACGCTCACCAGCACCGACGACGCACGTTATCGCTACCTTTCGTATCATACGGTCGACCTCCTCATGGGGGGGCTGACATATATTCATACTGACCGATCCAGACGTGCTGATCAGTCTGCACGATCAAACTGCCAGGCGTTCCTAGCGAGGACCCTGTATCATAAATGGCATAAGCGGTCGTTGCGTTTCCTTTTGCGCGCTGATTCGCTTCTGGACTGTGCGTACTCGGGTACGAAGTCGCCACCAACCGATAACCTGCGCTATTATTATCAACGTATGCCGTTGCCGCGTTAGGGGAACTGAACCGGATCAGTGTGACGTTTTCAGTGTAGGTGAGATTTACCGCGCTGTTGGTAGACGATGGGTACGTCCACGCATGTGTTATATTCGCAGATGATGCATTTATTGGCGTGACAAGCCACGCGGTCAAATTATTTGGATGTTAGGCCCTCAACGTGGTGTTGTACGCCTCGATGTATTGCGCAAGCTGCGGGTCGGGCGGCGTCACTGGCGTCGTGGTTGACTTATGCAACCGGCGATGAATAGGGATGCGACGATAAGGAGCGCAATGACCGCTGCCTCTTTTTTTGCCATCCGTTTCGCCTTCTTCAACGTGCTGTGCTATCAAAAAAATTAATCGAAAACGTTGAATGGGTGAGGAGAAACTTAAGCCTTTCTGAGCCGGTGTCAACGCACAGCAAATAAAATGGCGAGCGGCTTCGCTACAGATGTGGTGGCCGAATGTCGATTGGGGCGGCATGGGCGACCATTGGACGAAACCTCCGCTTTGGTTATAGCGCTCCAAGTGGTATAAACAAAAGAAGACGGGACAGCTGTGGTGGGATCCACACAGTTTGCTCCAACGAAATGCCCCCTATTATCGAAATGGGCGACGTCGCTCGGCACCCGATGTGGCATTGTCTCCTAGCTTACGGAGACCACCGAAAAGTTTATTACGTCCTTAATTCCTACACTGTGGAAGAGTTCAAGGAAAGGCACAGGATTTCAGCGTTTAGGCACTATTAACAGGCAAATTTTAAACCAGGCCCAAGAGCAGATACGCAGCATGACCGATGCCATCGTAACAGAGCACTTAAGCAAACAGTTTGGCCAGTTCGAGGCACTGAAGGACTTGAACTTGACAATCGAGCCAGGCGTCTGTGTGGGATACCTTGGCCCCAACGGCGCCGGCAAGACCACCACAATCAAGATTTTAACTAGCCTTCTTCGACCGACTGGCGGCAAAGCGTTCCTCAACGGAATCGACGTGGTGCGCAACCCTAAAGAAGCGCTCGCAAGCGTTGGGGCTGTTGTTGAGACGCCCCAGCTTTATCCGCAGCTCACCCCTATGGAGATCCTATCGTACTTGGGGCAGTTACGCGGCTTGGACAGCGATGTGATTCGAGAGCGCTCAGTCGCACTGCTCGACGAGGTAAAGATGTCGGATTCAGCCCACAAGCGAACGGGGGACTTCTCGACCGGCATGAAGCAACGAGTTGCGATTGCCTCGGCGCTCCTGCACGATCCATCCATTCTGATATTCGATGAGCCAACGATCGGCCTTGACCCGCGCGGCATGATAGAAGTCAGGGAGCTCATTATGCAGCTTAAAGAGAGAGATTTTACTATTTTCATGAGCTCTCACCTCCTTTACGAGGTGCAGGAAGTGTGCGATAAGGTCGCGATCGTTGACAAGGGGACGCTCCTCGTCTATGATACCGTCGCCAACCTGTCGAACGCAGGCGAGGGAGGCGTCTCGCTCACCGCCGTTGAGCCCATAACCGCCGAACAATGCGCCTCCGTGCAAGCTCTGCCTAACGTGAGATCGGTAAAGCGAGTCGCTACGTCAGAGCTCCTTATAACTGTCGAGGGCGGATTGAGCGAGCAGTCGGACCTGCTTGACCACGTAAAGAGTATCGGCATACGCGTAGCGTTCTACAGACCTGTACGGTCTGCTATTGAAGATGTTTATTTGAGGCTTGTGCCAGAGGAGGAGTCATAGTGCCGCCAAGTGATCTCAGGCAGATGGCGGTTGTGACAAAATACGAGCTCCTCAAGTACCTGCGCAGCAAGAGGCTGCTCATCATAGGTGCGCTGCTTGCCATACTACTCATCCTTAACCTCGTGGTGCCCCCCACCATAGGATCCGGATACGACCCCGATCCGATGACATTTACGTCGGGGATGCTTGCCGAAATCGGAATCCTTATAGTGCTCTGTGCAACGTTCTTCGGGGCAGACGCAATCGTGTCTGAATTTGAGCAAAAAACAGGCCTTCTGCTTTTCCCGAACGCGGTGAAAAGGCACGTGCTCGTGCTTGGTAAGTTCATCGCAAGCGCAATGATATCGGTCGGGGCAGTCGCGCTTTACTACGCCGTTACAGTAATCGCGGTGGTTGCAATTGACGGGAGCATTGCTGCGAACACTAGCCTCTCATTCTTGTATGCCTTAGCCTATGTGTTTGGGATACTGGCGATCGCTTACCTCTTCAGCGCCATTTTCAGAAGCTCAGTGTATTCGATCGTGCTCACGTTTTTTACGTTTTTTTTGATACTGCCCATAATTGACAGTTTGGGGGCCAGCATTGCACACTTTAAGCCGTGGTTTACACTTACCTTTGCATCGGGCATCGTTCTCGACATCTTGCAGCAGCCCTACCCTGTGGATGTAGTGCGCACCGTAGAGCGGACGTTTCGTAACTCGACGAGAACCCTCACTGTCGCGCAGTACTACCCATCGGTGCCGCAGGCTCTTGCGGTGATTTTCGTGTACTTCATAGTTGGTCTCATATTGGCGCTGTACATAACGAAGCGACGGGAGATATGAACACGACAACACCTGAGACGCAGCTTAATTGGTCGCCACGGTGCCCACAAACTTGTCAATCTGCAATTTCACGCCTCTCATCAAGATCACATAAAAGGAACCGGACTACGTACCACACGAGGTGAAACACCTGGACGACGAGAAGTGTGCTCAGTGTGGGAATCCTACGTCAATTAGGGCAAGGTTCTGCCAGAGTAGTAGTGCGCCGCTTGTGCGCGAGGACACACCAACTCCATGAGCTGTAGGCCTTCTGCAGCCCGCCTACGGCGCCACCCCATATCCGCCCCCGCCAGATTATCGAGCTACCGTGCACCGAGTGCCGCGGCGCCCTATGAAGGCGTGGCGATTCGGTTTGTCGCCATACTCCTCGACACCATTATCATCGGCATCATCTCTAGCATTTTGACCGCCTCGTTCTTTGCGTTCTCCCTCGCGCGTGTAGCAACGCGGGCGATCCTGTTCGGCCCCATCGTAGGGCTGCGCATTTTGATTATATTGGTCATCTGCTTCCTTTACTTCACACTGCTCGCGGGTCGCTACGGACAGACCGTCGGCAAGATGGCGGTCAAGATCAAGGTCGTAAAAGAGGCGGATGGTTCACCGATCGACTACGAAGAGGCTGCAGTGCGGACGATCCTTCGCGTCATAGACGGCTTGTTTATAAACCTCGTTGGGGTAATCTTAATCCGGTCACCTGACGAGAAACAACGTCTCGGCGATCGGGTCGCACATACGGTTGTCGTGAAAGCCTGAAAGGGCTCGGTCCTCTTTTTTCAGTGTGCGCCAGTGCTAGGCGCAAACAAGTAGCTGGGTGCCATCTTTTTAGTGCAGTACCAGTTGCCTAATGCCGGAGCAAACCGTCATCGGAAGTTGCCGATGTGCGTTCGTTTACAGCGTTAGACACGGCGCCGTCCGATCAAGCAGCTCACTCAGCAGGGCGAAATTGGCGGCATCCGCGGGGATAGCGTCAGCGTCGGGGCGTTACCAGTCGCAACAAATATCCCAGAAAGACCCGCTGCGTCTGCGCAACTCGTGCAAGCATCGCTTCGGTGGAATAAAATGTCGCTTTAACGACCGCCAACTCGCGACGTGGGGAATAGAACGTGTAAATAGGGATCCCTATTGCGATCGTTATGAGTCCAAGAATGACTGTCGTTATGCCGCTTTCGAAGATCAAAAGCGCCGACAAGAGTATGCCGGCGACAGGGAGAATCGGTCCGGTCAGCTTTTCAATGACTGTGCGGCCCGCTGTAGTCCGTTCGCGCTCCCGTAGTGCAAGAACCACGGCACTGGTGACGAGATACACGAACGCAAGGTTAAAGGTCGAAAAAAGGATGAGCTGACTCAAGCCCCCGAACAGCGAGAGGCCCAACGCAAGAACGCCTTGGGCGATGAGATTCTTATGCGGTGTGCCGTATCGCGCGTGAAGGTCGCTAAAAAAACGTGGAAAGAGACCGTCGAGTGAGATGGCATAGGACAGTCGGGACGTCGACAACGTGCCCGACTCATCGGACCCAGAAACGGATATCAGCGCGCCAACGCCGAGTATGATGCCGCCGACCATCGCCAGCGTGGGCGTTAGCGAAAACGCCACGCTTCCAGCGGTGGCAAGGGGCGCGGGAGCGAATTGGAGCGACGTCCAGTTAACGACGCCGATGATGATGAAGTTCGTCGACAGGTAGAACAGCGTGACTATCGCCATTCCGATGATGATGGCCTTGGGTATCGTCCGGGTCGGATTTTCAATCTCGTTCGACGGAATAACGGCGAGTTCAAACCCGGCGTACGCCCAGAAGATCAAAACGAGCGCCTGTCCAAAGTGGCCGAAGCCGAGCGGGGCAAAGGGCACGAAGTTTGCATAGGTTGCCGCCGGATTAAATGCCATGTAGATCGCCCCCGCGACGATCAACAGCAGAAGAGGGCTTAGCTTCGCAATCGTGAGAACGTCATTGGCTCGTCCTGCCATCTTCGTCCCGCGTACGTTGACGTAGGTGATCGACGCGATGAAAAGCACCTTAATGACCACGCCCTCCACGGTGGTGAGGGCGGGGAAGAAAAACGTGAAGTACCGCACGAAGGCGACGGGAAAAACGGCGAGCGCCGCCACTTCGGCGACCCAAAGCGGCCAGCCGACGATAAACCCCGCGAAATCTCCCCACACCTCCCGTGCGTACGCGTAGGGTCCGCCGACCCGTGGCACGAGCGTTGCGCATTCGGCAAAGTTGAGCGCGATGATAATGGCGATCAGTCCGGCCGCCACCCACGCGACGAGGCTTGCTGGTCCGAGATACTGGCTACCTAAGGAGGCAACGACGTAGATGTCGGCGCCGACGATCGCCCCGACGAGCAAATTGGTGACGTCAAAGAAACTAAGCTTTTTCAATGTTGCGCTGGGCTGCATGCGATTAGTCTTGCAAACGAGCGCTACCAGTAGTCCGAACCATTAAGCACCAACACCGTGCAATCAGCGCAAGCAGATACATCAGCCATCGTCTAGTGATTGCTATCGGGTCCGTATGTGTAATCGCATATAAGCCTTTTCTCCTTGCTCAGGTTAAGCTGCAGCCGATGGCTGCGTTGGTAACAGTGTGACTGCGCGTGCGCGTTCCCCAACGCGTCGTGGCAATCCAGGTGCCTCATCACACGTGCATCCCGCTGCAAAAAGCCCCAATCGGTGGGCGACGATCAGCCGCGCGCGGTTCAAGTCACCGTGCGCGTCACAGAAGCGTGAGTAGGTCGCTAAGCGACTCTATGGCACGTTCGTAGGTCGGCGGATTGCGATCGTTTCGGAGACGACATACCGTGTGCATCCCCAGTTGCGCCGCGGTCTCCAGGTTTCGCGGCTGGTCATCAACAAAAACGCACTGGTGCGGTGCAACACTGAGTGAACGCAGGAGGACGTGATACAGGCGACGGTCAGGCTTCCTGAAGCCGTGATCACCACTGATAACGACTGACGAGAAGAGCCGGTCGAGGGCGAAGCGCCTTCTCAGATAGGCGGACCACTCGCTCACGTCATTTGACAGCATGGCAAGCACGTAGTGCTTCTTCAGCCGTTCAGCGACGGCAACAAAGTCAGGATCGAGCGTCAGTTGCGTGTCGAGGTACTCCCGCTCGCTGGCGGGATACATGCACCCAATCCGTGCCCAGAATTCCCGAGACGATATCTGGCCTAGACTCGCCGGCAGGTACAGCTGTCGAATCGCGTCCCCGTTCGTGCAGCCACACTCGCGCGCGACAAAAGGAATAAGCAGATTGCTGACGTCGTCACCCTCCACGAAGGTGACGCCCATCGCATCGAAAACCACGACATCGATGTTCCTGAAGCGCATTGCGTGCTCCTGTGACATACAGGGAGCGCATCCTACTTGTGTCTCACTACGTTAGCGTCCGGGTAGCAGCTGACGCTTGGTTCCTCAGTGGAGAGCGCGCAAAGCCAACAGAGACATTGGCTAATTGTTCCTTTGTGTAACTCGGGTCTGCCGGTCACTTGAAGCGCTTCTGGTTCGTCCGATTTTTGCACTGCGGGCCGGTCCTAAGGCAAGGATTTGCGCAGATGAGATGACACAGCACAGAGCTGCTCCGACAAAAAGCGCCGTGTTGAACGGCGCGGGACTGAGGATTCCTGCAATGAGGAGCGCTACTCGCTCAGGCCTCCCAAACGTAGTGAACACATGATCCCTCCCGTGCGTCCGACCGTAGACCCGCGCGAATAAGAGCGTGAAAGCGCCTCCAATCACTAAAAAAGCAGAGAGAGGCACACCTGCTCCAAACACGGCACCGGCGACGAAGAAGAGCTCTGAGAACCGATCAGATATGCCGTCAAAGTACAATCCGAATTCCGTTCCACGGTTTGTGCCTCGCGCAACGGAGCCGTCGAGCGCATCGCAGAAGACAGCGACGGCGAAAACGATGATGCCAACGTAGAGGTGGCCACGGAGCGCCGCGAGTCCGGAGGAGAACGCAAGGCACAGTCCGATCGCCGTGATCTGATTGGGGGTAACGCCAGCGCGGTCTAGTCGCGTAGCGACGCGCAAAAGAACTACATCTTTGTGTGGCTTATAGCGGTAAAAAAGGCTCACGCTATCGTGCTTGTCCGTTCGCTTGTTGATCCACCGGGCCGCCCTCTTAAAGGATATGTCAGTGAGTTGATTCTTACGTCTCTGCTGTCAGCACATATAAATATCACGTATAAATATCTAAACCGGACGTTGACTCTTTTAAAGTATTGTGTCGAATCCTGAGACGTTCTGAGCAACTAAGTGGTTTTGTTCGATGTACACGTTGCGATATGTCGTCCGCTTACCCACAGACTATTCTCAGATCGCCCGCGACAAACGAACGCTTCGTGCAACGGCGATTTGCCAAAACAGGACGGGCGTCCCGAAGCTAGCTCGCCATGATCGTCGTGCGCTTAATGACGGACGAACGCGAAGCTATATGTCAGAGCGCGACGTCGTACCCTCAGTGGGGATTCTAAGATGCGAAAACACTTTTTCGTGATAATCGTGGCCCTGCTGCTAACGGCCACGGTCTGCGCTGCGGGATGCACTAGCAATAACACTTCACCTAGTGCTTCACCGACGCGAAGCCCGACGTTCGCCCCTAAAAACATCTCAGGATACCGCACCTACACGAACAGCTCCGCCGGCATTGCGATCCAGTATCCCCCGTCATGGCAACTCACAGAACCGGGAGGGCCCTACACAAATGCTTTCTTTAACGTGAGCGGCGCCCAAATGTCATTTACCATCGCAGCACCTGAGAACCTAGGGCAGGGCGCGACGCTCGATGGATATTCGCAGGACCTCATATCGGCACTACAGCAAAACGCAACTAGCTTCACGCTGCTCAATTCGAGCACTACCACGCTCGCAGGTTACCCTGCGCAGAAACTCGTCTTTACTCTCGTTAGCGGAGGCACTACTAGGGAAGGCATGGTTGAGCTAGCGCTGGTCAACAACACCGGTTACGCATTGACTTACTACGCGACACAGGACGTGTACCCCAATTACGTCGGGATTGCACAGAACATGATGCAGTCGTTCAATATTACCACGTGAAAGACAACAACGTCGGTTCCTGCGTTTTCGAACTGTTCGTATTAGCGTGGCACCGATGACCACGTGCGTCGGCCGTTGAGAGGGCTGAGATACGGAGTTCGATTAAGTCAAGGCAAAGCTGCTTGAGACAGTCGATTGGATTGTACGCCCTTCCGCTCGCGCTTGCAGACATTCGTGTGGTGTTAGAGTACCGTGTCGTGATGTCCGTAACCGCGCGTGACTCCGCAGTCCTCCTCGTCCAAACCCGATCACGCAATGGTTTCTTCAAGCCGTGTGCATGAGCTGGACTAGTACTGCAGCGCGTACCAACACGCAAGCGCCGCTGCCAGCACAAGGTCATCGTATTCGCCGTCGCGCCACGCCTCTTCCCATAGGCTGCCGGAACTGATGCTGATCTTGGCAGCGAAATCCCGCAGCTCATCTTTCAACAGGTCCCATAATGGCAGGTCGTTTGCGGCGCGGAGCCAACTTTTGTTGAGCAGCAGCTTCACTGAGCGCGCGAGGTCACGCTTCGGGACGCGGTAAAAGCCGTTCTCGTACGAAACGTCGTCCCCGCCGATCACTACGGGCATCGGCTGGAGGTGTGCCGCGCGGAACGTGTCGATGGCGGACAGGCCCACGCCCGTGGCGTCCACGACGAGGTAGTGTGGCACTAACCGCCGAGCCCCGGACGACCGTTTCGGGGTGAGCGCGCGGACCCGACCAATGATCGCGAGCAGGGGCGTGCCCGAGGGTAACCGCTCTATGTGGCGAACCTGCAGCTTGACTGGTTGATCGGGCGGCTCACTGCGACCCTGGCGCAATCCACCGAGCGTTGCCCATGGAGCGTTGGGCGCGCCGCCGGTGAGTAGGCTGTGTCCGATCTTTTCGATTGCGACGAGAGCGGAAAAGCTATCGGGGCGGCCGAGATCACAGCCAATGAAAACTCCGGCCACACTGGGCTGTGGGCGCTCACCCGGTTTGTAGCGGGCATAACGTCGGGAGAAGTCTTGGGCGTCTGAGTCGCTCATCACGATGATCGGTCGCTTATATACCCCTCTTTGCCCTTAGTCCCTTCCCTGTTTTTTCCCGTTCCGCTCCGTTACTCGTGTATCACTGTTGATTCAGGCTGCGTGTGTAGATAAAACCGCTCGAGAGGCGCGTTACTTACCAGCGGCGCATTTGCGTGTGTTTCGTGCAGTTTTCGCCGCTATCGCGCTTGACAGCTCTACGGTGCTATTGCTGGGACGCGTCAGAGGGAAGCGAGCATTCAAACTTCAGAAAACGCGATCAAATCACAAAGTTTAAGCCGATTGGCAAACCAGCGGTTTCGTGGTGTAGGTAATGCGAGTAAGCACGTTGAATCAAGCGTATGCCGAAACGATTGACTTTGGTGCCGTCGCTCAACAGGAGCGCCTCCGTGAGCTGTTACAGCGGGCGGTCGATGAAGTCGCACGAAGATACGAACACCGATACCTGGAGCCAAGTCTCGTTTCGTTTGTGCTCGCGCGCATGGTGCACGAGGCTGATCCCACGTTCTCTGAAGCGCTCGTGCGAGCCGAGTTTCTCAAGTCCGCCCTTGAATTCACCGAGCAGCTAGATCGGGCGACTCGCGGCAGGTTTTCGCTAAGCCACGTGTTGAAGACGTAATTGCCGGCGCGGATGCAGCCGTCACGGCGTCCGATGAGCTCGCACATGACCGTTGTTCGAGACAGTTACACGTGTGAAGCAATTGCTTCGTACGACGCCCTACGTTAAAAAACGGAATATGGTTTCGTCTCGCCCAGTGCTGGGTGCAAGCTCAAAAAGCACAAAAAGAGGACATCGCAAGCGGTAGCACGTAGGGCAGTTGACCATCATCAGGCCTGCCTACGCAGAGTCTATCGTGGATTCTGCATGAGTGACCGACGCGTCCGATAGATAGCAAACAGACGTTTTTACGCGAGCGATGTTCCAAAAGAAAGGAGCGCAGCGCGGTACACGGTCGCACGGCATCGGCATACATATGAATTCTGTAATGACTTTTAAATGGCAGAGCGGCGTGATACTGGTGAGTGGGAGCGGATCCAGAAAACGCGCTCCCGTCATCAGCCAGTAGCTGAGGCGTCTAGGTCTAGGCACGATCTCGTTCGCGGAAAATCTGTGACTGCGGATGGCACGTGCAGACCTGTTGAGGCTCGAAAGAGCTGATGTGCGATTCTTTGCTTTGCGGTGCTGTTGCCATCATCATCGTCGTGATGCGACGCGCCGGCACGTGAGCGATGACACGGCACCGGCGGCTTGAACTGAGCGCACGGAGTTGATCATCGCTGCGTACGTCCCTCACAGGTGCGATGGATGCCGACGGGAGAGATTTCGTGCGGCATTCCTGTGGAAAAGACGACCTCGATGAGTCCCGTTGCGAATTTTCTGAGGCGTAGATTGGAAATACGGATTCCATTATTCTCGTGTAAAAAAAGATTATCAGGAAACTCTGCTTATCGGGCACGAGGTGCCGCCGCTAGGAAAGGGAGAGCGCAAATAGAGAGATCAGCGGTGCTCGGTCGCTTAAACGCCAGGCAGGACGCCCGACAGTGTGATGAGCAGCGGCACCAACGCCAAACACCCGATAAGGATGCAGAAATAGCCGAAGTTTATCCGTTCAGCCATCCTCAAGAGCGCGCTAATGGTTAATAACGAAAAGAAGAACGCGATGACGATGGCGATAAGAGCGTAGACGGTGAAGTACGAGCCGCTTTTTATTATGGTCAGCCCTATTTCAGCTCCGATCACGGCAGGGATGTACATCAGAAAGCTCAAATTGAGAGCGTCCTGTGCTGAATAACGACGCAAGAGGAGCGCTGACACGGTCAGTCCTGAGCGACTGAATCCTGGGAGTATTGCCACGCCTTGCAACATCCCTACGATGATAGCATCTATTGACGAGAGCGACCTGTTTCGTTTGCCGACTCTCTGCCGTGCGTGCAGTTGCAGCAGCCCGGTGCCGATGAGGAGCGCGCCGATAAACGCGATGGCGTAACTCCCCGTCAGCTGCAGCTTTGTCAGGCCAAAGACGAGCAACGGAGCGCCAACGAGCGCGGTAGCAAACGTCGCGATGATGAGAAACGTCGTCAGCCGGTTGTACCCGCTCGGGTGGCGAACGTCTCGCACGTAGGTGGGCACGTTACGCAACAGTTTGAGGATATCGCCTCGGTAAAACAGCGCGACGGCGAACAACGACCCGATATGCAACCAAATAGCGTAGTAGACCGCTTCGGTGAGATTCATATTGTAGAAGCTCACCAGTATCACGGACATCATCGCTTTGCTGCTGACCGGAAGCCACTCGGTTATGCCCTGTATGATACCGAGCACGATTGACTGTATGAGTTGCGAGATGTCCATGCGGGGTATGCGTAAGTGCGACAAACTCTATAAAAATCTTTGGTCGGGCTCATTCTAACGAGGCTGCTTCTCTCAGTTACCACTGTGCAAAGGTGTTTAGAGGCTCCCATCGATCCTCTTTGGCCTTCGGCATCGGGTGTTCCGAGGTGCACCGATATACTCACGTCAGCTGGCCTCGCCCCTCACGGGAGTATCGCCAACGCTATGTGTTGCGACACGACCCTTAACTCGCGTTGGCCATCGCTGTTTTGCACGCCGTTTTGTCGTCTTCGTCGCTATGCTGCACCGGTCGTTGTCCAGGTCAAATTAAATCCGTACTGAAGAAGAGCACGCGCTTTCGCTTCGGTCGCCGTAATTATCGCCCCTGCCATCGCTCCCCTCGCTAAGCTTCGCAGAAGATAACAAGATTATGTTGATTGTTCCAGATGACAACGGGTTTGTAAGACCAGCAGCAATTAACGCCGCAGCACACACATCGCAAAATGGAAAACGAGAATAAGAGCACGAATAAGCTGTAGATCGTCTCAAGACGCGGGTATTAGAGAAACCCTATGAATATGAGTGCGATGCTCAATCCGATCATGATGGCGACCGTTGCCCCCGCGATGTAATTGAACATCCTCGTATTGACGTACTCGCCCATGATCTTCTTGTCGTTCGCGATGACGAGCATATAGATAAGGATGACAGGGAGCAGAATTCCGTTGCCGACTTGCGACAAATAGAGGATTGAAAGGAGGGGCACGTTTGGGAGCGAGATGAAGAACGCTGCTAGCACTATTGTCCCTGTGTAGAGTCCGTAAAATACTGGGGCTTCTCGGAAGGTCTTGGAGACGCCGGACTCAAAGCCGATTCCTTCACAGACGGAATGTGCCGTCGAGAGGGGCAAAATGCTCGCTGCAAACAGTGAGGCGTTCAAAAAGCCAAAGGCAAACAGTGCAGATGCGTAGTTTCCTGCCAGCGGGGCAAGCGCGGCGGATACGTCAGCGACCGTGTTCACGGGAATCCCGTGCACGAAGATGGTTGCCGCACAGGCTATGATAATAAAAAATGCCACGACGTTCGTCACGATCGAACCGGCAATGGCGTCAAGCCGTGAGTAGATGAGGTGCTTGAGCGGAATCCCTTTTTCGACAACAGACGCCTGGATGTAGAACTGCATCCATGGCGAGATCGTCGTCCCCACCAACGCGACGAGCATGGTGATGAAGGCAGCAGTAGGCGTAATGTGTGGTATAAACGTATTTGCAGCAGCGAGTTTCCAATCAGGATGTGCCAAAAATCCCGAAATGATATACGAGGCGTAGAGCGCCGATCCGACCAAAAATATTTTTTCGACGCTTCTATAGCTCCCGCGAACGACTAACAACCACACGAAAAGGGCGGCAAGCGGCAGTGACTCGTACGGAGGAATGCCAAAAATTGAGCCACTCACCGCTATGCCGGAGAACTCGGCGAGTGTGTTGCCAAAGTTCACGGCCAGCAGCAAGACCATGATAAAGAAGACCAATCTAACGCCTGTCTTCTCACGTATTAAAGAGGCGAGCCCCTTACCCGAAACGACGCCCATGCGTACGCCCATCTCTTGCACCACAGCGAGTGCCACCGTCATGGGGATGAGCGTCCAGAGCAATAGGTAGCCGAATTGCGCGCCGGCAAGGGAGTAGGTGGTGATGCCGCCCGCATCGTTGTCGACGCTGGCGGTGATAATCCCCGGCCCCATGATGGCCAGGAACAGAGCGAGTCTGATGAACCACGGGCTCCTGAAGTACCGAGTGACGATCCGGTAATCCAAGACGCGACACTCCTTCAGCCAAACGCCTTAGGAACCCGTTTCTTCCACGCGGTCGGTAAAACGATGTCAATCGCGTCGTCAACGGTGACGATGCCCTTCAGTTTTTTCTCTTCGTCCACGACGGGAAGCGCGAGCAGGTTGTATTTGGCGATTTTCTTTGCCACGTCGCGCTGGTCGTCCATCAGCTGAACTGTGATAATATCGGTGTGCATGAACGCAGAGAGTTTTTCCTCAGGGCGTGCGAGCAAGAGATTGCGCAGTGAGATCACCCCCACAAGCGTCTCGTCCTTCGCGATGACGTAGATGTAATAAATGGTCTCAACATCTGCTGCAGCGTTGCGGATCTCCTCTATCGCCTGTTGTGCGGTGAAGTCTGCATGAACCGCAACGAATTCATTTGTCATGATGCCGCCTGCCGAGTCCTCTGGGTATTCGAGGAGCTCTCGTATGTCCTCCGACTCGTCCGGTTCCATAAGGTCGAGGATAGCTTCTGCGCGATCCACGGGGAGATCCGCGAGCAAGTCCGCGGCGTCATCTGGTGACATCTCTTCTAGAATCTCGACCGCGCGCTCGGTCTCCATCCCTTCGATGAGCGAGACCTGCCGCTCAGGGCTCGTTTCTTCCAACGTATCCGCAGCGGCCTCTTCATCAAGCGAGTTAATAAGGTTCAATCCGTCGTTCACACTGAGCTGGTCGAGGATGTCCGCGATGTCGGCGGGGTGAAACTTAGTTATCTTGTGCTTGGGGACTTTCAGCTGCACCGCTGATGGCCCGCTGTGTAGCGTATCAACAGCGTCCCAACTGATGTAATTGCCCTCTAAGTGAAGCCGGGAGCTATCAGCGACTTTTTCTAATCCGAGCCGCCGCAGCAGCCCACGGATGCCGATGTCGACGCCGATGAGTCGATAAGAGCCATTGGTGCCGGAGAGCTGCAGGTCATTGACGCGTCGCAACTTCTTTCCCTGCACGTCGATGACTTGCTTGTCAAGAATATCTTCGACCAAGTGCACCTCGTGCTCTTGCACGTCGTACGGCTGTATCTCGTCACGGCCGACTTTAAGAGGGATCTGTCTTCCTAAGCCTTCTACCTGTGTCCACGGAACGTTAAGCGTGTGTTTATCAGACGTTCTCACCGTCAGGGCCTTTACTTTTGGATACGGCGTATCTGCCGACACGATCACGTCTGCAAGCTTTCCTACTTTTTCCCCGCGAATGTCAATAACAGGCTTCTTCACGATTTCACTCAGGCTTAGTAAGGCCATTTCTTTCCCTCCACTATACTAGGAGAGGCACAGTCCCCTCCTTTACACGCTCCATGACGATCATCTCGGTCAAATCGTCGACACCATCAATCGAGCGTATCTTGCTGTTTATGATCTGATTGAGCTCCTCCATATTGTGAGCCCAGAGTTTTGTCAGAAGATCATACTCTCCTGACACGCTGTACACCTCTGAAACCTCGTCAAGTTTCGAGAGCGCGATTTTTACCGCGCCGTGCTTTTCGGTCTCTGTCTGGATGATGATGATCGCCGTTATTTCTAAGCCCACCTTCTCAGGGTCGAGAATAACTGTGTATCCCTTGATCACCTCTCGCTCAAGCCGCTTGAGCCGGTGAGAGATGGTTGCATCAGGCACGTCGATGTCTTCTGACATCTTTGATAACGTGATACGGGCGTTCTTCACGAGAGAGTGAAGTATCGCTAAATCAGTCTCATCCATCTCAGAGTCAACGTCTGCAGTCATAGGTGACTTTGAGTGTATTACTTATTGTTTATATTATTTTTGGAAAAAAAGCCTTAATCATAATAAAAATAGAGCAATTTACTAAATATCTCCGTCAAGTTGGGAAATAGCACAACTGCCCGTGCGTGCCGCCTTGCTCGCCTCACGAGTGAAGACGCGCGCGCAGCTAGGTGATCAGGCCCCCTCATCGCAAGTCACGTTTTCCAAAAAACAATGTGCGCGCGATACCCAGCTATAAGAATGTGCATGTCGGTCGGAGCCGCCTTGGTAAATGTGCTCTCACGCTCGCAGTACTGCGTCGCGTCACGACTGAGCTCGTTGTGACGCCTGCTCCTACTCTTATTCAATACTCATCCGCGATTTCAGCGTTTCCCAGTCTTGGGCGATGGGAATGCGCTCGGAAGGTTAACCGCATTGTGGAACGTGGCGGCAGACATGCTTACCATCATATAAGCAAAGAGGAATGGAAGCTCTTCGATGTTGACGGCGGCGACATTCATCACAAGGTTTGCTTTCGCCTGTTCAAGCGTTGCGTTGACGGCAGTCTTAGCCACGCTTACGAGCTCCTTGCCGCGTCTTCCACGTGACCTCTTCGCCACTCGTTGTTGCGTCCAAGCCTCAGAGCGGGGGTACTCATCGCGCTTGCTAACCAGTTGTCGATTCACGCTGAGGGTAAGCAGGCCAATAGGCAACGAATGCTGGCACGTAGCTCTGTACGCGGAGTTTTGCCGCCGCAATCAATTCTATGAGCGAGAAGAAGCGTTAGCGTTTGCGACAAACAAATCGAACTCGTGTGGCATCGAGTATGCGTGCGCGTGGAGATATGACGCCACGACATTGCCCTCCACGATGCCATCGCGTCCGTCGATTCCGTCACCTTGTATCACGCGGTAGGCGAATCGCGCGTCAGCATCAACGAATGCAGTCGAGTAGTGATATTCGTGCCCGCGAAGAATATCGCCGCTTCGCGCAATTGCACAATCCTTGACTGCCTCTACTGAGACGTGTCCCAATGCTTGTCTTTTCTTTGTCATTTGGACGTCCAACGGGAGCACGTTTCCAAGTGAGACTCTTTTACCCTCAACCGTGGAGAGTGAGCGTGAGAGGAACATAAGCCCCCCGCACTCGCCGTACATAGGCATGCCGTTTTCTGCGTTCGATTTGACGTCGTTCAGAAGGTGCGTATTGGTGCTCAATTGTGTAGCATATAGTTCGGGATAGCCGCCGCCGAAGTACAACCCATCTACCTCGGGCAGCGCGTCGTGAATCGGAGAAAAATAGACCACTTGCGCGCGCTTTTGAATCGCTTCAATGTTTGAGCGATAATAGAAGCAAAATGCGGCGTCGTATGCGACCCCGATCAGTGTATCGGTTGTGTGACGCAGCTCCTCCGGCTTATCGACCGTGATTTGCGTCGCTACCCGTTGGATGGATTCGATATCGAGTGAGTCGTAGATTGACTTTAGGGTAGCGCCGGGCAACGACGTTTCGGACCCCATGTACAATCCGAGGTGCCGAGACGGAATTCCCTGAACGTCCGCGGCAACGACCCCCATCAGCGGGACATTTATTGCGGCTAACGCCCGGCGAATGCTTTCAGCGTGCTTTTGACTGCGGACGCGGTTTGCTATGATCCCGGCGATCGTCAACTGGTAAGGGGTATAACGCGAATACCTGATGAACCCCAATGCCTGTGCTGCAACGCTTTCAGAAGAAGCGCTCGCGTCAATCACAAGAAGAACAGGGACCCTTAGAATATCTGCAATCTTAGCGTCGCTCGATATCCCGTCGTACATGCCCATCGCCCCTTCTATGACTGCATAGTCCGCGTTACATTTTGCAAGCTCTCTCTTGACGCCTTCCTCACCCATCATGAACGAATCAAGATTGTAGCAAGGTGCGTTGGTCACCTTTTCGAGGTGACTTGGATCGATAAAATCTGGGCCGACTTTGTATGACTGCACGCTGTATCCTGAGTCCTTAAGCGCTTTCAGGATGGCGAGCGCAATTGTGGTCTTTCCGATCCCGCTTTGAGTTCCAGCAACGAGGAGGCCTTGCATCATCTGTTCATGCAGGATTCCGGTTAATAAATTTGCCTCATAACTGCCCCGGCCGTCACAAACGTTAGCGCGCGCAACGGGACAAGAGCTCAAAAATACGCATTCTACGGTGGGTATTACAAAGCATTAGCTTTCGATACGTTTCCCGTGCCGCAACCTATACCGGCAAATGTGTCACCATCGTCAATTTGCCGTTTGTCGAAGGCGAAATTTAAGCTTTTGACGGTGCAACTCTGAGCATTAATCTTAGAGTGGTCCTCAAACACCACAGATAGCGGACCATTATCACGTGCTGCCGATTCGTAACGCGTTAAGGATGACGGCGAGGCTTAGCCCCATGTCACCGACCCCGACGGCAAGCCATAGGGTGATGATTCCCGGAAAGGCGAGCACCGCAATTGATGAGGATCGCCGCGGTCACGTTCTCTCTGACCACAGACATCGTTTTCTTGCTAAGATCGATAAGATACGTCACTTTCGAGAGATCATCGTGCATCAATGTAATGTCAGCAGTTTCAATTGCGACGTCAGAGCCGGCGGTGCCCATGGCGATACCCACCTGTGCGCGTGCCATGGCGGGGGCGTCGTTGACGCCGTCTCCGACCATTGCTACGTGTTTGTAGGCCGTTGCCAGCCCCTCAACGTGTCGCACCTTATCCTCAGGCAGCAGCGCGGCGTAATACTCGCTCAGCGGAAGCTCATGAGCAATCGCAGCCGCTGCGCGCTCATTGTCACCGGTCAGCATGACGGTTTTGATGCCACGCGCGGTTAGAGCTCGCAGCGTCGCTGCCGATGAGTCCCGAATTCGGTCCTTGAGGGCGATGACGCCTATGATGTGGGTACCGGTGCCGATCAGCATAGTCGTCTTTCCCTCAGTCTCGAGTTGGTCGATAACGTCGTGCGGCAAGCGTGAGTTGACGCCGCTGAGGAAGCTACGGCTGCCAACGTAGAAGTCCGCGCCGTCAAATCTCCCTGTGAGGCCTTTTCCGGCAATCGATTTGAAGTCGGTGATTGGCACCAATATCACGTGGTCCTCCTCTGCCATCTTTGCGATCGCTTGCGACACGGGATGGGTCGATTTTGCGCCCAATGATGCTGCTATCTGCACTACTTCGCGTTCTGATGCGCCATTCAGACTGATTACGTCTGTCACGCCGAGTCGCCCTTCGGTGAGCGTCCCCGTTTTGTCAAAAATGACTACTTTGACGTCCTTTAGTTCCTCGATCACATCCCCACCCTTGATAGGGATTCCGCGCTTGGCCGCTGCGGTCAGCCCCGAAACCATAGAAACCGGCGTAGAGATCGCCATGGCACACGGACACGAGATGACGAGCAGCACGAGCCCTTTGTAAAACCACTCGTCAAAGGGTAGACCAAAGAGGAGGACGGGAAGGACGACTATCAAGGCTGCGAGTGCTATGACGATCGGGGTGTAATAGTGCGAGAACCGATCGACAAACGCCTCCGTATGCGACTTCTTCCGCTGGGCCTCGTCAACCAATTGCACGATGCGCGACAGTATCGTTTCGTCGGATTTTTTCGTGACGCGCAGTTCGAGATACCCGTCTTCGTTAATGGTGCCGGCAAATGCCATGTCGCCCACCGTCTTGACCACCGGCACACTCTCCCCGGTGAGGGGGGCCTGATTTACCGACGCAATGCCACTAATGATGGCGCCGTCTAGCGGTATTTTTTCACCAGGCTTTACAGCGACTTCTTCTCCCAATTTGACTTCGTGAGCGTGAACGATTACCTCCTTTCCCGCGCGCAAAACGACCGCCGTCTCTGGCGCGAGCCTGACCAGCGATCCAACTTCTTGTCGCGCCCTATCGCCGGCGTAGTCTTCGAGGAACTCGGCGATAAAGAACAACAGCATCACCGCTGCTCCTTCCTCGCCCTGGCCGATGGCGAATGCTCCTGCGGCAGCGATCGTTATCAGCAGGTTCATGTCGAGCCGATGCTTTTGAATAACGCCGAAAGCACCCTTTTTGATGATGGAGTACCCTGCGACGAGTGTCGCCGCGAGGAACGCGATTTGGGCGGGGTCCCAGCATCGAGATACACGCCAATGAGAAAAATGGCTGTCGCTACACCAATGATAACGACTTCTTTTTGCGTCCACAACGGTTCTTTTTTTTCAAAGATGTCCGTCGCGCAGACAGAGCAGCTTTCATCACCGTGGCTGTGATTCTCGGGCATGATCAACTCCGACGCCAATCAGCTGCACCACGTGGGCGTCAGTAAGTGAATAGTAAACGATCGTGCCCATCTTACGATATCGGACCAACCGTGCGCTTCTCAGGACGCGCAGCTGGTGAGAAATCGCAGATTGCGTCATGCCGAGCACTGCTGAGAGGTCGCACACGCACAGCTCGCGTTGCGCAAGCGCATGGAGAAGCCGCATTCTCGTCGGATCGCCGAGCACCTTGAAGATTTCAACGGCATCTGCAACAAGCTGGTGGTCAAGCATCTTCGCCCGCACGTCTTCAACGGCTTCCTTGTTTATGCAGAAAACGTCACAGATTTCACTCATATATGAATTACTACTCATATAATCAGATTTAAGTGTATGCGTTGCAGAGGGCCTCTCGCTTCAGTAATGTTTGCGCACGCTTGTCATCGGATCTTTGGAATGGTTTTGCAACGCGCTTCCGCACGACTGTTCGCCTACGGTTACCTTGGCGCTTTGGGTGCTCATTACGCTTAGTCGTGGAACACTGACCATAACTATTAAATGGCAGGGCCGGGCAGGGCCGACTTCGCACGGCTGGAGATAGATCATGATGGTGATCAACGCGCTACATGTTGTTTGTCTGAACGAGAAGCGAAACAGCCAGCAACCGACCGAGCACACTTACGACTGACTGAAGAAACAAACCTTTCCGCGACTGTGGTAAATCTAGAAAGAAAGGCGCGTCCGATGCTGCTGAAGACTGATGATGTCGCTTGCAACGCGCAAAATATAAATAAGAAGACTGCCCTGAAAGGTTACGAATTAAGATAAATTTACTTTCGTCAAGAAAAGTTGATTTAATTGAAAAAATCTGACTTAGACCTAGGAAAGGTGATTTAGTTGCACATTAGTGATGGAATTTTGACGCCGGCGTGGTGCATCTTTTGGTATTTGCTTACGGCAGGGTTTGTCGCGGGCGGCGTGATTCAAATTCGCCGAAAGTCAGTAAATAACCCACAGTACCTGCCAATGCTGGCGCTGATGGGCGCCGCGGTGCTGGTTATCTCCGTTTGGCACATCCCTGTGCCAGTTACTGGGTCGAGTTCCCATCCGTGCGGAACGCCGATGGCTGCTATCATTGTAGGACCGTTTCCGGTTGCTGCTATCTCTGCCATCGTTTTGTTCTTCCAAACGTTCGTAGGACACGGGGGGATAACAACGATTGGCGCCAATGACTTCTCGATGGGAATCGTGGGAGCGTTTACCGGATACGGGACGTGGCTCGCTTTGCGGGGGCGCACAAGCATTTTTGTGGCTGCTGGAATGGCTGGATTAATAGGCGACGTTATGACGTATGTTACAGCGGCATTTGAACTCGCTATCTCGATCCATCCGGAAGCGTGGCTTAATTATATAGGTATTTTCATGTTGGGCTATCTGCCAACACAGGCACCACTCGCAGTACTGGAATTCGTGTTTACCGGGCTCGTTATTCGCTATATCGCCGATACACGGCCTGAGATGATGAAGTGGGCTGGGTGGGCGCCGCCGGTAAAGAGCACGGTTACAACTGGTGGAACTGGTGGAACTGGTGGAGCACCTGGTGAATAGGTAAAAGGACTATGGATAGTGAAAAGGCCATAGACAAATCTACCAAGAATGTGTTGGAGGGATTATGGACAAATTTAACAGATATGTGTTGATCGCATGTGCAGTGATGTCTCTGATCATCATCGGATTTTTCTACACGAGTATAGCGCTAGGCCTCCCTGTCGGCGGTGGCGCTGATGACCAGGTTAACACTGCGGCGACTGCGGCTGGGGGCGGAGTGGCTCATGATTCGTGGTACTATGTCACTCAAAACGATGAGTACATAGGATTTTGTGCGATAGGTATAGCAGGTGGCCTCGGAGTCGGCTACCTTTATGTGGTGAATTTTGAAAATCCAGCCTACATGCCAGACAAAACTGAGACTAGCAAAATTGAGGAAAGGAGAGTTAACTGATGATTCCGATCATTATTGGAGATATTCCGATCATATACGGAGATCCATTGTCGGGTTTACTCACAACTCTCGGGTTTTTTTTTGCAGTAATTGCAGGTCGACAACTAGGACTCAAACGGATGCGTACTAGAACTCAAAAACAAAGCCAAAAACGAAGCCAATAAATGACACGTTAGTGATGCCGAATACGGCTAGAACGCGTAATTTTTGCGGGTTTTGAGCCGAAAAATTTTGGTCGACTTAATCGACAATGGTCTCTTAAGAATAAAAACTCTCTTAAAAAAATAATGCGAAACGGAAGCAACCAGTCAGAGTGGCTTTATGTGGGCACGAGAGACATAAGCGGAGGCGGCCTCAATGAACCTGACGAAGCGTGCTACTGAATGGAACCCAGCCGATATCATAGGCGATTTAACGAAACGGCAAGAAGGTGAAGGCGTTCTCAAGAACGTTGATGCTAGAGTTCTATTGCCCGGAGCTTTTATCGTAATACTCGCGCTTTCTGCGGTGACGCGGTGGTATGTGCCCGCCGCCGTTTTTATTGTAGTGTTGTGTATTACACTGTCCGGAATCACGTCGCGCAAAAACTATCTGCAAATGTTGACGTTTGGGAGCTTAGCCGCGCTCTTCATTTTCATAGTCCAGTCTTACAGCAGTGCTTATGGATCCACAGTGGTCCTTACAGTGATATGGCCAATCTACGCCCAAGGGATTGCCTCTGGGTGGTTGTACGCGACGCGTGTGCTCGCTTGTATTTCTGTTCTGCTTTTGCTCGTGGAGTCTAAATCGCAGCTAGAAATGACCGAAGCGCTCAGATGGTTTAAGCTTCCACGTGAGATGATAAACCTGATGTCGCTTATGCTTCGCTACGTTACAGTGATCTCTGAAGAGTTTGTGACGATGTTTCACGCGCAACAGGCGAGACTGGGGTTCTCCTCAAGGCTCAGCTGGATAAAGAAACTGCAAAACCTCGGGATCATCGGAGGAATGCTGCTCATTCGCTCGTTTGATAGGTCATTTAGACTCGAGAAGAGCATGATGGCGCGCGGATATACACAGAACTCCGAAATATTAGGCCACACGTTTAAACGGTTTGCCAAGAAAGATTATATCGCTACGGCTCTCGTCGTTTTAGTTATTGGAGGCATAATTCTCACAGGGGTGGTAGGATGGGCCCAGCTATAGAGCTTAAGGATGTCGTGTTTGCGTACCCCAACGGTGCCATGGCATTGAATTCTATAAATCTCAAAATCGAAGAACACAAAAAAGTAGCCCTCTTGGGAGAGAATGGCAGTGGTAAGACCACTTTGCTCTTGCACCTGAATGGCCTTCATAGGCCTTCTGGTGGAGAAGTGACGATTCTTGGCAGACTGGTAGACGCAGAAAATTTGGACTGGGTGAGGACGAAAGTCGGCATGATCTTCCAGAACTCTGACGATCAGTTGTTTGCGCCGACGGTGTACCAGGACATCGCGTTTGGGCCCAGAAATCTTGGTATGGGTGAGGCCGAAGTAAACGAACGAGTGGAGGAGATCCTGGACGTGCTCAACATAACACATCTCCGAGACCGATCGCCAGACGCGCTCAGCGGTGGGCAGAAGCGCAGGGTTGCGTTGGCCGGCGTCCTGGTTATGGACGCGGAGATATTATGCCTTGACGAGCCCCACTCTGGCTTAGACCCGCTGGGTTGCCTTGAGTTTAGCGACCTCCTCGACGAGCTGTATGCCAAAGGACGAACAATCCTCGTTGCTACCCACGACGTGGAGTTTGCAGCCTCGTGGGCGGATGAATGTATCATCATGCACGAGGGCAAGGTGGTCGGGCAAGGGAGTCCAGAACACGTATTTTCGGACACAGAACTCATTGGTCGATCAAGCCTCGAATTGCCATCATTTGTTTCGGTATACAACGAACTGCAGGCGAGAGACTTTGTTTTTAAACGAGGAGAGGCGCCATCTGACATAATGGACCTCGTTAACAAAGTGGAAGCGCCGTCCATAAAGTTTCTTGAAAACTTAGACGGGCTGCACAAGGGAGCGCGCGTAGGACTTGCGTATTCACGTGGTTCGTGGGAAGTTGCTCCAGAAGGGGCTGGCGAGGGGGAGATCCTCTCACAAAATGATGCAATCGCGGTCGTCGAGTTGCAAGAGGGCAGCATTCCCAAAAAAGGAGACGTCACCATCTTCAAAGTGCACGATAATGAACGGTACGATGAGCGTGTTGCTGCGCGTGCAAAAACGTTGATCGAAAGCAACAAAGGAATAAAAATAGGCGCGATGGGAACAAATGCCAAACTACTGGCGAAACATCACGCAATTTCACTTGATTTCGGGGCCGATGTCATCAACCGGGCCATATCGTGCGCGTCGAGAGGTGTTGACGTAATCCTTTTGGCATCAGGCAACATGGCGGAGCACGCTGGAAAGAAGATATACGATATGTGCCCGGACGTATTCTTCCATTACGTTAATACGAAGGACGAAGAAACATTGTGAGGCCAAGAAGCTCTGCGGAGGGCTTGAACGTCCCGTAGGCTTGCGACCAACAATCAGAGATGGCATACAGCTGGTAGATTGCTGTGCCAAAGCTGGATCTTAAGCACCCGCATTTGAGCTCTGATACGCATTCCCGTCCGCTTTCACATGAGCATTCACACGGTCACACGCATGGTGTGATTGACCCGTCCATCATTACCTCGAAACGAGGGATCTGGGCGCTCAAGTGGTCCCTGGTAGGACTAATGGCGACCGCCATACTGCAAGCCGTTATCGTTTACTATTCGGGGAGCGTCGCGCTGCTGGCCGACACCATCCACAACGTGGGCGACGCCCTGACGGCCGTCCCGCTCTGGCTCGCCTTTCGCATGAGCACGTGGAGGCCGACGAAGCGTTTCACCTATGGATACGGACGGGTGGAGGATCTGGCCGGCATCGCCATTGTGCTCACTATTCTTTTTAGCGCTATTTTAGCAGGCTACGAATCAATTAACCGCCTCTTTCATCCGCAAGCGGTGCAGTTTCTGTGGGCGGTAGTGGCAGCATCACTGATCGGGTTTGCGGGCAACGAGGTCGTTGCGGTCTTTCGCATCAACGTCGGCAATGAGATCGCGAGCGCTGCGCTCATCGCCGATGGGCATCACGCCCGCATCGATGGACTGACAAGCTTGGCCGTGTTTTTTGGAGCCGTGGGCGTATACCTCGGCTTCCCGCTTGCCGATCCACTCGTCGGACTTGCCATAACGGTGGCCATCCTGCGTATCGTGTGGGATTCAGGCAAGGAGGTGTTTACCCGGGCCGTCGACGGCATCGATCCCGCCATTCCCGACGAAATTCGGCAAGCTGCCTCACACACCGAAGGCGTGAAGGACGTTACTGAGGTGCGCGTCCGGTGGATTGGTCACCGCCTCCACGCTGAGGTAAATGTTGCCGTGGATCCCAAGTTATCAGTTGAGGCAGGGCACGTCATTGCGAAAGAGGTGCGCCATCAGCTCCTGCATCACCTTACCTATCTCTCGAACGCCGTGGTACACGTTGATCCGCTCAATGCATCGGGGGAAGAGCATCACTTTGTGAGTGGACACGACTATGGCGACTTAACCCCGCACCGGCATGATAAGTGATGCTGAACAATCTTCATGCGGTGACAGCGACTAGCATCGAACTGGACAACAACGACACAGGAGGTCGATACGTGAATGGGATCTGCAACCTTTCGATAACGCACAAGTGGGCAAGCCTGAACGACCTTGAGTACGCTCGCATTGACAACGTGGAAGAAGCTTTGAAGGCAATGAACGCGGTCGACGGCGTTAGCGAATGCGTCGTGGAAACGTGCCGTCTCGACGCCGTTGAGAGGTAACGCTGCTTAATCGGCTATATGCACTTTTGCTCTTTGGTATCAGCTTCGCAACGATCGGGCGATAAAAGAGCTGTCGATGTGTGACGCTCGTATTGTATGACCCGACTATTTTAGCGGCATCGTCAGTCATGGCTTCCCAGTTAATACGTGACATTCACCTTGCTTGTTCTCTTCCTACTCATTCGTAAATTCGAGATCCATAATCGTTTAGCCTCACATCGCCGAATGGTTCATTGCGGTCGTGCACATCCACCTCTTGCGGCGCGATACCAGCAACGGAGATGTCCATCCACGATCGCGGGCTTGTCTCGATCGTGCGAGTTGCGATTAATTGCGGCAGTCGTCGACCGACGGCGTTCTCGAATTTATGGAACGACGATTAAAATTATAAGGATTCCTAGTACCACGATCACTGCGATCAATAGTTGTATTATCCTATCATTTTTGTGTTTTATTTCTAAAATTAGGTTTTTCAAGTCATCGTGCTCGTCCGCCGTAGCGGGCCAAGGCATCTCCGCATCAGTTTTCATTTTTTATAACCTCTCGTTTAACCGCCCGCGATCCTATCATTAGGTTTTGCAGCTTATGTTGCGACACATTGAGTATTATCTTTAGATAGATGGCAGCTCACTCTCTCGCCGACGTTCTCGAACTTTATTGAACGAAGATTAAAATTAACAGGATTGTTAGGATTACCGCGAACTCAACGACGATCACTGCGATCAATAGTTGTATTATCCTATCATTTTTGTGTTTTATTTCTAAAATTAGGTTTTTCAAGTCATCGTGCTCGTCCGCCGTAGCGGGCCAAGGCATCTCCGCATCAGTTTTCATTTTTTCGCCTCTTTTTTAACTGCATATCATTTTATCCCATGATAATTTCGTATGTGTGCTCTTGCATCTTGATTGTAAGACATGCGCCGCTCCGCCAGGCTCTGGGTTGAATACGTCTTCACAGAAGCCTCACTCCCGCGACAACGGCAGTGCGCGAAACAAGTTTATGCATATCATCAGAGACGTGTACGCTTGGAAGGAGGTTTGTTGCCTTCAGCATCCGCGTTGACAAGCATTTCTGCTCGTCAGTCCACGCAGAGGCGAAGGTCTCTGGGTCAGCCTCGTAGGCAAGTCGTCGCTTGACGACGTCGACCCTTTGTGTAACGTCGCTAATCCCCTCCTGCTTTTGTGCCTTTGTTTCTTAAAAAAACACGTGGATCATCGTATCGTGGCACCCTACCGGTCTAGCATATCATCGAGGCTCAGATACGCGTTCTTGAACCGTTCCAGCTCGTCTTCGGTCGCCTCCCAGAATCCACGCTGGTGTGCTTCCACGAGGCGTTCCATCACCGCGTGCGCTACATACTGGTTATTCTCGACGAACCGCTTTAGCGTCTCCTCGTCAAACACGAGCAGCTCTGCGACCCTGCTGAACACGTGCGATTCAACCCCGATCGTCGCGGCAAACCCGATGAGGTACTCTACCAGTTCCACCATATCCGCTAAGTTCTGGCTCCATGAAACGTGCTCTAGTGGTAGGTCACACCATTTCGGGTTAAGCAGGTTGGAGCTCACCCCCCGCTTGAGCGTAGGGGATGCACTCTTCGTCTTGATTATCTCGCCGGTCGTGTCCGTGATGAGCGTCAGCGGCTTTGGACCGCGCACACGCTTAGTGCTTTCGTCAGCCTCTCCAATAAAACTCGTCTTGGTGGTCAAGGTCGCTAATCTCATACTAGTGTGTATCGCGCACCTGCGCAGTAATAGCTAGCGTATAAGCAAAAGTCGCCGGCGCGTCGACGTCGTGTAGGCCCCCCCTTAGGCGTGAACCATGTCAGCGATGAACTCATCGGCCAGCTGCGGCGCATCTGCCCAGTCGAGGGCGAACATTCCTTCCGTGATGGCTGGAGCAGGCGATACGATACGATTCGGTTTCCGAGCGATGACGACGATTCTTCAAGCGTCGTCAGTGAACCGTGATGCCCCCCGATGAAGAAGTTTGGTTTGGTGACTGCTGCGTGCATCCGGCAGCACACGTTACATGGAGTATGGCGCAAATCGCTACATAAGCTGCCGTTTTTTTGTGTTGTGTTCATTCATATTACCCCTCACGTAATCCACCAGCGGTAGTACGACTTGTTTGAGTACAATGAGCCCAAAGGCGTTCCGTGGGACTCGAGAGGAGCTGGTAGCAGGGAATAGGTGTGCAGCACCGAGGTGAAGAGGCGTGCACCGCTGAAAAGACTGGGATGCGGCCCCAAGTAGTGTGAGTATCGGAAGGAGTTAATGGATCCGCACCCATCTTAGCTCCGACATCAGCCGCGTCAATCTTTTCGCAGAGCAGTGAAACTGTCTTGCATGTCCCTGTCCAATCCAGCTCCAACATCCCATGAGCCTCATGCACTTCATCCTTTATCAAGCTTTCTTGATAATCATCAAATTTACTTGATCAAGAAGAAGTCGCGATGTAGGGAGATGGCCAACCCCTATAAAGGCGCATGTGCTCTTAGGCAGCACACTTGACCCTAAACCTTCGACTCATGCAATCTCCGGTAAACGGGTACGGAATTGAAGAAAAGAAAGAGGAGGGGATGACATCAGCAGTTTCAGTTGCGTCTATTTTTCCCAAAAAGCGACCACTCGCTCAGCGTTGATAATATCCCGGCGGTTGTCATGCTCGATGATGATCACCCCGTCGGCACTTCCCACTACCTTCCCAG
>Ga0208821_1000307_pt1 | contig 40994 bp, 34 predicted proteins | sample June2015DPH_20_5_FD_184720 | JGI IMG/M metagenome (GOLD analysis project Ga0208821, IMG submission 184720) | Peatland microbial communities from SPRUCE experiment site at the Marcell Experimental Forest, Minnesota, USA - June2015DPH_20_40... | ecosystem: Environmental > Terrestrial > Soil >...
TGTTCCAAAACGTAAACCGTCCCACAGCCGGCAGCGCATGCGCCGCGCTTACAACAGTGTGCTGAAGTTGCCGCAACTCGGCACGTGCCCGCAATGTGCCGCGCCCTATGTGCCACACCGGGTATGCCCGGCGTGCGGCTATTACAAAGGCCGTCAGGTGTTGACCGTCACGGCGGGCGCTTGATTTTGTGCCGGATCGCGGACATTCCGCGTTCTTTCATCTATGCGAATAGCGGTAGATGTCATGGGAGGTGACCACGGGTGTGCGGTCGTCGTCGAGGGCGTCCGGCGTGCGCTGGAGGCCGACACAAAAATTTCCACACTCTTTCTGGTTGGTGATCAGGCGGAAATCGAGTCCGCGCTGGCCGCGACCGGTTGTCACGATCTGCGCGTTCAAATCGTTCATGCCAGCGAAGTCGTGACGATGGACGACCGGCCCGTCACCGCGCTTCGCAAAAAGCGCGACAGTTCCATTGGCCGCGGCGCCGAACTTGTCCATGACGGCCAGGCCGATGCGGTCGTTTCCCTCGGCAACACCGGTGGCATTTTTGCGGCGGCCACTTTCAAGCTGGGCCGCATCTCCGGCGTGGATCGCGGCTGCATTGCCACGATCATTCCACGGCAGGAAAATGAATTTGTGCTCCTCGACGCCGGCGCGAACATCGAATGCAAACCGCTGCACCTCGCCCAATTTGCCGTGATGGGCAATGTTTATTCGCGTGAAGTGCTGGGACATCAGAAACCACGCGTGGGCATTCTCAGCATCGGCACGGAAGATTCCAAAGGCAATGAATTGACGCTCGAAGCCTTCAAACTTTGCCAGCGGCTGGACTTGAATTTCATTGGCAACATCGAAGGGCATGATTTGTTCAAGGACCACGTGGACGTGGTCGTGTGCGACGGCTTTGTCGGCAATATCGTTTTAAAGACGTCGGAAAGCCTGGCCGTGGCGATGTTTTCGATGCTCAAACGCGAATTGGTGCGCAATCCCAAACGACAAATCGGCGCCTATCTCGCAAAAAACGCCTTTCAAGCCATCCGCCGGCGCATGGATCCGGAGGTCTATGGCGGCGCGCCGCTGCTCGGTTTCAACGGCATGGTGTTCAAGGCGCACGGTTCGGCGCGCGAACGCGCCATTGCCAGCGCACTGCGTGTAACAACGGATGCCGTTCAGCATCGCGTCAACGAAATCATCGGCCGCGAAATTGTGAGTGCCAATGAAAAGCTGGCCGCCGCGGAAATTTCCGTTCCCGCTTCCGCATGAGCCCCAAGTTCAAAAACCCGCGCGCCAAGTTTAATTTTCAAGGCCGCACCTGTTCCATCACCGGGGTCGGTTCGTATCTGCCGGCGAAAATCCTGACCAATGCCCAACTGGAAAAAATGGTGGACACGTCGGACGAATGGATCACCACGCGCACCGGCATCAAGTCGCGGCGGCAGGCGGCCAAGGACGAATTCACTTCGGACATGGCGGCGCACGCGGCGCAGCGGGCGATGAAAAAGGCCGGGGTCACGGCCGACCAGATTGACCTCATCATTGTCGCCACCATTACGCCGGACATGCCGTTTCCGGCGACCGCGTGTATCGTCCAGCAAAAAATCGGCGCGCGTCGGGCGGCGGCGTTCGACGTGGAGGCCGCGTGCTCCGGCTTCATTTACGCGCTCGAAATCGGCCAGCAGTTCATCATGTCGCGCACCCTAGACACGGTGCTGGTCATCGGCGCGGAAAAACTTTCGTCCATTACCGACTGGACGGACCGCAACACCTGCGTGCTGTTCGGCGACGGCGCGGGCGCGGCGATTTTGCAGAGCCGGCCCGGTTCGCACGGGCTGTTGACCGCGGTGATGGGCGCGGACGGCGCGAAAAGCAACCTGATCCACATGCCCGGCGGCGGCAGCCGTTGTCCGGCCTCCGTGGATTCGGTCGCGGCGAAACTTCATTATTTGCGAATGGACGGCCGGGAGACTTTCAAAAGCGCCGTCCAGGCAATGTACCACGCGGCGCAGGAGGCGCTGCGCCGCTGCGAACTGGACATTTCAGAAATCAAATGCGTCATCCCGCATCAGGCGAACCGCCGCATCATTGACGTCGTCGGCGAGCGTCTGGGCGCCACCCCGGAACAATTGTTCGTGAATCTTGACAAATACGGCAACACGTCGGCGGCGTCGGTGGCCATCGCGCTGGACGAGGCCGTGACGTCGGGGAAAATCAGCCGGGGCGATTTGATCCTGCTCGTAGTTTTCGGCTCCGGCCTGACCTGGGGCGCGGCGGTCATTGAATGGTAGAATCTTATTCATTGCATGGTAGTAGTTAATTTGACGACCGGGCCGGGCGTGTTAGTTTAATAAAGTTCTATGAGCGCCAAAAAATTTGAGAGTGGTGATTCGTTCCAACAACCAATCACTGTGGAAGGCCGGCAATCCCGTTTGCAGCTTTCCGCCGAGTCGGTCGTTGTTCACAAAAGTGGCATCGAATTCCGAAGCCCCACGCCGTTCAATCCGTGGACGGAAATGACGGTCGCGCTGCAATCACCGCGCAATGACGGTCGTATCCAATGCAGCGGCGTGGTCATTGCCTGTTCCGGCAGCAAACACACCGGCTACCAGGTTTCGCTTGTTTTCACGGGCATGTCCAAGCAGGCGCAATCGCGCTTGAACTTGATGGCGCACTCCGCCTTGGGCGCGGGCTAGACCGCCGGTTTTCCAAGCCAGTAGTTTTTGAAACGTTCGCGAATTCAATTCGCGGCTTTCCTATCCGGTTGAATTGGTGTTTATTCGTGTCCATTCACGGTTTTTAAACAACCTGACAAAATTATGCCAATTCAATTGCGGGACAAGGCCCGGTGCCAATACGACATGATTGCGCTCGGCGAAATCATGCTGCGGCTTGATCCGGGCGAGGGTCGCATCCGCTGCGCCCGCGAATTCAAGGTTTGGGAAGGCGGCGGCGAATACAACGTCGCCCGCGGCCTGCGCCAGTGCTTCGGCCTGAAAACCGCCGTTTGCACTGCCTTTGCCGACAACGACGTGGGGCATCTGCTCGAAGATTTCATTTTGCAGGGCGGTGTGAACACGGAATTCATCAAGTGGTTGCCGTTCGATGGTGTCGGTCATGTCACCCGCAACGGTTTGAATTTCACCGAACGCGGTTTTGGCGTGCGCGGTGCGGTCGGGGTTTCCGACCGCGGCCACACGGCGGCGAGCCAGCTCAAGGCCGGCGACTTTGATTGGGATCACATATTCGGCAAACTCGGCGTGCGCTGGCTGCACACCGGCGGCATTTTCGCCGCGCTCAGCGATACCACGCCGCCGCTCGTCATCGAAGCGGTCAAAAAGGCCAAACAATATGGCACAATGGTCAGCTACGATTTGAATTACCGCCCCTCGCTCTGGAAATCCATCGGGGGCCAGAAACGCGCGCAGAAGGTGAACCGGGAAATCGCCCAATACGTGGACGTGATGATCGGCAACGAGGAGGATTTTACCGCCTGCCTCGGATTCCACGTCAAAGGGGCGGATGAAAATCTGCTGCAGATTGACGTTACCGCATTCAAGAAGATGATCGAGGCGGCGGTGAAAACGTTCCCGAACTTCAAGGCGACCGCCACGACGCTCCGCACCGCCAAAACCGCGACCGTCAACGATTGGGCGGCCATCGCGTGGATGGGGGGGAAATTTTATGAGAGCCGGAATTATCCCGACTTGGAAATTCTTGACCGTGTTGGTGGTGGCGACAGTTTTGCTTCCGGTTTCATCTACGGGTTGATGACCGCCGGTGACCCCCAGATGGCAGTAGATTTCGGTGCGGCGCACGGGGCGCTGGCGATGACCACGCCGGGGGACACTTCGATGGTGTCGAAAGACGAAGTTGCAAAATTGATGAAAGGCGGCAGCGCGCGCGTGCAGAGATAGGCTCCCGCCCGACACGACCAAAAGGTTCAGCTTGCCTTCAATTGCGTGATGAGGGTTTGCAGGGAAGCCTTCGCGTCGCCGAAGAGCATTCGCGTGTTGTCCTTGTAGAACAGGAGATTCTCAATACCGGCGAAGCCCGCGGCCATCGAGCGTTTCATGACGATGACCGTTTTCGCGCGGTCGGCTTCAATGATTGGCATGCCGTAGATGGGGCTGGATTTATCCTCGCGCGCGGCGGGATTCACGACGTCGTTGGCGCCAATCACGAGACACACGTCCACGCGGTCCATCGTGGGATTAATGGCTTCCATTTCGCAAAGCTGGTCGTAAGGGACGTTGGCTTCGGCCAGCAGAACGTTCATGTGGCCGGGCATGCGGCCGGCGACGGGATGGATGGCAAAGCGGACTTCCACACCGCGCTTGCCGAGTTCATCGGAAAGTTCACGCACCTGGTGCTGTGCCTGCGCCACGGCCATGCCGTATCCGGGCACGATGACGACCTGCTGGGCGTTACCGAGAAGCAGGGCGGCTTCGTCGGCCTGAATCGGTTTGACGGTTTTCCCGGCGAGATCGCTCGCGCCAGCCTTGCCACCACCTCCGCCGGAGCCGAATGCGCCGAACAAAACGTTCGTGACCGGACGATTCATCGCCTTGCACATAAGCAGCGTCAGTAACGTGCCGGAGGAACCAACGAGCGTTCCGGCAACGATCATGGAAATGTTGTTGATGGTGAAGCCGTCCGCCGCGACCGCGAGGCCGGTAAATGAATTCAACAACGAGATGACCACCGGCATGTCCGCGCCGCCGATGGGCATAACCATCGCCACGCCAAACACCAGCGCGAGTGAAAACATTACGATGAACGCCGTGCTGTTGGTCGTCGCCCAGCCGGTGAGATAAACGCACAGGCCGAGGATGACGGCGAGAACAAGGCCGTTGAGAACGTTTTGTCCGGGGAACGTGTGCGGTTTTTCGAGATAACCCTGCAACTTGGAAAACGCGATAAGGCTGCCGGAAAACGAGAGCGAGCCGATGAGCGTGGCGAAAAGCATCGAGCCAGTGATGAAGGCTGACGTTTCATGCGCTACTTCATAATGCGTACTCGCCTCTTTGATGAATTCCAAGCTCGCCACCAACGCCGCCGCGCCGCCGCCCACGCCGTTGAATAGCGCCACCATCTGCGGCATCGCCGTCATTTTCACCGAGTAAGCGCCGATGGCGCCAATGATCAAACCGATGACGATGCCCACGACCATGAGTATGTAATTCAGACTCCAGCCGTGGAGCAACTGCGAGGTTTCCCAGCTGCCGAGCAAGGGCACAGTAGCAGCCAGGGCAATCAACATGCCGAACGCAGCCAGCAAATTGCCGTATCGCGCCGTCTTGGGCGAACCCATCAGCTTGATGCCGAGGATGAACAAAACTGCAACTGCAATAAATATGATGGCGATGAACGGGCTCATTTTTTCTTCTTCTTGAACATTTGCAGCATCCGGTCGGTGACCATGAATCCGCCGAACACGTTGGCTGAACCGAAAACCACCGCGATGAAACCCAGCGCCAAGGCCAGCCTGCTGCTCGCGTCCGCCAAGGCCAGCATGCCGCCGAGCAGGATGATGCCGTGAATGGCGTTGGTGCCGGACATCAGCGGTGTGTGCAACATCGATGGCACTTTGGAAATCAATTCAAAGCCCAGAAAAATCGAGAGGACAAAAATAAAAAATACCAGAATTTCAGTGCTCATAAAAATCAGCTTGGTTTTGCCACGAGCTTCTCGTTCACGATTTTGCCGCCATGCGTGACCAGGCAGCCCTTGATGATTTCGTCGTCGAGCTTCAGGACTAAATTTTTGTTCTGCTTGTCCCAAAATTCCTCGATCAGGCCTGTCAGATTCGCCGCGTAAACCTGGCTGGCATGAAGTGGCACGCGCGCCGGCAGGTTCGCAATGCCGACAATCTTCACGCCGTTGCGGTCGGTCACCTGGTCGTAAACCACGCCTTCGACATTGCCGCCGGTTTCAACCGCGAGATCCACCACCACGCTGCCCGGTTTCATGGCGTTGAGCATTTCGGCGGTGACCAGAATCGGCGCGCGGCGGCCGAACACCTGGGCGGCGGTGATGACCACGTCGGAATCGCCGCAGGTTTTTTTCATCGCGTCGCGCTGTTTCTGCACCTGCTCTTCGGTCAGCGCCCGGGCATAACCGTCCTTCGTCTGGCCGGTTTCCCCGAGGTCAATCTTCAAAAACTGCGCCCCGAGCGACTTGACCTGTTCCTCCACAACCGGCCGCGTGTCATAGGCGGTCACTTTTGCGCCCAGCCGTTTGGCGGTGGCAATCGCCTGCAACCCGGCCACGCCTGCGCCGATGATGAACACTTTCGCCGGCAGAATCGTGCCCGCCGCCGTCGTCATCATAGGGAAAATCTTGTTCGCGTGGCTCGCGGCGAGAATCACGGCGACATAGCCGCCGAGGTTTGCCTGCGACGAGAGCACGTCCATCTTCTGCGCGCGGGTCGTGCGCGGGACCAGCTCCATGCTGATGGCGCTGACACCGTGTTCGGCCAGCTTCTGGATCAATTCCTTTTCGTTGAACGGATCGAGCAGGCTGGCGTGGATGCAGCCGGATTTGAGCAATGCGATTTCCTCGACCGGCGGCTTGCGCAGGCGCAGCACCATGTCACCAGCGCCGATGAGCGCCTTGCGGTCGGTGGTGACGGTCGCGCCGGCTTTGGTGTAGGCGTCGTCAGCAAAGCCCGCCGTGAGGCCAAGGCCGGCCTCGACCTCCACCTGCGCGCCAAGTTTCACGAGCTTGGCGGTGCCATCCGGCGTCAGCGCCGCCCGGGTCTCGCCCGGGTGCGTTTCTTTAGGAACTGAAATTTTCATTTCTCAAAAAAGGAGCGACAAAAATATCACAACCCGTTCGCGCTGTGCAATGTAAAAGCCCAAGCGAAAATGCACGGATTGGGGCCGCCCTTTCGCTGGGCTTTGTTTTAACGCTGGATGCGGGCTGAACCGCCTTTGGCAAAGGACTTGACCTGTTCCACCGTCGCCATTGTCGTGTCGCCGGGGAACGTGGTCAGCAGCGCGCCGTGCGCCCAGCCCAGTTTCACGCATTCCTCGGGCGATTCACCCGTCAACATGCCGTAGAACAACCCCGCCGCAAAGCCGTCGCCGCCGCCGACGCGGTCATAGATATCCAGTTCGCAGGTGGGTGAGGTGTAGGTCTTGCCGTCAATCCACGCCACGGCGCCCCAACTGTGACAATTGGTGGAGTGGACTTCGCGCAGCGTGGTGGCCACCACCTTGACCTTGGGATAATTCTTCACCACCGAATCAATCATTCCGAAGAACACGCTCGGGTCGAGCTTGCTCTTGGCGGCCACATCCGGCCCTTTCAGGCCAAGGCCCTTCTGCAAGTCTTCTTCGTTGCCCACAATCACGTCCACGTGTTCGACAATGCGTTTCATGACGGACAGCGCCTTTTCCTGGCCGCCCCAGATGTCCCAGAGTTTCTGGCGGAAGTTCAGGTCGAACGACGTCACTGCGCCCGCGGCTTTGGCGGCCTTCATGGCTTCGATGATCAATTCGCCGGTCGTTTCGGAAAGCGAGGCGAAGATGCCGCCGCTGTGGAACCAGCGCACACCCGAGCTGAAGATTTCCTTCCAGTTGAAGTCGCCGGGCTTGAGCAGCGAGCCGGCTTCGTTGCAGCGGTTGTAGAACACCACTGGCGCCCGCACGCCGTGGCCCTGGTCGCTATAGACCGTCGCGTGGTTCGGACCGCGCACACCGTCGTGCTTGAATTTTTTGTAAAACGGTTTCACGCCCATCGCCCGGACGCGCTCGGCAATCAAATCGCCGATGGGATACTCGACCATCGCGGTGGCGATGCCGGTGTTCATGCGGAAGCAGTCCGACAGATTGGCGGCGCAATTGAACTCACCGCCGCTGACGTGGATGCGGCATTCCGTGGCCTTGCGGAACGGGACAATGCCCGGATCAAGGCGGTGGACCAGGGCGCCGATGGACAGGAAGTCCAGCGCGCCCTTTTCAGGGATGTTCAAACCATATTTCATTCTATTTTCCTCACAATTTAAGATTTTCCGCCGGGTTATTTTGCGGACAAAATTCCCCAATGACCGGGGATTTTGGTGCGTGACACAACTAGCAGGCGAGCCGTGGTTTGTCTGTAAAAAAATGGGAATGCGAAAGAGTCGCTCGGCCCAAAGCAGCGGTGAACCGGCCGCATTCCAGACGCTTCGCGAGGTTTGTAGTCGCTTGGCAGTCGCGATAGCGCTTGGACTGCGGTGTCTTCAGCACCGCTTTCCAGTCTCGCTTGTTCTCGACAAACCCTTTTGCCCGGCGCAATGTCAAACCCATGAAAACGGACAGGCTGTCCCGACTTTGCGGGTCGCCGTCCATTGTTTGTTAGGCGGCATCACACATTCCACGATAGAACGATATGCTTTGCCAGAACTGCCATGAACGCGAAGCGACCTGTCACGCCGTTGCCATTGCTGATGGAGTCTCGAGGTCGCGCGATTTGTGCAACGAGTGTTTTGAGGCAGAATCCCCGGAAGCGAAAGAGCGTGCATCGGAAGCGCGTGCTGCCCATTATCAATATTGTGGCGGGCAGCTTTGCGCTGGCGGCACTGATTTTCTCGTACTCATGACAGGCGTTCAGCAGATGAAGTATATGTGTATGCCGTGCTCGATGGAGCATAACGATACATTCAGCAGCAGTTGCAGCAGGAAGATTCGGGACTATCACAGCAAGAGCAGTTGGCAGCGCTTAGGACGCTGAACATCGCGGCAGACAAGCACATGAAGCAGTGGGTTTCAGAGAGAGATTCACAGTGATGCTGCCTAATCCTTGGATAGGCTTCAAACTTCACCGTCCCGCGTTCGATATTTTTCAGGAAAATGAAGTTGCGGCTCTCTGCCGAGGAGCCGCTACGCCAGTTTTGCAGAGACCTCCATTAATTATTCCACAACGTTGCCAAACCCGGTGCGCAGGGTGTAACCTAGGCTGGAATTTATGCTTTATTACGAACGCGGTTCCGTAACCGACCAGTTGTCCTTGGACGACTTGCGCAAGGGGTTGTCCCACGCCCTCGACCGCCTGGGCCCGCGCAAGCGGGTGCTGATCATCCCGCCGGATTTCACCCGCTTTCATTCCCACGCGGGGGTGTTGACCAAACTCATTTACGATTATTATGGAGCACATTTGACGGACGTTCTGCCGGCGCTGGGCACGCATACGCCCATGACGCCGGCGCAGATCGCGGAGATGTTCGCCGGGGTGCCCGAAAAGCTCTTCCGCGTCCACAACTGGCGCACGGGCATCACCACCGTCGGCGAAGTGCCGGGAGAATTTGTTAAAAAAGTCTCCGGCGGCGCGGTGGATTTTCCCTGGCCGGCGCAACTGGCCAATCTCATCTGGACCGGCAAACACGATTTGATTTTGTCCGTCGGCCAGGTCGTTCCGCACGAAGTCATCGGCATGGCCAATTACAACAAGAACATCTTCGTCGGCACCGGCGGCCAGGAAGGCATCAACAAGAGCCATTTTGTCGGCGCGGCCTATGGCATGGAACGGATGATGGGGCGCTCGGACACGCCGGTTCGCCGCATTCTCAACTACGCTTCCGAACATTTCACGAAGCACCTGCCTATCGTCTATGTCCACACGGTCGTCGGGCGTGGTGCTGATGGCAAACTGGTCGTGCGCGGCCTTTACCTCAGCGATGACATTTCCGGTTTTGACAAGGCCGCGGCGCTTTCGCTCCAGGTCAACTTCGAGATGCTCGACGCGCCGCTTAAAAAGGTGGTCGTTTATCTGGACCCCTCCGAGTTCAAGAGCACGTGGCTGGGCAACAAGAGCATCTATCGCACGCGTATGGCGATGGCCGACGGCGGCGAACTGATTGTGCTCGCGCCTGGTCTCAAGGAATTTGGCGAGGACAAGGAAATTGACCGGCTCATCCGCAAATACGGCTATCGCGGCACGCCCGCGACGCTGGCGGCAGTCAAGGCCAACGCCGAGTTGCAAAACAATCTCAGCGCAGCGGCGCATTTCATCCACGGCTCGTCGGAAGGCCGGTTCAACATCACGTATTGCCCCGGCCAGCTCACGCGGCAGGAAATCGAGAGCGTCAACTTCCAATACGCCGATTTAAAGCAAATGACGCACCGTTACGATCCGGCCAAACTCAAGGATGGCTGGAACACGATGCCCGACGGCGAGAAAATCTTTTACATTTCGAACCCCGCCCTCGGGCTGTGGGCGTATCGGGGCCGGTTCAAGGACTAACCAAACAAACCAAAACCAACCAAGCACAGAGGAAAAAAGGATGAACGTTCCATTTAAGGTGAATTTGAAGGACCAGGTGGCGATTGTGACGGGCGGCGGCGGCGTTTTGTGCAGCACCATGGCCCGCGCGCTGGCGGCGTGCGGTGCGAAAGTTGCCGTGGCCGATTTGAAACCGGAAGCTGCGGAAGTCGTGGCGGCGCAGATCTGCAAGGAAGGCGGTGTGGCCATCAGCGTCGCGTGCAACGTGCTGGAAAAGGCCAGCCTCGACGCGGCCAACGACAAGGTCAAAAAGGAACTCGGTCCGGTGGACATCCTCATCAACGGCGCGGGCGGCAACCATCCCAAAGGCACGACCAGCCTCGAATACCTGCGCAAGGAAGACCTGGCCGGTGCGGCCAAGGAAATCATCACCTTCTACGATCTCGACCCGAAAGGCGTCGAATTTGTGTTCAACTTGAATTTTCTCGGCACGTTGCTGCCCACCCAGGCGTTCACCCGCGAGATGGCCGGCAAGGGCAAAGGCACCATCATCAATATCTCCTCGATGAACGCGTTCCGGCCGTTGACGAAAATCCCGGCTTACAGCGGCGCCAAGGCGGCGGTGAGCAATTTCACGCAATGGCTCGCGGTGCACTTCTCGAAGGTCGGCGTCCGCGTCAACGCCATTGCGCCCGGCTTCTTTCTTACGGACCAGAACCGCACCCTGTTGACCAAGCCGGATGGTTCGTTGACGCCGCGCGCCAACACCATCATCGCGCACACGCCGATGGGCAAGTTCGGTGTGCCGGAGGATTTGGTCGGTGCGCTGTTATGGCTGACTTCGAGCGAAGCCTCCGGTTTTGTGACCGGGGTGGTGATCCCGATTGACGGCGGTTTCGCCGCGTTCAGCGGGGTTTAAATCGGCGCAGAACTGGCCGGGTCCAAATCCGAGTTTCCCTTCACGGAGGTTTCCGGTAGACTTCCGTGCCGTTTTGAAACTGACGAACAAATTTTATGGAACCAAAAGCTGACATTGCACTAATCGGTCTGGCCGTCATGGGCCAGAATCTCATTCTGAACATGAACGACCACGGCTTCACCGTCGTGGCCTACAACCGCACAGTGGAAAAAGTGGACCATTTTCTCGCCAACGAAGCCAAAGGCACCAAGGTGCTCGGCGCGCATTCGATCCCGGAAATGGTCGCCCAGCTCAAGAAACCCCGCCGCGTAATGCTCATGGTCAAGGCCGGCAAGCCCGTGGACGAATTCATCGAGCAACTGCTCCCGCACCTCGAACCCGGCGACATCATCATTGACGGCGGCAACTCGCTGTTCGAGGACACCATCCGCCGCGCGAAATACGTCGAGAGCAAGGGTTTGCTTTACATCGGCACCGGCGTGAGCGGCGGCGAGGAAGGCGCGCGCCACGGCCCGAGCATCATGCCCGGCGGTTCGCCCGCCGCGTGGCCGCACGTCAAACCGATTTTCCAGGCCATCGCCGCCAAGGTGGAAGATGGCACGCCGTGTTGCGACTGGGTGGGCGAAGGCGGCGCCGGCCATTACGTGAAAATGGTCCACAATGGTATTGAATATGGCGACATGCAGTTGATTTGCGAAGCCTACAACCTGATGAAAACCGGCCTGGGCCTGACGCCCGACCAGATGCACGAAGTTTTCGCCGAATGGAACAAAGGCGAATTGAATTCCTATCTCATCGAAATCACCCGCGACATTCTTGCGTTCAAAGACGCCGACGGCCAGCCACTCGTGGACAAAATCCTCGACACCGCCGGGCAGAAGGGCACGGGCAAATGGACGGTGGAATCCTCGCAGGAACTGGGCATTCCGATCACGCTGATTGCCGAGGCAGTCTATGCGCGCTGCGTTTCGGCCATGAAGGAGGAACGCGTCGCCGCGGCCAAAAAATTGAAAGGGCCCAAGCCCACCATCAAGGGCGACCAGAAGAAATTCATCGAAGCCATCCGCCAGGCGCTTTACGCGTCGAAAATTGTCAGCTACGCGCAGGGTTACATGCTCATGCGCGCGGCGGCGGCGGAACACAAATGGAATCTGAACTACGGCGGCATCGCGCTCATGTGGCGCGGCGGCTGCATCATCCGCAGCGCGTTCCTCGGCAAAATCAAAGAGGCGTTTGACAAGAATTCAAAGCTGTCGAACCTGATGCTCGATCCGTTCTTCAAGAAGGCCATCAAGGACTGCCAGCGTTCCTGGCGCAACGTGGTGGCCATGGCGGCGAAGAAGGGCATTCCGATCCCGGCGTTCGGCACGGCGCTGGCGTTTTACGACAGCTACCGCAGCGAACGGTTGCCGGCGAACCTGTTGCAGGCGCAGCGCGATTATTTTGGCGCGCACACCTACGAACGCCTGGACCAGCCGCGCGGCCAGTTCTTCCACACCAACTGGACCGGCCACGGCGGCACCACGGCCAGCGGCACCTACACGGTGTAAGGCGGGTCGGCGCGTTGCGCCGATGGATTAGCCACAGGCTCGACCCCTGCAAAACAATTCACGGCGCGGGCTTCGGCCCGCGCCTTTGTTTTAAGTGGAGGCAAGGTCATGCGCGCCGTTGCATTTGTTGGCCGCAAAAGAACGCAAAACAGAGTGGCACAGCTTGTTGCGCCATAGCGCAGCGACGGCGAGCGCTTCCAGCCTGTCCGGGCGGAAGGGAAAAAACGGTGGGGCGAGGTTACCGGCGAGCCAAACTCAAATTCATTTAACGCAAAGCCGCCAAGGCGCAAAGCCGCGAGAGGGCGCAAAGTTCAACCGCGGATTCCGCAATGCGCGACGAAGACGGAAACTTTGTGAAAGCGGAGGCCAGACCCAGGGTGTCCCCTGCTACAACTGCTCCCAACTTTTGTCTCATATGGGACAAAAGTTGGTCATGCCTGATTAATGAACGAATACTTCGCAGGGACTTGGAGAGCGTGGATTGGCCCTGGAATAACAGCAAATTCGGGTGCAGTTGGGAAAACAGTTGTTGCCCGTCACATTTTCAAGGGCTTGCCTATGCTACAAACTTTTGTCTCATATGGGACACAAGTTTGTCATGTCGCCAAAATGAATTTGCCGCGGGAATCCAGCCACATTTCCAAGACGGACGTTTTCACAAGGCAACGCCTTTGGCAGGCCTGGAACAAAATTTGCAATAGCCGACTTGCCGCGTCGTAATTCAGCGAAGACGGGAGCCAGCAAAGGTGGAAACCGGCTGAAGCCGGGACACCAAACACAAACAGATTCTGCGGGCTGTCTTTTGCTTTTTAGCGAGAGTTCGACGCAGTGGAAAAAACAAAGCCCATTGAGATGTGTCCACCTCAACGGGCTTTTTGACTTTTAAGGCGAGGCGTTTACAAATCGGTGATCGGTTTGTGTCTGGGTACCAGCGCCTTCATAACGCCCCAGGCTATCAGATAGCTCAAGGCGCAAATGATGAACATAATGAGATAGGCGGTTTGCGGGGTTTGTTTGAAAACATCCGTAAGTCTGCCCGCCAGCATCTGGATGATTACGCCGCCGATGCCGCCCGCCATGGTGCCGATGCCTGTGACCGACGCCACGGTCTTCTTGGGAAACATGTCCGAAACCGTCGTAAAGAGGTTCGCGGACCAGGCCTGATGCGCCGCGGCCCCGATGCAGATCACGGCCACCGCCAGCACCGATGCCATACGCCCAAAATGTTCAACATTGCCAAAGTATTGCGTGGTCAACACGGCCAGCGGGAACACGGCGATGATAAACATGGCGGTCATGCGCGCCTTGTAAACCGGCATGCCTTTTTTAATGAGGGTCATGGGAATGCTGCCGCCGTAAATGCTGCCGATGATGGCCACGCCATAGACAATGAACGTCGGCATGATGACCTGGGTTTTGGCCATGTGGAATTGTTTGATCAAATAATCCGGCAGCCAGAACAGGTAGAACCACCAGACGCCGTCGGTCAAAAACTTGCCAAAAAAGAAAGACCACGTCTGCCGGTAGCCAAAAAGCCGGCCCCAGGAAACCTTCCCCTTGTCGCCGTTGGTTTCGCTGGCGGGCTCGTCGTCAATGCGGATGTAGTTGAGTTCAGCCTGGGAAACCCGTTTCTGTTTGGCCGGGGTCTCATAGAGCCAGAACCAGAAAAACAGCCAGATAAAACCCGAGGCGCCGGTGAGAATGAAAGCCATCTTCCAGCCCTTCTGGTCGCCGAAATAGACCATGCACCAGGGAACGAAGAGGGCGGCGAGCATGGCGCCAAAGTTCGAACCGCTGTTGAAGATACCCGTGGCCAGGGCCCGTTCCCGCTTGGGAAACCATTCGGCGACGGTTTTGATGGACGCGGGGAAATTGCCGGCTTCACCGAAGCCGAACGCGCTGCGCACCAAGACATGCATCATCACCAACCGTCCGACAAAGGCGTTGGCAATCCCGCAAACTGACCAGACAATGAGCGACAGGGCCAGTCCCAGTTTGGTTCCAATTTTATCGATGATCCATCCGACCAGAACCGTCATGCCCGCGTAGATTCCCGTGAAAAAGGAAGTCAAATAGGCGAAGTCGGTGTTGGACCAGCCAAACCCTCCCTGCGCCGCCGGGGTGCAGAAGAACTCCTTCAAATAACTGATCACCTGCCGATCCATGTAGTTGAAGGTGGTGGAGAAAAACAGGAGCGCGCAGATGACCCAGCGATAATTACTCGTTGCCGGGCCGGTTTGCTTTGAGGAATTCATCAATGAGGGATTTTTATCTAAAAATACAACCTGCTTCAAGCGTTGAAATCCGGCTTTACAAGCCGGCGGCCTTGGTGTAATGCTCCCCCATTATGTGGAAAAAATTTCTGCCAGTTCTATCGGTATTGTTGCTGACCGGTTGCGCCGGGACGTTCACGCGCCTGACGCCGCTGCAACAATCGCGCAATGCAAGCAACCTTTATCCGGTTGAAGTCGCTTTTAATTCCCAGCAACAGTCGCTGCGTTGGGAAACCATTCAACCTTTCGTCGTGGCCAACGGCGAACTGTATCCTCTGCGTCCCGTGGCGATGGTGAAAAATCGTTGGGAGGGCTTCGTGCCGGTGCCGCCGGGGGTCAACTCCGTGGACTATCGCTTCAAGTTCCAATACAAGTACAACAACATCGGGACGCCACCCAAGCCCGGCAGCGCTATTTCGCCGCTTTATAAGCTGAACATCGTTGACCAATAGCCGGAGGGACAGGTTACACGGGGCCCCAAATGATTTGGAGCGCGGACAGTGGTGGATCCGCGCTTTTTTTTGAAAAGGGGAGAAATCGAGGGGTTCGCATCACCCGCCCCTTCGCCGGAGAACTGTTGTCAGTGTCTTGGCCGGAGCAGGATGGCTTTTTTATCCGTGCCGTCCACTTCAACACTGTGGGTTTCCACGTCGGGATCGTCTTTGAGCGCCTGATGCACCACCCGGCGGTCAAACGCACTCATCGGCTCCAGTTCCACCGTGTCGCCCCAGCGCCGGACTTTTTCGGCGGCGTCCTTGGCTTTTTTAACCAGCGCCTCGCGCGCCTGGGCGCGGTAGCCGCCCACGTCCACCATCACCTTGGGCGCGGTGGCGTCCTGCTGAAAGAGAAGCCGGTTGGTGATGTATTGCAGGTCGGAAAGCGTCTGACCCTGACGGCCGATGAGCCGGCCGGCATCGTCCGTCTTCACGTCGAGCAAAACACCCTCCTCCAGTTTATGTTCCTCGACCGTGGCGGGGAAGCCGAGGGACGTGAGAATTGTTTCGAGGGTTTCTTTCGGTTGCGCGGGCATGGGATGGTTGAGGGTTGAAGGTTGAGAGTTGAAAGCAAATGGTTTCGTCCAGCCTTATTTCTTCTTTTTTGACGCCGGCGTCAATACTGAAGCAACGACGGGTGAAACCGGAGCCTGATTCATTTTCGTGAGCTTCGTTTGCACAATGGTCAGCACGTTGTTGACCGTCCAATATAATGCCAGGCCGGAGGAGTAGCTGTAAAGAAACACCAGAAACATCAACGGCATGTAGCGCATGATTTTCGCCTGGGTGGGGTCCATGCCCGGGGATGGCGGGGTCAGATGCGATTGCCACAACATCGCGCCGCCCATCAGCAACGGAAGCAGGTTGAACGGAAAAGCAGTTCCTGGAATCATGAACAAGGTGTCCGGTTTCGACAAATCCGCGATCCACAGAAAACGCGCGCCGCGCAGTTCAATGGCGCTCCGGATCATCGTGAAAAAGCCGAAGAACACGGGCATTTGAATGGCCATCGGCAGGCAGCCGCTCATGGGGCTGACCTTGTGCTTGCGATAAAGCTCCCACTGCTTTTGCGTGAACTTCTGCATGTCGTCCTTGTATTTTTCCTTGAGCGCCTGCATTTCCGGCGCGAGCACCTGCATCCGCTTCATCGAACGCGTACTCGCCGCCGTCAACGGCCAGAACACCACCTTGATGAGCACGGTGATCAACACAATCGTCCCGCCGTACCCCAACCGGGTCACATCGTGCAGCCAATTCATCGCCAGCAACAGCGCCTTGGCAAAAAACCCCGAAAACCTCCCAAAATTCATCACCAGGTCGGCCTGGTTCTGAAACGCTTCCCCGATGCGCGCCAACAGGCGATATTCCTTTGGTCCGGCGAAGAGGACGATTTGCCGTTCGACTGCCTGATGCGCCGCGAGCGTTGCCGTCGGATAAGCGAGCGCAGTCTGAATACCTTGTGGCGCCGGGGCGCCCGGTATTGGCTCGACGTTCGGGAACAGCGGCAGGCTCACCGGGCGCGCGACGATTTGCGCCCCGGGTTCCTTCGGCATCGCCATCAGCGCAAAAAATTGGTTGTGCGCCGCCGCCCAAACCACGTTGTTCGAGCCGGCCAGATATTCCGAACGCGGCACGCCGCGGAAGCAGCCAAAGCCCGAGCCGGAAAACCATCCCAACGACTGGTCCTTAACGCCCGTGCCGTCAAACCACATCGCTCCCTCATTCAAGGTGTAGCTGGTGTCATCCGGACCCATGGGCGTGGCGGTGCCAATGACCCATTCCTGCGCGGGCAGCATGAGCGGCTGGGCCGAGGTGTTTTCCAGCCGCACGCTTGCATTCACAAGGTAATTTGAACTGAGATGGAATTCCTTCACGAGCCGCAGGCCGTTCGTCAGGGATTTTTCCGCGTGGACGCCATCGGCGGTATGGATCAAGGTAAAAATGCCGTCACCGACCAGGCTGGCATCGCCCAAAATCGCCAGCACCGGGACTGGCGCGCGCAGGTTCAGCGTGGCCACGCCGTCCTTCGCCACTTTCTTTTTCCAGCGCGGTGAGACGGTTTCGGGATAATCCAGCAATTCCACCGATTTCAACCCGCCGCCGCGCGGAGTGAACGTGTAACGGGCGCGGGCATTGGTGATGACCAGCAATTCTTCCGGCGTGTTGGTGTCGAAAACCGGAAGCGAAACCACGTTGGGCGGGGACGAAACGGCGTTTGAATTTGCGGGGACGGTCTGCGCAGCGGCAGTTGTGGTTGTGTTTGTGTTCGCCACCTGCTGCAGCGGCGGACGCAGGTAATTCTTCTGCTGCTCGACAAACCAGACACCGAGCAGGATGACGCAGAGTGTGACAACGATGATGCCGGTGCGGTCCATGAAATTCAGTGCAATTCAGTGCGTGTGTTCCAAAATAATTCCGCCTTCGACCTTCTCACTTGTTACTTCCGCCATTGGCACCGGATCATGCCCGCAGCGGCCCCATGGATGGCAACGGCAAATCCGCTTCACCGCCAGCCACCCCCCCGCCATCGCGCCCTGCGCGCGGATCGCGTCCATCGCATATTGCGAGCACGTCGGCGTGAAACGGCAGCCGCCGGTCGGTCCGAATAATAAAGTTTGCGTCGGCGAAATCGTCCAGCGATACGCGCGGATGGCGAAAATCAAAATCGTTGCGGCGGTCGGCAGACCGCCGGATTTCTTTTGAGAAATCAGAGGATGCAGCTTTCTGCCGAAAGCCGCTACGCCAGTTTGGCTGACCTCTCTCATTTTAGTTCTTTAGCAAGCTCGCGCGACGGAGCACGGCCAGGAAATCCTTTTCGACCCCGGCAAAATCGCGTCCGGCAATCGAATTGCGCGCGACCAGCACCAGTTCAACCGGTTGTGACAATTCATATTGATGCAGCCGGAAACTTTCGCGGAGCAACCGCCGGGCGCGGCTGCGGGCGACCGCGTTGCCGATGCGTTTGCTGGTAACGACGCCGAGTTGCGGCGACGTGCCGTCCGGCAGGCGGTGCCAGTTGGCGATGAGACAGCCGAGTGCCAGACGCTCGCCCTGCTGCCGCACGCGCATGAAATCCCGGTTTTGACCGAGTCGCGTGGCGCGGCCCAGTCGCAGACGTTTCGGGGTTGCGGCGGGCATGAGCGGCGGGTTAAACCGGTGTCAGGCGTTTGCGTCCCACGCGGCGGCGATTGGCAAGCGTGGCTTTGCCGCTCTTGCTCGAATTGCGGTTAAGAAATCCGTGCTGCCGTTTGCGGCGGATTTTCGATGGTTGATACTGGCGTTTCATAAATTAATTCGGCTTCCTTCCGGGTGAAAAACCGGAACGTGCGAGGATAGCCATGAAACCCCTCATGTCAAGGCGGGGTTAAGAGACATCAAAAACGAACGCGGCTGAATTATTTTTCCGCGGGGCGATATTCAAACCAGTTGAAATCCGCAGGCCCTGTGCATTTTTCACCGTTGCCGGTTGCATACATACCAAAATACACGCCGGTAAAGCACATCCCGTAGTCGAAACCTATCGCTTCAACGGACAAATCCTTGGTCGGGGCTGTGCCGAGGCTCACGGGTTTGCCGTCTTTCGATTGGCAGAAAAATTCATATGACAATGGTGCCGCCTTTACCGTCAAAACAACCGGCCCATCCTGAATTTCAGTATATTTAACAGGCTCAACTAATTTGCCCTTGAAAACTTTCCGGAATAAGACCTGCCGTTTGCCATCCTTGAGCGTAACTGCGATATCGTAATGATGCCGGTCATTTCCGCGGACGACCAGCCCGGCTTCCTCATTCTCGTTATTGGGTTTAAACTCAACCCGCGTCGAAGCAGCACAATCGAAATCCATTTGCCTCCGTCCAACAAAAGCAGGCGAATCCTGGCTGCTCATATTTGCTTCCGAACCATAAAGACGTAAAAAGCCGGGGCGTTCGGTCAGGGAATATTCACTTTCTACAGGATTTCTAAGATAGTTCCACTGTAAAGCAAGGGTTTTGCTTTTGAAGTCATCTTTTGCGGGCAGTTTCGGCCAGGTATCCTGCGGTAATTTCGGTGCCGGCATGGTCAATTCTATCGGCTTGTTTTCATTGACCACCGGCCAGCCTTCCTTGTTGAAAGCAACTGGCGCAAGGAAAGTCTCCCTGCCGATATGATGAAATCTGCCGCCCTGCGGCCGAACTCCCAGACAGACCAGCCACCACCCGTCAGGCGTATCAACCAAATCTGCGTGGCCGGTAACCTGAATGGGATGATTCGGAAGGAAACGATGAGTCAGGATGGGATTGTTCGGGTCGGATTCAAACGGCCCCCAGGGCGAATCGCTGCGGGCAACGGTCACCCTGTGGTCATAGCTGGTCCCGCCTTCTGAAACCATCAGATAATATTTGCCGTTGATTTTATACAAATGCGGTCCCTCGACCCATACACCGCCTGCGCCGCCCCATATTTTCTTCACTGGCTCTGTGAGTTTGCCTGTTTTGATATCAATCTCTGCCTGGGCAATGTATCCGTCGCCCTGGCCTTCGTGCCGGGTGTAATACACTTTGCCGCCGTCATCGAATAAAAGCGAAGGATCCATGCCGCTGCTATCCACCCAAACCGGTTCCGACCAGGAGCCGGCGGGATTGGTGGCGGTCACAAAAAAATTACCGCCTTTGTCCACGAGCGTCGTGATCATGTAAAACATGCCGTTGTGATAACGAAGGGTCGGCGCATAAATGCCGCCGGAAGCCCGGGCATGGTCGAGATTCAACTGGCTTTTGCGGGTCAGGCAGTATCCGATCTGCCGCCAATGCACCAGGTCCCGGCTGTGAAAAATCGGAACCCCGGGGAAAAATTCAAACGAGCTGTTGACCAGGTAATAATCGTCACCGACCCGGCAGATGCTCGGATCGGGATAAAAGCCGGGCAGGATGGGATTTTGAAAAGTTTTGGCGGGCCCGGTGGCAAGGCCGCCGGGCAGGAATCCAACCAGGGCGAATAACAGCGCGATGGTCCGTCTCGCGCGGCAAAAACGCGCCGGTTTAAATGAATTCATTGATGAGGTTCTCCAGGAATTCCTGGCGGCCGCTGACATTGGTGGTCACTTCGCCCTGCTTGAGCATGTAGGCTTCAAGTTCGGTAAAATCGCTCTTGCCAGATTCGATTTTCGCACCCAGACCCGAATCCCACGAGGCGTAACGTTGTTTCACGAATTCCGCGAGCCGTCCGTCCTTGCGAATGGCAGCGGCGATCTTCAACCCGCGCGCGAAGGCGTCCATGCCGCCGATGTGCGCGTGGAACAAATCAACCGGCTCAAAGCTCTCGCGCCGGACCTTGGCGTCGAAATTCAAGCCGCCGGTGGTGAACCCGCCGTATTTGAGGATGGTGAGCATCACCTGTGCGGTCAGATAAACGCTGGTGGGGAACTGGTCGGTGTCCCAGCCCAGCAGTTCGTCACCGGTGTTGGCGTCAACCGAACCCAGTGCGCCCGCCGAACCTGCCACTTCCAATTCATGCTGCATGGTATGACCGGCCAGCGTGGCGTGGTTGGTCTCGAGGTTGAGCTTCAAATCGTCGAGCAGATCGTATTCGCGCAGGAAATTCAGGCAGGCGGCGGCGTCGGAATCGTATTGATGCTTGGTCGGCTCCTTTGGTTTCGGCTCGATGTAAAACTGGCCTTTGAAGCCGATTTTCTTTTTGTAGTCCACGGCCAGGTGCAGGAATTTGGCGAGGTGTTCCAGCTCGCGTTTCATGTTGGTGTTCAGCAGCGTGGAATAACCTTCGCGCCCGCCCCAGAAAACGTAGCCGGCGCCGCCCAGTTCGTGGGTGACTTCCAGCGCCTTCTTCACCTGCGCGGCAGCGAAAGCGAACACGTCGGCATTGCAACTTGTGGCCGCGCCGTGAACGAACCGCGGTTGGGTAAAGAGATTGGCCGTGCCCCAGAGCAATTTGATGCCGGTGCGCTTTTGTTCTTCTTTGAGCACCTTCACGACGGCATCGAGATTTTTGTTCGTCTCGCGCAGCGTCCGGCCTTCCGGCGCAATGTCACGGTCATGAAAGGCATAGAACGGCGCGCCGAGTTTTTCAATGAACTCGAACGCGACCCGCGCGCGATTTTCGGCATTGGCCACCGAATTGGAGCCGTCGTCCCACGGCCGGATCGCCGTGCCCACCCCGAACTGATCGGAGAGAGCGTTGCGGAACGTGTGCCAATAGACGACCGAAAAGCGCAGATGCTCCCGCATGGTTTTGCCTTCGACGACTTCGGCGGGGTTGTAATGTTTGAAGGCCAGTGGATTCCTGGATTTCGGTCCTTCGTATTTGATTTTTGAGATGTTTTTAAAAACAGTTTCCATGGCAAAACAAGTCACTTTTAATTTTAACAAATCCTACAGTATCAAGAACGCATTGGCAATTGAAAGACGCTCTTCCCGGAGTTGAAATTTTCAATGATTTTCCGGCGGCGAATCCAATCGAGGTTTCCCGCGAATTGCCCATTTTTTACATTAAATATAATCAAACAATCTATATGATCTGCGATTTTGGGGAATGGATGAAATTATGTTTTGCATGGATGATTCTCTGTTGTCGGCGACAGACGATTGTTACAAAGGGTCATGGTCCGGGCTGGATGCGGTAAAAGCGGGCGGTGTAGGTAATGTGATTGGCTTAATTAGCGATGTTTTAAATTGCAACGGGTGAAGCGAATCAAGCCTTCGTGTTTATTCATACAATAATTTCAAATTAGCTCGAATTGTTTGGGTTGATAGATGTTCCGGTCCGAAACTTTTCTCGTCAATCGCCAACGCGCGCCGCAGCAATGGCCCGGCTTTGCGATTTTCCCCGGCCCGCTCCCGCTCTCTACTGGATGATGGGAAATGGGAGTTCGGAGATTGCAGATAGAAGTTTGAAGGACGGGGAAAACAGGGAAAGAAAGATATACTTATTTTAATATTTAGATTGACTTTTGCCCGAACTTTGTGTTTATTGGGAGCTGGTAGGAGGTCTGCTTGACTCTTTAGCACTGTATCAATCCGTATGGTGAAAAAAATATCTGGATCAAAATTATGAAAGCCAAAATAACATTGCTCGCAGCAGTTACGTTTTGCTGCTTCTTGACCACTTCCCCGTCCGTTTTCGCTCAAGGCACCCTCTTTACGTACCAAGGGCAACTGACCGCCAGCAACGGTCCGGCCCATGGCACGTATAATATGACCTTCAAGCTCTGGAACGCAAGCAGCGGCGGCACCCAGGCAGGCAGCACGATCACCACCAACGGCGTGGTAATCGTCACCAACGGTTTGTTCACCGTGTACCTCGATTTCGGAAATCAGTACACCACCGGCACGCCTTATTGGCTGGAGCTCGGCGTGGAAACCAACGGTGCCGGCTCGTTTACAACGTTGAGCCCGAGACAGGAACTTACGCCCACACCGTATGCCATTTTCGCCGAAGGCGCGAACGCGACGGGTTTAACCGGAACAATTCCGACCGGCGATCTTTCCGGCACTTATGGCAATCCGCTGACGCTGAACAACGCCGGCAACGTTTTCGACGGTAACGGCGCGGGGTTAACGGGGGTCAACGCTTTGACCCTCGACGGACTGGGAGCGGCCAATTTCTGGCAACTGACCGGCAATGCGGGCACGACGCCGGGCGTGAATTTCGTGGGCACCAAAGACGTGACGCCGCTCTATTTGGATGTCAATGGCTCACCGGTTCTGGAGCTGTCCACAAATAATTCAATCACCATGGGCAACGGCACGCTTGGGAATAGCCCATACTATAACTATGAAGTCGCTTTGGGAAATTTACCTAAAGCCACCGCCAATGGTTCTGTCGCCATCGGCTGGAATCCCACCTCCAGCGGGCCGGGCTCCGTTGCCATCGGTGAAAGCGTCATTTCCTCGGCCAATGACTCCTTTGCCTCGGGTGGACAGTCCCAGGCAACCGCTGCGGACGCAACCGCCATGGGATATTACACCGTTGCCAGCGGAACATATTCCATGGCGTTAGGTTATCTGGCCCAGGCGCTGAACCCCGGCTCGTTTGTTTGGGCGGATGAATCTGGCGGCGTCTTTACCGACCATGCTCCCAATCAGTTTATGATCCGCGCCGCTGGCGGCGTGGGCATCGGCACCCTTAACGGGCCGCAGCAATTCTTGAGCGTGCATGGCGGCATGAACATTGACCAAGCCAACTTAAATGCCGGCTTTCTTAATAATGGCAATACCAACGGCTACGGTCTTACCTTCGGCAGCGGCAGCGGCGAAGGCATTGCTTCCGAACGTGTGCCGGGCGGCAACCAGTACGGACTCGATTTTTACACGGGCTTCAATGACGAGATGTCCATTGCCCAAAATGGCACCGTCGAGTTCAATCACGACTTGTACCTGGAGGGTATCGGCAACGGCAACGTTGGCCTTGGGTATCGTACCTCCGTTGCCGGGGTAACCGTCGGCCCGGGCGGCGCCGGCCCTTTCCTCTGGGGTTGGGATGGCGGGGCCTTGGGAACCGTCGCGCCGGACGAGGTTAACCTGACATGGGATTACTCGGGAAATGTGTGGATCAGCAACAACTGCTCTGTGGCCTCTTTGACCATTCGCGGCGGTGCCGACCTTGCGGAGCCGTTTAACATCACCTCAGGCAACGGTGAAGTTCCGCAAGGCGCTGTCGTGGTGATTGACGAGCAAAACCCCGGCCATTTGAAATTGAGTGACAGTCCGTATGACACCCGGGTGGCCGGCGTCGTCAGCGGTGCCAACGGGGTTAATCCCGGCATCCAGATGCACCAGCAGGGGCTAATCGAGGGCGGCAAGAACGTGGCGCTCACCGGTCGCGTGTACGTGCAGGCGGATGCCTCGAACGGGGCCATCAGACCGGGAGACATGCTGACCACTTCGAGCACGCCCGGCCACGCGATGAAAGTCAGCGACCACGCCCGGGCTGCCGGCGCGATTCTCGGCAAAGCCATGACCGGCTTGAGCGAGGGCAAAGGCATGGTGCTGGTGCTCGTCACCCTGCAGTAAATCGAAGGTGATCTATGAAGAACAGACCACTTCCGATTCCCAGGCGTCTTGTCGAGCGAGGACGCATCGCGTGTTCACTGTTGCTTTTGATGCTCGCGGCTGAATCTGCGGCGGCAGATAACAAGGCGCTAACCGGCCATGTCCCAGCCGCCATCAGCGAACTCCACTTGCAGCCAGTGGGGCGGCCCCTGGCCACAAGTCGGTTGAACCTCGCCATCGGGTTGCCGCTCCATAACAAAGATTTGCTCACAGATCTGCGCAACCAAATCTACGACCCGACCAGCCCGAACTATCATCACTTTTTGACCCCGGACCAATTGACGCAAAAGTTTGGCCCGACGGAACAGGAATATCAGGCGGTCATCCAATTCGCTGAAACGAACGGGCTGGATGTATTTGCCAGGTATGACAACCGCCTGTTGGTTGATGTTTCGGGAAAGGTCTCAGACATTGAAAAAGCCTTTCATGTCACACTGCGCACTTATCAACATCCCACAGAGGCGCGACAGTTTTATGCGCCGGATGTTGAGCCGACGGTGGATTCCGGACTGCCGATACTGCATGTCGGCGGGCTTGACAACTATGCCTTGTCCCATCCCAACCTGCGCCTAGGGCCAGCCACGGGGAAAGGAGTTTCAGGCGCGTCATCCGGTTCCGGACCCGGCAACAATTATCAGGGTTATGATTTCAGGAATGCTTACGCTCCGGGCGTGTCACTCAATGGTGCGGGTCAAATTGTTGGGCTGTTTGAGATGGATGGGTATTATTTACAGGACATCACGAAATACGAGAATCAGGCCGGAATATCGCCGCCAGTGCCTCTTTCGAACGTTATGTTGGCGGGATCTTCAGGATATCCGGACAACGATACAAATGCGGTCGCCGAAGTGTCGCTGGATATTGAAATGGCGATCTCCATGGCTCCGGGTTTGAGTGAGGTGGTTGTATTTGAAGGGAACAACTGGGACACCATTCTGAACAGCATGGTGTCTTACAGTGCGATTAAACAATTCAGTTGTTCGTGGGGTTTTAGTGGTGCCGAGGATGCCACCATTGCAAACGACTTCCTGGTAATGGCCGTTCAAGGTCAGTCCTTTTTTCTGGCCTCCGGTGATGGCGATGCGTTTACGGGAGCACTCATGGGCCCGGACGATGACACCAATATCACCACCGTTGGCGGCACCTCGTTGACTATGAATGGTTCGGGCGTTTCCTATGCTTCGGAATCAGTCTGGAATTGGGGCTATAATCCGCCGGCGTGGTGGTACAGCGGCGGCGGCTATTGGGGAAGCAGTGGCGGCATCAGCACCCGGTCCGCAATTCCCACCTATCAGCAAGGCATTAGCATGGCGTCCAACGGCGGATCCACCACCATGCGCAATGTTCCGGATGTCGCTTTGACGGCCACCGGGATTTGGGTCACTTATTTTAATGGCCTGGCTGGCAGTTTCGGCGGGACCAGTTGCGCGGCACCGTTGTGGGCGGGCTTTACCGCGCTCGTCAACCAGCAGGCGACGGCCAGCGGCCAGCCGTCGGTCGGCTTCGTAAACCCCGCGCTTTATGCGATTGCCAAAGGACCGTCGTATACGTCCTGTTTCAACGACATAACAAATGGTAATGACTTCTGGCCCAGTAGCCCCAGTCAGTATAATTCCGTTCCCGGCTACGATCTGTGCACCGGTCTGGGGACCCCGAACGGAATCAACCTGATCAATGCCCTCATGCCTTACAGCGGAGCGGTCTGGGTTGATTATAACTATTCCGGCGCCACCCAGAATGGCAGTTACGATGCTCCTTACAAGACACTCGCTCAGGGAGTAACGGCGGTTTCGGCAAGTGGAAACATTTGGTTCAAGACCTCCGGCTCGAACCCGGAAACCATGACCATCACAAAACCCATGACAATCAACGCCCTCAACGGCCCAGCGACCGTCGGCCAATGATAGTCGCTTTTTCCATCAACGGCCCAGCCTGACATGAAAACCATCTTTAAAATATTGTTCCTCATCGCGGCCCTCCTGCTTCCAGCAGCAGCCAGCGCCCAGCAATATTCCAACAACTGGTATAAAGTCTCCGGCGGCGGGGGCACCAGCACCAACGGCCAATACGCCATCAGCGGCACCATCGGCCAGCACGACGCTGGCGGCCCCATGACCGGCGGCATTTATTCCGTCACCGGCGGCTTCTGGGCGATTTACGCGGTGCAAACGTTCGGCCTTCCCAACCTGACCATCAGGTTTGTTGGCCCGAACAGCGTGATTGTTTCATGGCCGAATTCCGGCAGCTACACCTTGCAAACCAACGGCAACCTGAGCATATCGAGTTGGATTGGTTATGGCGGCACGGTGACCACGGCCAACGGCACCAACAGCATCACCATCACGCCCCCCACGGGTAATCTGTTCTTCCGTTTGTCCAATCCCTGAAACTCAGAAAGCAACGTATCCGACACCGGAAACCAGACGTACTCCGTCAGACGCATACATTATTCCGTCAGTTTCAGGAAAGGGTCATAGCCCAGATACGCGATTATTCGAGCGCTATAGGGAATGGTTGGAAACAGCCTGTCACATCGGCGAATTCCTTACGGCAAATGCTCTACCGGCGACCCGCCTGTTGAATTTTGGGAATCCGGGTCGAACCCGAGGAACTTCACAATTCGAGAACGATAAGGTTCAGTTGGTCGGTTTTGGTTCTTCTCCCATTTTTCAATGGCGGTGGCGGTGAATCCAAGCTCAAGCAATTTAGCGAGTTGCGGCATGGATAAGGAGAAGTCAACCCGCCTTTTTCGAAGGTGTTCCCCCAAGGTTTTGGGGTGGATCGGATAGCGCCGTAACTGTCTGAAATGCAGGGAACCGGGGGTCTGGGGTGGCGGATTGTGCGTTGGTAAATTGTCAACAGGCAGAGTAGGCGCCGGGATTTTCCCCACGGGAGTTATCAAAAAACGGCCAATCCGTTGACTCGTTAGGGCGCGGTTTTCGACAGAGGCAAGCGATTGAGAAGGAGTTGATTGAATGATTTTGCGGGACAACCGGGCGGCATGCTTTTATGCTGTCGGGGCATGAAACAAAAATCCGCCGGCTTCCGCCAACCCACTGTCGAGGAGCAACACGTCCTGATCCACCTCAACGTGCGCCTCATCCAGCCAGAGGAAGTGGCGCGTTTCGATCAACTCATTTGCGAACATCACTATTTGAAAAGTGCCAACGTGGTGGGCGAACATCTGCGCTATGTCGCCATGTATCAAGAACAGTGGCTGGCGCTGGCCACCTGGAACGCGCCCGCCTTGCATCTCAAGGCGCGCGATGCCTTTATTGGCTGGACCGAGGAGCAACGCCGCACACGGCTGCCGCTTTTGGTCAACAACTCCCGCCTGCTGGTTCTGCCCGCCTGTCATCATCCCAATCTGATCAGCCGGTTCATGAAGCTCATGCTCGCGCGCCTGTCAGACGATTGGCAGGAGCGCTGGGGCCATCCGCTGGCACTGGCCGAAACGTTCGTCGATCCGCACCTCTATCAGGGCACGGCTTACAAAGCCAGCGGCTGGCAGCGGCTGGGCCTGACTTCCGGTTGGAGGCGCAGTGCGGAGGATTTTTATCAAAAGCACGACCGGCCCAAGCAAATCTGGGTGCGTGAACTTGTGCCCCACGCCGCTCGTCAACTCGGCGCGGCGCAACTTCCGCCCGATTGGGCCAGGGTCCAGGAAAAAGCCTCGCCGCGTTGCACGGCCAAAGCCGCCCCGCTGCGCAGTCTGGTCGAAGCGTTGCGCGCGGAGGTGCCGGAGTTTCGGCGCAAAGAGTCGCTGGCGTATCCGCTGGCAGGATTGCTGGCGTTGATTGCCTTGGCAATGTTTAGCGGCGTGCGGCGCGGGCCGCAGGATTTGGCCGATTACGCCGCTACGCTTTCGCAGGGACAGTTGCGGGCGCTGGGCTTTCGCACCCGGCGCGGCACGACCCGCCTTCGTTGTCCGGGCGAAAGCACTTTCAAGCGGGTGTTGCCTGACGTCAACGCCGGCGCGTTGGAACGGGCACTGCTGCTCTGGCAGGAACAAGTGCTTGGCGCGGCGCAGGACAAGCTGGTGATCGTGGACGGAAAAACGCTGCGGCATGCGCACGTGGAACTGGTCAGCGCGGTCAATGGCGCGGGCCGCTGGCTGGGCACGGTGGCGGTGAAAGAAAAGAGCAACGAGATTCCGGCGGCGCGCGCGCAGTTGGCCAAAGTGGAGTTGAACGGCAAAACCGTGCTGGCCGATGCCTTGCACACCCAAGTGGAAACCGTCCAACAAGTGCTCTTTGAAGGCGGCGGCGACTACGTGATGACCGTCAAAGAGAACCAAAAGGAACTGGTCCACACCCTGGCGAGGCTCCTGGCCCCGGGGAAATTTTCCCCCTCGGCCCACGCCCAAGACGCGGGCACTGACGCGGGAAGTCAATCGGAGCCGGCGTGAGATTCGGCTCTTGGAATGTCGGGAGGTGACGCCCGAACAAGCGGGTTTTCCCGGCGCGCGATTGATTGCGCGGCTCCAGCGGCGGGTGCGGCGCAACGGAAAAAAGAGCACCGAGACGGTGTATTTGATCAGCAGTTTGACGGCGGAGCGATTGGACGCGGCGGGCTGGATCAAACTCAAGCGCGGTTATTGGGTCATTGAGAGCCGACTGCATCACGCGCTGGACGTGTCGCTCGATGAGGATCGCAGTCGGGTGCGCAACTCCAACGCGGCGCTGGTCTTGGGGATGTTTCGGCGGCTGGTGGTCAGCGTGGCGCAAGCGGCGATCGCGCAGGTGCAGACCAAAAAAACGCGCTGGAGCGTGCGGTGTTATCAGCAACGCTTCGCCCATCGTGATGGCGGCTCCGAACGCCTCCACGCTTTGGTCTTCGCCAAATCCCCAACTTCGTGGCGGTTACAAAAATGAAAAGACGTGTCCTAACTCGACGAAGCCATCACATACTTTTCCAGATACGGATTCCAAGCCACGGAGACCTGTCCGGGAACGTTTTTGACCAGAAACGTTGCGGCCTCTTTCCGGGACGAGAATTTCGGACCGGCGCCCGCGTAGAATTCATAGGCAGCGGGGTCCTCGATTTTCTCCGGGCGCACCCGGGCCAGGGCGACACCCTGCTTCCCTTTGGCATCCTTGATCTCGTAAAGATAAATCCACCCGTCCGCTTCCAGAACCTGGGATGCTGCTACCGGAAAGCGCCAGTCTCCGTGCGGGCGCAGCCGCTCATAAGGCCCGAGCGCTGTCGTTGACCGGCCAAGACCGGAACCGACGCCGCGAAAATCCCATTCGCCCTTCCCAAAAATCTCGATCAGGGAATAAAACAGATAACATTGGCCGTTCACGTGGATTCCGCCCAGCGGCCAGATCCGATAACGCTCCGCCGGTTCGTCCGGGAAATACGCAAATGGCGAGACGACATCGCCATTGCTGGACACAAGATAGTTGAACGCAGGCGGATCGCTTCTGGCATTCTCCCCAAGAAAAGCGATGGAACAGGATACTGCTCCTCCGGCAAAGTGTGGGACTCCATCGGCGGACCGGGAGCCTTTGAAAGTGTCGCCGAAAGCCCACATCGCCCCGCCCGGGACCGCGAACGACTGCCCGCCATCCTGGGAAACAACCGAAGCCCTGGCGTGCGACTCGTTCCAAAGCGAGCCGAGGAAGTTGCTTTGGACGATCTCAAATGTCTTGCCCGTCCGTTTCTCCGCAGGAATGGAGGTTGAACATCCCGAAACGATGACCGTCATGCCCAGAGCGACGAAAAGCCATTCCAAAATGCGCCAGGCCAGATACAGCGGCCCGCCACGTGGCACAGCTTGACGCGGACAATAACTGGTCTTTTGCTCAAACCGGCCAACCGGAACATACTTTTTTCGGTTCAAGGAATTCATGCATTTTTTTTCTTAACCCTCAACTCTCAACTTTCAACCAGTGTAATCCGTGACCGGCGCGTAAATTTTTCGTTTCATGCGCTCAATATTATTTCATCCGGTGCGACAACGGCTGTCCAAGCCTCTTTTTCCAAAGGACGTGATTCATGTGCAGATTGGCAAGTAATATTCACCATATGAACGTGACGATGCTGTGTCCGGGGGCGATGTAATCGAAGAATTTGCCGTCGGCCTCGACCTGGAATGTCTTTTCCGTTCTGTTCTTGTTGAACACGACCAGCGAGGTCTGGCCGTTGGACAGGGCGAAGGCGACGATGTCCATGCCGCCGGGGTCGGCGCCTTTGAAGGAGGCCGCGATGTGCTTCGAGTCGGGCCGGGCGGCGCGGGACATTTGGGCTATCCCATAGAACTCGCGCTCGAACTTCGCTTCCTGGTAGTTGTCGGTCTGAATCACCACCAATCCCGCGGCTTCGGAATCGGGGCGCGGAGTCGGCCCGAACTTGCCGTTGAGCGCAAGGTTCCACTCCACACTCGCCTGACACCAGTTCTTCGGACCGCCCATCCAACTGTGGGCCATGCCCCAGTCCACATCACCCCACCAGCCGCCCCGGTTCTTGCCCCAGCCACCATGTTCGGTACAAAGGATTTCCTTGTCGGGAAACCTTTGATGGAGGGTGTTGTAGGTCTTGGCCATGAGGCTGGCGTCGCCGTAGTAACAGTGCCAGGCGCTTCCGGCAACATACTTGCCCGCCGTGGGATTCGAGAAGATTTTGGTCACGCTCTCCAAGGGATCCATTTTGGCGTCACCTCGAATGACCTTCTGGTCGCCGGGGTGCAGTCCCCAGTTGTGGTCGTGGACGAAGATTTTCGTTTTCAATCCCTCGGCCGCGAGTTTGGGACCCAGAAGACTGACGAGTCTGATTTGATCGTCCTCGTTCATACGCATGCAAGGGTACGCGGCGGCATCGAACTGTGGTTCGTTCTGCAACGTGACGCCCCAGATTTCAATGCCTTCCGCCTGGTATTGTTCGATGAATTTCACGAAGTAGTCGGCGTACGCCTCGAAACATTCGGGTTTGAGTTTGCAGGTGGCGCCGGCGGCTTTGTCCACCTCCGAGATTCCCGTCAGTTTGCCATTGGTTTTCATCCACGCCGGGGCGCTCCACGGCGAGCCGAGAATCCGAATCTCGGGATTCAGCCGCAGCGCGTCCTTGAGCACGGGAATGATGTATGGCCGGTCGTGAGCGATTGAGAAGCGGGTCAGATCTGGCGATTGCACATCGCAGTAAGTGTAATAAGTGGCGCTGGCCGTGTAGTCGGAGGCGCCCATGGGCAGCCGCAGGAAGCTGAAGCCCGCGCCTTCGGTCGGCGAGAACAGTTTCTTCATGATGTACTCGTATAGTTGCGGGTTCCTCCGCTTCAGATTCATGAGCACCCAGGCGGACGAATCCGTCATGGCCGCCCCATGACCGTACATCGTCTGGAAAGTCTTGGTTCCATCCACGGCAATCTTCACCGGGCGGCCCGGGTCCGCCGCCGTCAAGGGGATGGAACCCTGCCGAAGCAGTGTGAAGTTGTCATCCTGGTGGATGCCGTTCTGGACATGCTTGGCATCGCCGTCGTCCACTTTGGTCACGACGACTGTAACATCACCGCCCCGCAGCGGTGTGGCGCACAGGGCCAATGCCCCGGCAGCCACGGCACAAGCAGCTTGAAGTAGTCGGTTGCTACGCATAAGCAAAGGGATGCCGGGCAAACACGGCCTCGGCGCGGTGGGCAAGTTTGTCCGCCAGTCCCTCGCCCATCTGATGGGAGAGGGTGGCGGAGCCGGGTGAGGGAACCCAGCTTGTCCGGAAATAATCGCGCGCCTCGTCGAGGATGCGCCAAGCCAGATACAGCGGACAATAACTGGTCTTTTGCTCAAACCGGCCAACCGGAACATACTTTTTTCGGTTCAAGGAATTCATGCATTCTTTTTCTTAACCCTCAACTCTCAACTCTCAACTTTCAACCAGTGCAATCCGTGACCGGCGCGAAAATTTTACGTTTCATGCGGGCAATTTTATTTCAACCGGTGCGACAGTGGGAGATAAAAAAGATTAAAATCTTGCATCGGAAATTAATTTGGTTCAATAATAAGTAATCTTGTGAAACAAAAATTAACAATTTTGGCTGCTTTGCTGTTTGTATTTAGAATTCATGCGGCATTGGTTGAATATTCTTATACGGGAAAAGAGACATACACCGGTGATGGCAATCAGGAGACTCTCACCTATACGGGAATAATGATTTACGACACCGTGTCATCCAACGTGACCGATGTTAGTTGGCGGAAAGATAAAACTTATCACGTCAGCACGGACACAAACTTGCATTTCACCACGGTAACGGGACTAAAATCAAAAACCTATACGGTCATAACAGGATCCGCATCAGGAACAGACACCAATGGGTTTTATCATTTGGACGATTATATGATCAGCGGTCAGAATGACACCTTGCAAATTGCAACCAACGCCACGTTTGTGTTTCCAAAGCGTTTCACCGGCAGCAATAACCGTGACATATATCCCGATGTCAATGGCAACGACTGGTTGGAAACCTGGGGTGAAACAATGACTTTTTTCGCAAGCCGGACAAAATCCGACAACGATGAAAATTTAAGCAGCGACGAAGCAGCAAATGCGATCGTCACCGGGTTGCAAAACAAGGGCTATTCAGAACGAAATTGACGCGGTTCAAAACGGCTGACCCGGAATGGGTGTCCGGAAATAATCGCGCGCCTCGTCGAGGATGCGCCAGGCCAGATACAGCGGCTTGCCACGTGGCGTAGCTTTACGTGGATAATAACTGGTGGCCCGTTCAAAATCCGTGACCGGCGCGTATATTTTTCGTTTCATGCGAGCAATTTTATTTCAGGCCGTGCGACAAAGGTTCTTTTGGGTCTCGTGGTTCACGTCCCAACCAAGGGCGAGCCAGAATTTGTCTATGAAATCGCGGCGCGCCTCCTATTCCTGACCTGCTCGCGATTCATCGGAGTAGGCCGGGGAACGGTAGAATTTCTCGTTGGCCCGAAAATCCGCCACAAGCGCTTTAACCTTTGCAAAAGCCCCGTAAAGCTGCGCCACGGGGCGGGCTGCATCAACTTGTCGCGCCGAAATCTGACTCGTCGCGCTAGAATCAGATACAAGCGGATGAAGGCAGAACCCGGCTGGCATGGTGGGAGCGAGTGTGCGCCGAAGATTTATTCGCGTCAATGCCGCCGTCGCCGCCGTCATAACGAGGAATAATGGCGTGTTACCTTTCAGTGAAATACCGCGTCCATGATACCAAACGATTACTTTTAATGGAAAATTGCCACCAATCAGACATGAAAAACAGCCAAACCAACGAGCTGGTTCCAAATTTCAAGGACTTGGTCTGGGTTCGATGCAAAGAATATAGGTGTTTGGCCTATTTGGACGCGACCGGCAAATGGATAAATTTCTATACCGGGAAGAAATTAACGGATTTTGTCAAAATAATCGGATGACCCCGGTTTTTTGTGATTGGCGAAGGGCTGGACTTCGGTTCAGCCGTTTTCTTTTTGGCTGTGTCCGCGTCGCGCAAAAATGCAAATTTGGTCTGTTCAAACCATCAGGCTTCTGGCAATTTCTCTCCCCATTATTTGGCATAAATGACGCACAATCTGACAAACACAATGGACACCGCACCGACTGCAAACCGAAAGGTTCTCACCTGGGTCAAGCAAATGGCCGAACTCTGCCGCCCGGAGCGCATTCACTGGTGCGACGGTTCGGACGCGGAAAATCAGGCGCTCTGCGACCTGATGGTGAAGAGCGGCACCTTCATCAAACTCAACGCCAAAAAACGTCCGGGCTGTTACCTGGCCCGCTCGCATCCCAGCGACGTGGCGCGCGTCGAAGACCGGACCTTTATCTGTTCCAAGACCAGGGACGAAGCCGGCCCCACGAACAATTGGGCTGACCCCGCCAAGATGAAGCAAAAATTGCTCAGCCTGTTCAAGGGCTGCATGAAGGGCCGGACAATGTATGTGATTCCGTTTGCCATGGGACCCTTCGGCTCGCCCATTTGCAAAATCGGCATTGAAATTTCCGATTCACCTTATGTTGTCGTCAGCATGCGCATCATGACGCGCATGGGCCAGGCTGTGCTCGACCAGCTCGGCGCGAACGGTCCGTTCATCCCGTGCCTGCACTCCGTGGGGGCGCCGCTCAAGCCGGGCCAGGCCGACGTTTCGTGGCCATGCGAACCCGATCCCAAGAACAAATACATCGTTCATTTTCCCGACGAGCCTTTGGTCTGGTCTTACGGCTCCGGTTATGGCGGCAACGCGTTGCTCGGCAAAAAATGCCTCGCGCTCCGCATTGCCTCCACCGTCGCCAAAAAAGAAGGCTGGATGGCGGAACACATGCTCATCCTTTGCCTCACCTCGCCCCGCAGTGGCGGGAGCAAAAAGCATTACCTCGCCGCCGCATTCCCGAGCGCCTGCGGCAAAACCAATCTGGTGATGATGCAACCGACGTTGCCCGGCTGGAAGGTCACGGCGCTCGGCGACGACATCGCCTGGATTCGCGTCGGCAAGGACGGGCGGCTTTACGCGATGAATCCGGAAAATGGCTTCTTCGGTGTCGCGCCCGGCACTTCGATGAAATCGAATCCGAACGCGATGATTACCGCCGCCAAAAATACCATTTTTACCAACGTCGCGCTGACCCCGGACGGCGACGTTTGGTGGGAAGACATGGGCGTGCCCGCACCCGTGAAAGCGATTGATTGGGAGGGCCAGGCATGGACGCCGGATTCCGGACGCAAGGCCGCGCACCCGAACTCGCGCTTCACCTCGCCCGCGTCGCAATGCCCGGTCATTGACCCCGACTGGCAAAATCCCGAAGGCGTGCCGCTCTCGGCGATTCTATTCGGCGGACGCCGCCCCGGCACGATTCCGCTGGTGAACGAATCGTTTGATTGGGAACACGGCGTGTTCATGGGGTCAGCCTGCGGTTCGGAAACCACCGCCGCCATGCTCGGCCAGGCCGGGGTGGTGCGCCACGATCCGTTCGCCATGCTGCCGTTCTGCGGTTACAACATGGGCGATTATTTCGCGCACTGGCTTTCGTTCGCGCAACGCACCGACCGCGCCAAGCTGCCCAAAATTTATTTCGTGAACTGGTTCCGCAAGAACGGCGGTGGCAAATGGCTCTGGCCCGGTTACGGCGAAAACAGCCGTGTGCTTAAATGGATTTGCGAACGCGCCGAAGGCACGGGCAAGGCGCAAAAAACACCCATCGGGAATCTGCCGACAGCCGACGCGCTTGATTTATCCGGCCTGAATCTGTCCGCCGACAGCCTCAAGCAACTGCTCGCGGTGGACGTTGCGGCCTGGAAAAAAGAGGTTGAAGGCGTGGCGGCGAATTACGCCACGCTGGGCAGTCATTTGCCGAAAGCGCTGAACGACCAACTTGACCGCTTGCGGAAGCGGCTCGGATAAAACTTGCATTTCAGGCAATTTGGAATTGAATCTGGCAAAAACCCATTCACGAACGATGAAAAAACAATTCTCAATACTTGCTTCAACCATTATTTGCCTGGGACTCCTTCCGGCGTATTCACAACCCGGGGCTCCGGGCGGACCGCATTTGGGCGGCGCAATGAGCAAACTGTTTGGCGATAACCAGGCCTTTTCCGCCGGACTCGAAATGCAAGTCACCGACAAATCCGGGAAACCCATAACCATGCCCGGCAAAATTTCCTTTGATGCGGGCAAGCAGCGCTTCGAGGTCAACCTGGCCGACATGAAGGGCGGCCAGTTGCCCACCAACGCCGCCGCGCAAATGAAATCCATGGGCATGGACCAAATGGTGACCATCGCGCGCCCGGACCAAAAAACCGCCTGCCTCATTTATCCGGGAATGCAGAGTTACGCCGAAATTCACCTGTCGAATGCCGATAGCGCCCCGACCAACAGCGACTACAAGGTGGAAATCACCGAAATCGGCCCGGACACCGTGGACGGCCATCCGTGCGTGAAAAACAAGTACATCGTCACCGACAACGAAGGCGTCAAGCATGAATCCACCGTTTGGAACGCGACGGACTTGAAAAAATTTCCGGTCAAAATTCAGACCATCGAGCAGGGCGACACTGTAACCATGCTGTTCAAAAACGTCTCGCTCGCCAAACCTGCCGCCAGCCTGTTTGATCCGCCCGCCGACTTTAAGAAATACGACAATATCCAGCAGTTGATGCAGCAGGAAATGATGAAACGCATGGGCGGAGGCATGGGCATGCCACCCATGGGCCATTAAGCCAATCCCATTCCGAAACTCGGCTTTAAAGGTTCTGTCACAATTATTGAAATAGCTATTACAGAAATTGTGCCAATATGAAACCCCGCGTAAAATCCAACGATTGGCTAGGCTTGTTCCTTTGGGGACTCGATATCCTTATGAATCCAAACACACAGACGCTCTTGGAATCGTTCGAGTCCTGGAATTACCGAAATCATCTACGAGCCGATCTGAAACAGCTTGGCCGCAGCGGAATGGTTGAATGTCGGAAGGTGCGCAACGAGTCAAAGTGGCGACTTTCAGAGTCGGGCCGTCTCGTGGCCTTTGGCGGGATTGACCCCGCGTCTCAATGGTCACGCAAGTGGGATGGGCGGTGGCGATTGTTGTTGTTCGATCTTCCGGCCCGACAGCAACGGCTACGCTTGTCCCTTTGGCGTTGGTTGCGACGGGAGCGTTTCGGTTATTTGCAACAAAGCGTGTGGATTATTCCAGATACGATAAACGAGACCAGTATCCCATTGCGCCAGCTTAAACTCACACCGGAGTCATTGACGGTCATTGACGGTGCGCCCACACCACCTGACACGAATGAAGGCATTGTTCAAAGCGCATGGGACTTTGCTCTCATTAACCGCCATTACAAGACGGCCATTGAACTTGCGACCGTCGGGCGCAGATTTGTCCGTGGAGGCAAGCCGGTCGAAATGCGGAAGTGGCTGGCTGATGAGCGCACAGCCTGGATGGAAGCCATTACCTGCGATCCGCTATTGCCGGAAGTGTTGTTGCCGAGGGATTATCTTGGACAAAGAGCCGTTCGCGAACGGCAAATCACCTTCTCCATCTTGAGCGGAGCTTTGCTCAAACAGAACAAACAGAACAATTAATGAAATAGCTATTTCATTAATTGTATCACGTCCGCCAAAAGGATTTGGAGTGATTAAAGCAATTGACGGGCTTTGGCCAGCGCCTCGTCCAGCTTGCTCGCGTCTTTGCCGCCGCCGCGGGCGTTGTCGGGCTTGCCGCCGCCTTTGCCGCCGACAATCGGCGCGATCGTCTGGATAATTTTTCCGGCCTGAACTTTCGCCGTGAAATCAGGCGAAACGGCGGCGACGAGCGCAACTGCGCCGTTCGCCACGCCACCGAGAACAATCACGCCTTTGAAACGGCCTTTCAACGAGTCGGCGATGGATTGAAGGAAATCGCCATTGGCGGAACCGAGATTGTGAATGATTGCGGGCACACCGTTGATGGTCTTGATTTCCTCAAGCAGGTTGCTCGCGGCGTTGGAGGCTTCGCGCTGTTGCGCAACTTTGAGCTGCTTCTCCATCGCTTTTTGATGTTCCAGCAACGACTCGATCTTCTTTTCCAGCTCGTGCGCGGGCGAGTTCACCTTGCCCGCCAGCAATTTGATGAGCGCGAGTTCGTCGGTGGCTTTGCGATAGGCTTCCAGCCCGGCGACGGCTTCAATGCGCCGGACGCCGGCGGCAATCGCGTTCTCCCCCACGATGCGGAACAGGCCAATCTCGCCCGTCGCGCGCGTGTGCGTGCCACCGCAGAGTTCCATCGAGTAACCGTTCAACCTGCCCCGTTCACCGCCGATTTGCAGCACGCGAACCGTGTCACCATATTTCTCTCCGAAAAATTGCCGGATGTCATCGCGGCGCTTCACTTCGGAATAGGGCAATTCGATCCAGCTCACCGGCGCGTTCTCGACAATGCGTTCATTGACGAGTCTCTCGACATCGGCGACCTGCTGTAGCGTAAGCGGCGCGCTGTTGAAGTCGAAGGTCAACTTGTCCGGGCCGACGAATGAACCTTTCTGCGAGGCTTCCTTGCTCACGACTTCGTGCAACGCCCAGTGCAAAAGATGCGTGACGGTGTGGTGGCGCTGGATGGCGTTGCGGCGAGGAGCCTCAACCTGAAGAACGACTTTATCGCCAATCGCGGGAAGGTTCTCACCCGTCACGAAATGCAGCCAGGTGTTGCCGGATTTCTGAGTATTCGTGACTTGTAGCCGTCCCGCATTGCGGGATGAGTCCGCGCCATCTGATGAAGTGCGCCGACTGACGTCGTCGGCTACGGGATTGAGAATGATTTCCCCGGTGTCGCCGACCTGGCCGCCCATCTCAGCGTAGCAAGCGCTGGTGTCGAGGATGACAGCGGTCTTGTCCTTGAGCGATACGACCTCCAAAACTTTGGCGGGCGTCTCCAGTTTCTCGTAGCCGACGAACTTCGTGGGCGTGGTGGTCTCGATTTGCGAAAGCGAAATGACTTCCTTCTTCTGCGCGGCGCGGGCGCGGGCGCGCTGTTCTTCCATCAACTTTTCAAAACCTGCGGTGTCCACGGTCAAACCGCGTTCGCGCGCCATCAACTCGGTGAGGTCGAGAGGGAAGCCGTAGGTGTCGTAAAGCTGAAATGCGAATGCACCAGCTATAATGCCTGGCTTAATGTTGACGCGCGCTTCAATAAACGCCTTTTCAATGTTCAACAAGACTTCTGGCGCGATGGATAAAAACTCTTGAAAGGCTCGTGCGGATGTTTCTCCAGACGAATTAAGAATCTCTTTGCTTTTCGTATCCAACTTAGCGATTCCCTTGAAAAGAATTACGTCCTGCGGCATCAAAGCATCTCCGGCCATCGTCAACACTTTGGCGAACGCGCCTTCGAGAGAATACTTTGGGCCAAACATCAAACGATGCGAACGGTCTCGAATACGTTTAATCATTGGCTTAGCTGCTTCGTATGCGTCAGGAATTGATTTCAAATCATCCCTAGTGAGAGTAACGAATGAACTTTCATGAAGTTCTTTTACGATTTCATCAATGTCAGGTTGAACCTTAACTCGTTGTTCAAATATTGAGATTCCTTTATCCAACGTCTTGTTAAACGCCTCTTCCTCGGTGCGGATGACATCCTGCACTTGCTTCTTCCGGGCGCGGATCTCTGGGAAAACGCCGCCCATCGTGTCGGCGAGCACGTCCACGAGTTTGTAGAAGAACGGTTCGTGGAAACCAAGCGTGCGGCCGTACCGCACGGCGCGGCGCAGGATGCGGCGCAGGACGTAGTTGCGGTCGTTGTTCCCGGGCTGGATGCCGTCGGCAATCGCAAAGCCCAATGTGCGGATGTGGTCAGCAATGACGCGGAAGGCGATGTCAATTTTTTCCTGATCGGATGTGGCACAGACCTCTGGTCTGTGTTCGGAGCACACAGGCCGGAGGCCTGTGCCACTGCTTTGATTCGGCAATGTGCTGCCGTATTTCTTGCCACTCAGTTTCTCCAATGCGTCGAAAATCGGGCGGAAGATGTCGGTCTCGTAGTTCGAAATCTTTGCGTTGGCGAAATCTTTGAAGCCTTTCGTGCATTGGATGATGCTCGTGACGCGCTCGAACCCCATGCCGGTGTCCACGTGCTTTGCGGGCAGTGGACTGAACGTGCCGTCGGGATTGGCGTTGAACTGGATGAAGACGAGGTTCCAGATTTCGATGCAGCGGGCGTCGCCTTTGTTGACGAGCGAACCTTTGGTGTCTCCCTTGGGCGTGAGGTCAACGTGGATTTCGGAGCATGGGCCGCACGGGCCGGTATCGCCCATCATCCAAAAGTTGTCCTGCTTGCCGCCGGTGCAAACGTGGACCTTGGGGTCGAGCCCGGCGGCTTTGAAAAGTTTTTCCCAATGGCCATAGGCTTCCTGGTCAAATTCGGATGGCTCGCCGGGACCGGGTTTATAGACGGTGGCGTAGAGGCGTTCCGGCGGAAATCCGAACCATTTCTTTGACGTGACGAGTTCCCATGCCCACTCGATGGCCTCTTTTTTGAAATAATCCCCAAAACTCCAGTTCCCCAACATTTCAAAAAACGTGTGGTGATAGGTGTCGAGGCCGACGTCTTCGAGGTCGTTGTGTTTGCCGCCGGCGCGGATGCATTTCTGGGTGTCGGCGGCGCGACCGGGTTTGTAGGGGCATTGGACTTGGCCGAGAAAGATGGGCACGAACTGGTTCATGCCCGCGTTGGTGAACAGCAGGTTGGGGCTGTCCGGCATGAGGCTCGAAGACAGCACGATGGTGTGCTGCTTCGATTTGAAGAAGTCGAGAAACGACTGGCGGATTTGCGTGCTGGTCATCATTGTAAAATTGAGGCGGGGAGATTAGCCCCAAGCCGCCGGACAAGGCGAGTTGGAAGTTTTGCGGGTAGTGACTCATTTTGGTGGGGCGAGGCTACTGACGAGCCGGCTCGCGAGGACGCTCGCCCCACCTTATCCGGAACGATGTAGTTGCAAGAGAGCCACCGATTGGGGATTGATTGGTGGATAATGAAAACAACACAATCGTCGGGCACACGCCCGGATCACCA
>Ga0208821_1000308_pt1 | contig 40969 bp, 27 predicted proteins | sample June2015DPH_20_5_FD_184720 | JGI IMG/M metagenome (GOLD analysis project Ga0208821, IMG submission 184720) | Peatland microbial communities from SPRUCE experiment site at the Marcell Experimental Forest, Minnesota, USA - June2015DPH_20_40... | ecosystem: Environmental > Terrestrial > Soil >...
CCTTGACCTTGCCGCTGCCAAACGTGGGCAGGGAAAATTCCTTGCCCTTCTCCCGGATGGAGCCCGGCGTGATGCGTTCCCTCCGCAGCTGTGAGGCCAGTCCGTCCTTGTTGGCGGCTACGCGCTCCCCCTGAACTTTCTCGCCCGAAGCGTTCTTTCCTGAAAACGTAAAAACTGGCATGGTTTCTCCTTAATTGGTGTCGCTCCGGCGCAGACTGCCAATCCTTGCGGGCTAATCCCGCGAAGTTCGGGGTCAATGCGAAGCACGCTGATTTCTGGGGGATCAGCGGGAAGCTTTCGCACTGACACGAATTGTCACCCCAATGGGAGTTCCGAAAAAGTAACTTAGGTACCTGTACTTTGCGGGAGGTGCAGTTTGCATCCGCTATTGGTGGCATTTCTGCCAGAAAATCGCCGTGCGGCGGAGATCACAACGCGGCAGACCATGTTCTTCGGTGTGCGGACACTGGTTTCTGAGGGCTGCGAGCTGTCATGATGGTCGTGGTCGTCAGTCGTTTAGTAGGCGCTTAACGGCGCTCCCGTGCGCGAGCGTCAGGTCCAGCAGAAGTAGCGCGGCACCCAGTCGAGTCCTGGAGCGATGACGGCGGCCGCAAAGCCCGCGGCGGGCGTGAACCTTCTTACGGTCCAGTTCTGGCCATCCTGAGCAAAAGCTGCCGCAGGCCGGCCGGTCAACGCAGGAACCTGGACCTGGCTGAGTGGTACGGAAAGCCCCCTGCCCACAGCTTTGAGGTAAGCTTCTTTGCCGACCCAAGTGGCGAAGAAGGCCTCCGCCCGCGCTTCTCGCGGCAGAGCCCGCAACGCCGCCACGTCCGCCGGAGCGAAGTTCTGCTCCGCAACTTTTTCCTCGGCAATGCCCTCGATCACGCGTTCAACGTCAATCCCCACGGTCCGATTCAGAGCCACGGCATAGACCGCAATACGATCGGAGTGAGAGACATTGAACTCGATCGCAGCCGAGTTGTTCGCGATGCACGGCTTTCCTGCCGCCGAATAGGCGAATTCGATCTGCGCCGGTCCAGAGTCGAGATAGCGGGAAAGGATTTGGCGCAGAATGGCGCGCGCCGCGATGTAGCGATTCCGGTCGCGATCAAAGCGGAACCGCTGCGCCCGCGCGATCTCTTCCGCCGATAAGATGGAATACACCTTTGCGAAGGCAGCGTGCGAAACGGACAAAATGGCATGCCAGACATGAACCTCGTTGGATGTCAATTCCAACCTAGCCCCGCGCTTTCGCACACGTAGTCCCGTGGGGTTGGTCATGTTACCGCCACGCTCTGTCCGGATTGGTATTCCGGGCTGGATGGGGAGGACAGGTAGGAGCTTAAGCGCGCGGCCAGATTGCTGACCGCGGGCTCCTCGAACATGCCCCTGTGGCCGCCAGGAACTGCTTCGATTTCGATTTGTGGCACGACTGATCGCCAGCCAAAATCCATCGGGAGATCGTGCGTCGGAACAGCACTACGGAACAACACGACGCGTCCAGAATAAGGCCGAGGTGTGTACTCCGTCCCGAGCAAATACAAAAGCTGGTTGATGTCACTCAGTTTGCCGTCACCGACGGTCAAGCGGACACGGTACGACAGCCGATACCGTATGCCGCGGAGCTTTGCCGCCAGCTCCGTCATTCTCTCCCGGAGGTAATTGTGGGCCTTGCTCGGGTGCAGTTTCCAGAGTACCGCCAGGTGTGCCAACACCCTCTGCGGCCAATCGATCTTGACCGTAGCAGACGCCCCGCGAAATGCGCCCGGGTTGGGAGCATCAAACAATGCGAGGAGTTCCACCTGTTGACCCGATTCTTGCAACTGCCGAGCCACCTCGTAAGCAAACAGTCCGTCCAGACACCACCCACCCAAAAAGTAAGGCCCCGCAGGCTGGACCTCACGGATTATGCCAACCAGGCGAGCTGCCAGTTCTTCCATTTCGTACGGAACGGAGAAACTCGCCAAGTCCTGCTGGTCAATGCCGATGCCGAAGAACGGCTGATCGGGTCCGAGGCGGTACGCGAGCGGACGGAACATGGGCCCCGCGCCGATACACAGGAACGGCTTTCGCGAACCGGCGGGCTGGATGGCAATGACACGTGATGAGGGCGCCGCCGCTCTAGCCTCGCGTAGCCGCACCGATAGCTGCTCGATGGTCGGACAGTCGAATAATTCCGCCAGCGCGATCTTGTTTCCGAATACACGTTCGATGCGCGACAACACGCGGGTTGCAAGCAACGAGTGCCCGCCGAGGTCGAAAAAGTTGTCGTCAACGCTGATCTCGGCGACACCCAGGACCTGGCGCCAGATGTTCGCCAGCCGCGATTCGATCTCATCGCGCGGTTTCAGGATTCGGCTGTGTGGTTCATGTAAGTCCGGCACAGGCAGCCCACGGCGGTCGAGTTTGCCGTTGGGAAATAAAGGCAGAGCTGGAAGTGAAATCAAGCGCGACGGAAGCACGCACTCAGGAAGCTTCCCGGGCAAGAATTCTCGCAGGGCGTCAGGCCGGCCAGCTTCAGTTGCAGGAGAAGCATCGGCACGCTTGAGCCTGGCAAGATCCAGAACTTCCCACGAGGGATCGTCCGCAAGGTCCTGAAAGATGGAACCAAGCGTTGCGAGCCATTCTCGTACGGTGAGGTCCTCAAAAAACTTGATGTCGTAGTGACAGTGAAGCTCCAGGTTCTCTTCCATCTCGACCGCGTTCAAATACAACTCAAACGATTCGTAGCCTTTGGGGTTGGCATCGTAGTCGACGGTAAACCCGGATTGCGGCAATTCGTTGGGCTTGAACTTCTTGACGTTGGTGAGGCCAGTTGAGATCGGGGAGGTGCCGGGCCCAGGCACGACTGGATGCAGGTCCTCCAGCAAACTGACCATCGTGAAGACGGCATGGTCTTGGGCAGCAAGAAGCTCGCCCTGCACTCTCTCGAGAAAAGCGTCGACTGCTTCGCCTTCGCGTAACTCCACCGCGAAGGGGAGAAGATTTACACAGTGTCCGACGAGACCCGGCTGGCCGATGACGGGTTGTTCCGCAGTTGGCAGAGCGATAACAAAACGACGCTGCTGCGAAATGCGGGCGAGAAGGATGGCCAAGGAGCTGAGCAGGACAGCGAAGAAGCTGCAGCCCTGTTTTGCTCCTAGCGCCCTGAGGTTTTCGACCACCGGGGCCGGAATGAGGTGATCGAGACGGCGCGCGCTGAATTCACGCCGCGCGCTCCGAGGATGATCGGTCGGAAGCACGAGCACGGGAAAACCATCTTTGAATTTCGAATGCCAATAGTTGCCCGCTTCCTTGAATTCGTCAGAGCGGTGGCGCTCGGTTACGCTCTGTACGTAATCGGCGTAACTCTTCGCTGGCTCCAGGGACGCGGGTGCGCCCGAGATTTCTTCTGAATAGAAAGCGCAAAGATCGTGGATCAGGACATCCAATGACCAACCATCGCAGATGATGTGGTGCGCCGTGAGGATAACCGCCGCGCGATCGGGGCCGAGCAAAACCATTTGGCAGCGGAACAACGGACCCGCGGGCAAGGGGAACGGTAAGGAGGTCTCATCGGCAATCAGTCTGCGGAGACGATCCTCTTGGAGCGACGGGCGCCCTCGCCCGTCCAGCGGAGTCTCATCGGCAAGCATCGAAGAAAGATCGGTTACCGGCATCGCGATTCTCTGCACTGCGGCGATCTTCATCACTAGACCGTTTTCATCGAAGCTGGTGCGAAGAGCATCATGCCGCCCAATCAAGCGTTCCATGGCCCGTGCCATTTTCTCGATCGAGATGTTGCCGGTAAAACGCAACGTCATGGATTCGTTGTAAGAGGCTGACAAATGTTCGGAAAGACGCGAGGAGGCATAGATGCCGCGCTGCGGAACGGTAGATTCAACCTCAAGGAGGCCGGAAGCCGCCGGAGCGGGGGCCGGGATGGCAGGGATCTCCGCAGGAATGTCAGCACGCAGGGTGGCGTCAAGATGCGCCGCAAGCATGTCAACGTTGGGCAACTGATTCATGAGCTGACTGAAGCTGACCTTGACGGAAAACTCCTTGCGGATGGCAAAAGCGACCTGGGTCAAGGATAAGGAGTCGAATCCCTGCTCCATGAACGTGGCGGAGGTGCTGATTTGTGAGCGTTCGCGTCCGGAGACTGGTACGAGGAGGTCAACTAGACGCGAAGCGATGCGGTCTTTGCGTGAAGCGAACGAACTTCCCGATGGAACGTTCTCTCGCGGCGCGGAGGAAGACAATGGCTCAACTAATGGCTCAACTGGGGGACGAGTGGCCGAAGCGGAAATCGCAGCCTGGAGGCTTTGTGCAGCGGGTGCCACGGGGGCAGGGTCCACCCAGAACCGCTGCCGCTCAAAGGGATAAGTTGGCAAAGGTATGCGCCGGCGGTCTTCGTTGGCGTAGAAGGCATCCCAATCAATGGACACGCCGTTCTGCCAGAGAGACCCTAAGGCGAAAAGCAGCGTCGCCCACTCGGTGTTGTTCTCATGCGCATCGGGAAGCGTAGGAATGGCTGTGCAGGGATGGTCGGGCGTGAACTGCTGGCGAGCCAACGAACACAGCGTGGAACGCGGTCCACATTCAAGGAAGAGGTCGTATCCCTGGTTCTTGAGATGCTGGATTGCTTTCGAAAACTCCACGGTTGCCCGGGCATGATGGGCCCAATAAGCGGGATCGGTGGCTTCTGTAGCGGTGATGGGACGTCCCGTGACCGTCGAGACAAAGGGCCTCACCGGAGGGCGCAACTGGATCTTGGCGACGGCCGCGCGCAACGGCTCAACCATGGGATCCATCATCGCGGAGTGGAAGGCATGCGACGTATGCAGGTGGCGGCAGACCATCTTTTCCGTTCCGAGGTTTTCCGCTTCGAGCCGCTTCTGGAATTCGGCGACATCTGCTTCCGGCCCCGACACGACACATAGAGCCGGAGCATTATTGGAAGCGATCTGAAGCGCAGCGGGAAGAATTTTCGCGACCGAATCCGCGCTGCCGCTCACCGCCATCATGGAACCACGAGGCAGATCCTGCATCAAGCGGCCGCGCAGAGCGATGATGCCCAGAGCGTCTTCAAGCTTCCACACGCCAGCGAGCGTGGCGGCGACAAATTCTCCGATGCTGTGTCCTGCCATCATGGCAGGCTCGATGCCCAGGCTCTGCCAGAAACGCGCCAGGGCGTATTCGATCACGAAAATGGATGGCTGCGTGAAAAACGTGTCCTGCAGGGAGACGGCCGTCTTTTCATCTCCAGTCTTATCTCCGCTGGGGGGATAAAGAAGTTCACGCAAATCCCGACCGAGATGAGGCTTGAGGTACTCGCAACAATCGTCCACGACCGCGCGGAAAAGAGGCTCGTCGCGATAGAGGTTCTGGCCCATGTTGACGTATTGGGTGCCCTGACCACCGAAAAGGAAGACGACGGCCGGATCCCGGCGGTCACATCGTTTACTGCTACCGCGCAAGGGATTGGGTTGCAGGAGAAGTCTGGCCGCTTCGCCGGAATCGGCGGCGACCACGAATCGCCGGTGGGCCATCTGCTTGCGTCCGGTTTGAAAGGTGTAGGCCGTATCCGCAAAAGCTCCCGGCGCGGCACTCGCGAGATGCTCCGCCAGATGCTCTGCCAATGCCCGGCTGTAGGCATCCAAGGCGGTCGGAGTCTTGGCGGAGAGCGGCAAGAGCTGCAACGGACGCGAAGCACTAACGCCCTTCGGCGCGGGCGCTTCTTCCAGGATGACGTGGACGTTTGTCCCGCCAAAGCCAAAAGAGCTGACCGCGGTGCGGCGCACTTCCTCTCCCCGAGGGAAGGGGATGAGCTTGTCGGCCATGACGAAAGGGCTGCTGGCGAACTCGATCTTGGGATTGGGCTTTTTGAAATGGAGGGTCGGAGGGATTTCTTCGTGATGGAGAACGAGAGCCGCTTTGATCAGTCCCGCAACTCCCGCGGCATTGGTCGGATGCCCAATGTTTCCTTTGATGGAGCCGATATAGCAGAACTGTTTCTTGCCGGTCTTGCTCTCAAAAACTTTCCGCAGCGCTTCAAATTCAATGGGGTCGCCGACCGGGGTGCCCGTGCCGTGCGCCTCGATGTAGCGAATGGTCTCGACGGGAACGTTGGCATTGGACTGGGCCAGGGCAATGGCATCCGCCTGGCCGTCCACGCTCGGCGCCAGAAAGGAAGCCGGGCGCGCACCGTTGTTGTTCTTACCGGTACCGCGAATGACGGCATAAATGGTATCGCCATCGCTCAGAGCATCGGCGAGCCGCTTGAGGATGACCACGCCGGCACCGTCACAAAACATGGTTCCCGTGGCGTCGGCATCAAAAGGACGGCAGTGGCCATCCTTTGCAAACGTGCCTCCCTCTTGATAGAGGAAACCGCTCTTTTGCGGGACGGTGATGTCAATGCCGCCGGAGAGAGCGATGTCACACTCGTAATCGAGAAGCGAGCGGTAGGCCTGGTCCACCGCCAGGAGAGTGGTCGAACAAGCGGTATTGAGGCTGATCGCGGGTCCGCGGAGATCCAGGAGATAGGCGGTCCGAAGAGCGATGTAGTCCTTCTGGTTGCCATACTCGACGGCAAGCTTGCCGGCCATGGCCAACAGATCGGGTTGGGTCAGGAGGTTGGTTGTGTAGTAGTGATTGTCGCCGATCCCCGCAAACACGCCGATGCGCCCTTTGTAGCGTTCCGGGTCGTACCCTGCGTTCTCGAGCGCCTGTTGGGCGAGTTCGAGAAAGACGCGCTGTTGCGGATCCATGACCCGGGCTTCAAGCGGATTGATACCAAAGAAGGCCGCATCAAAAAGATCCGCCCCTTCGATCAAACCTCGAGCGCGGATATAATCCGGATCGTGGCGAAGATGTTCGTCAATGCCGGGGCCCAGCTCCTCGGGTGTAAAAAAGGAAATTGATTCGACGGAATTGCAAAGGTTGCGCCAGAGTTGATCGAGATTGGCTGCGCCGGGAAAGCGTCCGGTCATGCCGATCACCGCGACGGCATCGCGCGCACTGCCGTTCCAGTCTTGCGAATTATGCTGCGGACTGTGCTGCGAGTTGGGCTGCGGTTCGCGCCGATGACGGGCCCGGTTTTCGGCTTCGGCAAGAAAATCGGACTTGGTCTCGCTCGCTTCCAGAAATCGCGAGAGCTTTGCGATCATGGGGTATTGAAAAACTTTGACCGGGGAAATCTCTCGCCCGAAGCGACTGTGATAGTGACTCACCATGCGGACCGCCGCCAGCGAATTGCCGCCTAGATCGAAGAAGCTGTCGTCGATGCCAACTTCCTCCAGTTGCAGCAGCTCGCACCAGAGATTTGCCAATTGCTTTTCCGCCGCTGTCCGCGGGGCGATAAAGCCCTGGGCGAGAAGTGGCCGCTTGCCCTCGGGCCGCGGCAGAGCCTTGCGATCAAGTTTGGCATTCGGGGTCAGGGGAAATTTCTCCAGACGCATGAAGACTGAGGGGACCATGTAGTCCGGCAGCGTGGCTTTGAGGGCCTGAAATAAAGAGGTAGAACTCAAGTCGGCACGGCCCGTGTAGTAGGCGACCAGGCGTTTATCACCGGGACGATCCTCTCGAAGGATGACGACGGCCTGTCCGATTCCCTCGACTTTCGAAAGCACGCTCTCGATCTCGCCCAGTTCGATGCGAAAACCGTGGAGCTTCACCTGCTGGTCGAGACGCCCCAGAAATTCAAGAGTGCCATCGGGGCGGTAGCGGACCTCGTCTCCTGTACGGTAGAGGCGTGCATCGGGATCCTCACCTGTGGGATCGATAACGAACTTCTCGGCAGTCAGCTCAGGACGCTTGAGATACCCGCGAGCCAAGCCCATGCCGCCAATCCAGAGCTCGCCGGGCATGCCCAGAGAAACCGGCTTGTGGTTCTCATCGAGAAGATGGAATCGCGTATTGGCAATGGGCGGACCGAGGGAGATGTGGTCAGCAGAGGTGAGGCGTTCGGTGGAGGACCAGATGGTGGTTTCGGTCGGCCCATACATGTTCCAAAGTTCGCGGCAATGAGGGAGCAATTGACCAGCGAGGTCTGCGGTCAGGGCCTCACCTCCGCAAAAGATTCGCAGGTCGCTCTTCCCTTCCCAGCCGCTTTCGAGCAGCATGCGCCAGGTCGTTGGCGTTGCCTGCATCACCGTGACCGCGTGCTGCCGAAGCAAGTGTTGCAGCTCGCGGGCGTCCGCAGCCTGTTCCGCAGTGGCCATGACGATCTGGGCGCCGCACACAAGAGGGAGAAAAATTTCCAGGATCGAGATGTCAAAAGAAGTTGTAGTAACCGCCAAGAGTGTATCGGACGCAGCCATCCCAGGCATTTCCGCCATGGACAAGAGGAAATTGACCAGTGCCCGCCGCGGGATCATGACTCCCTTGGGCTTTCCGGTGGAGCCCGAAGTGTAAATGAGGTAGGCGAGATGTTCAGGATCGCCGCTTAAGGGGAGGTTCGTCACTGGGGCCTTGGAAAGTGACTCGCTTTCTCGGTCGAGCAGAACAACTCGGGCGGTTGTTTCCGGCAGACTTTCCCGCTTAGAAGAATATGTTAGAAGCAGTGAGACTTCGGAGTCCGCGAGCATGAACGCCAGACGGTCTTTCGGAAATTTCGGATCCAGCGGCAGGTAGGTCCCGCCGGATTTGAGGATGGCGAGGAGGCTCACAACCGAATCAAACGAACGATCGAGACACACACCAATTAGGCTCTCGGGACCGACTCCTTGCTCCCGAAGGAAATGCGCCAGGCGGTTTGAGCGGGAATTCAGCTCCCGGTAGGAAATCTGCTCCGGGCCCAGGGTCAGGGCAGGAGCATCAGGCGTCCGCTCGACCTGATCTTCAACGAACTCGTGCGGGCCCCGCCTCAGGGGTTGGTCCCGCCGGGCAGAGTGAGGGCGGATCACTCGTGTTCCCATCTTGAGACCTACTCTACGGCGCATTCATCATGCCGAGGAAGGTCACGTCGGTAACTCTAAACCCTGATCGGTGAGTCTAGCCTTCTGGCCGATCCGGCACTTGGAATCAGCCAGTTGCAGAAGCCAGTCGGGAGACGTTTTCTTTATTTCCTCGTGGACCCAAAGCCCGGGAGAGCAGAACGTCGGCCCCGGCGCTCCGGGTACTCCGGCGAAGTGAGAGGATTGCGGTCTCGAGTGCAAAGCGACAATAGCCTCGTCCCTGGAGGCCGTGGAGGAGTGCGCGCCATGTTTTTGCTCTACATGCTCGGTTTTCCAGCAGCCAACAGCTATTGAACAAACTACTCCATCTCAAACGCCAGCCACTGCAATCCCCCTCCCCGCTCCACCTGCAGCACGACCGGATCGCGCGGCTTGATTTGCTGCAGAGCTGCGCGAAGCGAGCTCAAAGAGTCGATCGCTGTCTGATTCACGCTGTGGATAACGTCTCCCGTTTGCAGACCAGTCGCTGAACTCATGAAATCCGCCACGCGTCCCACTACGACGACGCCGGAAGGGTCGCGCAAATCACCCAACAAGGAACGCAATTTATCGTTCAAGTTGAGGGCCAATATCCCCAGCCGGGAAACCAGGTTCTCGCGCGCATTGGCTAGATCCGGCAGAGCGTCCATGTTGTCTTTCATTTCCAGCGCCGCAATAAAGAGTGTTTTGCGCTCGGTTCCCCGGAGAATTTCGAGCTTCAGCGATTCATCCAGAGGATGCAGGTAGAGAGCAGCGGTGAAGGCGGGCAGCGTACCGATGAGGCGGCCATCGGCGCGTACCACAATATCCCCGATCTTCAGGCCACCAGCTTCGGCAGGACCTCCAGGTATCACATCATCGATCACGACTCCCCAGTTTTGCGCGAGCCCCAATCCTTTAGCCAGATTGTCAGTGATGGTTTGAGCTCCCGCCTTGACCTCGATGCGATGCACGTGCCCATACTTGCGCAGGCTCTCGTACACGAAATTCACGATTCGCGCCGGAATGGCAAACCCCAGCCCCTCGCTCCCACCCGCTGCGGAGAGAATGAAAGTGTTAATCCCTACTACGTAACCCTCGGAATCAACCAGCGGGCCGCCGCTATTGCCCGGGTTGATGGGAGCGTCAGTTTGAATGTAGACCATCGGACGGCTCGGATCTGCCTGCCTTGCAACCGAACTTACTACGCCCATGGTCACCGAGTTCTCCAGTCCTTCGGGACTGCCCATGGCAAACACTAATTGTCCTTGATGCACCGGCCTGCGGCTGCCCAGCGAAAGTGTCGGCAAGCCAGTCTGATCAATCTTGAGTAGGGCAAGATCAGTCTCCTTGTGGAGGCCGACGAGCCGTGCCTCAACAATCCGCTGCTTGCCCACGGGCGCCATCCGTTCGGGAATGTCCACCGATGGCATGGGAAGAGCCACGTGGATGCGCTGCGCCCCCTCGACCACGTGGGCATTAGTGATGATGTAGCCATCCGGGTCCACGATCACTCCGGAACCGATCGCATGCTCGCGGGTTATGAGCGCCGTTTGGCCGTGGCTGCTCTCTTCCAGAGCCCCATAGGCGGTGACCACAATTTGAACCACCGCAGGAGAAATCCGCGCGGTAAGCTGCTCGACGGCGGAGTTAAGTTGCTGCAGCACCGCGGGCGCTTCTGCCGGCCGGGTTCCGATTGCCTTCGCCTTATCAATATCAGCCTTCACCGCTTTACTACCAGCGACGTCCGGGGTTGGCGGCGTCATTTGCTGGCCAAAGCTCGGCGCCGCCAACCCCAGGCAGCAAAGCGACGCAGCAAAAGCAAATAGCAAAATGCGAAATCGACCTTTCAAACCGCAAGTTGGGGAGAACATAACGACACACTCCTTGAACCCACCTCTATCAGGATACGACCCAGATCATGATTATGCCGGAACAGATATCGCCATAGCGACATTGGCGAATACAGTTTACAAAAGGAAGGTTCTACCACTTTCCTAGAGTCGCGGATTCGCGCGCGAAAAAGCTCATTTATCTTTAGCGGATGCACGGCTTGGCATCTGATGGTCAGGGATCCGGAGGTAGACTTTGAGAGGCTTGCAGGTTTCCCGCGCGCCGACGCGCAGGAGGCGACCTTTTGGCTCGAACGTCACTTGCCCGACGTGCGGGGTCCGCCGCCACGTTCAATAAGAGGCGCGTAAACGGTGCTAAGTGTGTCTGTCGCCACAGTACCGTTCACAGGACCGCCGCGGGATTTGTGTTTCGCGACCGGTACCGGATTCCACTACCGGATTCACCGGCGCCGATCGCTGGTGTGTCGCGGTGGCTCACCGGCCCTCTGGTGCCACTGGCGTTGACTGGAACGCGACTTCCCTCCAGTCGCCTCCCTGCTTCACATACACGAAAGTTGCGCGATAATCGCCATCGATCGGCTTGCCATTGGCGATCAGTTTGACTGAGGCTATGGAGTTCACAACAGCAGTGTTCCCGTACGTGTTTACCTTTACGTCGCGTTCGTCAATGGACTTGTACTTGATGCCGCCCGACTTGAAGTCCTGAATTGACTCCGCCTTCGTCTGCAGCCTCCCATCGCCGCCAATTCCGAAGTAGCCAGCCGCCAAGTGCTCCTCAAAAAAGCCGGCGTCACCCTTTAATGCCGCCTGCCGGCCTTGATCGTGTAGAGTCCTGATCTGTTGTTCGACATCTCTCTGGGCGCTCAGTTCCACGAGCGTGACGCCGTGGCCTGAAGTCTGCCCAACTGCCTTGGTGTCAGCTGGGGGGTTCTCGCCTTGGCCCCAAGCCGGTAGCGACCCCATGCCTAGAACCAAAGTCGCGATGAAGATGGAAATCGTCAAAGCTACTAACCTTTTCATGGTTGTCATCCTCCTGTAAAAACTTATATCGTGTAACGATATACTTGTCAATCCAGCCTGACCACATGCATCTGGCATTCCCCCGAGCGGCCTTTGATCCAATATCACAGCGCCAATGGTCGTGAGACGATATACTTTGCCGCATGGAAAGGGCGTTTACCTTGGCTGACTACGCATCACTGGCGGAATTGCGTTATCAGATCCGCCGTTTTCTCCACTTCAGTGAGCAAGCTTCCCGCATGGCTGGTCTTGAACCTCGCCAGCATCAGCTCATGCTTGCCTTGAAAGGGCTGCCCGCAAATGTGCGCCCACGGATCGGAGAGCTCGCCGAGCGACTGCAGGTTCGACATCACAGTGCGGTTGAGCTGGTAAACCGGCTCTGTGCCGGCGGCTATGTCCGGCGACACCGCGGCGGTGAAGACGGCCGCGAAGTATTGCTTTCCTTGACTCCGAAGGGTGAAAGGGTGCTGAGGGAGCTTTCTTTACACCATCGGGCAGAACTCCGCATGCGCGGACCCGCTCTCATCGAGGCGCTGAGGCGTGTGATTCATGTGAGCAAAAAGGTCAACAGAGTCCCAGCCAGGGCAGCTTCGCGAGTCAGGAGAAAAACCCAAGGCTGAGCGCAAAACTCGGCTTAGCAATTTTGGGACAACTAAGCCAGGCTGGTTGACTCCAGCTCCTGCTCACAAGTTCTCGAGCACCAGCTTAAGGTAGTTCCAGAAACTCTCCACAGACGATATCTGCACTCGCTCGTTCGGGCTGTGCGGATCCACGATCGTCGGACCGAAAGACACCATCTGCATGCCCGGATATTTCTCGCCAATGACGCCACACTCCAGGCCCGCGTGCATGGCGATCAGCTTTGCCGGTTCGCCGAAGAGTTTCTTGTGCACCTCTTGGAGCTTGCGCACGATGTCGCTGTTTGGCTCCGGTTTCCAGCCGGGATATTTGCCTCCATGCTCCACTTCGAATCCCGCCAGCCCGCATACCGTCGCAACCATGCGGGCGGCAGCCAGCATGCTGCTCTCGATCGCACTTCGCTGGCTGGTAACAATCTCCACCATATCCCCCCTGGTACTGACAGTCGCCAGATTCGTAGACGTCTGGACCAAGCCGGCAACGTCGGGGCTCATGGCCAGAACGCCATGATGCAAGCTCGCGAGCAGCGCCACTGTTTGTTTCGCGTCCGTCGCATCCAGCACCTTTGCCGGACGTTCGGCTTTCTCAACCGTGATCTGCAGTCCGGGATCGAACCCTCCCAAGTCGGCCTTGTATCCAGCTTCGGCTGTGGCGACAAGCGATTTCAGTTCACTCTCGCGAGAGGGGTCCAGCAGCACCAGGGCCGCAGCTTCGCGCGGGATCGCATTCTGCGCGCTTCCACCGTTGATCTCGGCGATTTCGATCGGAAGGCGATCAAGCAGGACCTGAAGGACGCCACCCATGATCCGCAGGGCATTGCCGCGGCCTTGATGGATATCGACACCGGAGTGGCCACCTTTCAGGCCAGACACCTTGATCCGCCAGGCCGATCCAGCGCCCGCAGGACGAAGCCTGACTTTACGTCGAGCAGTCGTCTTGATGCCACCTGAACAACCGATACAGAGCGTCCCCTTCTCTTCGTTATCAAGGTTGAGGAAATATTTTGACTTCAGCAAGCCACCCGGAAACGCCGCAGCGCCAGTGAGTCCGCTCTCCTCGTCAATGGTGAAAACGAACTCCAGCGGGCCGTGCGCAATGTCATTGCTCTCCATCGCAGCCAGTGCGGCGGCCACGCCAACTCCGTTATCGGAGCCCAGCGTCGTACCATCTGCCTTCAGCCAGTCGCCGTCTCTTACCACTTTGATAGGATCGGCGTCGAAGTTATGAACTGTCCCCTCGTTCTTTTCACACACCATGTCGAGGTGGCCCTGTAAGAGGACCATCGGTGCTCCCTCGCGTCCCCGCCGTGCAGGTTTCCGGATCACGAGATTGCCGACATCATCCTGTACGGTTTCCAGGCCCAGCTTGGTGGCCAGCGCCCGGACGTAGTCCCGTGCGGCAGCCTCTTTTGTGGAAGCGCGGGGAATGGCCGCCAATCTGTCAAAGTGCTTCCATATCGGTTCAGGTTCCAGGTTCGTTATTGCAGGTATCATGACACGCTCCATAGGATCAAAAGCTACCGGCCATGGTACAGCGCGGACGCACTGCTGGATACCCGCTTAAGCAATGCATTGCGATCCGCAGGATCTGGATTTGCCCTGCGGTGAGATTCGGGTCTGTCTTACCCCGCATACATCCCAATCACCCGCTCAATCGCGCGCCGGCACACTGCGCAAAACGCTCTATGCCGCGTGAACATGATGCAGTCTACCTCCGGACGGTAGTACCCTTTCGCCTCGTAGTTCGCGCCTTCGAACGCTCCGACTTTCCCGGCGTACTTCTCGGAGCCGAGCATCGCATCTTCCTTCTCGCGCTGTTTGCGGAACAGTTCATCGATCTCCGCCTCAGGCTTTCCCGCCGCTCGCAGCTCTTTCCGCTGCCGCTGGATGTCCCGCTCAAAGCGATCGAACTCCTCTTTATCCCACGGCGTCGGCACCGGCGTCCCCGCCGCGACCAGATCCTTCCACTTCAAATTTGCCGGATCGAGCAATGCGGTCACATTCGGCTCCCATGGCTCCGTCTTGTTCTCCGCCGGCAAATACGCAACGTCCGACGTGTAGTATTCATCGGCCAGCCCGGCGAACTGGTGCCCAAACTCGTGCACTCCCACATATCCCGCCCACAGATTGTCGATCGCCACCGTCGCATACTGATTGAAAATTCCGCCGCCGCCATAAGTCTGCCCATTCACCAGAATTTCAATAAACTCATACGGCGCGAACGACGCCACGTCCCGCAGCGCCCGGTTCTCCGTGGTCAGCACATAGCGCTCGGTGCCGAACGTGTCATACGAAGCGCCCACCGGCGACCGCCGATAAATTCCGCTCGAAGGCCGCGACACGCCCGACTCCTCCGCCGCCGGACACAGCCCCCACACGTTGAAGTCCTTCTGATGCTCGCGAAACGGCGATGTCGAAAACAGCGCCTCCATGAATCGCCGCGCGTCTCGCTCAAACTTCCCGCGCTCCGCCGCCGTGTAACCGTCGCCCAGCACCAGCAAGTCCACCTTCGTCGCCGGATCGCCCATCTTCTGCAATTCCAGCAACGCCCCCGGCGAAGGTGGGCGCGACCGGTCCACGAACTTGTCCTTAGGATCGACCACCGTCTTCCACACTTCTTTCCAACTTTCGCCGACGCCGCTCCCCGCGCGCTCTTTCAGCGACACGTCCACCGGCGCCTCCGGACTCGGAAAGCGAAGCGACTCCGAAAACGTCCGGTTCCCATGCAGCGCCTCTTCCGTCGTCTTCCACTCTCCAAACACGGAATTGAATCCGCGCGAGTACACCAGCTTCCCGCTACCCCGCTCGCGCACTTCGAACAGATAGTCTCCCAACTGACTTTCATCGATGGCTTTGTTCAGATTTCCCGGCCACTCCAGCGGCTCAAGCACCACCCGATCCAGGCTGAACCATTCCTCGTGTGAGTTCCCGCTGTGGTAATAATCCACGCGCAGGGTGCGCGGCGCGGGAGAACCAGCGGCAAAACTAACACTGAACAGGCAAAATAGAAGAGAAGAAACAACGACGCCAAGCATTCGTTTCATGATCGGCATTGTAGCTTACAATTCCGGCTTGATTGTAACCGCCTTGTCGTTTTGATAGGCGATCACCAGCGGCTTTCCGCCATTTGCGTAATGCAGAGTCCTCGAACCGTAATCGCCCGAGCCCTGCGGAATGCCCGCTCCAATCGCGAAGCTGGCCTGTAACTCGCTCATCCCGGCCTGCACTTCATGAGCATCAATCTTCTTCCAGACATCCGCACTCCAATGCTTATAAAGCCCGTGTGGATCTTCGATGAAGAAAATGTCGTCGGAATAAATTTTGAAGTCGCCGCCCTTTTCCGCTCCAATCGGAACCGCATAATTCTTGCCATCGCCCTCCAGCGCAAAGCACGCCAGCACCTGCTTGATCCCCGGAGCCAACGGAGAAACATCGGTCACCACGTCCTGAATCGCAAGCTTCTGCAAAGGCAACAACGTTCCCGCCTCATGCCCGAAATCCGTCTTGTGCCGCTGAAGATCGTATGGATAGTACGTGAGTTGATACCCGACCTTCACCCACACTGGCTGCTCGGTCAACTGACGCGCCGACTTCAGATCATAAGGATGCAACTTCTTCGGCGTAACGTAGTAGTCCGCCTTCAGGAGAGTTTCCTGCTTCGGCTTCAAGTCGCCCTTCATCGCCTCGTGCCGCTCGTAGACAACGTAGGCCGCGCGTCCGCCCGCCAGCACAATGGCAGCGACCAGGAAGACTTGCAGTTTTTTCCGAAATTCGGGATCAATACCCATGATTTAAGAGCTCGTGCGGGGACGGGAGTGTGGGGACGGGCGCCTCGCCCGTCCAGCCGAGCGGAGCTCGGCACTTGCCCATGGTTCCAGCGAACCTGGATTCGCTATAGAATATGAGCAAGCTTCCCAATGGTTCCGTGTTCCGCAAAGGAAACTCATGCCCATCGCCCAGGATGACGTTCTCAACGCACTCAAGCAGTGCTACGATCCCGAAATCCCCGTCAACATTGTCGATCTCGGCCTGATCTATGGCATCCGCTTCGACGATGTGCCCGAAGGTCAACAGGATGTCACCGTCGATATGACCCTCACCGCCCAAGGCTGCCCCGAGCACGTCAACATCAGCGCGCAGGTCAAGTCCCGCGTCGAGCAACTCCCCGGCGTCCGCAACGCCAACGTCAACGTGGTCTGGGAACCGGCCTGGACTCCCGAACGCCTAAGCCCCGAGGCCCGCAAACAACTGGGAATCGAGTAGCCGAAAGCGGTCAATACTCTCCCAGTTCCTCAAACGCCCGCGCCGCGCGCCTTTCCGCCAACTCCCCGATCTTGCTGCCGATCTGCATCGCCAGGTCCAGAAACCGCGTTCCTGTTCGCACATACGAAGGCAGCTCTTCGCGAATCCGTCCAAACTGATCCGGATACTCGGACGCGAGCACCGCGAGTCCCAGCCCTCCCACCAGCACCGCCGCCGGACGTCTCCCCTTCAGCAGCAACATTGCCGCCGTTCCCATCGATCCCGCAATCACCACCCGCTTCCAGTTCTCCATGTCGTCTCCTGACTTCATTCATTGAAGCCATTTCCTGGCGTCCTGTCCCAACCGCAACTACTTTTCCTAGCCGGATTCTAAACCAACGCCTTCATGCTTTATACTGCCGCCGACACACCATCTATCGAACTGTCTTATCGAACTAGCGAACAACACCTATGATGCGATTTCGAATACTCCCGTTCCTGACCGTACTTCTCTGCGCTCTTCTCTGCGCCAGCACTCTCGCCTTCGCCCAAGCCAAGCCCCGAGCCCGCGACCTCGGCGTCCCCTTCGACGGCACACCCGGCGCGTACAACGCGATCACTGACGTTCACGGCGTCGAAGTCGGACACACCACACTCATCTCCGGCAGCGGAAAGCTCAAAGTCGGAGAAGGCCCGGTCCGCACCGGCGTCACCGCCATCCATCCGCGTGGCCGGGATGCGAACGATTCCGTCTTCGGTGCCTGGTTCACGCTCAACGGCAACGGCGAGATGACCGGCACCACCTGGCTCGAAGATTCCGGCTTCCTCAACGGCCCCATCATGATCACCAACACGCACAGCGTCGGCGTTGTGCGCGACGCCGTCATCGCCTGGAAAGTGAAGCGTGGCGAGCCCGACATGGAAGGCTACTGGTGGTCGTTGCCCGTGGTTGCCGAAACCTGGGACGGCTATCTCAACGACATCAACGGATTCCACGTGAAACCCGAGCACGTCTTCCACGCGCTAGAATCCGCCCACGGAGGCCCGGTAGAAGAAGGCAACGTCGGCGGCGGCACTGGCATGGTCTGCAACGAATTCAAGGGCGGGATCGGAACTGCCTCGCGCGTCCTCGATACGAAAGCAGGCGGCTACACCGTCGGCGTGCTCGTACAGTGCAACTATGGTCGCCGTGCCGAACTGCGCATCGCCGGAGTTCCCGTAGGCAAGGAGATTCCCGAGCACCCTGCCTATGGCGAAGACGTTGGCTCAATTATCATCGTCGTCGCGACCGACGCACCACTGATTCCGACGCAACTGAAGAGAATCGCGCGTCGAGCGTCCCTCGGCCTGGGACGCGACGGCAGCTACTCCGGCGACGGTTCCGGCGACATCTTCGTCGCCTTCTCCACCGCGAATCCGGGGGCGGCCGCTCCCAAGGGAGTCCGCGACTTGAAAATGCTGCCCAACGACAGCCTCGATCCCCTGTTCCTCGCCACCGTCCAGGCCACCGAAGAAGCCGTAGTCAACGCCATGGTCGCCGCCGAAACCATGACTGGCATCGACGACCATACCGTCATCGCCCTCCCGCACGACCGTCTGCGCGAGGTCCTGAAGAAATACAACCGCCTGGCAAAGTAGCACCGGTGGAGCGACGGCCGCCCTCGCCCGTCCAAGCTCGCGTAGGGACGGCCGCCCTCGGCCGTCCAAGCCGAGCGCACCGGGGCCCCCGACAAGCCCGGTGTTGGCTTGTCGGGGTGGAGCAGCTCGGCAACTGTCTGGCTCTCGGCAAATCCAGATTCGCTATTGCGTTACTTTCGTTGCTCACCCAACGCTTGCCCGCCTCTGCTTGCCGAGGACTACAATTCAGCTAGTGAAAGCCTACGGAATCCAGCGCATCAAGGGCGGCATGAAATTCACCTGCACCCAGTGCGCACACAGCGTCAGCACGCTGGACTTCGACGCAAAGGCCGGCAACCTCCGCACCCAGGCTGCAACCGCGATCAATGATCACGCCACCAAAGCGCACCACGCGCCCATGATAATTTCCCCCTCCGATAGCCAGCAGCGCACCTGGCGCTAATTTCTGAAGTCAGTTTTTCCGCAGCCCGTTTACTCTTTCACTGCCTTATCCGTGATCTCAAGTCCTTTGTCGACGATCACGAAAGCCTCCCGCAGTTGATGCTCGTTGATGCACAACGGAGGATTGGTGAAGAAGGTATTCCAGCGAACCAAAGTATAGAGCCCGTTCTCCCGGAAGAACTTCCCGAGCGCGACCATCTCATCGGAAGTGCCGTTGAACGGAGCCATGGGCTGCCGTGTCTTGCGGTTCCGGATCAGCTCGACGATGCCGAACAGCCCGATCGAACGTACTGCGCCCACCGACCGGTGTTTCGCCTGTAACTCCGCGCCCAGCGTCTTCATAATCGCGCCCATCTTCCGGGAATTCTCGATCAGATTGTCTTCCTCGTAAACGCCAATCGTCGCCAGCGCCGTAGCGCATCCCATCGGATGACTGTTATAAGTAAGTCCCCCATAAAACACCTTGTCGTCGAAGTGCCTCGCGATATGTTGCCTCATGCCGACAGCGCCTAGCGGAATGTAACTCGAAGTAAGTCCCTTCGCCATGCAAAGCAGGTCGGGAACAACTTTCCAGTGGTCGACCGCGAACCACTTACCGGTGCGGCCAAAGCCCGACATTACTTCGTCAGCGATCATCAGAATTCCGTACTTGTCGCAAAGTTTCCGCACCCCTTCGAGATATCCATCCGGCGGCACGAGAACGCCGTTCGTCCCGGTCACCGGCTCCAGGATGAACGCGGCAATCGTGTGCGAGCCTTCCAGTTGAATAATTTCCTCGATCACGGCCAGCGAAGTTTCCGCCGGCTCCCATCCACGCTCAATGCCGTGATACGGATCGAGCACGTGCACCACGCCCGGAATGCCAGGCTCAACCGCCCATCGGCGAGGATCGCCCGTAAGGCTGATGGCGCCCGCCGTCGCTCCGTGATACGAGCGATAACGCGCGATGATCTTGTGGCGTCCGGTAAAGAAGCGCGCGATCTTGATGGCGTTCTCGTTAGCTTCGGCGCCGCCGTTGGTAAAAAAGAACGTGTCAATATCCCCCGGAGCGATCTCCGCCAGCTTCGCTCCCAGCCGCGCCCGCGGCTCCGTCGCCATGAACGGATTGGCATAGGGCAGCACCGATGCCTGCTCGCTAATGGCCCGGATGACGCGCTCGTCGCCGTGTCCAATGTTCACCGACATCAACTGGCTGTTGAAGTCGATGAAGCGCTTCCCTTCCGGCGTCCAGAAATAGATGCCCTTTGCCCGAGCCACCGGGATAGGATCGACCTTCGATTGCGCCGACCACTCATACAGTGTGTGTTTCTTCGTGAGATCGACCATCTCTTGGCCGGTCATGGCAGGAACCGTAGTTGCGGTAGTCATAAAGTTTTCAGGGCTTGCTCAGAACTCAGAACTTGCGCGAGTGCTCCTTCGCCCAGCGCTCGACGACAACTTTCTTCTCGGTGTAGAACTCGATCGCGTCACGTCCCTGTCCGTGCATGATGCCGAAGAAGCTGTCTTTCCATCCGCTGAACGGAAAGTACGCCATGGGCGCGGCCACGCCAACGTTAATTCCGATATTCCCCGCGGGAGCTTCATAGCGGAAGCGCCGCGCCGCCGACCCGCTCGACGTAAACAGCGATGCCTGGTTGCCAAACGGACTGCGGGCCAACATGTCCATGGCCTCGTCCATTCCGCTGGCGTGAACCAGGCTGAGCACCGGACCAAAGATTTCCGTGTTGGTCAGTTCGCTGCTCGCAGGGACGCCATCGAGCACCGTCGGCTTCACGAAATTCCCGGCTTCATACTTCGCGACCTTGGGATTACGGCCGTCGATCACGACTTTCGCCCCGTCCCGGGCGCCAACGCCAATTAGAGTCTGCACCCGTTCTTTGCTTTGGCGCGTGATCACCGGCCCCATCTGCACACCTTCGTCGAGTCCATTGCCAACGCGCAGGTTCGCCGCGGCCTCGGTGATCGAGTCGCGAAACGTTTTTTGCGCTTCGCCCACCGTGACTGCGACCGAGACGGCGAGGCAACGCTGTCCCGCGCACCCGAAAGCACTGTCGGAAATAATCTGCGTCGCCATCTGCATGTCTGCATCGGGCAGGACGATGACGTAGTTCTTCGCGCCGCCCTGGCATTGCGCGCGTTTGCCATTCGCGCCCGCGCGAGCATAAATGTAGCGGGCGACCGGCGTCGAACCGACGAAGCTGATGGCCCGTACCGCTGCATGATCGAGCAGCGTGTCGACGGCAACCTTGCCGCCATTGACCAGGTTCACGACGCCTTTCGGAAGCCCCGTCTTCTCCAGCAACTCGAAGGCAAGCTTCATGGTCAGCGGCACGCGCTCCGAGGGCTTTACGATCAGCGTGTTCCCGCAGGCGATCGCGTAAGGTAGAAACCAGAACGGAATCATGCCCGGAAAATTAAAGGGCGTGATCGCCGCCACCACGCCCAGCGGCTGGCGAATCATAGTCTCGTCGATACCGCGCGCCACATCTTCCAGGTTGTAGCCCTGCATCATCATGGGAATGCCGCAGGCCACTTCGACGTTTTCGATGGCACGTCGCATCTCCCCTTTCGCTTCTGCGAACGTCTTGCCATTTTCCTGCGTGATGATGCGCCCGAAATCGTCGAGGTGCTCTTCGAGCAACATCTTCAGCTTGAACAGCGGCTGGATGCGGTCTTCGGCGGGAGTGCGCCGCCATTCCGGATAGGCCGCCTGCGCCGCATCAATCGCACGCGTAACCTCAGCCGCATCGGAAATAGGAACGCGGCCAAGGACCTCAGCCGTCGCGGGATTGACGACGTCCATCCACTCAGAGGCTTGCGATTCGATCCACTCGCCGTTAATGAATTGAGGAACCTTCGTGGCGGGAGGTGCAGCTACAGTCATATTGATCAATACCTTTCGCGATCGCGAAGAATAAAAAGAACCACGTAGGACAGACGAGCACGGCTGTCCTTGACAGCTCTTAGTGCAAGTAAGATTTGTATCAGGGTATGCCTTCAGGCATACCGTAAGTGCCATCTCTTAAACGCGCCTTTAGGCGCTGGCCTTGGGCGACGCCGCAGTTTCACCCTTTGCCGCTACGTAAGCTGCTCCGTCAACACACCTTTCTTCTCGGCGACATGAGCCAGCGCGGCTTCGAGCACGTCCAGCGCTTCGTCCATCTGCGCGTCGGTGATAACCAACGGCATGAGCAGGCGAATCACGTTGCTGTAAGATCCGGCAGTGATCGTCACCAGGCCGTGCTCGTAACAGTATTGTGACACTTGTTTGGTCTCTTCGTCAGCAGGCTGGCGCGTCGTCTTTGAGCGCACCAGTTCGAGCGCTTGCATGGCGCCAAGTCCCCGGACATCACCCACCAGTTCCCACTGCGCCTGCCACTTCGCCGCACGCTTGCGAAAACGCTCGCCCAGCAAGTTGGCGCGCGCGCAGAGGTTTTCTTTTTCGATGATGTCGAGCACGGCCAGCGCCGCTTCGCAGGCCAAGGGATTGCCTCCGAATGTGCCGCCAAGTTGCCCGGCGCCGGGCGCATCCATGATTTCGGCGCGTCCCGTGACGGCGGCCATGGGCAAGCCGCCAGTCAGCGATTTGGCCATCGTGACCAGATCGGGTTCGAGTCCCAGGCGCTCGCAGGCAAACATCGCGCCGGTACGCGCGAATCCAGTCTGCACTTCGTCGGCGATCAGCAGAATGCCGTGTTTGCGACAGATTGCGCCGAGCGTTGGATAGAACTCGGCAGGCGGCGTAACGAATCCGCCTTCGCCGAGAATCGGTTCGACAATCACCGCCGCCACCGATTCCGCCGCCACTACCCGCTTGAACGTGTCTTCGATATGCCTCGCGCAATGCACTTCGCACGACGGATACTTCATCGAGTACGAACAGCGAAAACAATACGCATAAGGAATGCGATATACATCGCTCGGGAACGGCTCGAATCCCGCTTTGTAAGGATGCGTCTTACTGGTTGCGGCCATCGCCATATAAGTGCGGCCGTGGAACGCGTCTTCGAAGCAGATAATCGCCGGCCGCTTCGTGTAACAGCGCGCGATCTTGATGGCATTCTCGACGGCTTCCGCGCCCGTGTTCACGAGAATGGTTTTCTTCGGACCCCTGCCCGGCGCGAGCGCATTCAGCTTTTCGCAGACGGCGACATAGCTTTCGTAGGGCAGCACGTTGAAGCTGGTGTGCAGAAAGCGATCAAGCTGGCGGCGCACGGCATCGACCACAGCCGGTGCGCGATGTCCGGTATTGAGGCAGCCGATGCCGCCGGCGAAATCAATCAGGCGGTTGCCGTCAACATCTTCAACCACCGCTCCTTCAGCCTTCGCAACGAAGACCGGCGTCGCGTGATAAGCCGCCTGTACCACGGCAGCATTGCGCCGCTTCATGAGGGCTAGCGAGCGAGGCCCAGGAATCGATGTACGCAGTTGAATGGTGGACATGACTAGTTCTCAGTTCTCAGTTCTCGGTTCTCAGTTAATGTCTGCCCGCGCCAGAATCGGTTCTACTGGCAACTGACCACTGGCAACTGTTTCTCAATACCAGCCGATCGGAGCTTCGTTCAGATTGATATACACCTGCTTGGTTTCAAGATATTCTTCGATGCCCCACGGCCCAAGTTCGCGCCCAAAACCCGACTGCTTGTAGCCGCCCCACGGCGCTTCTACATAAGTCGGTTGCATGTGGTTCACCCACACGATGCCCGCGCGCAGCGCCTTCACCGCGCGCATGGCTTTGAAAATGTCGCGCGTCCAAACGGCAGCGGCCAGCCCGTACGGCGTGTCGTTGGCGATCTTCAGCGCGTCTTTTTCGTCGTCGAACGGAATCACGGCCGCGACCGGGCCGAAAATTTCTTCGCGCGCGATGCAGGCGTTGTTATCCACGTTATAGAAGATAGTCGGCTGCACATAGTAACCCTTCGCGAACTTTTCGGCGCGCCCGCCGCCCGCGGCTACTTTGCCTTCTTTCTTGCCGACCTCGAGATATGAGCAGACGCGGTCGTATTGCTCTTTCGACACCAGCGATCCCATCTTCGTTTCGCGCTCGAGCGGCGGGCCAATCTTGATCTTCTTCGCTTTCTCGGCCATGGCTTCCACAAACTTGTTGTAAATCGATTTCTGCACCAGGATGCGGCTGCCCGCCGAGCAGACTTCTCCCTGATTGATGAAGACACCGAACAGTGCTCCATCGATAGCGGCTTCGAAGTCGGCATCGGCAAAAAAGATGTTGGGCGATTTGCCGCCCAGTTCGAGCGTCACGCGCTTAACCGTATCGGCGGCTTCTCTCACGATGATCTTGCCGACCGCAGCTGAGCCAGTAAAAGCAATTTTGTTCACGTCCGGATGCTTGACCAGCGGCGAGCCGCAGCTTTCGCCGAAACCCGTGATCACGTTCACCACGCCCTTCGGAAGGCCGACTTCGTCGAACCACTTCGCCAGTTCAAGTGCGGTGAGCGGGGTTTGCTCGGCGGGTTTGAGCACGCAGGTGCAACCCGCAGCCAGTGCCGGAGCCAGTTTCCACGCCGCCATCATCAACGGATAATTCCACGGAATGATCTGGCCGGCGACGCCCATCGGTTCCTTCAGCGAGAGGCTCATGGCGTTGTCGGGGACCGGATTTACGTAGCCGACGACTTTCGTGGCCAGCCCGCCATAGTATTCGAAGCACGTAGCCACGTCGGTGATGTCGAACTCCGCCTCAACGATTGGCTTGCCCGAGTTGCGGCATTCGAGTTCGGCGAGCATGGGCAGGTTCTGGCGCACCTTGTCGGCCAGGCGGAAGAGAACGCGTCCCCGCTCCTGCGCCGTGGTGGTCGCCCACGGACCTTCCTCAAACGCGGCTTTGGCAGCCGCGACCGCGCGGTTCACGTCGTCCGCGTTCGCGCCAGGAACTTGGGCAATCACTTCTTCGGTTGACGGATCACAGACTGGAAACGTCTTGTTCGTTTTGCTCGCGACCCACTCGCCGTTAATGAACATCTGGTACGTCTTGACGTCGGTCTTGACTCCACCAGGCATAAGGCCTCCTGCGAATTACGCTAAAGCAATATTGTCGAACTTCTCTTGCGCTCCGGTTAGACCCGAGCGGTTTGCGGTTCTTTCAGTCGCCCGTACACGAAAAAGAAGAACGCGGCCAACACTAGAAAAAACAACGTGAAGCCGAACATCTTCGCTTCATACCTCCAGACGGAAGTAATCTGCTTGGCCGGAAAGAACGCCAATGCGATTCCAAGCGCCGTAGTCACGAAGCCGCAAAATCCGGAAATAATCAAGGTGCCGCGGCTGTAGCGCCCGCCAGCCAGGTCGCCGCCGAAAGCAAACTTCAGCAGCGCCGCAAACACATAAAGAAACGGCACCAGTTGCAAAACCACCGCCAGCGAAAGCATGGTCTGGAAAGCTTCCTGCACGCCGCCCGAAGCATAGAAATTGATGACGATCAATACCAGCGAGACGATCGCCTGTACAATCAGCGCCGCATAAGGCGTCCTATATTTGGGGTGAACTTTGCCGAGCCACGCGGGCATGTAGGAATCAAGGCCGGCGACAAATGGAATGCGCGCCGATCCGCCCATCCAGGCCGAGCCAATCCCCGCGATCGAGAGACTCAGCATCAGCGCAAACGGAGTGATAATCCACGCCACGCCAACTTTGCCGGCCATATGGCTGACCGCCTGCACAATGCCCTGCAGCACGCTGATATCGTTCTTGCCAACCGCAACCAGCAGCGTCAGCGTAGCTCCGATATAAAGCAACCCGGAGATCACGCCACCCCATGCCACCGCACCCGGCAAGGTTTTCTGCGGATCCCGGATTTCGTCGCCCATCACCGAAGCCAGTTCAAGCCCGACCAAGCCGAAGCAAATCACGCCGAACGAATTCAGAACGAACCTCGGGTCGGCCGGAATCCGAAAATCAGCGGTTGTTACGGTCGCGCCAAAACGCGACCAAACCGTGAATCCCAGACTGATCAGAACCACCGCCGCGACAGAAGTTCCTATGGCGCCCAGGTTGTTCAGCCACTTCGCGACTCCCAATCCAACAATGTTCAGGATCGTCAGCAGCGCCAGCAGCGCCAGAGAAGCGGCCATCGCGAAATTCTTGTTGTCGGCGAGCGCCGCGTGGCCCGGGCCCATCGCAAACACGGTTACGCCCACGAAATACAGCATCACCGTCGGCACGTACAGCATGTTATTCGTCCAATAGCACCAGCCGGAAAGAAAGCCGTGGAAGTCGCCGAATACTTCTTTGGCCCACAAGTACACGCCGCCTTCGCCCGGGTAGCGATGCGCGAGTTCGATCACCGCGATCCCCTGCGGCCAGAAAAACAGAAGCAGCGAGATGATCCAAAGCCAGACCGTCACGCCGCCGTTGGCAGCGATGCTCGGGACGACGTTGAGATTGAAAACCGCGACGACAAACAGCAACACCAGGTCAAAGCGTCCGAGAACGCGCTTCAGGTGCGGCTGGTGGTCGTCAGTCGTGGGCAAAGGCGCTCCTGATGTGGCGAGTTTCTCCAAGTTCGCTGGTGGAGAGCTGGGCGTCCCCGCCCAGCTGGACGGGCGAGACGCCCGTCCCTCCACCGTATGACTTAACACGTTTTTCACAGCGCTAGTGGCCTGTCGCGGAGCAACCATTACCAGACTCCACATCTGCTGTTACGGTCGCCGAGGCGAACCCTGGCTCACTCAATAGCAGCGTTCGGTATCAACAGCATCGCCCTGCTGCATCCGCAGTAACGAACTCACTGCGACAGGCCACTAGTGTGCGGCTACCGCTCCCAACCGCTCATGCTGCGCGGCGGCGAGAGACTCGGAGATATCGGCAAACGCTGCCAGGTGCTGGTCGATGTCCGCCTCCGTATGCTGCACGGAAATCGTCCACTGCTCGTCCCACCAGTAGGGCTGGCACATCACGCCGCGATTCACCATGCCGAACCAGTAATGCCGCCACAGGTCCACATCAATCGGCAGCCAGTCGCGGTAGTTGCGAATCTCCTTCGGATACAACATCAGCGCGCCGTTCGCTCCCGCGCTCGCAATGTAGCCCTGCAAGCCAACTTTGGCGATGGTCTTCTTATATCCTTCCACCAGCTTGTTACTGAGCTTGTCGATGATCCTATAGTTCGTCCGGGTCAGCACTTCGCGGAAAGTTGCCAGGCCGGCCGCCATCGAAATCGGATTCGTGTTGTAAGTGCCGCCATGGAAAACCTTGTGGTCCGAGATCAAACTCATGACCCGCTTGTGCGCACCGAAAGCCGCCAGCGGAAATCCACCGCCGATCGACTTCGCCAGGCAGATCATATCGGGCATCACGCCAAAGTATTCCGAAGCGCCGCCCCAGCAGAGCTTCGCGCCAGTCTTGACTTCGTCGAAGATCAGGAGCGCGCCGTACTTATCGCAGAGCGCCCGCAGACCCTCCAGAAATCCCTTCTGCGGCATGCAGAGGCCAACGTTCATCATGATCGGCTCCAGGATGATGGCCGCAACCTCATTGGGATTTTCTTTGAACCGGCGCTCCACCGTTTCCAGGTCGTTAAACGTCGCAACCAGCACGTTTGCGATGCTCGCCTTCGGCACGCCTGCCCCAGCGGACACAGGTTTCGGATTCTTGATGTCGCCGAAATCGTCGGCGGGCGGGTGCGGCTTCACGCTGACCAGCGCCGCATCATGCAGGCCGTGGTAACCGCCCTCGAACTTGATGATCTTATCGCGTCCCGTAGCGGCGCGGGCGAGACGAATGCTATGCATGGTGGCTTCGGTGCCGCTGTTCCCGAAGCGGCACATCTCAAAGGGAAACCGCGTGCAGATCTCTTCCGCCAGTTCCCACTCCATGTTGTGCGGCATACCGTAAGCGGTGCCCTTGTGCAGGCGCGCTTCCACCGCCTTGATCACCGCCGGATGCGAGTGTCCCGCCATGAGCGTGCCAAAACAAAGATTGTGGTCGAGGTATTCGTTGCCGTCGAGATCGCGGAACTTGCTGCCCGAAGCTTCGGAAACAAAGATCGGATACGGATCGTAAGCGCGATAATTGCTGGCCACGCCGAGAGGCAGGCGCTTCAGGTTCTTCTTATGCGCTTCGGCAGACTTCGGAGTGCGGCGCTCGAACGTGTCGAGCTCTTTTTGCAATGCGGGATACATCGTGATCTCCATTCAGACTCAGGCCGGGTAGGCCATTAGATTGGACCCGGGCGGCCGAAACCGCCCGGGGATCGGGCTAGAAGAAAAGCTTCAAAGCAAATTGTACTTCGCGCTGGTCGCCAGATGTCTGGGTGATCCTGCCAAACTGTCCCAGACCGTCTGCGTAGTGGCCATCCGGGTTGGCAAAATTCGTGTGATTGAACAGGTTGAAAATTTCCCCGCGGAATTGGAAATACTTCGATTCCGAAAGAGCAATTTTCTTATGTATGGAGAGATCCCAGTCTTCCAGCCCCGGGCCGCAGCACACGCTGCGCGGTGTGCCATTGTTGAAACTGCCCAGCGGCGGATCGGAGAACTGACTGTAGTTCAGGTATAGATTGCCGGGCTGCTTCGGATCCAGCTTCTGCAGTTTCCCGGTCATGCTCGGGGCTTCCGTTCCCAGAAAGAACAAACTATTGACGAGTTCGGTGTCGTCAATGGTATCCAGGCGAACCGGGAAACCGCTCTGGAACTCGGTGATCCCGGAAACCGCCCAGTCATTCAGGACCCTCCCGGCAAAACCCTGACGCTTGCCAATCGGCAATTCCCAGTCGTAGCTAATCACGAAGCGCTGTGCCGAATTGAAAAGGGATAACGCCCGGCTGGCCTTGGGGTTGAACGGGTTTAGAGTCTCTTCAAACGTGGAGGCTTCATCCAGAGACTTGCTCCAGGTGTACGAAGCCTGAAACTGCAAGCCGTGCGAAAAGCGCTTTTCCAGCATAGCTTCGAAAGCGTTGTAGGCCGAATTCGCGACGGTGTCTTCCGCGAAGATGCTGGTGAATATGGGGATGCCGTCAACCGGACAACCAGCACCGGTGTAGGGATTACAGTTGGGCGAGGAATAGGGACGGAGACCCACCAGGGTGAGTCCGTTGGGGCCGATCGTAGTGCCGGCCGGGATCACCGTTGGGCCGTTGGGGCCATAAGGAAGGTGGAATCCCCCCGCCGGAACAACATAGCCCGCCGGAATGGTGAACGGCGAGTCCTCGCCCGTGGGCGCGCAAGGTGTGGGGTTCTGCGTCGTGCCGAGCGCCGTATTGATGTCCAAGCAAGTCTGTGGCGTCGATGGATTGATATCGCGCCCGACGAGCAGGTGATGGCCTTCGGAGCCGACGTAGCCAACCTGCAACATGAGACTGTTGGCGAGTTGACGCTGGACGGTTAAGTTGTACTGCACCGTATACTGCGCCCTGAGATGCGGCTGGAACTCGCCGTAAAAGAGCATGGGGCGGAAGACGGACAGGTCAACCGGCTGGCCGGGCTTCGGAGTAAGAACGCCGTTGTAGGGGTTTGGCGCCACACCGCTCGTTGCACTTTGGTAGACGAACGGGGTATTGAAGAACGTGTTGGAGAGAAAGGAACTTCCGCCGAACGGCGGCTCCGCGCCAAACTGGGCCAACACCAACTCTTCGATCGGGTTGTAGAACATGCCCCAGCCGGTGCGGATGCTGGTCTTGCCGTTGTCCCCAAACAGCGCTCCGAGCAGCCCGCTCTTGGCGTTCGGACTATAGGACAATCCGATTCGGGGAGCGAAGGCCTTGTAGTAATTCGCGGTCATCCCCGGGGGCACTCCCTTGTCGCCCGGAACAACCAGTCCCGTGGGAGTTGTACCCGTGTTGGCGCACGTGGGGTTCGGAATGTTGTACGGCTGCGCCTGGAAAGTGGCGACGCTGGTCGCGTTCAACTGGCAGGGATAGACCGTCGAGTTCTGCCCGGGACGGAACGTTTCCACGTGCCCGGACACATCCGTGGGAGGCGTATTGAACTCCCAGCGTAAGCCATAGTTGAGGGTGACATTCGGGCGCATCTTCCAGCTATCCTGCACAAACGGGTAAATGGAAAAAGTGCGTATGGCTTCACCCTGGGCCGACCCCTGGGAATAGCTATCGGCGAGTCCCAGCAAGTATTGCGGGTAGTAGTCGCCGTCGGCGCCACCAATCACGTTATTGCCGAGCCCGCTGAAGGTAAAATCGCCATTGACATCGTAGTAGTAAAACTGGTCGAAGCGGCCACGGCGAACATCCACGCCAAATTTCATGGTGTGATTGCCCTTGACCCAGGTCAGGCCATCGCTCCACTGAAAGCTGTTTCCGACCTGCGGCAACTGGCCTTCCCAGTTGTTGCCGAAAGAGGCGAAACCCGCGATGCTTACGAAGGGGACGCCGGTTTTATTGGACGGCAGTCCGGGCGTAATTCCAAGGCTCGGGCTGGTCCCGTCATTGACGGTGATGGCTGACGAATCGGACGTTCCGGTAAAGCAGTATGTAGCAGCCGTCCCTGTGCACGACGACGTTACCGGCCCGGTAACAACATTTTTCAAGAATCCAAGCTGACCCTCGCGCATGTAAACGAAGCGCGCCTCGTTGACGACCGCATTGCTCAGCGTCCAGGTGTGTGTCAAATTGTATTGCTGATCGCGGCTATTATTGTAGTTTCCGAAACCCGGGAGGGACGCGCCTGCTGCCTCAAACGTGTTGAAAGGAGTCAGGGTCATTCCGTTATTGAAGTAATAGTAGGCGCTAAAGGTCTGCCGGTCATTGATCTTGTGATCGAAACGGAAAGTAAATTGGTTCGCGTTATTCGTGCCGACCGGCACCGATTGGAATTGGTTATTCGGCTCGTTGGCCGCCGGAATAAACCGCTGCAGGTTGACCGCAACCGGGTCCTGGCAAGCCCCCGGAATGACGCTGGTGGGAAAAACCGAACTCCAGGCCGCGCCTGCCACAGGCATTTGACCGCCAACGCCGCCGGATGCCACAGGTGACGTGATCGCGGTTGAGCAACCGGGGCGGCCATTCAACACGTCGGCCACAAACTGGTCAGTGATGCTTCCCGTAAACAGATTTGTCACTCCGGTCGGATCAAATATCTGAGAGAAGTCGCCACCGCGCTGCCCTGTCGTAGGAACAAACACTTGCTGTCCTTCCTGCCCTTGGCGGATGCGCCTGCCTTCATAGGAAACAAAGAAGAAGGTGCGGTCTTTCACTATCGGTCCACCGAGCGTCCCCCCAAACTGGTTCTGGTTCAGTTGCGGACGAACCGTATTGAGAAAACCCTGCGCATCCAGGATGGTGTTGCGGAAGTATTCATAAACGTTTCCGTGCATCTGATTGGTGCCCGACTTAGTGATCACGTTGACAACCGAACCCGAGTTCCGGCCGTACTCCGCATCGAAGGTGTTGGTGATGACGCGGAATTCGGCAATACTGTCGGGGGTCGGCTGAATCGTCGGTAAATTCACGAATATGTCGTTCGCGTCGCCGCCATTGACGCTGAAGTTGTTGGAGCGGGTGCGTCCGCCATTCACGGAAACCGAACCGGCATCGTCCGATCCGAAAAACAGGCTTCCGCTGCTGCCCAACTGCGCTTGCACGCCAGGTTGCAATTGCAGGAACTGGTAGGTATCGCGGGTGTTCAGAGGCAGTTCGTTGACCGAGCGTTCGTTAATCACTGCACCCAGTTGTGTACTGGTAGTGTCGACCTGGGAAATCTCGGAACTCACCTCTACGACCTCTTGAGCGCCACCGATCTGGAGCGTCGAATTGAGGGTCACCACCTGGTTGACGTCGACGATGATTCCCTTCTCCACATTCTTCTTGAAGCCAGTCAATTCATACTGAATGCTGTAAGTACCGGGCGAAACTTCGACCAGGACAAAGTCGCCGCTGGCGCTGGTCAATACACTCCGAGATGCGCCGGTCGCTTCATTTGTGGCGGTGACTTTGACTCCCGTCAGCACGGCGCCGCTGGAATCTGAAACGCGGCCGAGGATGCGGCCGCCGGTGCTCTGGGCAGACATGAGCGTGGAGCAGATCAGGCACAGGCTCACAACCAAACTCAAAGAAATGAGCCAGCAACACATCCGGAACGGTTTCGACGACGGCATGGAACAGATCCTCCAGATCGGGGGGCAAATTTGTTAGATCCGAATTTCAACTTGCGCGCAAGACGAACCTTGCTATAATCGCGTAAGGTTAGAGATTCCGCAGCCCCCTGTCAAGCGGAAAAGTGCAGTCCGCGGCGCAACCAGCAGGCACATTCGGAAATCATGTCGAGCAACGCACAAGTTTATCTCAAAATCGGTGACGTGGCGCGTGCCGTGGGGATTTCTCCATCGGCGATTCGAGCCTGGGAAGCCCTGGGGCTCACGCGTCCCCGTCGCACCGAAAGCCAGTATCGTCTGTACACCAACGACGACGTGCGCCTGCTCAAGAAAGCGCGCTACCTGCGCAAGGTCCGCGGACTGAACGCTGCCGCCATCGTGCAGATGCTGAAGCGCGAGGGCGCCATCAAACCCGCCGCCAGCAGCGGCGCCGCAGGAACCGCCCCAGGAAAAACGATTGGCCCTCGACTGCGCCGGTTGCGCACCCAGCGCGGGCTCAGCCTCGCCGAAGTCGCCTCCGCGGCGGAAATTTCCATTGGCTTCCTCAGCGCGCTCGAACGCTCCCAGATGAGCGCCTCCGTCGGTACACTGCGCAGGCTAGCACGCTTCTACCGCACCAACATCCTTGATTTTTTCGATGCGACGGAATTGAATGCCCGATTGGTGCGCCCGCCCAAGCGCAAAGTGCTCGAAGCCGGTCCGGGCGTGCGCATGGAGTTGCTCGCCTGGGGCAACAAAGTCATGGAGCCGCACCTGTTCCGCATCGCGCCCCAGGCTGGCAGCGGCGAGTCCTACGCCCACGAAGGTGAGGAGTTTCTGTTCGTGCTGCGCGGAGAGCTGAAGATCGCTCTTGACGGCGAGGAGTACCATCTGAAGCGCGGCGACAGTTTTTATTTTGAGAGCGCCACGCCGCATCACTGGAAAAATCCCGGAAGGAGCGAGACCTGGCTGCTGTGGGTCAACACTCCGCCGACATTCTGAGGATTAGTTAGTGGAGCGCCGGGCGTCCTCGCCCGGCCAGCAGAAATTGTAAGAGCCGCATAACCGGCTTCGATCGAGTGGAAGGAAGAAGGTGGGAGGAAGAAGAATGTTCCGCAACTTGACTTTCGCCTCGTTCGCCGCGCTGCTAATCGCACTCGGCGGATCCTGCACCAAAAAAACTCCCACGCTGAACCTGCTGGTCTGGGAAGGCTACGCCGATCCTTCTTACGTCAAGGCTTTCGAAGAGCAGAACCACTGCAAAGTATCCGCTTCCTACATGGGATCGAGCGACGAACTCGTCGCCAAACTGCGCGGTGGCAGCGCGGGTAACTACGACGTGATCTCTCCGTCGAGCGATGTTGCCACCATGATTGCGACCTCCGGTCTCGCCGCGCCGCTCGACCTTGGCAAATTGCCCAGCTACGGTCAGCTTTCGCCGCAGCTCACCTCGCTGTCGCTGGTCCGCGTGAAGGGCGACGTCTATGGCGTGCCGTTCATGTGGGGCCCCGACCCGATGATCTACGACACCACCGCATTTCACCAGCCTCCCGCAAGCTGGAACGTCATGTGGGACCCGAAGCTGAAAGGAAAAGTTTCCGTGTGGGATGATCTTTCCACCGTCTACATGGCGGCGCAGGTGCTCGGCTACGACCAGCCCGATCCCGCTCATTTATACAATATGACCGACCAGGAACTCGACGCCGTCAAAAAGAAGCTGGTCGAGTTGAAGCCGAACATTCGCAAGCTGTGGTCCACGGGCGGAGAACTCACCAACCTTTTCCAGAACCACGAAGTGGTGATCGCCATGGGCTGGCCGCTCATGACCAACCAGTTGCGCAAAAGCAATTTCCCGGTGGGCGAGACCATTCCGAAAGAAAACACTACCGGCTGGATCGATCACCTCATGATCACCGCCGGCAGCGAAAACAAAGATCTCGCCTACAAGTTTCTCGAGTTCATGATCCAATCGCAAACGCAGAAAAAAGTCACCGACGTGACCGGATACACGCCGGCGAATCCACACGCCGCGCAGTACATGACGCCGGAAGAAGTAAAGAATCTGCACCTCGACGACGTAGACAATTACCAGAAGCGGCTTTATTTCTGGCAGAATGTTCCGCGCCGCGCCAAGTACAACGAGATCTGGAACGAAGTAAAAGCCACGCAGTAGCGGTTGTGGCAGGGCAAGTGTGGTCGCGGGCGACCTCGCCCGCGTGTATGCAGTTCCCAACAGAAAGCCATGGCAACAACGTCGGAGCCCGCAATCACCAGCAGCAGTAAGCCAAGCTCCCCATCCCTCCTTTCCATCCGTTCCGTCGCCAAGCACTTCGGCAAGAACATCGTGCTGCGCGACATCTCGCTCGAAATCGCCGAAGGCGAATTCCTCACCATCCTAGGCGAGAGCGGCTCAGGAAAAACCACGCTGCTGCGGATTCTCGCCGGCTTCGAGCAGTCCACCTCTGGAGAAGTCTGGATGTCCGGCGAGCGCCTGGACACCGAGCCTCCCTATCGCCGCCGCGTGAACACCGTCTTCCAGCATTACGCGCTCTTCCCGCACATGACCGTCGAACAGAACGTCGGCTACGGATTGCGGGTCGCCAAACGTCCGGCGGCCGAAGTTCAGTCCCGCGTGACCGAAGCGCTGGCAAATGTCAAAATGTCCGCCTACGCCAAGTCAAAGCCCTCGAAGATCAGCGGCGGACAGCAACAACGCATCGCGCTAGCCCGCGCCCTGGTGAACCGTCCGCGTCTGCTGTTGCTCGATGAACCGCTCTCCGCGCTCGACGCCAACCTGCGCCGCCAGATGCAGGTCGAACTCAAGGCGCTGCAGCGCGAAGTGGGCATCACCTTCATCTTTGTCACGCACGACCAGGACGAAGCGATGGTGATGTCCGATCGTATCGCGTTGTTGCGCTCCGGCGAACTCGAACAGGTCGCCAGCCCACGTGAGATTTACAGCCGCCCCGCGACCTCCTACACCGCGCAATTCATCGGACACACAAATCTGTTGCGCGCCGACGTTCGCCAAGGCACAGCCAACTGTGGCGCGCTGCAATGGCCCACTTCGCTGCCCGATGGAGCGGCGCTGTTCTCGCTGCGTCCAGAGTGCATTCGCCCGGCGAGCGCTTCATCTTCGGCGAGCAGTGCGTCTCCGATAAACGCCGCGACGGTTCGTTTCCGCGCCAAGCTTCGCGACCAGGCTTTCCACGGCGCCACCGAACTTCTGCGCGTCGAATCCGATGGCGGACTGATTCTTACTATCCGCACCGCCAGCCGCGATCTGCCCAATTCCGCAGCCCCGCTTGAATTCGAATTCTCTTCCGCCGATGCCATCCCGATTCGCGAGACCAGCCTCACCTCCAATTCCAATTCCGGTTCCAACAATGAGGACGGCGTCTGATGTTCTCCCGCGCCTACCGCACCGCTGTCACCGTCCCGCCTCTCGTTTGGGTCGCCGTGTTTCTGCTCGTGCCCTACCTGCTCATGTTTTGCTACAGCTTCTGGTCAGTCTCCGACTCGCAAGCCATCGTCCATTCCTGGAATCTCGACAACTATCACGAGCTCCTGACCAAGCCCGTTTACTGGCAGACGTTGCTGCGCTCCATGTGGATCGCCGCCCGCGTGATGTTCTTCTCCATGCTGCTCGGCTACCCGCTGGCCTACTTCCTCTCGTTCCACGCCGGCGGCAGAAAAGATCTCTACTATCAGCTCGTCATCATTCCGCTGTGGGTGAGTTATCTGGTTCGCGCCTACGCCTGGAAGACGATTCTCGGTACCGATGGCGTTCTGAACACGCTACTGCAATATGTGCATCTCACCCGTCACCCGCTCGATTTCCTGCTCTACAGCCCGTTCGCCGTCGTGCTTACATTGACGCACATCTATACGCCCTTCACGTTCCTGCCGATCTACGCATCGCTCGAACACATTCCGCGCAATCTGGTTGAAGCCTCCGACGATCTCGGAGCCACGCCCGCGCAAACCTTCTGGCGCGTGATCCTTCCGCTCTCGATTCCCGGAGTGCTAGCCGGGGCAACCTTCGCGTTCGTCCTCAGCCTGGGAGACTTTCTAGCGCCGCTCTTGCTAGGCAGCCCCAGCGGCATCATGATCTCGAACATTGTGGTCAGCCTCTTCGGAGCCGCCTATAACTGGCCGCTAGGCGCAGCCATCTCGCTCTGTATGCTGGCGCTGGTGCTCGCGCTGATCTTCTTCTCGGAACGTCTGGAGAAGAAATGGAGTTTCTCGTGAGCGCATCTTCTTCAGGCCATGCTGCGCGAGTGAACAGCTCATTAATAAAGGACCCGCGCTGGCTGACTGCTCACGCCCTCGCCGTCTTCGCCTTCCTCTACCTGCCCATCGCCATCCTCATCCTTTATTCCTTCAACGGACAAGGCGTAGGAGGCTTCCCCCCGCGCGACCTAACCCTCAACTGGTACCGCATTCTGTTCAACGACGGTCCCATCTGGGATTCGGTCTTAAACAGCTTGATAGTGGCCGTAGCGGCCATGCTAATCGCGCTAGTCTTCGGAATCCCCGCCGCGCTGGCGCTAGATCGCGCGCAATTCCCCGGCAAGGCGCTGTTCCGCCGCCTGGTGCTTTTGCCGCTGATTCTGCCCGGCATCATCACCGGCCTGTCGCTACTAATGCTGTTCCGAGTAGCCGAAGTAAAACTAAGCCTGCTCACCATAGTCCTAGGACATGGCACCGCGCTAATCTCCGTAGCCACCACCGAAGTCTTCGCCGGACTGCAAAAACTAAACCGAGCCCAGGAAGAAGCCTCGCTTGATCTAGGAGCGAACTACTGGCAGACTTTCTGGCGCATCACCGTCCCAAATCTCAAGCTCTCCATCATCGGAGCGGCGCTCCTGATCTTCACCCTATCCATGGACGAAATCGCCGTAAGCTTCTTCCTGATCGGCCGCGACAACACGCTTCCGCTAGAAATCTGGGGACGCCTGCGCCGAGGCATCACCCCAGAGATCAACGCCATCTCAACCATCATCTTCGTGTTTTCGCTGATAGCGATAGTGTTCTGGTATCGGCTGCGAACGCGTGCGGAAGTGACTCCGGAGATCGGGGCGGAGTTAGTTGAAATTGCGGAGCGCTAGCTTCGTCCCGGAAACCCGCAAACTTAATCCTAAATTGTCATCCTGAGCGAAGCGAAGGACCTATGCATTTTGCCGGCGCCAGGAGAATGCTGGGTGCCCCACCAACCGAGTGCACCGGTGATCCCATCACCCAGCCTTTTCGCAAAGTACGCGAAAAGGATGGGGCACCCGGCTTATTCACAAATCTTGACCCTACGGCCCGACCTCGAAAACATCGGTGATGATGAAGTCATCGGCGATGCCAGCCTTGAGCGCTTGCGCCGGTTGCGCTCCCGACTTATTCAGTTTGTACATCGCCTCCAGAGTACGCAGGATATTCACGTGATTGATGCCCTTCCCTTCGGCGTATTCGCCAGGCTTTATGTGAGCCCCGGCAAAAATTGTGGCGATTTGATTTCTTTTATCTTGATTCTGATCCGCAGGATTGGTCGAGCCCCCAAATAGCGGAGCGTCGCCACTCTCGTCAAAAGTAAGGATCAGCAGGCTGTTGTGCTCCTTGGCCCAGTTGTAGTAGCCGTTAAGGTGCTCCCGCAACCAGAGGTCGCCAGCCGCGATGCTGAAGGGAGCGGAACCATTGTGCATGTCGTTGACGAGATTTGGAATCACGAAGGAAACCGTGGGCAGAGAATTGTAGTCAGAGGGAAAGTCTTCCTTGAATCGGAGGTTCGAGGAGTCGGCGACCGTCTTGCCGTTGGGTAGATTGCAGAAGCTGATCCAGGGAACGTGCTTGCGGGCATAATTACCTTTATTGCTTTCGACGAAGCCGATCGCTGGCAGATCTTCAGAATAGCCCTTAAACGAACGCCCAGCGCGGATCAACTGCTCTCCCAAACTGCTGCTTGCTAAACATTTCTTAGGAACTTGGTTTTCAAAGCCGACTCTCTGGTTGCTGCCGGAAAAGAGCCAGAAATAGTCACCTTCACTGTGGTGCTCCTCAGCATACATCCGAGTGAAACTTGCTCCCTGTGCCCTTAGTGTGCCGTTTATATAAGGTGCAGCCGGACTATTTATGATTTGCCGGTAATCCTTATTTTCCTCGATGACGATCACGATGTGGTCGTACACGGGGAGACCCTCCGGCCATGCGATGGGTGCCGGGGCGTTCGTCTGGAAGGCCAGCGCTGACTTAGGCGAGAGCTGCAGACTAGCGCTGCATAAGAAGACTGCGAGGAGAAGTCCAAACACTTTCATCCGTGAAACTCGGCCCAAGCGAATACCCTCTTCCTCATGCTCGTTGACTGCGCGGCGAGTGTCAACCATGGGGTTTTTCCGAACCTCACGGCAGGTGGCCCAGGCATTTGATCTCGCTGACACAAACAACACCGTGGGTACCCCATCCTTCGCGCACTTTGCGAAGGGTGGGAGTGGAAATGTCCGCACAACGGGACGAACACATGTCGTATCGGCAGCATCGCTACCCGCCCTTGCAAAGAACGCAAGGACGGGGCACCCACAGTCGTGTCAGTGGAGAGGAAACCAAAACCAAAGGCTGGGCCACCCGCCCATTCGGCTCGGTTCAGACCACAGATCGCTTTCGCTGCTGGCAAGCTTGGATGGTTCCGGGCGGCAGACGATCAGGGTCATCTGACGGCGTGGCGCCGGAATCGTCCTGGGCAGTTCGAGGAGTATCTGATGATGCTGGGTCGGAAGGGGGAGCCTGTAGGGGATTCGTCGAATTACTTTCTCCATTTTTCTTCTGATTTCTATCTTCATTCATGCGACTCAGATTCGAGGACGCGACCTGCATGGCGTAGAGCAGAATTCCGGCTTTTTTCGGCTCGAGGCGCCGGTGCAGCAGATGTTCGCAGACCAGGGAGATGGTCGCCTGGATCGAGGTGGCGTCATCCAAGAGGGGCAGGTGGAACTGAACCTGAGGGATGATTCCGGGGTTGCTGACATCTTTCGGGGGCGGGCCGCTGTGCAGGTGGTAATAGCAGAACTTCTTACCGCGAAGGGCGGCAGCCCGGCAGGGCTCCCCGTCGAGTTTTATTTGTTGGCAGGCTTCGTCGGAATATCTATCGGAATATCTATCGGAAGATGATGACATTATGGTGGCTCCTGGAATCAGGTATCAGCTCTTAACTGGCAGGGGGTACCCCCCCTACCCCCCACCCCCCTTTTAAGCCTATTAGAATCTTTTGGTTGGCGGGGAGAGGCTGTAAAGAATTCGGGATAAAGGACTTATAGGTAAAGATTTCAAAAGATGAGACTTAAGTGCAAAAATTGACGGATTGATCCACTTTTTCGTGCGGTCCGCGCTGCTTACGCCCGTTGACCCCTCAGGTTGTCAAAGAGTGCCGAAAAATGATTTTGCGGCAGTTTGCAGAACCGTCTCTGGAGACGGGCGGAGTTCTGGATGATGCACTCTCGGAGGATCATTGCAGGCTTGCGGGCGGGTGTCTGTGATGGGCGTACATAAAATTGGTGATGAAAAAAAGCACGGACGTACGGCACGACTGAAGTGTATTTGAACTCGACCTTGCGGACAGGGCTGGCAGGACTCCACGTAATCGGCACAGCCCGGTATCCAATTTGGGGGGATTTTGAGTGTAATCGGGGCCTTAGAACTCAAAACCCCTCAATGAGCGTTATGGCGATATTTCACTAATTGACCTAAGCCAGTCCATTCCCGGATAGAGTTGGCGTTCCCACGCGCAGTTGCGGACAGGGTCGCAACTCCGGCCAGCAGAGCCGGGTTTCGCCATTCCATCACATCGAACTGTGATACCTGTCTCTTGCATAGCTTAGCCAACGGAGTAACCTTATCGCTACGAATCGTTTCGCCTCCCCGAAGAGCAGTTCCCGCCCGTTGAGACGCAGCACCCCCTGAGGCGACTGACCAGAATTCCGATCAAGAAGGGAGATCTATGAAAAGGCTAGTGCTGCTCGCATGCATCTTGTTAGTCCCCGTTGCTTCAGCCAATGCTCAGTTCAAGTTCACCAACATCGACTGCACCGTAATCGGAGAGACCTCAGCTCGCGGCATCAACAATCTCGGCGAGATTGTTGGCAGAACCGGTCCCGACCAGTACGGGAATGATCATGCCGTGCTGATCAAGGACGGAAAATGCATTCCGCTCGCTCCAAAAACCATCCTGGGTCAATATTGGAGTGAAGCTTTCAAGATTAACGATCAAGGCGACGTGGTGGGATATTTCTATGACAACGAAGGATACCCGCATGGATTCCTGCTCAGCAAGAAGGGTGTGCTGACGCAGCTCGATTTTCCCGGGGCCGGCGACACCGGAGCTTGGGGCATCAACGCATTTGGCACGATCGTCGGTTTCTTTGATGATTACGACGCTCAGGGAGACTGGATCGCAACGCACGGCTTCGTCTGGAGGAAGGGCAGTTTTTCTCAAGTGGACTATCCCGGTGCCTGGGACACATGGGTAGTTGGCACCAACGACTTTGGTGTCCTGTTGGGCGGATGGGACAACGGTTCCCCTGATTACACTGAAATTGGGTTCGTCCGCTCGATTACGGGGAAGTTCATCAACTTCGATGTTCCCGTAGCCGGAGTAATAGGTTCTCAGTTAAACGACATCAACGATCTTGGTCTATTTGTCGGGGAGTACGAGGACACCAGCGATAATTTTCACGGATGCCTTCAAGTGGGCCAGCGGTTCACCAGTATCGACTACCCAGGTGCGGAGGGCACTACGACCTGGGGCATCAACATCTTTGGCCTGATTGTCGGCGTCTACTACGACTCTGAGGGGATGGCGCATGGCTATGTGGCAGTTGCCAATGGGAAGGACGACGTTGCGCAACACCTGCCAACTCCGCCTGTACCTGCCAATGCCGTGAATGCAGCAGGTAGCCGTGCTGTATCCCGCCCGCATACCAATGCAAGACACCCGCTCTCGTACTAGCAAGGATTCTTTGGAATTGTCCGCCGCCCGATGTCTGGGCGGCTTTTCTTTGGCATCACGCGGAGGGTGGGAGCGGTAACTGTTGTAATCAGGCGTGGGTGTTGAAAAAGTCACCGCGATTAGCAGGCTGAATGGAAGCAAAAGCGTGGTAAAAGAAGGAGAAATTTCTTCGCCATGCTTTGCTGGATCACCATTCTCGGAGGCGTGCTCATCATG
>Ga0208821_1000310_pt1 | contig 40769 bp, 29 predicted proteins | sample June2015DPH_20_5_FD_184720 | JGI IMG/M metagenome (GOLD analysis project Ga0208821, IMG submission 184720) | Peatland microbial communities from SPRUCE experiment site at the Marcell Experimental Forest, Minnesota, USA - June2015DPH_20_40... | ecosystem: Environmental > Terrestrial > Soil >...
AGCGCATTGGCGAGCTGAAACGCGCCCGAACACACGGTAATCCTTTTCCGATCATAGGAGGCGCTTCCGCGGGAGCGATTAATGGCGCTGCTCTGGCCACAGGTTGCGACGATTTTTCTCCGGCAACCCAGCGTATTGCAGAAGCTTGGGCGACTCTCAAACCTTCCGAGATCTTTCACTGCGGTCTCTTGTCCCAGGCGCAGAATTCCCTGACCTGGATACTCGATCTCTCTTTTGGAGCGATTCTGGGGGGAGGCAATGCCCGATCGTTATTAGATGCCACTCCCTTACACCGTTTTATCAATAAGCACCTCGACTGCGACCGGATCCAGGAAAACATCAAGCGCGGGCACCTCTACGCTCTCGCGATTTCCGCGACCAACTACAACTCGGGAAGAAGCTATCTCTTCATTCAGGGAAAAAAGGGCCATCCGATGTGGAAGCGGATCCGACTGGTGACAGTTGCGACCAAGATCACGGTCGACCACGTCTGCGCGTCCTCGGCTATTCCTATGGTTTTCCAGCCGGTAAGACTCAAAACCCCGCATGGGTCCGCCTTCTTCGGCGATGGTTGTGCGCGTCTGCAGCAGCCTCTCAGCCCGGTGATCCGCCTGGGGGCGGAGAAGGTTTTCGCGATCGGTGTCCGCTGCGGAAATAAAGAAAGTCAAGAGGAAGCCACAGATGAGAGAAACCCTTCAATCGCGCAAGTGATCGGAGTTCTTTTGAACGTTATGTTTCTGGACCATCTCGCAACTGACATCGAGCACCTTGAACATTTGAATCAGTTGCTCAACGATGGCCACATCAATCAGTTGGGGATTGAAGGAGATCAAAGGATAAGGCCAATTAGGGCCTTCATCATCACGCCTTCGGTCAACTTGTCAGATCTGGCGGAGCAGCACCAGAGAGACATGCCATCTCTGATCCATTACTTTGTATCCAGTTTGGGGCGAGACGCGGCTTCTTGTGCGGATCTGATGAGTTACCTGCTATTCACGTCCAGGTACACGCGAGACCTCATTGCGATTGGTCACCATGACGCTAGCGAACGAATCGCGGAAATTGAAGAATTTCTCTATTCTTCCAAGGAGGGGGACGCTGAAAACGCACTGGCCAGTGCAACCGCAGGGAACGTGCCCAAGGCAGGTTCGGCAGCGAAACGGACCGGGAACTCGGTCAGATCCCGCGGGTAATCATCCGCCCGAATGCGACCGCACTTCCCGATGCGGCACAGATCACTGACAAACGTGCGCCGCAAGGGTGAAAATGTTTGTGCTGGGCGCTCACGACTAGAATATCGGCCGTGAAAGCAATGTCGAATGACACCTCACCGGGAAGTCCACGCTCGTGGAGGAAATTATGACCACCGCACCTCGCTACCCTGGCATACGAGTCACCGCAAACGGCAATCAGCTTGTCTCCTACCATACGGAAATACGCATTGCGGAGACCACCCCCAGCAAAGTTTCGAGAGTTTCTCCGATTTATTGTGCTACATTAGTATTCGCTAAGTATGACTCACAAGCAGTTGAAGATCGGTACCGCCAACCAGCGTCAACCCACTTCTACAGCAGCGAATCTTCTCAGCACATTTCAAGAAACAAGAATAGGAACATCAATGGCAGAACAAGGAACAGTGAAGTGGTTTAACGACGCCAAGGGCTATGGTTTCATCAGCCGTGAAAATGGCGAAGACGTTTTCGTGCATTTCTCCGCTATTCAAGCTGGCGGCTTTAAGAGCCTGCAAGAAGGCCAAAAGGTGCAGTTCGACGTGACCAAGGGCCCCAAGGGCTGGCAAGCGGAGAACGTTACCCCTGTCTAGGTAACGACGCTTCTAAGGCGATAGCGTGCCCGAGATTCGAAAGGATATCTCGGGCATTTTTGCGTCTGGGATGCAAACGGCTCGGGCTGAGGAGATAACCATCCGAAGTTCGCTGCTCAAAACTTCGAGGGTCAAGGGGCGGCTACTGGTTGCACCGGACGCGAAACCGCTGTCACATTCGTAGTGTCAGCCGACTTCAGTGTCATGCATGCGGTCGCATCGCGGGCCGACTTGACAAGCAAATATGGTCGGATCACGATTCGCATTAGGTCGGGCGCTATGGCGCAAACTGCAACCCCAGTACAGTTGAAGCAGCAAACACTGAAGAGTTTCAGTGCTTACATTCGTGACGCCGAAGCGGCCATGGAACAGACTCTGGGCGACGGCAGCTCATTCCTGTGGTCCGATGTCAATTCGGAGAGAACGCAGCAGGTCCGAGGAGGCCAGGTTGTAGCGCAATTCTGGTCAGGTCACGGGCCGGTCAAAGTGCCGAATGGTTTGATCCATGACTGGATCGGCGCCTCATTTATTCCTGGTACGACCGTCGAAGACGTGCTGGCGCTGGTGCAGGACTACGATAACCACAAGAACATCTACAAGCCCGAGGTGATTGCCTCAAGGCTGATAAGCCATCGCGGCAACGATTTCCAAATCTACTTACGACTTCTCAAGAAGAAAATCATGACGGTGGTCCTCGACACCGATCATGACGTCCATTATCGTTCCCTGGACCGAACACGCTGGACTTGTTGCTCGTACACGACGCGGATTGCTGAAGTGGAGAAGGCCGGAAGCCCGAAGGAGAGAGTGCTGCCGCCCGATACAGGTTACGGGTTCCTATGGCGCCTGTATTCCTACTGGAGATTCCAGGAACGGGAGGGTGGTGTGCACGTTGAGTGTCGAGCCATTTCACTGACGCGAGACGTGCCCTTGGGGCTGGGATGGATTATCGAACCGATCATCCAGAAGCTCCCTCAGGAGTCGCTGGTCAACACCCTCGAGGCTACACGCCAAGCGCTGCTTGCCGAGGCGAAATAGTTCCTGTTCCCCGGTATTGGGGTTGGTTGTCGAGAGGACCGCGCACCGGGTCGCTCATCTACAAACGGAGGTTTGTGCCGCAGAAAGACGGGTTTCAGACAAACTTGCCTGTTTGTAAAGGTTTCTGGCGACGCGGCCACTTGGGCGTGTAACGGGCGCCGTGGATGGAGACGGCGCCGGCCTGCGCGGATACCGATTCCGCCAAAATCAAAATCCAGGGAGCTCAAAGTTTACCCGCCCTAATTTATGTAGTCGCTCCCCGACTGTGCAAAGCTTCCCATGTTCATTGTGCACGTAACACAAATGTCCATCGTGAGGCTTCCGTCAGAATTCCCCACCACTGTAGGAGCCGCCGTTGTTATGAAATCAGGAACAATCGCCAGGTGTCAGGAATGGTCACATCTCCGGTTTGCCGACGTATCGGGAGTAATCCTGAGCTTTCTTAGAATATGCCCTGGTTTTATCAGCTCAAACGCATCTTGACGAGCGACGCGCGAGCCTCACCGCCGCTCTTGTCAGGCACAATGATCAATTCGAGCACTCCGACATCGACCAGGTCTACAGCGTAGTCCTCGATCTCGCGGACTCCTCCGGGTGAGCTGAAATTCCACTGCTGGCGCACGATTTCTCGAAACGAGCGCCCGCTGTCCGAAGACCATCGCAAGACGAACTCTTGCGGGCGCGTTGTTTCGGTTTCCTCAAAAACAAGTAATATGTGTCTCAGCCTTTGCGGCTGATCGAAGACCAGCCGAATCGTTTGAGTTCCCGGAATAGCCGCACGCCAGCCCCGGGTTTCTCCCAAGACCAACGCAGACTCGACCGGGAAATTCTCCTCTTCCGACGTGACCTCGACCGCAGCTGTACGCTCGAGGTTTAGCCAGCCGTCGCCGTGAGGCCGAACCGTCTCCGGAGTTGGAGTGATAAGCCTCTTACGCATATGGTCCTAATCTACCTCCGGTACAACTCTGGTCGCCATCCATGGGGACATACTCGGGTTCCATGCCTCGCTGATCTGCTATGACGCTCGACTTGTTAAGGTGAAGAATGTGTCCGCCGGCGCCAGCGAACAACAAGCGCTTTCGAACCTAACACGTTTCTCTAGGTCACGCGACCCGATCATGAAGTATGATTCGCTCTCAACACTCATGTCGCCAGTCGATGTTGGCGCCAATTGCGCCCATTACCTAGCGCGCGTAGCGGGCGGAAGCTTGCCCACCGCGAATTATACCCTTCCTTTTTGCTTCCGGCGTGAGCCTCGTTTTCCTCGCGCGGGTTTTTCTAGCCGGGCCTCCAGCTCCGCTACTCGCTTGCGCAGGGCATCGAGTTCCGGCTCGGCTTCGGCCCGCGGCGGGGTGGGCGCCGCCGCGCCCAGGAACTTCTTCATCATGTCCACCGGCGAAAGAATGGCGGACTGGACCTCGCCCAGCCGGCTCTGCACCGGGTCCTGCACCTTCTGATACGTGTCAAAGGCGGATTTCAAGTACCACATGACGAACTCCGCACCTCGTCGGAGGCGACGATGAGCTGGCGCAGCAGCTCGAGCGGCAGGCCCGTCGGCTTATCCTTTGCATCCTCGGTGATGATTTGTGTCAGGGTGACGCGGGTCGGGTCCTGGCCCGTCTTCGCGTCGACTACCTGGATATCCTTGCCTTCCCAAATGAACCCGGCGATATTGTCGAGATTCACGTACTGGCTGGTAGAGGAATCGTACAACCTGCGATTCCCATATTTCTTGGTGAGGACGGGAGCTGGCTTCATTTGGGACGCCTATGCTGCTCTGCACACAGGACAAATATATGTTGACACAACCGCCATAAAATCGTATAGTTTAGTTGATGCCGCATTGCAGCAAATTTGGGGGTGTTAAATGCCAACAACCGTAAAGCACGAACCCTCCCGAACTCATTCGGGGGAGTCTTCTTTTGTATCTCTTCTGTCGGGTTGGGCACAGCAGGGCGTGCAGAGCTTCTTTGCCACGCAACGGATCCTCATGGACCTCGCGATGCGGCAGAAGGCAAGCTTGATGCACTCTGTGCGGCAACAATCGTCCGACCCCAATCATTCCCCGACCGCCATTCTGAGTGAAGTGACTGCCGAGAGTGTGTCGAACTTCATTGAAGGGCAAAGGGTCCTTCTTGAACTGGGGCAAAAACAGAACGAAATCCTGATGACCGGAGTCAAGGAACGTGTCGGGGACTGGCCCCCGGCGCAGGCTATTACCGACCTGCTACAGCGCAGCGTGGAAACTTTCGTCCACATGCAGCAGGAGTTCCTGAAGATTGCCGACAAGCAAACTCATACCTGGGTAGAGGCAGCCAAGGCCGGGAAACCGTACCAGGGCAAGCAACTGGTGGAAACGGCCCGCGAGGCGATGGACAACTTTGTCAAAGCCCAGAAGCACTTCATGGACGTCATCGCCGAGGAGACAGCCAAGGCCACCGGCGCCAAGCACACCAATGGCGTGAGGAAAACCAAGAAGACCGAGTTGTCGCAGCTGGCGCGCCACGCCACGGAGTCGTTCATCGATGCGCAAAGGAAGCTGGTTGATGTCGCCGGGCGACAGATGAACGCCAACGTGAAAACCGCCGGCAAGACTCTGGAACTCTTGCGGCCATTTCCCTTCTTGCCGTTGGGAGAGTTGACGCGGGAAGGAGTGAAAAGCTACGTCGACGCCCAAAAGGAGTTGATGGAGGTCATGGTAAAGCCGAACGGCGCGCACAAACCCGCGCACAAGGGCGCACATCGCACGAAGCGGTCGCCAAAGAAGCACGCAGCGGCTGCGGCCGCCTAACGCTCACTGAAAGGATGCCGTCAACGTGGCACGTGTTTCTGTCGTTTTGTGCCGTGCGCCGGCGGGTGGAACCTGGCGGGAGTCTAATCTAGTGCGCCAACGTGCCCTTGTTTGCTGCAAGGGCACGTTGGCGGCTTCGTGCCTGCGCCTTTGAGCAAGCGATGAGCTGTCGCCCGAAGACGTCGTTTTTCGCTTTTCCATGGGTGGCGCCAGCGTCGCAGATCACGAGGCTGCCCGGCTCGGGTAGATGAGGGCGGCGTCCATCAATCACAATAACCACTGGAACTAGCACGCCGGGCAGAGTGGACAACCGTCAATGACTGCGAGGCGGACTGCGAGGCGGCCATGAAAATCCCACTAACTCCCATTCGTTTCCTGTGCTATGCCCATGAACAATTTCCGAACAAGGTCGGGGTGGTGTGCGGCGAGCAGCGATTCACGTATGCGCAATTCGCCGAGCGCGCAACTCGGCTGGCAGGCGCCCTCATCGCCGCGGGGGCAAAGCCTGGCGATCGCATCGCCTTTCTCAGCACGAACTGTCATCGTCTGCTGGAGGCCTATTATGGGGTCCTGGAAGCCGGCTGCGTGTTGGTGCCCTTAAACATTCGCCTGGGCCCACAGGAACTTGCTTTCGTTTTGCATGATGCGCAGGCCAGATTCTTGTTTGTCGAATCGGTCTTCTTACCGCTGGTGGAGTCGTTTCGGACGACGGTCACTTCGATCGAAACCTCTTTCCTTTTGGATGGCCAACCGCAAGCGAGCTGGCTGGCGCCCAGGAACTACGACGACGTTCTGGCTGTCTCTCCTCCGTTCGAGTGTGACTTCACCCAAGTTGACGAGGACTCGCTGGCCGAACTCTTCTACACCAGCGGCAGCAGCGACCGCCCGAAAGGCGTGATGCTGACTCATCGCAACGTGTATTTGCACGCTTTGTCGGTGATCGCCGCCGGACAGACCTCCACGAGCACGATTGGAGACATGTCATGCAAATCCGTGTTGCTGCACGCCATTCCGCTTTTTCACGCGAACGGTTGGGGCACAGCCCACAGCATCACGCTGGTCGGCGGCACGCACGTAATGATTCACCACTTCAATCCGGTGGAGGTGTTCCACCTGATCGAGCGGGAGCGCGTCAGCACCTGCGCCATGGTGCCCACCATGGTGACAGCTTTGGTGAATTCTCCCGCGCGACCAAAATACGACTTGAGCAGCCTGCAAGTCATCATCATTGGCGGAGCTGCCTCCTCTCCCACGCTGGTGAAAGAAGTTGAGGAGAAGCTGGGTTGCACCTGCATCTCCGGCTACGGCCTGACCGAGACTTGTCCCACGCTCGCCAAATCGCCAATGAAATTGGACCTCCCCTCACAAGGAGAACAACGCTATGCCCGCCAGGCGATGACCGGCTTTGCCATTCCCGGCGTGGAACTTCGAGTGGTCGGTCCTAACGGGACGGAGGTACCGCACGATGGCGCCGTCATGGGGGAAATCGTGGTGAGAGGCGACGGCGTCATGGAGGGCTACTGGCGCCAGCCGGAAGCCACGGCGGCCGCGATGGAAGGCGGCTGGTTTCACACCGGCGATGTCGCCATTGTGGATCGGTACAACTACGTTCAAATCGTCGACCGCAAGAAAGAGATCATCGTGAGCGGGGGCGAGAACATATCTTCCCTGGAAGTAGAAAAGGCGCTTATCGCCCACCCAGACGTGTACGAGGCGGTCGTGATTCCTGTTCCTCACGAGAAGTGGGGCGAGGTACCGAAGGCGCTGGTGGTGTTGAAGCCGGGATCACAAGCCAGGGGAGACGACCTCCTGGAGTTCTGCCGCTCCCGGCTGTCGCATTTCAAGTGTCCGCGCTCGATCGAGTTTGTCGAAAGCTTGCCCAAGAGTGGAACCGGCAAGGTTCTGAAACGAGAGCTGCGGCAAAAGTATGGGACAGCGCTGAAGAGCACGGTTGCGTAGCGCGCTGCAAATGTGGAATCGTAGGTCGTTCCGCATAAGGCGACGCTCGATATGGCAATCGCGAAGGGGCACCTGCGCTGGCTCATCAATCTCTGGCCGCCGTTCCTGGGGGCGGGCATCCGCGTGACGCAGCCCGATTGGAAGGCGATCGATGTGGAGATGAAGCTGCGCTTCTGGAACTCCAATTACGTTGGCACTCATTTCGGTGGCTCACTGTACGCTATGACCGACCCGTTCTACATGCTGATGCTCATCGAAAATCCGGGCCAGGATGACATCGTGTGGGACAAGTACGCGAGCGTCCGCTTCCGACAACCGGGAAAGGGCAAGGTGTTCGCTGCCTTTCGCTTGTCCGGCCAGCAGATCGAAGAACTTCGCCGGGAATTGGAAACGCAACAGAAGATCGAGCCCGCTTTCGCCGTGGACGTCAAGGATGAAACCGGAGCTGTGATCGCAGAAGCGCAAAAGGTCTTGCACATCCGGAAAAAAACGGGCCGGGGGACCCGACCCGGCCCGTGATCGGAGAGTGACAGGCCCGCACAAACACCTCTCTAAGGCATACCGCGGTACCCAAACCCGCAGTGAGCCGCGCACAGCGCTCCCTCCCCACGAACGTTGCCCGGTGGTGACATCACAACGAGGTGTGACCGGTGCTACCGACTCCGCCCGGCGCTTGGTGATGTAGTTATCCCGGTATCCCGATCGAGGACCGTGAGGGAATCCGATGGATTTACGCAAGTGGTCGAAGTCGAATGCTGATTACGGCCGAAGGCTCCTGGATTCCGGAATAGAGGGAGCGCGTTCTGGTCAAGAAGCGTTTCTCAACGGAGAATCTCTTGCTCCGTTTCTCAGCGAGTCGGTTCGAAGCGCCTTGAAGCCCGCCGCCCTTGGAGCGTGCATCGGCGTGTTGGGCGGCTATGCAGGGTATCGGCAGAAATCCATCACGAGAACGCTGGCGTACGGTTTGCTGGGTGGTGCAATCGGCCTGGGCGCAGGCCTCGCTTGGGAAAGCCGCCGTTTCACTGCGAGCGTCACTGGTAGTGCTTTGACGAACATTGGCAGGGTGCGCGATGAGCACTGGCTGACAAAGCATCCCATCGACTACGCATAGAACATTAGGACGTTTCACCAGCAATCAAGCGACTGTCCGCATGGTCACGAGAGCTGAGAACAAAAGAGTAAGCGTGCTCCTGATAGGCAAGGGACTCCAACAGATAGTTACAGGGGGCAGCGATGATCACGTGCGAAGAAGTACAGGAGCGGGTTCCGATCCCGCTTGCCGCAGAAAGCCTCAGTGAAGAACGGATTGCCTACCTCGAGAAACTAGTCAGTCAAGCCAGAACCGCCGCCGCCGTCTTTACCCAATTCACCCAAGAGGACGTTGATCGCATCGTCAAGCCGATGGTCCTGGCTGGCCTGGAACAAGCTCAACATCTCGCCCGCCTGGCGGTTGAGGAAACCAGAATCGGAGTCATGGAAGACAAGGTCATCAAGAACATGGTGGCCACGGAGTTCGTCTACAACTACATCAAGGATAAACGTACCGTCGGTATCATTCGCGAGTTTCCGGAGCGCAATCTGGTGGAGGTGGCGGAACCGATCGGGGTCATCTTCTCGATCCTGCCGATTACCAACCCTACTTCCACGGTGCTGTTCAAATGCATCCTGGCCATCAAGACGCGCAACGCGGTGATTTTCAGTCCCCATCCAAACGCCTGGCGTTGCTGCTCCGAGGCGGTGAAGATCATGTATGAGAGCGCGCTGAAGCATGGCGCGCCGGAAGGGGTTTTTGCCTGTCTGGAATCGCACACGCTGCAGGACAATGCCTACCTGATGCGCCACAAAGACGTGGGCCTGATCGATGCGACCGGCGGGCCGGGTGCAGTCAAAGCCGCCTATAGTTCCGGCAAACCAGCCCTGGGAGTAGGGCCGGGCAACACGCCGGTCTATTTGGAGAAAACGGCGGACCTGAATACGGCCGTGACCGACATCGTCCTGTCCAAGACCTTCGATAATGGAACCATCTGTGCCTCCGAGCAAACGGCGGTGATCGACGATGAGATTTATGACCTCGTGCTGAAGAAATTTGCGGATTTGGGCACGCACGTCTGCAATGAGAAAGAGGCGGAACTGCTGGCGCGCACCGTAATCGACGCCAAGACGGGGTTTATGCAACCCATGGCAGTCGGGCAGAAGGCTGCCGATATCGCCCGCTTTGCCGGTCTTTCCGTGAAGCCAGGGACCAAGCTCCTGATCGCTCCGATTCGAGGCGTAGGCCGCGGACATCCCCTGTCGGTGGAGAAGCTGTTCCCGGTGCTCGCGGTCTATCGCGCGAAGTCCGTCGATGAGGCGCTCAAGGTGTGCGTCGACGTGAATCATGCTGGTGGGCTGGGACACACGGCGGTCATTTTCTCGCGCAACGATGAAATCATCCGCAGGTTCGGTGAGTTGATGAACGCGGGGCGAATCCTGGTGAACTCGCCGGGCTCAGTCGGAGCGGTGGGCGGCGTTTACAACGATCTTGCGCCCACCTTCTCCTTTGGATGTGGCACCGGCGGCGGCAACAGCACCACCGATAACGTAAATATCTATCACTACCTCAATATCAAGCGTGTGGCTCGGAGGATACAAGCCCATATGTGGTTCCGGGTTCCCAATCAGATTTATTTCAACATGAACGCGGTGGAGAATATACGCCAGTTCGCATCGCGCTCCACCATCATCGTCACGAATCCGTCCATGGAGCAATTGGGCCACGTCGACCTTGTCCGGCGCTACATTCCGGAGGGAACCCACGTCCACGTCTCGGTCATTCCCGATGCGGAGCCCGAGGTCAAGGTGGTGATGCAAGGAGTGCAGGAGCTGAACTTCTACAAAGCGGACCAAATCATCGCGCTCGGCGGCGGGTCGGTGATCGATGCGGCCAAGATCATGAAGCTCAAGTACGAGTCGCCCGAGGCTGACCTGGCAGAACTGGCCGCGCCATTTCTGGATCTGCGCAAGCGCGTGATCCAGTACCCAACCGAGAAAGTTAACCGGGCGCGACTGATTGCCATTTCCACCACCAGCGGAACGGGGAGCGAAGTCACTCCCTTTGCCGTCCTGACCGATAAAGAGCGCGGGCGCAAGGTGACGCTCGCCGACTACTCGCTGACCCCGGATGTGGCCATGGTCGATCCGCAATTTGTGATGTCCATGCCGAAGGGCCTTACCGCAGACACCGGCATTGATTGCCTGACGCATGCGCTGGAAGCTGCCGTCTCCAGCTACGGTTCGGCCTATACCGACTGTAACGCCATGCAGGCGATCCGGATGGTGTTCAAGTATCTGCCGATCGCCTACGAGCAGCCCCGCGATGAAGAGGCGCGCTCGATGATGCACAATGCGGCCTGCATTGCGGCGATGGCGTTTTCCAACGCGTCGGTGGGCGTGAATCACGCGCTGGCGCATGCCTTCGGGGCGCGCTTCGGCGTGGCGCACGGCCGGGCCAATGCGCTCATGTTGCCGCACGTCATTGCCTATAACGCGTCCGTGCCCACCAAGTTCCTGCCGTCGCCGTACCAGAAGGGGTATATCGCCCACAAGAAATACGCTACGATCGCGGATTTGCTGGGTCTTGGCGGCCACACGATTGAGGAAAAGGTGAAGAACCTGGTGGCGGCGACAGAACAGTTACTCGATCAATTGGGGTTCCCGCGTTCGATCGCCGACCTGGGAATCTCGAAGGAAGAATTCGAGCGGGCCATGCCGGATCTGACCAAGATTGCCTTTGACGATCCGTCCTGGCGGTCGAACCCTCGTATGCCACTGATGAGCGAATTGGCCGAGCTGTTTTGGAAGGCTTATCAGGGGCGAGGCCTGGCGAAAGTGGCCGGTGTACCTGAGCAACAAACCGCGTAGCGGATGGTGGTGCGCGTATGGCAATGATCGCCGTGTGGCTCAAGATTGATGAAGAGCGAATTGTCCAAGCGTTGCAAGAGGCCGGGGAAAAACTGGACAGTGTCGAGGGCGAAGTGGCGTTGGATTTTTCTTCCGTGCGCCGGATCGATCCGAGTGCGCTCAGCGCGCTGGAAGAGTTTGCGGGCTTAGCGGACGACAAAGGCGTCAAGGTCGTGTTGCGCGGCGTCAATGTCGGTGTCTACAAAGTGCTCAAGTTGGTGAAGCTAACGTCGCGATTTTCTTTCGTGAGTTGAGATGCGCGATTGTTTTAGCAGGTGAAGATTGGCAACTGAAGTTCGGCAACTGAATAGGAGATCGGCCATGCAGAGCAATGGGCAGGGTGACCGCCTTTCCTGGGGGGACACGGTTTTCCTCCATCTTGAACGCGAGGGCATGCCCCTCAATGTGGCCTGTGTCTGCGTGTTTGACGGCGAGATCCCTTTCGAAGCTTGCGTCCAGTTTGTCGAGTCGAAGCTGCCGCTTATTCCCCGCTACCTCAAGCGGGTAGTTCCCCCGCCGCTTAATGTTGGCCTTCCCAGTTGGGAATACGACCCAACCTTCGACATCCGCAGCCACGTACGTGAGGTGACGCTCAATCACGGTTCCGACGCAGAGTTGAAGACGCTGGCGGGGAAGATTCTGAGCAAGGTGATGGACCGGCAGCACCCGCTATGGGATCTGACCTTTGTGCATGGGCTGAAAGGGAATCGCAGCGGGCTCATTTTCCGCCTGCACCACTGCCTCGCCGATGGCATCGCCGGGGTTGGGATCATGAATGTGATCATGGATGCGAGCCCAGTGGCGCCTCGTCCGCCTCGACGAAAGCTTCGGCTGCGAGTCCCGCCGCCGCGTGACGTCTTGACTTCGATAACGACCGGCTGCGTCGATTCCTATTCTGATTTCGTCAAAGAAATTCTCGCCGCGCTGCAGGACGTATCGAGCATGGTGGAGCGCTTCGCCGCGAATGGCGGAAAACTGGCCACCGACGAGTTCGCCGCTTTACTCCCGGAACTCAGCGCATCCACCGAGCGGCTGCGCTTCAACGTTTTCTACCGCGGACCGCAGAAATTCGCCTGGGCCGAAATTCCGCTGGCAGAAATCAAAGCCATAAAGCGCGCCTGCGGGACCAGCGTGAATGACGTCATTCTCGCGCTGGTGACGGCAACCATCCGGCGCTACCTCGCACTGCATGGCGACCGTGTTAAAGGGCGACTGCTCCGCATAATGGTTCCCGTCAATCTGCGCGGCAGCGACAGTCCGGGCGAATTGGGGAACCGCATCTCCCTGGTCCCGGTCACCATTCCGCTGGATATTCGCAACCCTCGGAAACTGCTGGCTGCCGTCCATGAGAGAACGGAGTTTCTCAAAGGCGCGCATGCCGCCGAATTGGTGAGTTTGGCCGGTGGTTTGATCGGCATGTTCCCGACTTCAGCGCAGGCGCTGGGCGGCCACATCCTAAGCCGGTTGCCGTTCACGCCTTTTAACATGGTCTGCACCAACGTGCCGGGACCGCAGTATCCGCTCTACCTGCTCGGCCACAAGATCCTGCACTGTTATCCCTATGTTCCGATCGGCGGCGAGATGGCGCTCAACTGCGCCATTTTGACCTACAACGGAACGGCGTATTTCGGGTTCAGCGGAGATGTGCACGCAGTACCGGATCTGCGGCGTTTGGAAACGCTTCTGAAGGCGAGTTTCACGGAGTTGCGAGAAGCCGCCGGGGGCAGACCCCCACGTAAGGAACAGAAAAAGGAAGAGAAGAAGAAAGAGAAGAGGGTGCGCGCGAAGGCGGAGATTGCATCGACACCGGTACCCGCGCCGACGCCCGCGCCCGCGTCAGTTCAAGCGCCCGCGCCCGCGTCAGTTCAAGCGTCGATTCCACTTCGGCCTCTCGCTCTCGCTTTGGTCGAATCAGCAACAGCAGTAGGGCCCCCAGTTAAGGAGGAACAGGGCTTGACGCGATTGATCGCCTAGTGATCGCCAAGCAGGAGAGTAGAGAACGTGGAAGGCATCCAGTCAGCTGCGCAGGTGACCTCCTGGTTGGTCACGGGCCGGATCCTCTTCTTAACCATTCATCTTCTGGGCGTCGTGTGTTTTTCCTACATTGTGGCGAAGCGCCTGGTCCCGCTCATTCGGGGCGAACGCGATTTTCGTTTTGACCGGCCATGGGTGCGACTGGGAAGGGTCCTGCAGTTCTGGCTGGGACAGTGGAAGCACCCGCGCTACCGGACCGCAGGGACGATTCATATCTTCATTTTTGCGGGCTTCCTTGTCCTGGCAATCCGCGCCTTCTCGGTGCTGATTGTCGGCGTCTCAGAAAATTTCGTCATGCCCGGCCTTTCAGGAAGAGCCGGTCCTATCTACAACATAATCACGGATTATGCCGCCACCATTGTTTTCCTCTGCATGGTGATTGCTGTGATTCGCCGCCTGGTTTTCAGACCTGCACGGTACGCTGTGCCGGCAAGGTACGGCAAAGGTCACACGGCCGACGCCATCTTCCTTTTGTCGCTGATCGCACTCCTGATGGTGGCCGATAGCCTCTTTGCCGCCGCTAAGGCCGCCGCCCAGTCACAGCCAGGCCAACCCGTTGAAGTGTTGGCCGCATTTTCGCTCCCGTGGATTTTGCGGAATGCTCTCGTCTCAACTCCCTTGCCCACTCTCGGAAGGCTCTACTTTGGCGCTTATCTTGTCCATGAACTGACCTTTTATTTTTTGCTCTGCTATCGGCCGTTTGGAATCCAGTTCCACGTGGAAACCTCCCTCTTCAATATTTACTTCGCAAAGTTGGACCGGGAGATTCTGAAGCCGGTGCGATGGGGCGTCGCGGACGAGCATCTGGATGAGGTGAAATCGTTCGGGGTAAAGACGTTCGAAGACTTCACCTGGAAGCACATGCTCGATTTTTATTCCTGCGCGGACTGCGGGCGGTGTTCCGACAATTGCCCGGCCAATGCGGTGGGAAGGCCGTTGTCGCCACGATTCATCACCATCAAGGCGAGAGATTACAACTTCCAGCACTATCCGGTTCTTGGACGCGTGAGCTTTGGACCCGCAAACAATGGCACAGCACTGATCGGCAGCAAAGATTCCGGCAGCATTTATTCCGAGGATGAAATCTGGTCCTGCACCACCTGCGGCGCTTGCGAGGAAGAATGCCCGTTGCTGGTGGAGTATATCGACAAGATCGTCGATTTGCGGCGGGGCATGATCGATGAAGGAAATGTGCCCCAGTCCCTGCAAAAGCCGCTGAAGGCGCTGGAGAGCCGCGGCAATCCCTACGGCAAGATGGAGAAGAAGAAGGCCGACTGGGCCCACGCCAAAGAATTCCAGCAAAGCTGCCGTGTCAAAACGCTTGACCATCGCAATGGCGCGGAGACGCTGTATTTTGTCGACAGTATCACCTCCTACGATGACCGCATGCAGGCGATCGGGCGGGCAACGGCGAAGATCCTCAGCCACGTCGGAGAGAATTTCGGAATCCTGGGCGCGGCGGAAAGAGATAGCGGCCATGAAGTCCGGCGGTTCGGCGAAGAGACGCTTTTCATGGCTTTGCGGGACCACAACGTGGATGCCATCAAAGCGTCCGGAGTCCGGCGGATCGTCACCGCTGACCCGCACGCCTACAACGCGCTGAAACACGACTACAAAGATGTGCCGCCGGTGGAGCACATCAGCCAGGTGATCGCCAGAGAAGTGCAAGCCGGCAAGATCAAGTTCAATCCGGTAGAAAACGAAAACAGTGTGTACGCCTACCACGATCCCTGCTATCTGGGACGGCACAACCAGATTTACGACGACCCTCGCGAGGTGCTGGATGCGATTCCCGGTTTGAAGAGGGTCGAAATGACGCGGTCTCGCGACCGCTCGTTCTGTTGCGGCGGCGGCGGACTGATGCTGTTCTACGAGCCCAAAGAAGATCAGCGAATGGGCGTGAAGCGAGTCAAGATGGCCGCCGAAGCCGGGGCCAATGTGATCGTGACCGCCTGTCCGTTCTGCATGGTGAATATAGAAGACGCGATCAAGGTCGCAGGTTTCGAAGGAAGAATGACCGCCATCGATTTGGCGGAATTAGTGGACCAACACATCGTGCGAGATGTGTTGGTCCCAATAGCTTGTTGCAAAAACTAATTTCTTGTCGTCCCGAGCGGCCTTTGCCGAGGCCATAGGTCGACCCGAGCAAAGCCGAGGGAGGTATCTGCAGTCTTCGCTGGATCGCGGAACAACGCAGATTCCTCCTCGCTTCGCTCCTAGGAACGACAACGCTCGGAGATTGTTTGACAAGGCGCTAAAGGAATTCTGTGGAGGTGAACGTGGAAATTTTAGTTTGCGCAAGAAGAGTGCCCGACACTTCGGAAAACGAGATTGAACTCAACCGTGCGGGAAACGACATCGAACGTGACGAGTTGGTCTATTCGATAAATGAACCCGACAACTACGCGGTCGAAGAGGCCCTGCAGATCGCCGCCAGAGTCGGCGGAAATGTCACGGTCGCCACGGTGGGTGGCGAAGATGACGAAGAGGTGCTGCGCCGCGAGATGGCCATGGGCGCGAACCATGGCGTGATGATCTCAGACGAGGCCTTCAGCGGATCGGACGGCAGGGGCATCGCCACCATCCTGAAAGCCTTCGTGCAGAAGGGGCATTACGACTTGATTCTGACAGGTGTTCAGGCCGAGGACGGGGGCGCCCAGGTCGGTGGAATGCTGGCGGCGCTGCTCGACTACCCGTTTGCTTCTCTGGTCAATTCCATTGAGGTGCTCGAAGGCAAGAAGCTGAAAGTCAGCCGGGAAATCGCAGGCGGCAACAAGGAAATGAATGAGATTGATCTGCCCTGTGTACTCTCGATTCAGACCGGCATCAATGAACCACGTTATGTCGGCATGCGAGGCATCCGGCAAGTGGCCTCTGTCCCCATCCCAACTTTCGGCGCCTCCGAGCTTGGGGTTGACCCCAGCGCTGTGGGAGAAACTGCCGCCAAAGTGAAACGAGTGGACTACTTCATCCCCTCGCTGGGTAAGGGTGCTGAAATTCTGCGCGGCAGCCGGGAAGAGAACATCGACAAAGTTCTGGAGTTAATGGCAGCCAAAGGAGGATTGAAATAATGGCTCGCATCTTCGCTTACATCGTGCACAAAGCAGGCGTGCCCGACGATTCCGCGTTCGAGTTGGCGGCCGCTGCGCGAAAGATCGATCCGGCCGCTGCGCCGACGGCCATTCTCACCGGTTCGGGCGCCGACCTCGATGCCGCGTGCAAGACCCTCGCTGCTTCCTACCCTGAGATTTGGAAAATCGCCAACGAAGCTCTTGCTTACCCCAATGCTGAACTAGTCCGGAAAGCCCTGGTCAAGGTGCTGCCGAGCAGCAGCATTGTGTTAGTTCCCCATGAGCATTTCGGAATCGATCTGGCGCCGGGTCTTTCCATCAAGACGAATTCAGCTTTCGTCTCCGACGTGTTGGACATCGCCGGAGTTGAAGGCGCCGGCCTCAAAGTAGTCCGCCAGGAATTTGGGGGACAGGTGAGCGCTCACGTTCGTTGCGATATTTCATCCGGCGCTGTGGTCACGATACGTCCGGGCGCATTCAAACCGCTGGAGGGTGCTCCCGTCAGCGGCGCCGTCGTCGACAAATCAAACGACATCGGGACGCTGGCAGCGGGCCGTCGTTATCTGGAGACGGTCGTCGCCGAGGCGGGTGATGTCGATATCACCAAGTACAACATTTTGGTTTCCATCGGCCGTGGCATTCAGGAAAAAGACAATGTGGCCATCGCTCAGGAACTGGCTGACGCCCTGGGTGCGGCGGTGAGCTGCTCGAGACCCGTGGTCGACGCCAAGTGGATGGAGAAGTCACGTCAGGTGGGCTCATCCGGAAAAACCGTCAAGCCCAAGGTCTATCTGGCATGCGGCATCAGTGGCTCTTTCCAGCATCTGGCTGGCCTCAAAGGTAGCCCGTTCCTGATCGCCATCAACAAGAATCCGAAGGCTCCGATCTTCCAGGTGGCAGATGTTGGAATTGTCGACGACATCCTGGAGTTCTTGCCGGAGTTAACCAACAAAGTTCGTGAAATGCGAAGCGTCGCATAGCAAAGTGAGGCACCGCCCATGATCGCAAATAAAACCCTGAAGTTAAGTTTGAAGTCGCTCAAAGACTTCGCCAAGAAACGCCTGCCGGACGAAGTACTCCGGGATCTTGATGACCGCGACGAATGCCCGCTCGAAATCGTCCGCCACATGTGCAGTCCGGACAAACTGGGCATTCAGCTCCTGTTCGTCCCGGAAGAGTTCGGGGGCATGGGTGGCGGCGCCTTCGATGTGTATTGCGTCTGTGAAGAGATGGCGCGCATCGACCTGGGCGTGGCCACGGCCGTGCTGGCCACGTTTCTGGGCAGCGATCCGATTACGGTCGGCGCCACTCCGGAGCAAAAGAAAACCTGGCTGACGCGTATCGCGGAAGAAGGATTGTTGTTCGCCTACGGCGCCACGGAGCCGGAAGCGGGCAGCGATTTGGGGGCGCTTCGCACTACGGCGGACCCCGTCAGCCAGGACGGCCGGGTCGTCGGCTACAAGATCAATGGCAACAAGCAATGGATCAGCAACGGTGGAATCGCCGATGCCTACACGGTTTTGGCCAATACGCCCAGCGGTCCGAGCTGGTTCATCGTGGAGAAAGGCGCCAAGGGCTTCACCCACGACGAGCCCGAAGACAAGCACGGCATCCGCCTCAGCAACACGGCAGCTCTTGCCTTCAGCGACGTCTATGTTGATGCCGACCGGCTCGTCGGTGGCGTGGAAGGCCAGGGGTTGAATCAAGCGCAGGCCGTGTTCGGCTACACGCGCCTGATGGTGGCGGCGTTCGGCCTGGGAGCCGGCTGGTCCGCACTCGATCGAGCAATTCCCTACTCCACCAAGCGTATCCAAGCCGGAGCGCCGCTCTCGGAAAAGCAGGGATACACCCACAAGCTGATCGTGCCGCACGTGGCGCGCCTTGAGGCTGCCCGCGCTTATATCGAAGAAACCGCGGAGCGCATCGACGCCGGGGCCGAAGGCAGCCTGAACACCGAGGGTGCCATCGCCAAGTACATGGCGACGGAGGCTGGCAATGCAGCCGCCGAGGCCAGCATCCAGGCGCTCGGTGGCTACGGTTACACGCATGAATACATGGTGGAAAAAATCAGCCGCGACGTTCGCATCACCACGATCTACGAAGGCACCTCCGAGATCATGGAGATGACCATGAGCCGCGACCGCTGGCAGTCTCATCTCAAAACGCGCGGGCAGCACTATCACGGGCAAGCGCGAGAATTCGAAGCGTTGCACGCTCGCCATCCGAGCGTGGGCGCTGATATCGCGGCACTGGCTTTGCACGCCTTGGCCGAGGTTATGGAAAAAGCGCGGGTGGCGCGCCTGACCCGCTATCAGCATATTCTCCTGCGCCTGGGTGAGTTGATCGCTTACGCCGAGTGCGCGGGGAGTTTGTCCCGTCGCGCCGCGCTTTTGGCGGAAGGCAAGCTCCACGAAAAAGCGAACCGGCGTTTCGACGCGACGGCGCTCGCGGCGCTCAGCCGAATCTTTGCCCGCGATGCCGCGCTCAAGGTGGCCGAAGACGGCTTGCGCTGGGTCGTCGGCGCCGGGGGCATAAGCGATGCCGAGATGCCCGGGTTTGAAACGAGTTTGGGATTGCCCGCCATTCACCGCGCGCAGTCGGGCCTCATTTCGGACCTGGATTACGTAGCAGACGTACTGTACGGCCGCGCTGCCAAGCGCGCGGAACTGGCCGCGTAGCGTCTAAGGATCGACCTTTGGCAGGAGTCTCGTCATGGAAAACACTTCTTATCGCGCCATAGCAATTGTGGGAGTTGGAGCCGTTTTACCCGATGCTCCGAATGTACCGGCATTCTGGAAGAACGTGAAGGATGGCCGCTACAGCATCAGCGAGGTTACGCCCAACCGCTGGGACCCGGCGCTTTACTACGATTCCGATCACAGCGCCCCGGACAAGACTTACTCAAAGATCGGCGGCTGGGTGCGTGAGCATGTGTGGGATCCGATCAAGTGGCGTTTGCCTATCCCGCCACGCGTGGTCGATGCCATGGATGAGTCGCAAAAATGGGCTATCGCCTGCACCCGCGAAGCGCTCGAAGACTACGGATACCCCAAGCGGCCGCTGGACAACGATCGCACGGCTGTGATCCTGGGCAATGCCATGGCCGGCGAAAAACACTATTTCACCGTGATGCGCGTGCTCTTTCCGGAATACGCGCGCGAACTGGCCGAAACTGCCAGTTTCTCCACGTTGCCGGAGGCGGTCCGCCGCGACATTACGCGCGAATTACACGACCGGATGGGAAAACTTCTTCCTGAAATTACGGAAGACAGCATGCCCGGCGAATTGGCCAACTGCATTGCCGGCCGCATCGCCAACGTTTTCAACTTCCACGGCCCCAACTACGTTTGTGACGCCGCCTGCGCATCCGCGATGGCAGCGATCAGTTCCGCGGCAGAAGGACTGGTAGAACACGATTTCGACGTGGCCGTTACCGGCGGCATTGACCGCAACATGGGCGCCTCGACCTTCGTCAAGTTCTGCAAGATCGGTGCGCTCTCGGCGACCGGCACTCGTCCCTACGCCGAAGGGGCCGACGGCTTCGTCATGGGCGAAGGCACGGCGATCTTTCTGCTCAAGCGTCTGGCCGATGCCGAGCGGGACGGGGACAAGGTCTACGCCGTGCTGCGCGGCATGGGCGGATCGAGCGACGGCAAGGGAAAGGGCATCACCGCGCCCAACCCGATCGGCCAAAAATTTGCCATCGAGCGCGCCTGGCAGAATGCCGGATTATCGCCGGCTACTGTGACGTTGATCGAGGGCCATGGCACATCCACCGCCGTGGGCGACGTCGTCGAAGTGCAAAGCATGATTGATGTACTCAGCAGTTCTCATCTCCCCTCGCACTCAGTGGCGCTTGGTTCGGTCAAGTCGAACTTCGGGCACCTTAAAGGAGCGGCCGGCGCTGCCGGACTGCTGAAAGCCACGCTCGCGCTTCGGGACAAGGTACTGCCGCCGAGCGTGCATTGCGACCATCTCAATCCACACATCGACTTTGCCCACTCTCCACTTTACGTCAATACCGAACTGAAACCATGGACGATGCCAGAAGATGGCGTGCGCCGGGCGGGTCTGAGCGCTTTTGGTTTTGGCGGCACCAATTTCCACGCTGTGCTCGAAGAATACATTCCTGGCAGGCTGAACGGAAACGGCAAGCGCTCGGTCGCCGTCACCGAGATGCCGTCGAAAACGAACGAGCCAGTTCCAATGATGCATGTGGAAGATGTTTCCCGCACGTCTGACTCTTCTCATTGCAAAGCTCCGTTGCGCGGAGCACTGGTAATCGGCAGCGCTTCCGAAGCTGCACTCGCCGCACGTTTGCGCGCGGTGGAGAAAGACGCCAAAGCAGGCCTGGCGCCGGCGCCAACTGCTCCGGCTGAATCGGACCTGCGCGCGCCCGAGCGCCTGGCCATCGACTACGCCAACGCCACCGAACTGGCGGACAAGGCAAGCAATGCACTCAAGGCGCTGGCGGCCAATCAGCCGGCGGTGTGGAAGGCCCTGCGGGCGCAAGGCATCTTCCGCGGTCACGGTCCGGCTCCCAAGGTCGCGTTCCTGTATACCGGTCAAGGCTCGCAGTACGCGAACATGCTCCAACTGATCCGGGCAACGGAGCCGATTGTGGCTGAAACCTTTGCCGAAGCCGATCGCGTGATGACGCCCTTGCTCGGCAAGCCGCTCAGCAAATTCATCTTCGTTGACCAAGCCGACGCCGACGCCGTCGCCAAAGCCGAAGACGATCTTCGCCAAACCGAGATCACTCAGCCCGCCGTGCTGGCCATTGACCTCGCGCTGACCCGGCTCCTGGCAGCGTACGGCATCGAGCCCGACTTCACGATGGGACACAGTTTGGGCGAATACGGAGCGCTGGTGGCGGCCGGCGCTCTCCCCTTTACTGATTCTCTGGAAGCCGTCAGCGCTCGCGGTCGCGGAATGACTCAGGTGGCGATGGAAGACAACGGCCGCATGGCCGCGGTGTTTGCTCCACTGGAAGAGATCGAGCGAATCCTGAAGACGATCAAGGGCAACGTCGTGATCGCCAACTTCAACAGCAGCCATCAGGCGGTTATCGGCGGCGCGAGCCAGGCAGTCGAGCAAGCCATGGAAGCCTTCCAAAAGGCTGGCTATGACGTGTCTGCGTTACCTGTCAGCCACGCCTTCCACACATCGATTGTGGCGGGAGCCAGCGAGCCGCTGCGGCGAGTTCTGGAGCGCCTGCATCTCCAATCGCCGCGTTTGCCAATCGTCGCGAACACCAACGGCGAGTTTTATCCCACGGGGCCTGACGTCGTGCCTAAGATGCTCGACATTCTCACGCAGCAGGTCGCTTCTCCTGTGCAGTTTATTAAGGGCTTGCGCACGCTCTACGATGCCGGCGCTCGTATGTTTGTCGAAGTTGGACCGAAAAAGGCGTTGCAGGGATTTGCCGAGGATGTGCTCGGCGGCAGCAGCGATGTGGTTTCGTTGTTTACCAATCATCCGAAAGTCGGCGATATCGTCGCGTTCAACCAGGCGCTGTGCGGCCTTTATGCGGCGGGACTCGGCCGCGGAACCGCGGACGCCTTGCGCGAACCCGCGGTGACGACCGTGAAGACTGTTTCCTCACCGGCGGAAACCTCCAAACCAATCGCTGTGGCAGCGCCTGCGACCGGCGCCTCTACCGCACCACCCTCATCCGCGCCAACCGCGCCAACCGCGCCGTCGAATGGCGATCGCTACCACGAGCTCGGCCGTTTGTTCGCCGATGTTCTCGATCGCGGCTACGAGATCTACCACGGCCAGAATGGGCGCTCCACCTCCGCCCCGGTGGTCATCACTGGAGCGGCGTTAGGCCTGCCCGGGACCGAGCACATCTTCGATGACGCCAACATCGGCCGCATTCTGCGCGGCGATCAGTTTATCGATTTGATTCCCACGCGCTTCCGTCAGGCCATGCTCGACAAACACATCACGCGCCTGGTGAAGAGCGAGAACGGAGAAGCCAGATTCGAGACCCTCACTGCTGTCGCGGACGTCATCAAGCTGGCGGGCCGTGGGGGCGCTTTTGATCTGGAAAATGAATTCGGAATTTCCTCCGAACGCGTAGCCGCCCTCGACCGCGACACCCAACTGGCGATCGCCGCGGGCCTCGACGCACTGCGCGACGCCGGCGTCCCGCTGGTCATGCGCTATAAAACCACAACCAAAGGCACGCTATTGCCGGAGCGCTGGGGATTGCCCGACGCTTTGCGCGACGATACCGGTGTGATTTTTGCTTCCGCCTTCCCCGGGTTAGACTCGTTCGCCGATGAGATGGCGCGCTATTACGCGGACCACGAACGCCGCGAGCGGTTAACCATGCTCGAAGGCCTACTCGCCCGGGAAGTAGAGGCGAATGGTCATTCCAATCTGGTACAGGAGATAAACCGGCACATCGACGAATTGCGCGCCGCCATCGACAAAGAACCGTACGTCTTCAACCGGCGCTTCTTGCTCCGCGTCTTGTCCATGGGACATTCGCAATTCGCCGAATTCATCGGCGCTCGCGGTCCCAACACCCAAGTCAACTCTGCCTGCGCGAGCACCACGCAAGCGGTGTCGCTGGCGCAGGACTGGATCCACGCCGGGCGCTGCAGTCGGGTGATCGTCGTCTCGGCCGACGACATCACCTCCGATCATCTGATCGATTGGATGGGCGCTGGTTTCCTGGCCACTGGAGCGGCAGCCACCGACGATGTGGTCGCAGACGCCGCCATTCCCTTCGACCGCCGGCGGCACGGCATGATTATCGGCATGGGCGCCGCGGCTCTGGTGGTGGAGAGCGCCGACGCCGCGCGTGAACGTGGAATACAGCCCATCTGCGAGGTGTTGAGCACCGTGACCGGCAACAGCGCTTTCCACGGTACTCGCCTCGATGTCCAGCACATTGGCCAAGTGATGGAGGCGCTGGTGGCCAAAGCCGAAGCGGGCAACGGCATTTCACGTGAGCAGATAGCGCCGCAGACAGTTTTCGTTTCCCATGAAACCTATACCCCGGCGCGCGGCGGCAGCGCCTCCGCCGAGATCAACGCACTTCGTCGCGTCTTCGGCGACGTCGCGGATCGCATTGTGATCGCCAACACCAAGGGCTTCACTGGTCACGCCATGGGCACAGGCATCGAAGATGTCATCGCGGTCAAGGCGCTGGAAACCGGCTGCGTGCCCCCGGTCGCCAACTTTAAGGAAGTTGATCCGGAGTTGGGACAGTTGAACCTGTCGAAAGGCGGTAGCTATCCGGTCGAGTACGCCATACACCTGGGAGCGGGTTTCGGCTCGCAGATCAGCATGATGCTCCTGCATTGGACAGGGACGAAAGACGGAATCCGTCCCAGCCCGAATGCTCTGGGCTATGCCTACCGCATCGCCGATGCCACCGCCTGGAGTGCGTGGCTGAGCAGCGTCGCGGGCCGCCCGGCCGCCGATCTGGAAGTCGTCCACCGCACGCTGCGGGTGCGAGACCAAGGGTCGGCGGCGCGGGTCCCCGCAGCCGCTCAGGAGTCACGAACCGCAACAGCAAAAACGACCGCGCCAACCCTCACAGCGCAAACACCGCCACCGCCGCCAGTCGTCACCACGAAACCGTCGCCACCGCCGCCCATCGCGGTCGCTGCGCCGGCACCCAAAATTCAAGTCGCCACTCCCACTCCTTCCGCACCACCAAAACCGGCGGCAAAGGGCGATCCAAAGACCGACCCGGTGAAAGAGAGAGTGCTGGCTCTGGTGGCCGAGAAAACCGGTTATCCGGTGGACATGCTCGATCTGGATCTCGATCTCGAAGCGGATCTGGGCGTCGACACCGTTAAGCAGGCGGAGGTCTTTGCCACGATCCGCGAGGCTTACAACATTCCGCGCGACGAGAACCGCAAGCTGCGCGATTATCCGACATTAGCGCACGTGATCCGCTTCGTATATGAGAAGCGCCCTGACTTGGCTGCAGCCCCAGCAGTCGCGAAGGAAGAAGTCAAACTTACGACCCCAACAATCGCTGTGGTCGCTGAGAAACCGGCACCCCCCGCGACATCTGCGCAAGTCGTCACCGGCGATCCCGTCAAGGAACGCATTCTCGCGCTGGTGGTAGAGAAAACTGGTTATCCGAAAGACATGCTGGACCTGGATCTTGACCTCGAAGCCGACCTCGGCGTCGACACCGTCAAACAGGCGGAAATGTTCGCCGCCATCCGCGAGATCTACAACATTCCGCGCGACGAGAACCGCAAGCTGCGTGATTATCCGACATTAGCGCACGTCATCCGTTTCGTGTATGAGAAACGCCCTGACTTGGCTGCAGCCCCAGCAGTCGCGAAGGAAGAAGTCAAACCTGCCACGCCGAAGACCGCTGTGGCTGCTGAGGAACCGGCGCCGACTGCGACATCGGCGCCGGTCTCTGCCGGCGACGACGTCAAAGAACGCGTCCTCGCTCTGGTGGTAGAGAAGACTGGCTATCCGAAAGATATGCTGGACCTGGATCTGGATCTCGAAGCCGACCTCGGCGTCGACACCGTCAAACAGGCGGAGATGTTCGCGGCCATCCGCGAGATCTACAACATTCCGCGCGATGAGAACCGCAAGCTGCGCGACTACCCCACACTGGCTCACGTCATCCGTTTCGTGTATGAGAAACGTCCCGACCTGGCCGTCGGGGCACCGCCCTCACCAACCATCAGCGAGCCAACTGTGCCCACGCCGCCCCCAGTCGCGGCCCAAGCGGCAACGGACGATGCCATTAAGGAGAAGGTGCTGGAGATCGTGGCCGAGAAGTCGGGCTATCCGAAAGATATGTTGGACCTGGATCTGGACCTCGAAGCGGACCTCGGCATCGACACCGTCAAACAAGCGGAAATGTTCGCGGCCGTGCGAGCGGCGTACAACATTCCGCGCGATGAGAATCTCAAGCTACGCGACTTCCCTACCCTGGCCCACGTGATCAAGTTCGCTCACGACAGGCAGCCCGGCTTGGCTAAAGCGTCCGCTGCAAGCGCTTCCGCCACGCAAGAGAAACAAGAACCGGCGCCGAAAAAACCGGCGGTGTCTGTATCTTCGGTTTCGAAGCCGGTTTCGACTGCGCGTCCGATCCCCGCCAGTTTCGACGCCGCCAACCGTATCCCGCGCCGCGTACCTGTTCCCAACTTGCGTCCGCCACTTGCCCTTTGCAAGCCAACCGGTGTGACGCTGGGGTCCGGTCGGCGAGTCGTCATTATGCCGGACAAATCTGGTGCAGGAGACGCGCTGGCGCAACGGCTAGAGACAATGGGTGTAGAAGTTCTCCGCATCGCGGAGACGATGGATGTAGACGCATTGAAGAATCGCGTCGAGAGCTGGCTGGCCGCGGGTCCGGTGCACGGAGTGTACTGGCTGCCCGCGCTGGACAACGAGGGCGACATCAGTGCTATGGACCTCGCCAGCTGGCATGAAGCCCTGCGGGTGCGGGTCAAGTCGCTGTATGCCACCATGCGCATTCTGTACGAGCAGGTTGCGGCACGGGGCACGTTTCTCGTGTCGGCGACGCGACTGGGTGGACAGCATGGCTACGACGAGGCCGGTGCGCTAGCGCCGTTAGGTGGCGCGGTCGCGGGCTTCACCAAAACGTATAAACGAGAGCGGTTGGACGCTCTGGTCAAGGCGGTCGACTTTGAAGCGGAACGAAAGCCGTCAGAAGTCGCCGACATCCTGATTGAAGAAACCCTGCGCGATCCTGGCGCAGTCGAAATCGGCTACACGGAAAAGTTGCGCTGGACGGTTGGGCTGCAAGAACAACCCGCCGCCGATGGCAAGCCCGGTCTAACCTTGGACAGCAACACCGTGTTTCTCGTCACCGGCGCGGCAGGGAGTATCGTATCGGCCATCACTGCCGATTTGGCGACGGCCTCCGGAGGCACGTTCTACCTGCTCGATCTGGTGCCCGAGCCTGATCCGGAGAATCCCGATCTCAAGCGCTTCGTGACCGACAAGGACGGCCTTAAGCGCGATCTGTTCACACGCATCCAGGCGCGCGGCGAGCGCGCCACGCCGGCCCTGGTTGAAAAAGAGCTGGCGGCTCTGGAGCGAGCGCAGGCAGCACACAGCGCAATCGCTGCGGTGCGAGCCGCCGGCGGTACGGCGCATTACTTCAGCGTCAACCTCACGGACGCAGACGCGGTAACCAAAATCATCAAGCAAGTGCGGGAGCGCAGCGGGCACATCGATGTGCTCCTGCACGCCGCCGGCACGGAGCGCAGCCACTTTCTGCCGGACAAGGATGCGCGTGAATTCGATCTGGTCTTCGACGTCAAGAGCGACGGCTGGTTCAATCTTCTGCATGCCATCGGCGACATGCCCCTCGGGGCGACGGTGGCGTTCAGTTCGATTGCCGGGCGCTTCGGCAACGCCGGACAAACGGATTACAGCTCGGCCAACGATCTGTTGGGCAAGATCACCTCGAGCTTCCGCACCACCCGGCCGGCTACACGCGGCATCGTCATCGACTGGACGGCATGGGGCGGCATGGGTATGGCTACGCGTGGCTCCATCCCTAAGATGATGGAACTGGCAGGTATCGATATGCTGCCACCAGAGGCGGGGATTCCCTTGATTCGCCGCGAACTCACTGCGGGAGGCACCAAGGGTGAAATTGTTATCGGCCTTCGTCTCGGTGTTCTGCTGAATGAGTGGGATGCCACTGGGGGGCTGGATACATCAGGCGTGGAAACCCTGACTCGATCACCGCAGCAAGGACCATCGGGGTCAGGACCAATGATCGGCAAGATGGCAGGCGTGGGCCTGCAGAGTGGCCTCAAAATCGAGACGACGCTGGACCCGGCGATTCAACCTTTCCTGCACGATCATCAAATCGACGGCACACCGGTGCTGCCCGGGGTCATGGGCATCGAGGCGTTTGCCGAAGCTGCGCTATGCCTGCTTCCCAGCTGGCATGTCGCGGCGATCGAAGACGTGAACTTCCTGGCGCCGTTCAAGTTCTATCGGAACGAACCGCGCGCGGTGACGGTCGAGGCAGTCATTTATCCGCAGCGCGACACCTTGACCTTGCTGGCAGACTGCCGCTTGACTGGCAGCCGGTCGTTCCCCAACCAGGCCGAGCCGCAAGTGACAACACATTTTACCGCCCGGGTGCGGCTCACAAAACAGACGCCCCAAGCGGTGACGGTGCCGGCGCTGGGCGTGCCGGAAGGACATATCATCGAGGCCGCCGACATCTATCGCCTCTACTTCCACGGACCCGCATACCAAGTTGTGGAGCGGGCGTGGTGGGACGGACAGAGGATTATCGGGCTGATGGCCAAAGGCTTGCCAGCAAACCATCTGCCGTCCGAACTGCCGACGCTTACAGCGCCGCGTCTGATTGAGCTTTGCTTCCAAACTGCCGGGGTCTGGGAGATGGGCACGCAAGGCCGCATGGGTCTGCCGCAGCACATTGATTGCGTTTCATCATCATCACTGCTACGGGCTCCGGAGTCGGCCGACACACGGTTATACGCCGTGGTCACTTCCGACTGGGATCGCGGCAGCTTCGATGCGGAGGTTGTGGATACGAAAGGAAACCGTTACCTGCATCTTGGCGGCTACCGCACGGTAGCGGTTCCCGGCGCGGTGGATGCCGAGCGGTTGAAGGCGCTACAGGCTGCGATGTCACTGGAAACCGTCGCCGCATGATGAACATGACCGGGTTGTCCTGACGATCGGTTGATCGGAGGACTTATGAACCACGAATTTCAGCGCGTGGCTATCGTGAATCGCGGCGAAGCCGCCATGCGTTTCATCCACGCTACCCGCGATTTCAATCAAGAATACGGCACATCGTTGCGCACGATCGCGCTGTTCACCGAGCCTGACCGGCGCAGCATGTTTGTGCGTGAAGCGGACGAGGCAGTGTGTCTCGGTCCGGCTCAGGTCCTCGATCCAAACACTCAGCAGCCCAAGAGCAGTTACGTCGACTACGTCCGGCTCGAACGTGCGCTGGCGGCCGCACGCGCGGACGCGGTCTGGGTGGGATGGGGCTTTGTGGCCGAGCACGCCGCATTCGCCGACCTTTGCCGCGAGATAGGCGTCGTGTTCATCGGCCCGGATGGCGATGTGATGCGGCGTGTGGGCGACAAGATCGCCTCAAAACGAATTGCCGAGCAGGCGCAGATACCGGTAGCGCCCTGGAGCAATGGGCCGGTGGAAACGCTCGCCGACGCCCAGGGCCATGCCGAACGCCTCAGCTATCCGCTCCTTATTAAGGCCACCGCCGGAGGCGGCGGTCACGGGATTCGCCTGGTGCGTTCGGCGGACCAACTCCCCCAAGCTTTTGCGAGCGCCCGGGCCGAGGCGTTCAAGGCCTTCGGGGACCCCACCGTTTTCCTGGAGCAACAGGTGCAAGGCGCGCGCCACGTCGAGGTCCAAATTATTGCCGACCACTACGGGACGACATGGGCCGCCGGCGTGCGCGACTGCACCATCCAGCGCCGCCACCAGAAAATCCTCGAAGAAGCACCTTCGCCGGCGCTTTCTCCGGAGCAAGATCAGATGCTGCGCGAGGCGGCGGTGCGCTTGAGTCAAGCAACGGGCTATCACAACGCGGGCACTGTCGAATTCCTGTACGAACCGGAAATCAACCGCTTCTCGTTCATGGAGATGAACACGCGGCTGCAGGTTGAACATCCGGTGACCGAGTGCACCACCGGGCTCGATCTCGTGAAACTTCAGATTCACGTCGCGCGCGGCGGCCGCCTGGAAGGCGAACTGCCGCGCACCACCGGTCACGCCATTGAGGTGCGGCTGAATGCGGAAGATCCGGACAACGGCTTTGCTCCCGCGCCGGGCGCGATTGAGCGGTTCAGAATCCTGCCCTGGCTGGGTGTGCGCGTAGACAGCGGCGTGGCGGAAGGCGATGCCATCCCGGCGGAGTTCGACTCCATGATCGCCAAGGTCATCGCCTACGGCCAGAACCGGAAAGAAGCACTTTCCCGCCTGCAGCGGGCGCTGCGCGAGAGCGTTGTCGTCATCAAGGACGGAACCAGTAACAAAGCGTTTCTGCTGGAATTGCTGAACCGCCCCGAAGTGCAGCGTGGAGAAGTGCATGTTGGGTGGCTGGACCACTTAGCGGCAACCGGTGAGCACCTCTCCAGGCGTTACGCCGACGTAGCTCTGGTTCAAGCCGCGATCGAGACCTACGATGCCCAGCTGGCCGTGGAGCAGTCACAGTTTTATGCGTCGGCGGTGCGCGGGCGGCCGCAGGTCCGCAGTGAGGTAGGCCTGACTGCGGAACTACGCTATCGAGGCCATTGCTACTCGCCGAAGACTTATCGCCTCGGCCCGCAGCGCTACTGCGTGGAGGTGAATGGGGCACGCATCGATGCCCAGATCGACCGTTTGGGTCAGTTCGAATGTTGGCTCAAGGTCTTCGGGCGGCGTTTTCGTGTCGTCTCCGTAGTCCAGGGGATAAGGTACCGGATCGAGGTGGATGGCGTTTCGCACCAGATTGATCGCGATGACGGGGGCGTGGTGCACGCGCCGGCGCCGGCGGTAGTGGTTTCCATTCTCGTCAAGCCGGGCGACACGGTTGCGGTCGGCGACCGCCTGGCGGTGCTCGAGGCCATGAAAATGGAGACACAGGTTGTGGCCCCATTTTCCGGAAAGGTCCGGCAGGTGATGGCCATACCCAATGTTCAGGTGGACACCGGAGCCCCGCTCCTGCAGATCGACCCCGCCGCCGGTGACGATGCCGTTGCAGCCGCGGAACAAGTGGTCTTTGGCACGTCGCTCGCCTCGGAAGGAAACGGAGGAGCCATCCAATCCAGCTGCCGTCAGAGCCTGGATGAGCTCCGCCAGCTCATGTTGGGCTTTGACGTGGATCCGAAGCAGGCCGCGCGGCTGCTCGCCGAATGGAGCCAGAATTGCCCCGTGAACAGCGACGAAATTAGACAGCGCGAAGATGAGATCCTCAACATTTTTGTAGACATACGTTCCCTGTTCCAACGCGAGCCGGAGGTAAACCATCGGGCCAGCGGTGAAGAGCCCAGTGCCGAGGCCTATCTGTTTTCCTACTTGCGCATGCTGGAGACGCGCGGTCAAGGACTCCCGCCAGCCTTTGTCAGCGCGCTCCAACGCGCGCTGGCTCACTACGGTGTGCGGACCCTGGATCGCTCCCCTGAACTGGAAGAGAGCTTGCTCTGGATCTACAAATCGCATCAACGGGTGGAGCAGCAAGTCGCGCCCATTCTGGGCGTCCTCGAACGACGTCTGCGGCGCGTCCAGACGCTGTCGCCGCACGCTGAGGAGTCCTTTCGGACGCTCCTCGACCGAATGATTTCCATGACCAATGGGCTCTTTCCCGCAGTCACCGACCTGGCCCGGGAAGTGCGCTATCGCTACTTCGACCAACCGCTGTTTGAGCGGGCACGTCAACAGGTGTACGAGCAAATGGAGGAACACCTCGCCTATCTGGCTGCGAATCCCGATGCCGCGGACCGCTACGAGAGAATCCGCGCGTTGGTCGAATGTCCGCAGCCGCTGTTCAGCCTAATCTCCAGCCGGTTCGCAACCGCCGACCAAGCCTTGCGCAAGTTGATGTTGGAGGCGCTGACCTGGCGGTACTACCGGATTCGAAAGCTCACGAACTTTCGCTCCGTGGCTGTGGACGGACAGTGCTGCGCATCGGCGGAGTACGATCATGAGGGGAAGCGCATTCACGTGTTCACGACGCACGCCGAGTACTCCCGGCTCGCGGAGGCGGCGCGGAGGCTGTTTCCAATGATCGCGGAAGTTCCGGCAGACCACGACATCGTCATCGATTTTTACGTTTTCCATTCCGGCAGGTTGGGCGACGCGGAGGCTACGCAGCAGGAAGTGCGCTCGGTGCTCAACCAGGCTGGCTTCCCGCGCCCCATCCGGCGCATCGTAGCGACCGCCGCCGGCACTGGTCACGGCCGGGGTATAGCGGGCATGCATTTCACCTATCGCCCCAGCGCGAATGGATATGAAGAGGAGAAGCTCTACCGCGGAATCCACCCCATGATGGGGAAACGGTTGCATCTCTGGCGGCTTAGCAATTTCAAGATTGAACGGCTGCCGTCGGTCGAAGATGTGTACCTGATCCATGCCGTGGCCCGCGATAACCCGAAGGACGAGCGGTTGTTCGCGTGCGCGGAAGTGCGCGACGTAACCCCGGTGCGGAATGAGGCGGGTCGCGTCGTGCAACTGCCGCATCTGGAGCGCATGTTAATGGAAGCGATGGCCAGCATCCGGCTGTTTCAGTCACGGCGGCCGACCTATCAGCGCCTCCATTGGAATCGCATACTGCTCAACGTGTGGCCACCGCTTAATCTTGGGCGGGATGAATTGCGTGATCTTGTGCGCAAACTGGCGCCCGCGACCGAAGGCCTGGGGTTGGAGCAAGTGGTAGTGCGCGTCCGCATTCCCAGTCCGGCGACCGGCGAGTTGCGCGATATGGTGGTGCGCATCTCAAGCCCGGGCGGCAGCGGTATGCTCATCACCTTCCGGCCCGCCGACCAACTACAACCAATCAGACCGCTGACCGAATACGACCAGAAAGTCGTCCGCATGCGCCAGCGCGGGCTCATCTACCCTTACGAAATCATCAAAATGCTCACGCCCGCTCCGGAACACACGCGAGCGGAATTTCCCACTGGCGATTTTATCGAGCATGATCTTGACTCTGCAGGCCGTCTGGTCGCCGTCGATCGCCCCTATGGTCAAAACAAAGCCAATATCATCGTTGGCATCATCCGCAACTTTATCACCAAGTATCCCGAGGGCATGACACGCGTTCTGGTGCTGGGCGATCCAAGCAAGGACCTGGGCGCCATCGCCGAACCGGAATGCCGGCGCATCCTCGCAGCTTTGGATCTGGCCCAAGCGAAGGGCGTTCCCCTGGAATGGTTCCCCATCTCGGCCGGCGCCAAGATCTCGATGGACAGCGGAGTGGAAAACATGGATTGGATTGCCCGCGTCCTGCGGGGCTTGGTGGAGTTCACGCAAGCGGGCGGCGAGATAAATCTGGTGGTGAACGGAATCAACGTCGGCGCGCAGCCGTACTGGAACGCCGAGGCCACCATGCTCATGCACACCCGGGGCATTCTGATCATGACGCCGAAAGCGGCGATGGTGCTCACCGGCAAGCGCGCGTTGGACTACTCCGGCAGCGTCTCGGCCGAGGACAATCAAGGCATCGGCGGTTACGATCGCATTATGGGGATCAACGGCCAGGCGCAGTACTGGGCGCGCGACATCGATGAAGCCTGCCACATTCTGTTGCGCCACTATGAGCACACCTACGTGGCCCCGGGCGAGCGTTTCCCCCGGCGGGCCGCGACTGCCGATCCCATGGATCGCGATGTGCGAGTCCATCCTCACGGCAGGAGCGGCAATGGCGATTCCAATTCCACTGACAATAATAACGACGGCTTCGAACTGATCGGCGACATCTTGTCGGACGAGACCAACCCCGGGCGCAAGAAATCCTTTGATATTCGCAAAGTCATGATGGCGGCCATCGACCAGGACCATGCGCCGCTGGAGCGCTGGGCCGGCATGCGCGCGGCGGAGACCGCGGTAGTGTGGGATGCTCATCTTGGTGGCTATCCCGTTTGTCTTATCGGTATCGAATCCCGGCCGGTGCCCCGGTTAGGATTTGTCCCCGCCGACGGACCGGATCAATGGTGCGCCGGCACGCTCTTCCCGCAATCCTCCAAGAAAGTGGCGCGCGCGATCAACGCCGCCAGCAACAATCGACCGGTGGTGCTCCTGGCCAACCTGTCGGGGTTTGATGGCTCGCCGGAGTCGATGCGCAGGCTGCAGCTTGAGTACGGCGCCGAGATCGGGAGGGCCGTGGTGAACTTCAAAGGCCCCATCGTCTTTTGCGTGATCTCGCGCTATCACGGAGGCGCGTACGTGGTTTTCTCGCGGGCGCTGAATGAAAGCCTTGAAGTGACAGCCTTGGAGGGAACGTATGCCTCCGTCATCGGCGGCGCTCCGGCGGCAGCCGTGGTTTTCGCCGGTGAGGTTGAAGCCAGGGCCCGCAAAGATGCGCGCCTGCAGGCGCTGAACCAGGCGATAGCCCAGGCGGACGGCGCGGAGAAAGGCCGCTTGCGCACCCAGTGGGAAGAACTCTTCAAAGTCGTACATTCCGAGAAACTGGGCGAGATGGCCTCCGAGTTTGACCGCGTGCACAGCGTGCAGCGGGCGCTCGACGTGGGTGCTCTCAATTACATTATTCCGCCCGCCAACCTGCGTCCTTATCTCATCCATGCGCTCGAACGCGGTATCGCAAGAGAGGAGGGATCGGAATCCACAAAGTCGCAGAACAGGCTAACGGCAGCGGCCTAAAAACTGGTCTCAGAAACGGTTTTGGGAAGGGCACGGCTTCAGCCGTGCCGCCTAGAGCCGCAAGAAATTTCGTAGATCGTGCAGATGTTCGGATGATTCAGCGCAGAGGCAGCCTTGGCTTCGCGCTGAAAGCGGCTGAGTGCCTGCGGGTCTTTGGCTACCTCATCAGGCAGGAACTTGGGGGCAACTCCCATTCCGCCCAGCCTCCCTCAGAATCTCCACCACCCTGTCCCGAATCCCCGCATCGCCCCGCGCCAAGTCAGCCAATCCCTGCAAAGCAAAAGTCCTGACAATGGAACTCCGGTCTTCCAGATAGCTTTCCAGCGAAGCTATCGCAACTTGCCTTTCCTTAGCATTCAGCAACAGCCGTGGAACCATCACCACCAGATGCCAGCGCAGTTCCTGCTCCCGAGCCTCGGTCATCAATCCCAGCAGTTCTTTTTTTGTAAGGCTGCAAGAGTTCACCGCGCTCCCGCTTAACTTTCTCAACCGCGTCCGCAGCCCGCGTCCGCACCACCGCCTCCGCCAACCATAATCCCGCGATCAGCTTCGGAAACAACTCCAGATCGTCGGCCACCATCGCCGCCACTTCATCCGCGCGCCCAATCGTCCGTCGATCCCCTCCCTCCAGCAAAGCAAGAATGTCTTTTCGCAGCATAGGCGGCACCCAAAAGGAGCGTGCGGCCCACTGTCGTTCGTTTCCTGCGTGGCGTAGTGGCGCTTCATCTTCCCTCCCAAACTCTCACTACGCCACCCTGCTTTTTGGGCGGTGCCATCACTGGAAGCAGTTCATCCCCGCACGCGACAGACCAGGTCGGATTTTGGAACTGGAAGCGACTCCGCTTCTTCCAATCGACTGGCATGGCCATTGTGGTCTCCCCGATGGAGTCAAGAATTAGAATTTTGCATTTGGAGAATGCGAGGAATTCATTGGCCAACTGGAAACATGCCAGTTTAAACTTACACCCAATGCGGGGCAGTAACGTCTCCTAAGTTCGTCCTGGCACCCGAGTTGAATTTGCCAAGTCCGATTCCTTCGAACGCCAGCAAACACTGGCAAATCGAAACTGGCCGCATTGAGCAGTGTTTGCCCACGGCCGATTTGAACAGAACTAGTGGGGTGCTGTTATGGTCGCCAAGTGTAGCAATCCCTCCTGTTCCGCTTTGTTTCGTCGTCTGGCTGAAGGGAGGCTGTTTCGACTGGAACCTGATCCGACGCTCCCCGGCTCGTCCAAGTCCAACCGATTGGAGTACTTCTGGCTGTGCGGTAGCTGCTCAGCAGCGATGACGCTGCATGTCAGCGGAGAGGGAAAAGTGATACCTGTTGCGCTACCAGCACCAGTTCATGGTGGCCCCCACTGGAGTGATTTCATCTCGTCCAAGCAGCAGAAAGGGCTATTGCTCAGGGCGTTAGCTTCTCGACAGAAAGACATCGCACAGGTGCGAGATTCGTCGGAAGATGGAGAAGAGACCATGCCGCATGAATGGGAGGAACTCGATGATGAAGTGGCGGCAGGGTCGAGTTGTACCATGCCCGACTGTGGTACGTTGGCGGTTGCCTACGGGTCGAGGGACGACGTTGGACGTAACCGTTCCGAGTCAGGGGAGTTCACGTGCCCGCGCTGCGGCATTGAGTTCGTGGTGCCAGAGGATGAACTAGTCCTTCAGTCGGTGCCAAAGGACTGGCTCTTGGCGGGGATTCATCTCGCGTAAGCGAGCACCGGAAACGCCACGGAAGCAGCGCGACCATCATTCTCTAACTAAGGAGTGCAGCATAATGAAACCAAACCGCACAACGGCTACTCGGCGTCAAACACCAGCCCTAGCAGTCATGAAATCCTCACCTGAGCTTCAAGAGCAAATCCGTCACCGTGCCTACGAACTGTACGAGCAACGCGGGAGAGATGAGGGGCACGAGCTAGACGATTGGCTGCAAGCAGAGTCGGAGGTGACTAAGCAGAAGGCGAAAACAGTCGCCGCATAGAACCAGGGCCTTCAGGCTATCTTGCTTTGCTACGCTCTTAGCCACCGAGCGGGCTGAAGACGGTTCATCGCTTTGCCCGCGACTCGGCGATAGTCTGCCCTGCCCGCAAGGTCATGGGGTTGGGGCGATCACCGGGCAGACCAGTGGTACAATCCACAGTGAGAAATCAAAGGAGAACCGTAATGACCCAAAAGGTTATTGATGTAATCGGAACTTCCACAGAGAGCTTTGCAAAGGCTGCGGAAAACGCGGTAGCCGAAGCCGCAAAAACCGTTCGCGGCCTGAGGTCGGCGCGAGTGGCAGAATTAGAAATGGAACTGGACGGCAAGAAGATAGCCCAGTACCGTGCCACAACAAAGATTTACTTCGACATTGAACACTAGCCCCTCGGTCTGCCAAGCACCAGCAATGCGGAGCGGCGTAGCAACATCAGTTGGGCTGTGTATGTTCAAAAGGGAGCTTGGTGTATCGTGCCTTCTCGATCTCGGCTTGCCAGTGTACTTGAGCGAGATGGCATCCATGTACTTTGAAATCGCCATCAGGACGGCGCTCGACCACGCGGCCACGAAGCTGGGCCTCCTTATAGGGATCGTGGAAATCGACGATCGAGAGTGCGACACGCGGATCGCGTGGTGTGTTCTTCGCCTTGAGTGAGCCTTCCCCAGATGAGCTGGCGTCGGATCACGCCGATCCTGATCTGGCGGTAGCTGGTCAAGTCGTACTTTGGCCTTTCGGGAGAATCCAGCAGGGCGGCCACCATGGTCGGCACCATGGCGCAAGTGCTGACTCGCTCCCGTTCGATCAGGCAGAACACTTCTATTGGGTTGAAGTGGTGAATCGTGACGTGCGTGCCGCCGACGACAGTGATGGTGTGGGCGGTACCCCATCCGTTGGCGTGAATTCATGTGCCGGAAAGAAATACTTTCAGCTCAGTTTCCAGTTAGGCGACTACACGGGGGTTTGCACCTGGACTATGCAGAGCGGGAGTATTCAGACGGGGAGACCTCGCGAAAGGTAGCGAGCGGCCAGTTCTGGCGGTACTGGATTGTAGAAGAATCCGGAAGCCCATTCGAATCCAGTAATACGAAACATCTGGGGCAGGATTTCTATATGCCAGTGGAAGTCATCCTCGATTGTGTTCCAGTAGCCCCCTCTTGGACGCAGGAAGGGCCGGTCGTGGAGTGACAGGTTGTAGGCTGGCCCACCTATGCTTTGATCCAACTTCTGCAGTAGATCACGCAGGATCCGAGCCAAGTTGTCAATTTGGGTTGCACCGATTCGGCTGAATGCGCTGCTATGAAACTTCGGCAACACGGCCATCTCAAAGGGAAAGCGTGACGCAAACGGAGCAAACGCGACAAAATCTGCATTCTCGGTGATCAGTCGCTTTCGTCCCTTTAACTCTTGTTGGAGAACGTCGCAGTATATGCAGCGCTCCTTCAGAGCAAAGTAGTCACGAGCGATCATGAGTTTCGACTTAACTGCACGCGGCGTTACCGGCAGGGCCACCAGCTGCGAGATCGAATGACTAATGGTGTGCGCACCGGCTCCCTCACCGTGGTTCTTGAAGATGAGCACGTAGCGCACACGCTCATCGCCCTCCAGATCGAGGATGCGAGCTCGGTAGGCTCGGATGACGTTCGATATTTCCTCGCTTTCCAGCTCGTGCAGGCTACGGTCATGCCGCGACGTCTCCGCAATGATCTCGTGCGCCCCCACACCGTTCATCAGATCGTGCAACGCTTCGGCACGTCGTCCCAATTGGCCTTCTATCCGCAGCCGCGGGCGGGAATTAGGCACCACCCGTACCGACCATCCCGGCCCGTTAGGAGAAGAGCCCCGATTTCGGATTGCAAAGACTTCCGGCGGCGTCGCGGCCTCGTTGCTCTCGCAGAATGGGCAGAAGTCTGTGTTCCTTGCGAATTTCTTGAAGTGAAAATCCGCCGGCTGTAACCCTTCACCCTCTTCCACAATTACCCAGCGGTCAGTGAAGATGTCCTTGCGCATTTGGGACATAGGACCCATCCTGTCAGGAGTCGCAAACACGCAGAATAGCCGGGCACGCAACCCTTGAACGCTTCCCGCATCGCCTGCTTCCACTCTTTAGTTCATCTGCTCGAACGGATCAGCGGGCGTTCATTTCGTTCGGCTTTTGCCATGATTGCAGACCTTTCTTGTCAGCTCGCTCCAGTGCAATCTGTTCTCTAAGTTTAACTGCTTCCCGAATCCAGAATTCCATTCGTTTCGGATCTGGGTGGGGTTGCTTGGAGAGTTCTCGTATACCTCTTTCGATCTCTGCTAAATCTGCGGCCAACTTTTCGATCTCGTCTGTCATGTTGCCTCCGCGAAGCTTGTTTGATCTGGCATTGGGTAGTTCCTCCGCGAAAGTATTTCTTGGGGCCGACGAACAAGGGGCAAGGCAGGAATTATCTCACGTGCGGCGTATAATGCCGGGGAAAATCATTGCAAGCGACAAGCCCCGCCGACCCACCAACCGCTATTGAGGACTGCCGGAAGCTATGTCGTTGCGGCGTTCACCTGCGCGCCCTTTATCTCGCACTCGGCCTGGAGCCAATCGTCCAACTCGTGACCGTCTGTCCTTCCGCGCTGCGCGTAAAGTTCGCAGGCGCGTTGCTGAATCTGCTGCTCAATCGTAAGCGTTTGACCAACACACCTGTTCGCGGGGCTCGGTCTGTGTTCAAGTGTCCGGATGAGCGGAGAACAGAAGTTGTAGGCACCCAAGCGACGTACGCGAGCCGAAGTTCAGCAGCTAGTAGCGGCGTTTGCGAGCAGCGGCGTGCGACGCAGCGAGTTTTGCCGGAGTCGCGGTTTGAGCTTCGGCACGCTGAATCGGCATCTGAAGAAGCAACGCTGGAAAAGAAAGAGCAGAGCAGCTTCTGCGGCCGGCCGGTTGGTGCCGGTGGAGTTGGCCGCCAAGAAATCGCGGACGCAGCAGGAACCGAGTTGTGGGCTGGCCGTGGTGCTGTCGGACGGGCGCCGCATCGAGGTAGATCCTGATTTTGATACGAATACGTTCGAGCGCCTGGTGAGTGTGCTGGAGCGGGTGTAAGCCGTGTTTGGACTGGGTCCAGCCACACGGATCTATCTGGCCGCCGGAGTCACCGACATGCGGAAGGGGTTCGAGGGGCTGTACGGGCTGGTCCGGGATCGATTGTCGTGTGAGCCTCTGAGCGGGCACCTGTTCTTGTTCTGCAACGGCCAGCGCAATAGGTTGAAGATCCTCGTCTGGGATGGTAGCGGACTCTGCGTCTGTGCCAAGAGGTTAGAGAAAGGGCGTTTCACCTGGCCGCAATCGGGCGATGCGCAGGGCAAGGTCGTCCTGAGTCACGAAGAGCTCTCTCTATTGTTAGGTGGGATCGATCTGGCCAAAACCAAGCACAAGCGCTGGTACCGGAAGGCTCCAACAGAAGAACATGCTGTCATAATGCCGTTCTTGGGCGCAAATAGTGCGCCCTAGGTCATTTCGGACCAGTGGGTCCGGGCGGACAGCGCGGTTTGCCTGGACGCGCAATCCGGGGTCTACTGCATCTGGAGGCAAACTCCGGACGCAAATTTTTGAGTGGGGATAAATAGATGACGACTTCGACTTCCAACCGGCGCACCAGCAACACCGACGAGACAATCGTGGAGGCGGGACACAGCCACGGTATTACCACCTCTGCGGCTCTGTACTATCCGTCGTTGATAGGTAATTGCTGGGACGACGAACTGCTGCCGTCGGGAGATTAGTACCGGATCGCGCCGATCCTTTGGGATCGGCGCCACTCTCCAAACGACAAACCAGCAACTGGCAGACCAGCCCTCGGTGGCGCGGCATCCCGCGTCCGTGAACCCAACACGATGTCAGTTGAAGTCAAAAAGGGGATTCCGGGTCAGAAATAATTCCCACCATAGGGCGCTGAAGCCGCGGTTGCGTTTTGGCAGAACGGCTGGTTGCACAGAAGCGTCGGCTGTGCTGGAGGAAGAGTAATATGGCAGCATCAGTGATGGAGCGAAGGACTCGATTATCCATGGAGGCGGAAAGTGTTGATCAGCGCTGAGAGCCAGGAAACCACTACTACGACGATGTTCGACCAACAGGTCGCGGCCGCGACGGAATGGTTCGCGAGCCCCCGATTCGACGGGATCGTCCGTCTCTACTCCCCGCGCCAGGTGGCCGAGCAGCAGGGCACGCTTTCCGGCGACTACACCGTAGCGCGACGGGCAGCCGAGGAGTTCTACACGCGGTTACGCGAGCTCTTCGAACAGCGCAGGCAGATCACTACCTTCGGTCCCTATTCGCCAGGCCAGGCGGTGATGATGAAGCGCATTGGGATGGAAGGCATTTACCTGGGCGGCTGGGCCACGTCCGCCAGGGGATCGCTGGCAGAGGATCCGGGTCCCGACCTGGCCAGCTATCCGCTCAGCCAGGTGCCAGACGAAGCCGCCGGACTGGTGCGAGCACTTCTCACCGCCGACAAGAACCAACACTTCGCGCGCGCGCGGATGACCGGAGAACAGCGCAAGGCGACACCGGTCGTCGACTATCGGCCTTTCATCATTGCCGACGCCGACACCGGTCACGGTGGGGACGCGCATGTACGCAATCTGATTCGCCGCATGGTCGAGGTCGGGGTGCCGGGCTACCACATTGAAGACCAGAAGCCGGGAGCGAAGAAGTGCGGCCACCAGGGCGGTAAGGTGCTGGTGGCCGAGGACGAGCAGATCAAGCGCCTCAACGCCGCCCGCCTGCAGCTCGACATCATGCGGGTCCCGGGCATCCTTGTGGCC
>Ga0208821_1000312_pt1 | contig 40618 bp, 30 predicted proteins | sample June2015DPH_20_5_FD_184720 | JGI IMG/M metagenome (GOLD analysis project Ga0208821, IMG submission 184720) | Peatland microbial communities from SPRUCE experiment site at the Marcell Experimental Forest, Minnesota, USA - June2015DPH_20_40... | ecosystem: Environmental > Terrestrial > Soil >...
ACACATCCAACTGCTGCTCGTCTTTTCCACGCATGCTTTCTTCTTATCAGGTTGTGCTGTGGAAACAAGAGAGTTTCGGGGTACTCCGTCCGCTTCAAATCTTCAAATCGAGTTTTTCCGCAACCTGCTAGGTGTCAGGTGTCACGAAATTCACCCTCGATCCTCGTCTTTGGGTTTTCCTGACACCTGCGATCTGACACCTCCAACGCTGCGCCTCGAAGTCTTCCTACCTATACTCTCTGGCTTACAATCATGGCATGGCAAACCTGACATTGGTGTACGGTCTGCGTCTGCTGCCCTCCGATGAGATCGTGGAGGTTGGCACGGCGACGATCAAACTGAAAAATGGGCGGGATGCGCACGTCGCCATGCACATTCTCGAGGGCGGCAAAGACGAGATCCAGAGGCAGCTCAAGACCAGTCTCGCGGCCTTTTTCGACATCTATCCAGAGATATAAGGGCATGAAGATATGACGCCTGCGATATGACGAACGTCGCGACGTCCTATAATCAGGCGGCGAATCAGGCAACTGGATGAGACTGATCTCTCTGGAACTCGAGAGCAAGCTACGCGAAAAACGGCTCTGGCCGCAAAGCTGGATCGCGTGGGCGGCGCTCTACGTGCTGGCACTCGACCTGCTTCTGTTCGCGGTGCAGTGGCTGACGCGTCGTGCCAGTCCAGAAACGTCGACGAGCCTGCAGGGCTGGGTAACCTTTCTCAGCGTGCTGGCGATTGTGTTGCTCGCGCTTGGCGCGTTCCGCTGGCTGCGTTCGCAACTACTGTGGCGGCTGCGGAACCGGCTGATCGTTACCTATGTTTTTATCGGCGTGATTCCGGTTTTTCTGCTGGTGATGATTTCGCTGATCACGCTCTATCTTCTTGCCGGGCAGTTCGCCAGCTTCGTCGTAACTTCCGACATCACAACTCACCTGCGCAGCATGGAGGCGGCCAACCGCGCCATAGCCCATCACCTGGCGACGCAAATCTCGGGCGGTGGAAAGCTGGATGCGGAAGTCCTCGGCCGGACAAGGCCGCGTCGTCCGGAGTGGTCGCGGCGTCAGATATGCGCCTGGTACCAGAGCCAGCCGCAGACTTACTGCTCGGGGCCGGAGGGCGTCGCTGGCATTGATTCTCCGTCGTTTATCGCCGGAATTGGGGATTTCCGCGACATCGTGCGCGACCGCGGCACGCTCTATCTTCGGACAGCGACCGTGCTCTCGGCGGAGCCGGAATCTTTATCCTTGCGCGTGATTTTGAGTGAGCCGCTCGACAAGGTGTTCGTCGAGAAAATCGCGGGGGACCTCGGCCGGATTTCAGTCTATGGAACCGAGGGCCCGAGTGCGAACTCGACCGCGCCGGCGCAGCAGAACAACTCGAAACCCTTCCTGACATTCGAGAACGGCAAACCACCCGAGCAGACTTTTTCCGCTGGGACGATTCCGCCCGCGGTGAACGCGCTCGATCACGAGATTACTTTCCCGATCCCCTTGCAGGTAGTGGACTGGGCCACGGGAGAACGACGGCGCGATGGAGCGCTCGCCGAGGTCGAGACGCGGCCCTCGGTGCTCTATGCCAGACTCTTTGCGGCGCTGGGAGATTACGCCAAGGGGGTCGAATATATTTTGTTGTCGATCGCAATTGTGTTCGCGATCATCGAACTGCTGGCGCTGTTCGTTGGGACTAAACTGACACGCAGCATTACCTCAGCGGTGGACCAACTCTACGAGGCCACCAAGCACGTCAATCGCGCCGACTTCAGCCACCGCATCACGGTGCAATCAACGGACCAACTAGCGACGCTGGCAACCTCCTTCAACTCGATGACCACATCGATCGAGAAACTGGTTCAAGAGCAGAAGGAAAAGCAGCGGCTGGAAGGCGAATTGGCGATTGCGCAGGAAGTACAGGCGCAGCTCTATCCCAGGTTCATCACGCAGCTCGAGACCCTGGAAGTGCACGGATTCTGCCGTCCGGCGCGGACGGTGAGCGGGGACTACTACGATTTTCTCGCGCTGAGTTCCGACAAGCTGATGCTGGCCGTCGGTGACATCAGCGGCAAAGGAATTTCAGCGGCGCTGCTGATGGCGACGATCCACTCCGCGGTGCGCGCATACAGCATCGAAGACGTACCCGTACTTCGCGAACTAACGCCGCGCGAACCAGCCACGGTCGGCGCGACGACGGGGGGCCCGGGGTTGATGCTGGCTTCTGAGTCGAGGGGGGCGGACACGTCTCCAGCGACGCTGCTGGCGCTCTTGAACCATCAGCTTTACGAAAGCACTCCGGACGCAAAGTACGCGACTTTGTTTGTGGGAATCTATGACGGAGCGACGCGCCGGTTCACCTACGCGAATGGCGGTCACCTGCCGCCGATCCTGATTTCCGAAGATGGGTCCTCCCAGCTGCTGAGCTGCGGCGGAACCGTGGTTGGCCTGTTCGACAATTTGAGTTTTCCGGAAGCGACCATACAACTCCGCCCCGGCGATGTGCTGGTGGCTTACAGTGATGGGGTAACCGAGCCGGAGAACGATTATGGCGAGTTCGGCGAGGAAAGGCTCTTCCAACTGGTGCGCGACAACCGCCATTTGCCGCTGGAGCGCATCACCGAAATTGTCACCGCCGCCGTGCTCGACTGGATCGGCGACAACGAACAGCCCGACGATATAACGCTGGTTCTGGCAAGGGCGAGATAGTTCGCAGGTGCTGTGTGGCCCGGGAGGCATCTGACAGCGTCTAGGGATTGGCTGATCAACAAAACGCGGGAGGGATCGCTCCCTCCCGCGTCGTTTTCCCTGAAATACCGTTCTCAACTAAACCAGGCTCCGCTACACCAGACCCTGATCCAGCATCGCGTCCGCGACCTTCAGGAAGCCCGCGATATTGGCGCCGTTCACCAGGTTGCCGGGCGTGCCGTACTTCTCGGCCGTTTCATAGCAATTCTTGTGGATGGCGATCATGATCTTGTGCAAACGATCGTCGACTTCTTCGCGGGTCCAGGACATGCGCATACTGTTCTGCGCCATTTCCAATCCGGAGGTGGCCACGCCGCCGGCATTGGCGGCCTTGGCCGGTCCGTACAGGATTTTGGCATCGAGGAAAGCTTTGGTGGCTTCGAGGGTGCTCGGCATGTTCGCGCCCTCGCTGACGACCTTCACGCCGTTCTTGATGAGATTGGCCGCGTCTTTCGCGTTGATCTCATTCTGAGTGGCGCTCGGGAACGCGCAGTCGGCCTTGATGTTCCACAGCCAGTTGTGGTCGAGCTTCTTGTCAGTGGCGCTGTAGATGGCTTTCTTGAATTTGTCCGTGTACTCCTTGATGCGGCCGCGGCGGTTATTCTTCAGCTCCATGATGAAGGCGAGCTTATCGCGGTCGATGCCGTCGGCATCATAGATGGCGCCGTCGGAATCGGACACGGTAACCGGCTTCGCGCCCAGATCAAGCAGTTTCTCGATGGTGTATTGCGAGACGTTGCCGCTGCCGGAGACCAGACACACTTTGCCTTCCAGTTTGTCTTTGCGCGTCTTCAGCATTTCCTGGGCGAAGTACACGCAGCCATAGCCAGTGGCTTCGGGACGAATCAGCGAACCGCCCCAGGCCAGGCCCTTGCCGGTGAGAACGCCGGTGAATTCATTCCGCAGCCGCTTGTATTGGCCGAACAGGAATCCGATTTCGCGTCCGCCCACGCCGATGTCGCCGGCGGGAACGTCCGTGTCGGGACCGATGTGGCGGCACAGTTCGGTCATGAAGCTTTGGCAGAAACGCATCACTTCGTTGTCGCTCTTGCCTTTGGGATCGAAATCGGAACCGCCCTTGCCGCCGCCCATGGGCAGCGTGGTGAGCGAGTTCTTGAACACCTGTTCGAACGCCAGGAATTTCAGAATGCCGAGGTTCACCGAGGGATGGAAGCGCAGTCCGCCCTTATAGGGGCCGATGGCGCTGTTCATCTCGATGCGGAAGCCGCGATTGACTTGCACTTTGCCCCTGTCATCGAACCAGGGCACGCGGAACATGAGGAGCCGCTCGGGTTCCGTGATACGTTCTAGAATCTTGGCTTCGTGATACTCAGGATGGCGCTCCAACACGGGCCGCAAGGACTCGAACACTTCGAGCACAGCTTGGTGGAATTCTGGTTCGGCTGGGTTTTTGGCTTTGACGAGGTTGAGAGTTTGATTGATGTAGTCCGCCTTAGCATTAACCTTGGGCGGTTCCATGACAGCACTCATAGGCTTGCCTCCGAATTTTTATGTGATGAACGGATTGTCAAAATCTAGGACGCCGCAGGAATTGCGGCTGTAATAATTAGATGCCCGGGAGGGAAGCTCCGCCGTGATTGGCGTCACTTGATTCCGTGATGATTGGGCGCAAGTCTCTGTGCGTACACCACGGGACACAATAAACCCTGCAGAATGTGTCTGTTAGCACAATGACGATGATAAGGTTACTTTCTGGAGACAGGTTTTATAACCGTCACTTTGGCCGTCACCTGCTGGCCTTTTTCCATGCCTCCCACGACGATCAGGCCGCGGCGGGTAACCAGCAGGCCGCGATGATCCATAGTGGGCTCGGGAGTGTCTTCGCTGACCGTTTCCCATTTGCCCGTGTAATCATTGAAAGCGAAGGTCACCGGGGAAGGTTCGGCGGGCTGGCCGTTATAGCCGATTCCGTTGTAGTTGTAGGGGATGTCGGTTCCGCCGGAGAAATAAATTCTGCCTGCTTTCTTTTCCAACGGTCCGGCGCCCGCCGCGATGCGATAGCGAGCGTTGCCGGGATGCGCTGGAAGTTTTATCCATTCAATTTTCGTGATGTCCCCCTTTTTGGAAATGATGCCCGCCCAGCAATCGCTGGACGCGATGTACTTCGGCCCCACCCCGCTCATGTTCTTGTAGGCGCCGTCCACGTAAACGATGGTGTCGCCGATGATGGCGCCCGCATGACCGAACACCGGCGTGCCGGGAATCGGCGTGGCCTGCATCCAGGTATCTTTGTCGGTGTCGTATACCTGGACGTTGCGGACCGCGTCGCCCTTTGATCCTGACCCGGACCATCCGCCGATGAGGAAAATATAACGGTCACGATAAAGGCCGGCCACTGCGTCATCGACAGGCACGGGGATGTCCCGGCCGCGATAATAGCGGTTTTCAGCCGGGACAAAAACGTTCAGGTCCGACATCGTGGTCTCTCCACCCTGCGCGTCGACGATGTAGCCTCCGAAGATGAAGACTTGGTCGTGGAGCGCGACCGCCGATGCCGCCAGGCGCCCGGCCACGCCCGGCACGGAACGCTTTTCCATCCACTTGCCGGTGCCGGGATCCATTTCGTAGGCGCTGGTAGTGATTGCATCCCAAGTTTTTTTTGGACCGATGCCCATGAAGGAAAATATCCTGGTTCCGCCTGCGTCATGCGATATGGCAACCGCATTGTTCGAGACCGGCGCCGGGAGCGGGCTGAGCTTGGGTTCCTCGGCGGCCTGAAGGCGAGCCACCAGCAGAAGACAGAACAATGCCGGGAGTAGTTTGTTCGATGCCGATTTCATTGCTGAAATCATAGCAGCGAAGGGGCTGAAGCCCCGGGGCGCCATCTGAGAAACACACATTGTCAAGCCGCGGAAAGATTCGGGTTCGCATCAGGGCATCGCTTTAGCGATGCGGAAGCTTCCTCCGTCATGACGAGTGAGGAACCGACCGATTTGCCATCACATGAATTCCCAAATACACTGGCTTGCAACCCGAAACAGCCTCGACGGCGCTTGAAAGCGCCGTCACTCCAATGGGCGCGATCTGGCGCACAATCCGCGGATACACTCTTTGGTCGTATGAGCGGGGCAGCCTGCACTACGACATCATGGTCACGCTAATTCTCCTCTTTGTTTTTGTCTCGCCGCATTTCATCAACTTCAAGGACAAACCGGTCGAACGCAATCCGCATCTCACCGGCGTAATTGTGATCCCCGGCGAGAAGGGCGGGTTGATCTATCAGATCCAGGCCTCGGCGGTGAATGCCACTGCGGGAGAAGATGTTCGTCGCCAACTAGAGCAGATCATTGAGCCCATCTCCGGCGCGGTCAGCATTACCAGATACGAAACGCTCAAAGACGCCGCCGGACACACGCAGAGTTACAAAGTCTGGGTTGAAAAGGAATAGAAAAGGTTTCAAAGTTTTATGGTTTCAAGGTTTCAAAGTTTCATGGTTCATCGCTTTCTGGTTCATCGATGAGAGACGCGCTCAAGACGCTAGTTCTCGGGATCGTGGTTGCCGGATCGCTGTTGATGACCGATGCTTGGCCGCAAAGCCAATCCGCTGGACTCGAAGACGTTCTCGATCAGATGGATGCCGCCGCCCGAAACTTCAAAACCACCGAGGCGAATTTCGTTACCGACCAATACTATGAAGTCATCAAGGACATTGACGAAAGCGCGAGGCAGAAGGGCAAAATTTATTTCCGGCGGGAAGGCGGCGAAACCCAGATGGCCGCTGACTTCGTCGAACCCGACAAGAAGTACGTCATCTACAGCGGCGGCAAAGTTCAGGTGTACCGATACAAGATTGACGAGGTCGACGTATACGATCCTGGCAAGAATCGCGGCGATGTCGAGGGCTATTTGGTGCTCGGGTTCGGCAGCCGCGGGCACGACCTGCTCAAATCGTACGAGGTGAAGTTCCTGGGGTCAGAGATCGCCAACGGCATCGCCGCTAAGAAACTGGAGTTGATTCCGAAGTCTGACCGTTTTCGAAACATTTTCGCGCGCATCCTGCTCTGGATCGACCCAGTCCGGGGAATTTCGGTGCAGCAGCAGTTCTTTGAGCCGAGCGGCGACTATCGCCTGGCGAAGTATTCCGAGATTCAGATCAATCAAAAAATTCCGGAGGACGCCTTTAAGCTGAAGACAACCGGGAAAACCAAGGTTGTCTCGCCACAAGGGTAGGCTTTCCCGTGCCCGATCAGGCAAAATCCGAACCAACAGAAACAAGCTGAAAAAGACCGCCTGCCACTATATACTGCACGAGAACCTCTGAAAGTTGAGTTCGCATGGCCAAAGTGTTTACCATCACCATTCCTCCAGATTTGTCTCGCAAGAGACGTGTACGCACGGCCGATCCCCGTTACGTGGACGGCCAGAAGATGCTGGTGGAAGCGATGAAATATTTGGCGAAAGCCGATCCGGTGGCCAATCGCGGAGCCATCGAACTGCTCTCCGAACACGTCCGCACGCGTTTCCGCATGACCGACTCGCCGCTGAGCTGAGCCCAGACCCCCCCAAAAAAGAGGGCGCGTAGACCATCCGCACTTGGGCTGAATGCCTGCCACAAAAGTGGCATGCGGCAATTCGAATCCGCTTTAGAACGTCAGCCGTCCAGCGAGCTGCACGATGCGCTGGGTTTGCAGAGCGGTTACTCCCGGCGTTCCAAACGTCGTGCTGGTAACTTGACCGAAATTTCCACTCGTAAGGGTCGTGTTCGGATTCGCGAATTCCGCGTGGTTCAATGCGTTGAAAGCTTCGAGCCGGAATTCAACGTTCACCCGCTCGGTAATGGCGGTGGTTTTGGACAGAGCCAAGTCAAGGTTGGTGCGGCCCGGCCCGCGGAAGAAGTCTCGCGACGTCGTGCCGTAGGGATCGCTTGGATTGTAACCGGGAGCAATCGGCGCAAATGCGGCGGGGTTAAAATAATAATTGCCGTTTGTTTTGGGATTCATGATTGTAATCTTGTTGAACCCGGGCGCGAAATCGGCACCGTCCAGGAAGCCGTCGCCAGCTCCCGAGGTTCCCGGGTCCGACGGAGTCGCCGGCAGGCCTGAACTGATGGTGAGCGGAAACCCAGTCCGCCAGCTCAAAATGGGGTAGAGGCTCCATCCTTTCACCAGCCGCTTTGGTCCCGACGCCCAGGCGCGGTCAAACGGCAAATCCCATCCTCCACTGAAACTGATCCGCTGCTTAATGTCGAAGCTGGAGGAGGCGTAGAACTGGCCAATGTTGTAATACGGCACCTGCCCCGACGAAGCCTGTGTCTGTCGAAATCCAGATGCATTGTCAATACTGTGAGCGTAAGTGTAGGCCAAAGTGAAGTAGGTGTTGCCAAATATCCGGTTCTCGCCGTTCTGTTTCGTCAAAGAAGCTTCCAGACTATTGAAATTGGCAAAGCCGAGGTTGGCAAACTCCGCCGCGCTGGAAAAAGGACATTGGGAGGGGCCGCCTGCACTCGAACAATAGTTGGTGATGGTAGTGTTCTGGTTCTCATTTAAGAGTCGTGAAGGGTTGAGACCGCTGATTGTGTTCAGGTCGAACGGGTTGATGTCCTCCAGTGCGGTGAGCCCCTTCGAGCTGCTGCCCACGTAGCTAGCCTCTGCGATCAGGTTATTTGCGAGCTGGTGCTGGACGCTCAAGTTGTACTGGTAGGTATAAGGTGTGTGGAGATGCGGGTTCACGAAGTAGATCCCACCCCCTCCAAACGGGAGAAATGGCGTATTGCCCGCTGTATTGAATGCGGTAGCAGGGCTGGGTGGCGTAGATGGAAAGGGGTTGCTCAGAAGAGGGCTGGTGGAGGTGGCCCACGGCGCGCTGTAAAAGGGCATGCCGGACGAGGTGTAGGCCGGGTTGGTCGAAGGGTCGGCTGGACAAGCTCCAGTGGGGCCGGTTGGAATGCACGCGTAAGTGACGTAGGGCTCGCTGTAGAACGGTGGCGCGCCGTTGAATTGCAGGTTGTCTTCGCCCTTCAGGACGTCGTAGAAGATACCGACGCCTCCGCGAATGCTGGTCTTGCTGCTGCTCCCCGGACTCCAGGCAAAGCCGATTCGCGGCGCAAAGTTCCTCTTGTCCGGAAAATTGGCTCCGCGAGGCGCTCCCGCGTCTCCGGGAAAAACCAGGCCGAGCGGCGCATCGGGAAATCTTGTCGACTGATCCCCGGGGACAATGGAAAAGGTTCTTCCCTGGGTGTCGATCTTGGGCGTGCTGTACTCATAGCGAAGCCCCAAACTAAGAGTCAGGTTGGGCCTCACCCGCCACTCGTCTTGCGCGAATCCGTAGGTTGCCTTGCTCCGGAAGTTGCTAACCGCGTTTGGACCCTCAAACAAGTCGTTGGGAGCTCCCACCAGAAAATCGGCGAAGCTGTTGCCAGTGCCATCCCCGCCCGCGCCATATCCGTAAAAAGCGAAGTTGCTATCGGTAAAAAAAGCATAGATAGTATTTTGTTGATAGGCAGAAAATCCCGCGCCGAATTTCCACGTGTTGTGTCCCTTTACCCACGTAAACGTATCCGCAACCGCATACGTGTTGCCGATTTCGGTAGCCGGACCCGACTGGTCTTGTCCGAAATACAGACCATTGTCGAAAGACATGAGTGGAGGACCATTGGAAAGGTCCGAGGCAATCCCGAACTGGGAAATCGCGGGCATGCTGGAAACTGGCTTATCGTTCAGGGTGTTATGGCGCTGCGCAGTCCCACGCAGTTCGTTCAGCGCGGTAGGCGAAAAGGTCCGAGTATAGGCGAGGTTGAGAAAGTAGTTGTTGAGCTGGTTTGTCACGGGAAAGCCGGGCACGTTGGCAGAGTAGAATTGGCGTCCGAACGGCTCACCCAAGGGATTTCTGAAACCGCCGACGGTGCCTGTCAGCTTGTCCTTTGAGTTGATGTCGAAATCGATCTTAATCGTCAGTTCATTGTTGTTGTCCGTACCGCCCGCCGCGGGGAAAAGCTCCCCGGTCGCATTCGACGGAATCAGTCCCGTCTTGATGTAGGCTTGAGCGGCAGGGTCGAACCTGGTGGGGTCAATTATCCCTTGGGCCGCGAGAGTGGCATTTGATTGAAAGTAGGTGTTTGTCTGGAGGAAGTTAACAACGTTGGTGTCAAGGCAGCCGGCCGGGTCCGTGCATTGCGGTCCCTGATTACCGAAACTGTCATAGATGTATGACTGGTATGGTATCCCGTGCGAAAAGTCTCCATTTTGTAGTTCGGCCGTCGTGAAGATCTGCTGTTCCTCTAGGACATCTGTCTCTATCTGGCGCTGCCCTTGGTAGGAGGTGAAGAAGAAAAGGTGGTTCTTGACGATGGGACCACCAAACGTGGCACCGAATTGATTACGTTTGAGATTGTTTCGCGGTTGGACGGGCGGCTGCTTGTTGAAATACGCGTTGGCGTCGAAGTCGGTATTGCGCACGAAGTCGAAGGCGCTGCCATGGAAATCGTTGGTGCCCGACTTGGTTACGACGCTGATGACTCCAGCGCCGTTGCGGCCATATTCCGCCGTGTAGTTGCTGGTAAGAATGCGGAACTCCGCGACGGAGTCTGGATTGGGATTGAAGACAACCCCGTTGCCCAACAGTTCGTTGTTGAGGCCACCATCCAAAAGGTAGGTGATGGAATCGGAGCGTCCGCCCGCCACGTTGAATCCTAGTCCAGAACTTACCTCGTCATCCGGGTTGTCCTCGCTGACGCCAGGCTGCAAGAGAGCGAGACTCAGCACGTTGCGGCCGTTTAAGGGCATATTAACGATGGGACGGCTGGTGACGGACTGGCCTAGCGTCGGGTTTAGTGTCTCCACCCCAGATGCCTGCGCCTCTACCAACACCTGTTCGCTGGCCGCGCCCACTTCCAGCTTTAAGTCCGCCCGAAATGACTGGTTGATCTCCAGCGGAGCAGTGATCATTTCCACCAGTCGAAAACCTTCGTGGCGGGCGACAATTTTGTAGGTGCCGATGGGCAGGTTCAGGACCTGATAAAAGCCACCCTTGTCGGTGGTTGTTTCGGTGGAAACGTTGGTCGCCCTATTGGTGACGGTGATCTTGACGCCCGTCACCACCAATCCTTGCGGATCAGTGACTGTGCCCACGATCTTTGCGGTCGCCTGTTGTGCGGTTGCGTCGGTTCCAAACAACAGGGCCATGCACAGAACCACCGCTGCTGTCAGTAGCTGTCCTAATCTCCATGTCTGGGGTCGCATTGGGGAAGCGCCTTTCCTATGGCTGGTGGTATCAACTGTCGTTACTGATTCTGTTAACTCTAATCGGGCGAAAGGCGTTGAAAAACCTCTCGTCTTTGATCAGGGAAGCCGATTGCTCATCGAAGATGTTGGCTTTCATCAAGTCTTCACTAAAAGATGGGCACAAATGTTGCATGTTATGTTCCATGAAGACAAGTTCTTGGGAGAGACTGAGTTAACCGTATATGACTGCTCGCCATCTTCTGTTTTTTGAATTCTCGCTATGATAATCGGGATTTCAGAATCGCGATTCAGATTGCTGCTGCTCTGTCGCGTTTGCAAGATAGGCCGCTGCCCAGAGGATCACCACCGGATAGCATTCCAGCGTGTAGCGCGGTTCCGGGTTTTCCAGCGTTCCCAGAAATGCCGAGCGCAGCAGCACAAAGATGACAAACAATGCGCCCCAGCGAATTCCCGACGGCCTGCGTGACGTTCCGGGAACGAGCGCCAACAGCGCTGTCCCGACGTATGCCAGGTTCAGCAAGCCGAACCCTACCGCCATGAACGAGTATTTCGCGTCGTCATTGAATTCCCACCAACGCGGATCGGGAGGAAGGATCTCGGTTCGCGGGCGCAGCCACATGTCCGCGACGCGCAGCAGGGGCAGCACAACGTAGTAGCGAATGGGATGCGCGCGAATGCGATCCGCGGCTATTTGGCCGAAACGAGCGTCCAGTTCGGGCGTCATGTCCTGCGACTCATTGTAGTCCGCGATGACGGCCAGCGTTGCGTCTTTTTCGCCCGGGTTTTCAATGGCGCGCGACGGCAGTTTCTCCGGGTCAATCCTGTCGCCGGTAACGTTCCAGTAGATCTCTTCCACCGACGCATAGTCGACGATCCAGGTTTTGACCCAGCGGTTGAAACCTCGAGGGACGAGTTCATCCGCGTTGTTGGCGTAGCGCGGAGCCAGCGGCTGGAAGTGATGGAACGTCCGAAAATTACGAATCGTCCAGGGAACAAGCGGCGCCAGCGCGAATACCACGACGATGATTCCCGCGACTAGAACGCTGCGGAAAAATTCGCGTTTCGTATCAGGGCATAATCTTCGCGATTCCGGCTTCTTATCAGGGCATCGCTTTAGCGATGCCGCACGTTCTTCGAAATCCGATGCCCCTTTAGGGGCTGCCACCGCCAGATAAAGAGCGACCGCCGCCAGCAGGATCCCGCCATCGGGACGCAGCAGGATGCAAGCCGCAATCGCCGCCCCAGTCGCGGCCCAGAGCCTGCGGACGCCCATCCCCTCAACACCCTCACGCATCCGATTCAGAGCGGCCGCCGCGCCATCGAGAGCGAGCGCGGTAAAGAAGATCTCCAAAGTTTCGGTGAGGGCCGCGGCGGCATAGTTTGCTAGGAATGGACACAGCGCCGCCAGGACAAAAGCGATTCTCGCCGCACGTTCGGAAACCACCCGGCGGGCAAGGTCGGCAACAAATAGGCAGGTGGCCAGGTCCACCAGAATCTGCGCCAGCATGACTGCTCTGAAGTTGCCCGCTCCAAACAGCCAAAAGATCACAGCCAGAAAAGCGGGATATCCGGGCAGACGCGCGTCGGTCGGCAAGATCGGCTTCTCCGGATGGCCGCCCTGCGTCTGGCCGTAGATGCCGTGCTGTATCCAGTTGGTGGCAAGGTCGGCGTAGAAGCGCGAGTCATTCGTGACCGCCGGAAAATAGACGAAGAAAAATATTCGCAATGCCAGGCCGGCTAGCGTGGTTCCCAGGAAAAAACTGCGATGTTCGCGGATCAGGGTGAGCACGTTGGGAATATATCGCGAATCGCACGATTTTCCTCCGCGGCTCATCGGAATGGAAATGACAAATCTCCCGCCTGACGCAGTCGGAAGTCCACTGCCCTGAGACCTGAGACCTGGGCGTTTGACCCCCCGCGCCTCTCACCTTAGGATGAAGGAACTACTACGAGATGGCGAAACAGGTCTTTTACGATCCCTTGCAAGCGCGCTGGAGGCACATTCGCCGCTTTGTCGACGCGGCTGCCCTCGCAGTTTCTTTGCTGGTCATCTTTTTCATCTATAGCGCCCTGCGCAGCGAGCCTCTGCCCGACCTTTCCTGGCTTACAGAAAAGAAGCCTTACCACGCGCTGAAAGAAAACGAAAAGGCGAAAGCGCGCGAGAAACGCCGCCTCGCCACTCTGGCCCGCGCCGGACACCGCCGCCAGCCCCGCAAAGCTCCTTCCCAACTCACACTCAACTCCGAGCAAGGGGTGCGGGCTGCATTCTATGTTTCCTGGGACGCGGCCAGCTTCTCTTCCTTGCGCGAGTATGCCCGCCAGATCGACTTGCTCTTCCCTACCTGGCTGCAGGTTCTCAGCCCAGACGGCCATCTGCAAGCCTCGGATCCGGAAACGAACACGATGTTCGACGTGGTTCACGGTCAAACGGTCCATACCGTGGATGCCAAGGTAATGCAGTTTCTGAAGGCGGAAAACACCGACATGGAAGTCTTTCCGGTGGTGCAGAACTTTGACGGCACCGACTTTGTTCCGGGCGTTAGTGATTTCCTGAACAATCCGCAGGCTCGCGCCAGGTTTCGCCGCGAGATCGGAATTTTTCTTGCCTCCGATCACTATCGCGGTTTGATGATAGATTTCGAATCCTTTCCAAAGAAAGGGCAACGCGGATACGTGGCGCTGCTGAACGAACTCTCGTCTGACCTGCACGCCAAAGGGATGAAGCTCTACGTCAGCGTCCAGGTGCGCAACGAGGATTTTGATTACAAGGCGATTTCGTCCGCCGTGGATGGCGTCGTCATCATGAACTACGACGAGCACTTTCCCGGTGGAACCCCTGGCCCTGTCGCTTCCGAGGATTGGTTCCTGGACAACCTCCAGTCTGCCGTCAAGGAGATTCCGAAAGAGAAGCTCATCGTCGCCATCGGCAACTATGGCTATGACTGGGCCGACAAGCCGGAAAAAGGCAAGCTTCCGGCGGGAGAAGCCGACAAATCCGTTTCCGTGCAGGAAGCGTGGATCGGCGCCCGCGATTCCGAAGAAGACGTTGATTTTGACGGCGACGCGCTCAACCCGCACTTCAGCTACCAGGACGACGATCATGTCCGCCACGATGTCTGGTTTCTCGATGCGGTGACTGCTCTGAACGAGATGCGTGCCGCCCAGACCCTCGGCATTCAGACCTTTGCCTTATGGAGACTGGGCGCGGAAGACCGCTCCCTGTGGCGTATCTGGGATATGCCCGGAGAGGCCAATGCGTCGGATCGATTGAAAGATGTCCCTCCCGGCCAGGATGTCGACATGGAGGGGAGCGGGGAGATCCTGCACATCGAGGCGCATCCGACCGACGGCGAACGCGATCTGACCATAGACAAACAGTCCGGACTCATCGACGGCGAAACCTTCAAGAGTCTGCCCGAGCCCTATCGTGTGGCGCGCTACGGCGCCAGCAAGAACCAACTCGCCATGACCTTCGACGACGGTCCTGATCCGCAGTGGACCCCGAAGATTCTCGATGTCCTCAAACGCGAGCATGTGCCGGGGGCATTCTTTCTGATCGGAATCCAGGCCGAGAAATTCAGCAGTTTGACCCAGCGCATTTACCGCGAAGGTCATGAAATCGGGAACCATACCTTTACTCATCCCGATATCAGCTCGATTGGCACCGGCTACATGAAGGTGGAGCTGAACCTCACCGAGCGCTTGTTCGCCAGCCGCCTGGGCATTCGCACCATGCTATTCCGCCCGCCGTACTCCGTCGACGCGGAGCCCGACACCGAAGACGAGGTGCGCCCCCTCGAACTCACGCAAAGCATGGGCTACATCACCATCGGCAACAAGATCGACACCAAGGACTGGAGCGACGAGCCCGCGCTCACCCCGCAACAAATCGCCGCTCGCGTGCTCGACCACCTGCCACCCTGCCAGCCAAACGATACCCAGTGCGGCAACATCATTCTCATGCACGATGGCGGTGGTAACCGGGAAAGAACCGTGCTGGCCCTCCCGCTGATTATCGACGGCGCCCGGGCCCGCGGATTTCAATTCGTCCCCGTGTACCAGCTAATGGGCAAAACGAAAGCGGATGTCATGCCGCCGCTCCCGGCCAACCAGTATTGGTCCGCTCGCCTGAATTGGATCGGCTTCTGGCTTTTCAGTGCGACTATGCTGGCCATCACGGCCATCTTCTTTCTGGGTGACATCCTGATGACCGGGCGCCTGATTTCGGTCGGCGTCCTCGCCATCTTCGACCGTCTCCGCTCGCATGTGTATGGCACGCCCGAGCAGATTGCCGCCTACCGGCCTCGGGTCGCGGTGCTCATTCCCGCGTATAACGAGGAGCTGGTCATCGAACGCACCATCCAGGGCGCGCTCGACTCCGACTATCCCAATCTGCGCGTAATCGTCATCGACGACGGTTCCAAGGACCGCACTTTGGAAATCGCCCGCCGCGCCTTTGCCGCCGAAGAAGCTGACGGCAGGGTATTGATTCTCACCATGCCCAACGGCGGCAAGGCCGAGGCGCTTAACTTTGGGCTTGAGCACATCGGCGACGCCGAAATTTTCGTCGGCATCGACGCCGATACCATCATTGCGCCCGACGCGATCGCCCGCATGGTACCGCACTTCCTGAATCCGGAGGTTGCTGCCGTCGCTGGCAATGCCAAGGTCGGCAACCGCGTCAACCTGTGGACGCGCTGGCAGGCGCTCGAATACATCACCAGCCAGAATTTCGAGCGGCGCGCGCTCAACACCATGGGCGCGGTGAGCGTGGTGCCGGGCGCGATCGGCGCCTGGCGTGTCGAGGCGGTGCGCGAAGCGGGTGGCTACCACGTGGATACCGTCGCCGAAGACGCCGATCTGACCATGGCGCTCTTGCGCAACGGCTATCGCGTGGAATACGAAGACATGGCGCTCGCCTTCACCGAGGCTCCGACAACTGCCAACGCGCTCATGCGGCAGCGCTTCCGCTGGTCGTTCGGAATTCTGCAGGCCGTCTTCAAGCATAAGGGCGTTTTCGCGCGCAAAGGCGCTTTGGGATTCGTCGCACTTCCCAACATCCTCATCTTCCAGATTCTGCTTCCGCTGGTCTCGCCCTTCATTGACCTGATGTTTGCCGTCGGCGTGATCTGGTATTTCGTCCAGAAACACTTTCATCCTGACACTACCGATCCGGCCAGCTTCCAGCGGCTGCTGATCTTCTTCGTCGCGTTCCTGGTGATTGACTTCATCGCCTCGGCAATCGCTTTCGCCCTGGAGCGTCGCCAGCCCGAAGCCCGCGAAGACGCCTGGCTGTTAAGCCAAGTGTGGTTGCAGCGTTTTGCCTATCGCCAGGTATTTTCTCTCGTTCTGTTTCGCACCCTGAAGCGTGCCATCCAGGGCCGCCCCTTCGCCTGGGACAAACTGGATCGCACCGCCGCCGTAAAGTACGTCCCCGCCGAGCGCAGGAACTCCGTCAAAGTTTCCTGATCGCGAGGTAAGTGTGGTGGCGGGCGACCTCGCCCGCCAAATGCGTGCGGCACAAGAGGTCAGTTCTCATCCCCGTGATTTCAGGCACAGAGATCCGCACTCGAAGAGTGTGTGGTAAAAAAGGAGAAGCCACCATGCCCCGCACCATCATTGAACCGTTTCGCATCAAAAGCGTCGAACCCATTCACTGGACGACCCGCGCGCAGCGCGAGCAGTCGCTCCGTGCCGCCTGCTACAACCTTTTTCTCCTGCCCGCGGACGATGTCCTAATCGACCTCCTCACCGATTCCGGCACCGGCGCCATGTCCACCCACCAGTGGGCGGCCATGATGGAAGGCGATGAGAGTTATGCCGGCAGCCGCAGCTTCGAGCGTTTCCGCTTGTCGGTGCAGGATATTTTCGGCTACAAGCACGTCATCCCGACCCACCAGGGCCGCGCCGCCGAGCGCATTCTGTTCAGCGTGATGTGTGGAGGAAAGAAAGGCAATGTCGTCCCCAACAACACGCACTTCGACACCACACGCGCCAACGTGGAGTTTGTCGGCGCGGAGGCGGTCGACCTCGTCATCCCCGAGGGCCGTCAGCCGAGCCTGAAGCATCCTTTCAAGGGCAACATGGACGTCGCCGCGCTAGAAACTCTGATCCAGAAAGTCGGACGCGAGCGCGTGCCTCTGGTCATGCTGACCGTGACCAACAACTCCGGCGGCGGCCAGCCGGTCTCGATGGAGAACGTCAAAGCCGTGAGCGCAGTTTGCCGCAAGCATCGCATCCCGTTCTACTTCGATGCCTGCCGTTTTGCCGAGAACTCCTACTTCATCAAGATCCGCGAGCAAGGATACGAGAAGAAAACGCCGAAAGAAATCGCGCAGGAAATGTTCAGCTACGGCGACGGCTGCACCATGTCAGCCAAAAAAGACGGCATGGCAAACATTGGCGGATTTCTTTGCACCAATGACGACCTGCTCGCGCAGCAGGAGAAAAACCTGCTGATTCTCACCGAGGGCTATCCCACCTACGGCGGCCTCGCCGGGCGCGATCTTGAAGCCATCGCCGTCGGAGTGCAGGAAGCCCTGCACGAGGACTACCTCGAATACCGCATCGCTTCCACTGCCTACCTCGGCAACCACATAGCCAGCGAGGGCGTGCCCATCGTACAGCCCCCGGGCGGCCACGCCGTCTACATTGACGCGCGGGCTTTTCTGCCGCACATTCCGCCCGATCACTTTCCCGCCGTTTCGCTAGCCAATGAGCTCTATCTCGAAGGCGGCATCCGCTCCGTCGAGATCGGTACATTGATGTTCGGAGCATCGGCGAAGATGGACCTCGTGCGCTTGGCAATCCCCCGCCGCGTGTACACGCAAAGCCACATCGACTACGTGGTTGAAATCATCCTCGAAGTCTGGAAGAAGCGCGAGCAGATTCACGGCATGAAGCTAAGCTACCAAGCCCCATTCCTGCGGCACTTTACAGCAAAGTTGGAGCCAGAGCCGGCAGAAGTAGCAGCCGCCATGCGACGCTGATTTTGGGTGGCGCAGTTACGCCGAAGGCTGGGCACGGTTTCTTGTCGATTCCATTATGCCAACGGCCTAGAATAGTTGGCTGACGGGAGGGAGCTTCTTCCCTATGGCCAGCCGAGCAGACCAGGATTTCCTCGTCGGCAGTGCACTGGGCCGCTACCGCATCGTCGAGAAAATCGGCGCCGGCGGCATGGGAGAGGTTTATCGCGCCCGCGACCAGCATCTCGCTCGTGATGTCGCCATCAAAGTCCTTCCGCCCGGTACGCTCAGCGATGAATCAGCCCGCAAGCATTTCCACAAAGAAGCTCTGATTCTCTCGCAACTCAACCATCCCAACGTCGCCACCATCCACGACTTCGACACGCAGCGGGGCGTGGACTTCCTGGTGATGGAGTACATCCCCGGAATCACACTCAGCGAGAAGGTGGCGGGTCGACCGTTGCCGGAGAAGGATGTCCTCCGTCTGGGCGTGCAACTCGCGGAAGGCTTGGCCGCAGCCCATGACAAGGGCGTCATTCATCGTGACCTCAAGCCCGGCAACTTGCGGGTTACGAACGACGGCCGGCTGAAGATTCTGGACTTCGGGTTGGCGAAGCTGCGGCTCCCGGTCACCGACAGTGCCCCGACAGAGAGTCTCAGCGAGACACAAGCAATGGCGGGGACTCTGCCCTACATGGCGCCGGAGCAGTTGCTGGGCGAAGCGATCGACGCTTGCACCGACATTCATGCCGCTGGGTCCGTACTGTATGAGATGGCCACGGGGCAGCGTCCGTTTGCTGAGGTGGAACGCTCACAACTGATCGGTGCCATTCTGCACAGGCCGGCACGAGCGCCTACCGCTCTCAATCCCAGCTTGTCTTCAGAACTGGAGCGGATCATCGGGAAGTGCTTGGAGAAGGAACAAGAGAACCGCTACCAGTCGGCCAAGGAACTGGCCGTGGATTTGCGGCGGCTGAGCACGCCAAGCATCATCAGTACTGTCGGATCCGCCAAACAACTGGCATGGCGGAAGCGACCGAAGGAGGTCGCAATGGGCGCACTCGCGCTGTTGATCCTCGTTGCCTTGATATCGGCCTTCAACGTCCGCGGCTGGCGTGACCGCCTGTCGGGACACAGTGCCAGCACGCCCATACGGTCGTTGGCCGTGCTGCCGCTGGCGAATCTATCCGGAAGTGCAGAGCAGGAATACTTCACCGATGGGATGACCGACCAACTTATTACTGACCTGAGCAAAATCGGTGCTTTGAAGGTGATTGCGCGCTCTTCCGTGATGCACTACAAGAAAGGGAATAAGACGGTGCGCGAGATAGCGCGCGAATTGCATGTTGCGGGTGTGGTGCAAGGCTCAGTGCTACGCTCCGGCGATCGGGTACGGATCACTGTTCAACTGACCGATGCGGGCACGGATGAGATTCTCTGGGCTCAAAGTTACCAGCGAGATCTTCGAGACGCTCTGACGCTACAAGAGGAAGTGGCCACTGCGATCTCCTACCAGATTCAAGCCAAGCTGACACCGGACGAGAAAGCATACCTCTCGAGCACACGCACGACTAATGCGGAGGCTTATCAGCTCTACCTGAAAGGTCGTTTTTTCTGGAATATGAGAACTCCTGAAGGCTTTCTGAAAGCCCTGGAATTCTTCCAGCGGGCCATCGAAAGAGACCCACGATATGCGGAGGCGCACGCGGGTTTAGCTGACACCTATACCTTAATGGCAGATTACGGTCTTCTGTCGCCTGGAAATGCCTATCCTAGGGCAAGGGCGGCGGCGCTCAGCGCTCTGGAATTGGATGAAACGCTCGCTGAAGCGCACACGTCCTTGGCGGGTGTCCTGGAAGACTACGACTGGGATTGGCTGAATGCTGAGAGGCAGTATCGGCGAGCGATTGAGTTAAACCCCAACTATGCAACAGCTCACCAATGGTTCGGTACCCTTCTATCGACGCTGGGGCGGCATGAGGAAGCCATTGCAGAAGCAGAGAAAGCCCAGGAGCTCGCCCCTCTCTCGCCACGCACAATAACGGATTTGGGATATGCGCTGTATTGGACGAGCCGGTACGACGAAGCTATAGACCAGTGTAGAAAGGCTCTTGAGCTCGACCCGAAATTTATTCCAGCACACGAGTTGCTTGGGTTGGCCTATCTCGGGAAGAACGCATACGAGGATGCAGTCAATGAGTATCAAGAAGCCGCAGCCCTTTCCAGCGGCAGCCTTGCTAGTCAGGTGGGGCTGGCCTACACTTATGCGAAGTCGGGCAACAAAGTTGAGGCACAGAAAATAGTTAGCCGGTTGAGGGCTCAGCCTGGGCGTCAGCCGACTTCCTCATACCAGATGGCCATTGCCTACATGGGCCTCGGGGAGAAGGAGAAGGCCTTGGAGAGCCTCGAAGAGGCTCACCGGGGTGAAAAATGGCTTGTTTTTCTCAAAGTGGACCAGGCGTTTGACCCGCTGCGCTCCGACCCCAGGTTTAAGCGGTTGCTGCGCCGCATGAATTTTCCGGAGTAAACACTTGGGACCTTCCGATGCACAGCTTCGAGGTTCAGTCCAAGCGGCGTAAGAGCGGAGGCTGAGGTGGCTGCTAGTCTCAAAGGGAAGACTGCTAAGAACGCGCAGGCTTATTTGCTCCTCAAGGCGGACGCAGGCCAGATCCCATTGCGGCATAACTGCGTCAGCTTTGTCATTGCGACGCCGCCCTATCTCGGCGCAAAACGTTTTCGCCGAGGAGACTACTGCACAGGCGACCTCGAACTATATCGGGCGCAGATATCACGATTTCTGACTGAAGCCGTCAGGATTGTCGAACCTTACAGACACATTGTGTTGATCTCGAGGCGACCGCCAGTGTGGAAGTCGAGAGGCGCTCGGACGATAATATTTCACTTGTTGCAAAAACGGATAGTGCGTGGGTGCTGGACTCATAAGTACATCAGATCAATAGAATTCCAGACCCATTACATGGATGTGAAGGCCTTCCCGTCGTGGTGGGCTCTCCCCATCAAGCTTTACCGAACTTTACTTGATCGGTACTCCCAGCCCGGCGAAACCGTGGCGCATGTCTTTTCTGGGTCTGGGAATAGTTGTATCGCGGCGCTGGAAATGGGACGTAAACCAGTCTTGATCGACTTGCACTACCACAGACGAATCAGAAGGAGACTGAACAAAAGAATCCAATTCCAACGCTGAAATTGGAGATGCTCCTCCTCGGGCTATTTTTGTTGACAATGGCTGTCGTGAATCGTATATAGCGTGTTAGGCTGGCAAGTTCGACCTTATGAAGAGTTGCTTCTCCAGTGGTAAGGCTCAATCCAGAGACATGTCGCACAGGGAGATTACAGATGACAGAGCACAAGAAAAAGAGGAAGACAAAGGGTGGTCCCAAGCGCAAGCCAAAACGCAAGAAGAAGCAACAGAAATAAGGACTAGACTGCCAGTCGTGGGCTGACCGTTGTCTTTCGGGTAGAGACCGCGTTGAATCGTAACGGTTGACTGGTTGACTCTGGTCAGTTTGATTGCCAGTGGATTGCCATACCCATCGCAAACCCAATGGCGCAGTCGCGGCAACTCAGGGATCGAGGCCTTAAACCGCCGAGGTCCCCAGCCAACGGACTGGTTTTCCGGAGCCTGCCCAGCTTCCTCAACCCGGTGTAAAATCAAAGTCGCGAATATCCACGCTAATATCAACGTTCCGTCCTTAGAAAGGAATTCCTATGGCAACCATGGAAGCCCCGCCGCGTCTGCAACTCCGCCTTCACGAAGGTGCGTTCAAGAATGAATCGTTCGTCGATTTCACTAAAGAAGACAACGTGCGCAAGATGCGCGCCGCCATCGAAAAAGTGCGTGGCCAGCTGGGCCGCGAGTACGACTTGATCATCGGAGGCAAGCGCCTCAAGACCTCCGGCAAGATCCGTTCCATCAATCCCGCCAAGCCTTCGGAACTAGTCGGCATTCACCAGAAGGCTGACAAGGAGCACGTCGATCCTGCCGTACACGCCGCGTTACAAGCTTTTACCCACTGGAGCCGCACTTCGGTCGAGGAGCGTGCGTCGCTCCTGTTTCGCGTGGCCGATATGATGCGCGAGCGCAAGCTCGAATTGATGGCCTGGCTGGTGTTTGAAGTCTCCAAGAACTGGTTCGAGGCCGATGCCGATATCTCTGAGGCCATCGATTTCTGCGAATTCTACGCGCGCGAGGCCCTGCGCTTCGCGAAAGTCGAATCGCCCGTGCAACTGCCGGGCGAGCGCGACACGCTGGCCTACATCCCGCTCGGCGTCGGCGCCGTGATTCCGCCCTGGAACTTCGCCTGCGCCATCATGGCCGGCATGACCCTCGCGTCGATCGTCAGCGGCAACACCGTCGTCCTGAAGCCGTCCAGCGATTCGCCGACGATTGCGGCGAAGTTCGTCGAACTGCTCGAAGAATGCGGCATGCCCGAAGGCGTCGTGAACTTCTGCCCCGGCGGCGGCGCGAGCTTCGGTGACGCGCTGGTGTCGCATCCGAAGATTCGCTACATCGCTTTCACCGGCTCGCGCGAAGTCGGATTGCACATCAACCAGAGCGCCGCGCGGCAGCAACCAGGCCAGCTCTGGATCAAGCGCACCATCCTCGAAATGGGCGGCAAAGACGCCATCGTCGTCGATGCCGACGCCGATATTGACTCCGCCGTCGAAGGCGTAGCCACGGCCGCTTTCGGCTTCCAGGGCCAGAAGTGCTCGGCCTGCTCGCGCGCCATCGTCGACGAGCGCATCTACGACAAGTTCCTCGAGAAACTGAAGTCCCGCGCCGAGCGCATTACCGTGGGCGATCCCACTGCAAACCCGAACATGGCTGCGGTCATCAACGAAGGTTCGATGAAAGATATTCTCCGCTACATCGAGATCGGCAAAAAAGATGGACGCCTCATCACCGGCGGCGCGCGCGACACCAGCGCTGGCGAAGGTTATTTCATTCAGCCAACCGTGATTGCCGACATCCCGGCGAAGTCGACGCTCGAGCAGGAAGAGATCTTCGGCCCGGTGCTGGTCGTAATCAAGTCGCGCAATTTCGACCATGCGTTAGAAATCGCGAACGACACCGAGTTCGGCCTGACCGGCGCCGTCTATTCCAGTTCGCGCGAGAAACTCGATCGCGCCGTGCGCGAGTTCCACGTCGGCAACCTCTACCTCAACCGCAAATGCACGGGAGCGATGGTGGGCGCGCACCCCTTCGGCGGCTTCAACATGTCGGGCACCGATTCGAAATCCGGCGGCCCAGACTATCTCTACCTGTTCACGCAAGCGAAAAGCGTCGGCGAAAAGATCGGGCAGTGACGCGAGTCGCTTTAAATTCAAAAGGCCGCCCGCAGGCGGCCTTTTGTCATTCCAGTGAAAATGGTCTAGTTGCTGATCCCCGCACTCTGCGGCGGTTGCGGCACAGCCGCCGCTGCGGTCGCCGCCGCGGCTTCGTTCAGGATGCGGTGATGAATGGTGAACAGCGCCAGTTCCAGCCGGTCCGACACGCCAATCTTGTCATAGACGTTGCGCAGATAATTCTTGATCACCTGCTCGGTCGTTCCCAACTGGGTGGCGATTTCCTTGTTCTTGTAGCCCTGCACAATCAGCGCCACGATGCGCAGCTCCTTGGCCGTCAAGCGGTCACGGACGCGCAGCCCGACCATATCATTTTCGGTCAGTTCGCTCGGCACCGCCACGTCCTGCACCCAGTTTTCGCCACGGGCGATCTTGCGCACACAGTCCACCAGCGCGGGGCTGGTAACGTTGCGATACACGACGCCGTGAGCGCCTGCCGCCATGTAGCGCTGCGCGCTCTCGCCAGTGTCGGCGAGGACGACGACGCGGGTCTTGTTCTTGTTGGCAGCCAAGAGGACGGAATTGAAATCGGAGTGGAAACCTCCGGCAATGATCAGCACCGCGGCGCGAAACTTGTCGAGCGCCATGAACATCTGCTCGGCAGTTTGCGCCTGGGCCACTATGCGCATTTCGTCTTCTACGGCCAGTACTTTGGCGATGCCAGCGCGGAAAATCGCCTGATTGTCGGCCAGAATAAGCTTCAGCATGGGTCGCACTCCCGGTTCAACTGTTGCGAACGAATTCGTAAGAATCGATTACGCAAGCGACGCCCCGGCTGTCCCCGGGTTCGGTGCTGGCGTCAGGCTCATCGGTCCGCACCACGCGGCCGCGGCAATGAATCACAACATCGTCCTTGCCCCCCGTCACTTCCGGCGGCAGGGTGATCTCAAACTCTACGGGTGAGCCGACCTCGAGCGATGCGTCGGCGCGGATGTACACACCGGCAGCACTCAGATTGCCGGTCATGCCGCTGCTCGTGTCACTCGCGGTATCTTCCTTATGTATCCTAATCGGCAATTGCAGCGGAAACCTTTTCCCGGTACGCGCTTCGGACACGACTCCTCCTCTGCTCTCGCTCTGCGCTTCAATCCAAAGGCCGAAAACCAAGCCGGAAAACCACGAAATTCCCAGCCCAAAGCCTGACGAGCAGCTATCGGCGTTATATCACGGAAAATACCCTAGAAGAAGCCCTGATTACCGAAGTAATCCCGGTAGGAACTAGATACCTCCCCGCGACCAGCCCCGGCGGACCACCCTGATATGAGCAGGAATCCCGCATTCTTGCCCGCGCACCTGCCCTAACGCCCTTCCGGCATTGTCTCAGCGACCCCGCACCGCCGCAAGTCACCCCGCCTCCCACAAAACCCACGGAGTACCGATCTACTAGTCGTGCAGCACGACATTCAGCAGCGAGCTGTGGACTTGCAGCCCGCCATTGTAGTGAATAAAACCCAATTTTCTGAACCGGTTCATGAAGAAGCTGACTCGCGAGCGGGTTGTGCCGATCATTTCCGCCAGCATCTCCTGACTGATCTTGGGAACTATACCCTCGGGTCTTCCTTCTTTGCCAAAATGAGCAAGCACTAAAAGGATTCGGGCCAGCCTCTTTTCGCTCGAATTGAAGAGCTGATCCACCAGATCTTCTTCGTAACGGATGTTCCGAGCCAACAAATAGGCCACGAACATGTCGGAAAATTCGTGTTTCCGATGAAGCGCTTCCATCATCGCTTTCTTATCGATTCGCAGAACAGTGCAATCCGTCATTGCGGTTGCAGAATCCATGCGGAGAACTTGGCCCGCAAGCGAACCTTCGCCGAAGAAATCTCCCTCACCGAATATGCCGATCGTTGCTTCCTTGCCGGTCTTCGAGACCACGGTGAGTTTTACCTTGCCCGTCTGGATATAAAACACCGCATCAGCAGCATCCCCTTGCGCAAAGATTCCTTGTTTCTTAGGGAAAAGCACAAATTTCCCGCCCTCGCCGACGCTGGCGAGGAATGCACGGGGGTCGAAATCGCGCCTCTTCTTGGCGGCTACACTTGGACTTATGGCTTTACGCTCGGTTTGGCGTGTCGGGCCGATTGGGGTTGGGCGGGCGATTCCCCTTTTGCGTGGAGAACCGTTGGGTTGGCGAGTAGGAGACATAGGCACCTCCTTCTGCCTAAACAACGACGTTTTCATTTTACCGCTTTTCCGGGGCAGTGCGAATATCCCGCATCGCCGCAATTAGCTTAACGGCTAAGCGTTTACCGGTGTCCCCGAGCCTTAAGGGTTGGCAGGGTCGCCTCCCCCGTATTCTCTGCCTGTGTTCAGAGATCACAGGCAGGTGATCAGAGATCACAGACAGAGGACCACCTCAAGTCGGAGAATATAGATGGAATTGAAAAGCCTTTGCATTATGGGAGGCACTTATGAAAAGGATCGTTTCTCTGTTTGCCGTATTGACCGCGGCTTTCGTCATCCTGGCTACCGCACAAGCGTTGGCGCAGGATAAAACGCCGGTCAAGGTGAAAAGGTCGGAGGTTGTAACTGGGGTTGTCATTGTTCACGTCCAGAAGGAAGGGAAATCTCTTGACCTGCAGTGCAACGAGGGAGCGGGCACGTGCCAAGCTCTGCAGAGCGGTAACTACCTGATGGTTGAACTTCCCAAAAACTACGGAATGTACGATTGCAAGAACGTTGAGATGTATCGAGGGGATCAAGATAAACCAGAAGCCGCCGAGAAGATTGGCGACTACTGCCTGGTTGAGAAGTGAGGGTGGGTGTAGAGGCTGGAGCGTCCAGATCTGGGTGATCCCGGTCACAACATTTTGCAGCCTGGCCCGTCAGATTGCGGAGTAGTGCACCAGGTCGATACGGGGGATTTTCAATCACTAGCTTAAGCTTCAGAGAGAGGCCGCCCGGAACCTAGCCAAAGGGCGGCCTGTGTGCTGCTTAATCATCCCCTAAGAAGAGAATTCACTTTGACCATATTCCGCATCCCTTAGGATGTCTGGTCAATTTTGCACAAACCGGATTTCAATCGACACGGAATAAGGGGAGAAGCAATGAACTACGTCAATCTTGGCAAGACCGGGCTTAAAGTTTCCCGCATCTGTCTCGGCTGTATGAGCTATGGAGCGCCCGCCACCGGTAAACTCAAACCTGGCAGCCATGCCTGGGCTCTGAACGAAGAACAGAGCAAGCCCTTCTTTCGTCAGGCGCTTGATCTCGGGATCAACTTCTTTGACACGGCCAATGTCTACTCAGGCGGCGCCAGCGAGGAAGTCCTTGGGCGGTTCTTGAAGGCCAATATCCGCCGCGAAGCGGTCGTCATCGCCACCAAGGTCCACGGCGTCATGCGCGACGAGCCGAGCGGTCACGGCCTCTCCCGCAAAGCCATCTTTTACGAACTCGATCAAAGCCTCCGCCGTCTGCAGACCGACTATGTCGACCTTTACCAGATTCACCGCTGGGATTACGAAACACCGATCGAAGAAACTCTGGAAGCGCTGCACGATGTGGTGAAATCCGGCAAGGTGCGTTATATCGGCGCCTCGTCCATGCACGCGTGGCAATTCACCAAAGCTCTCTATCTCGCCGACCTTCACGGCTGGACCCGTTTCGTTTCCATGCAGAATCATTACAACCTGCTTTATCGCGAGGAAGAGCGCGAGATGATTCCCCTTTGCCAGTCCGAAGGTATCGGCGTCATTCCCTGGAGCCCTCTGGCGCGTGGCCGCCTGGCTCGTCCGTGGCAAAGCGAACCCACCAAACGTTACGAAACGGACCAGTTCGGCAAGAGCATGTACTCGCAGACCGAAGAAGCTGACCGTAAAGTTGTGGACCGCCTGGGTCAGGTCGCAGAACAGCGTGGCGTTGCCCGCGCGCAGATCGCTCTCGCCTGGTTGCTCAGCAAGCCGGTCATCACCTCACCCATTGTTGGCGCAACCAAGTCGCATCATCTTCAGGACGCCATAGCAGCGCTCTCGCTCCGCCTGACACCGGAAGAAGTTGCGTCTCTCGAGGAGCCGTATGCGCCGCATCCCGTCCTGGGCTTCAGTTGAGTCGAGGTCCGAATTCGCTGGTGGAAGAAGAGGCATTTGAAGGTTGCCGGGTCCCTCCTCTTTGTCTGCGTCACGAGCTACGGTGATGATGATCACTGCGCGCCGGTCGCGCAGCGAATACGTTTGGTTTGAGATCGCTACGCTAGACCTTCCGCCTAACACGAATTCTTCGTGCAAGGATAAGGAGGCATGTTATGCTGCTGTTCCTGTTGTTGCTCTTCCTGGTCGGGACTTGCCTGCTCCTGCTGCTGCCAGCCCTTTGGGCGGAACAGATTTACCACACGTATCGCGAAGGGCGGACGGTGAACTGTCCGGAGACGCATGCGCCGGTGTCAGTGCGGTTCAACGCCTTGCGGGCAGCCTGGAGCGGCCTGTCCGGCCCTCCGAAACTGCGACTGACCGATTGCATGCGCTGGCCGGAGCGCGCCGATTGCGGGCAGGAGTGCATTCCGGATGCGGTACTGGCCAAGCCTGCCTCTTTTGTGGACCACGTTCCGTGGCGAACGAGAAGGGTCGTGCACTTGCCCGTGCTGCTGGCAGGGGCGGCGGCGTGGGTGCTGGGCATGGCTTGGCACTCCCAATACTTGTTCCGTCCGCGATGGGCGATGGCGCTCGGATTGAGCGATCCACAGACCCTAGCGTTGGCAAGAACGATGGCGCCGCATCTGCTGAGCATGGGTGCGTGCGTATTGTTCGCGTACGGCGTTGCGGGACTGCTGCGCTGGCTGGGTTCGCGTACCTTGGCGCACGGCATCGAAGTGGCAGCGGCGCTTTGGTTGGCGATCGGCGCAGCACTGATGGCGGTGACCTGGTCGCATGTGGCGCCCGAGTTACTGTGGATTGAGGGCGGATACACGCTTCTAGGGGCGTTGTTAATCGGCGCGATCGTAGGCGGGGTGCCGCGCTGGGTGATTTTGGGAGATCCAGGAGAGCGTGACGGGAGAAGTCGGGAATGATGGCACAGAGGCGGTGAATGTTAGGTGGGAGTCCTTCGACTGCGCTCAGGGCACGCTCTTTCCACATCCCGCGAAAACCCCCACGAAGTGTAGTTCCTCGATCCCTTATACCGCGTGCCAGTGGGCATATCTTCTAGGGCGCATTCGAGAGCCACGTCCGGTCACGATGATGGGTGATCTGAATCACTGACGTGAGTGTGCCGGTTGGACCATAACTACTCCCACGTCTGTAACCGTGGCTCACCGCCAGAACCCGGCGGCTTCCGTTTGCTGACGCACATCGAGAATGTCGAGAGGTGAATTGTGGAAGTTCCCCTCACCGCCGCCCGGAAAGATGCGCCAGCCTTGGGCTGTCATCCCGGCAACTGCCATTACCTCGAGGGGAATCTGCACGTGCGCACCGATGCCATCAACCTGATGGCGGATTTCGGATTGGAGCCGGAGCATTTCCGGCTGGAGTGGGTCCCGGTTTCCGAAGGCCCGCGCTTTGCCCAAGTGGTCACAGAGATGGAGCAAGTAAGGAAGCTCAGTCCAAGCCCGTATCGAACGCAGTAATAACAGATCGTTGGGGACGAGAACGAAGCACTACTAATTCAACTCCGGTAGGAGGTGCAGCATGGCAGCTCGACTTGCCGAAGAATGGTTCGCCATATGCGGAGGTTGCGAGGTCACGATCCTCGATATCGGTGAACCGCTCCTCGACGTACTCAAACAAGTAGAAATCGTGCACATGCCGGTCCTGATGGACCACAAACTCTTTGGTCAGACCGGCGAAGGTACAGAGATGGAAATCCCCGCAGCGGATGTCGGGCTTATATCGGGAGGAATCCGCAGCGACGAACACAAGAAACTGGCGCAGGAGATGCGTAAGAAGTGCAAGATCCTGATCTCTCTAGGTTCTTGTGCCTGCTTTGGCGGTGTGCCGGCGCTGGCGAATCAGTACAGCACAGAAGAAATGTTGGAGAAGGTCTATCGTGACAGCGTGACCACCGAGAAGAACGGCTTACCCCACGAGCAGATTCCCGCTCTGACCGACCGGGTCTACGCGCTCCACGAAGTTGTCAAGGTGGATGCCTATCTGCCCGGGTGTCCAACCACGCCAGACATGGTGGCCGGAGCGCTGCTCGCTCTTCTTGAAGGCAAGCCCCTGCCCGCGCTGGCGTCGAAGAGCGTTTGCGACGAGTGTCCCACCAAGCGTGAAAAGAAGGCGGCGGTCTCCACCCTGAAAGGCCACCTGGATCCGCCGGAATTCAAGTTTGGAGCGCCCCTGAGCGAAATGCGCTGCCTGATGGAGCAGGGCATCCTCTGCCTGGGGCCGGCGACGCGTGCCGGCTGCGGCGGCAAAGACGGCAACCCGCGCTGCATCCGCGCCTACATGCCCTGCGAGGGCTGCTTTGGCCCGCTGTCGGACAAAGCCAATCCCATGGTGGACATGATGGGGGCGCTTTCTTCCGTCGGACTCGATCCCAAGCAGATTCCGGATCGGGCCGCAACCTTCAACCGTTTTGCTGGCGCTGGCCGTCTGCGGCCGATGCCCAAGAGGTGATCCATGGCAAAGACACTGGTCATTCAACCTGTCACCCGCATCGAGGGCCACGCCAAGGTGACCATTCAGCTCAACGATGCTGGCAACGTCGACACCGCCCGAGTGAACGTCATTGAACTTCGCGGCTTCGAGAAATTCTGCCTCGGACGCCCGGTAGAAGACCTCCCCCGCATCACGCCGCGCATTTGCGGTGTGTGCCCGTGGTCGCATCACCTGGCCTCGGCCAAGGCTTGCGATGCCGTCTTTGGAGTCGAGCCGCCCCCGGCGGGAAAGAAGCTGCGTGAGTTGTGCAACAGCATCGCCTACATGGAAGAGCACATCTTGCACTTCTACTTCCTTGCGGGAGCCGATTTCCTGCTCGGTCCCGATGCCGACTATTCCATCCGCAATGTCATCGGCGTGCTCCAGGCAGCCCCCGACATTGCCAGAAAAGTGGTCAAGGTACGCCACATGTGCGCCCATATGCTGGAGGTCCTGGCGGGCAAGGCGATCCATCCCCAGGCCGCCGTTCCAGGGGGGTTCAGCAAGCCACTCGCTCCGGCCGAGCGCGACCAGTTGCGCAAGAATGCCGATGAGGCACTCGAACTCGCCAAGTTCTCCATTGCTTTTGCCAAGGAGAACGTCTTCCCCAAGTACCTCGAAGTGGTGAAGTCGCTGGGAGTGATCACGACCGGCTTCCTCGGCACTGTCAAGGAGAACGGCGCGCTCAACCTCTACGACGGAAAGCTTCGCCTGATGACGTCAAAGGGCGCATACCAGGACTTTCCGTATGATCGCTATACCGAGTTCCTCTCCGAGCATATTGAATCGTGGAGCTACTTGAAGTTCCCCTACGCCAAACAGTGGGGCGAGGGTTTCTCCATGGATGTCGAAAATCCCAAGGGCGTATATCGTGCCAACACGCTGGCGCGCATCAACGTCTGCGAGTTTATCGACACGCCGCTGGCGCAAGCCGAACTGGAGGAGTTTCGCGCAAAGTTCGGGCGGCCCGCACAGCTCACGCTGCTCTATCACTGGGCACGGCTGATCGAACTGCTCTACAACGCCGAAAACGCTATCCGCTTGCTGGACGATCCCGAAATTACCAGCACGGAAACCCGGGTGAAGGTTACGCCGCGCGCAGCGCGAGGCGTAGGATGCACCGAAGCGCCGCGCGGCACGCTCATCCACGACTACACCACCGATGCCAACGGCCTGGTCACCAACGTCAACCTGATCGTCGGCACCACCCACAACAACGCTCCCATCAATATGTCGGTCACACAAGCCGCCAAGAGTTTGATTAAGGACGGCAAGTACGACCAGGGAGTGCTGAACACAGTGGAAATGTCGATCCGCGCCTACGATCCATGCTTCTCCTGCGCGACCCACCGCCTGGACGGGAAGCTTTCGGTCAAGCTGGATATTTTCGACGCGGACGGCAAATTGCTAGGCTCGCTCGCCAACTGAAGGCCAGCGAGCAGGAGGAAGCATGCGGGAGATTGATCAACGCATCGATCAATACTCTGAATCCGATCTCCCCGACTTCTGCCGGAAGCCGACCGTGGTGCTCGGCATCGGGAATATTCTATTTGGAGATGACGGCTTCGGGTGCGCGGTAGTCGACTATGTCGAGGCACACTACCCAGTACCCGAAGCCGTCTGCTTGCTCGACGCCGGCACCGGCGTGCGCAAGCTGTTATTCACTCTCTGCCTGAGCCCCGCGCGTCCCGAGCGCTTGCTCATCCTCGACGCGATCGATGCCGGACGCAGTCCCGGCGAGATATTCGAGATCGATCCCGCCGAAATCCCCCCAGTCAAACTCGACGATTTCTCCATGCACCAGTTGCCCACCTCCAACCTGCTGCGCGAGCTGCAAGAAACCTGCGGGGTCGAGGTGCGTGTGCTGGCTTGCCAAACCGGGCCGCTGCCGGAAGAGATCTCCCAGGGTTTGTCGAAAGCAGTCAGCGGCGCCGTGCCGCAAGCGGCAGAGTGGCTGGTCCGCAACTATTTCTCCTGCACCGCCGCGCCGCAAGCTGACCTGTGCCCAAGCGCGTAATTCAAATTGGACACCTGCTGGCGTCTCTCTTCGTCACTTTGTATGCCGAGTGTGTTTCAGGTCACCCAGAAGTGTGCGAGGCGTCACTGCGCAGCGCCCACCTTGGCACTCATTATCAACAAACGTTTTCGCACGACCTTGTGGACAGGCTGGTGGCTCGTGAGTCCGAATCTCGCAATGATCAGCGATGGAAAGAAGTTCATGTGGGATGGGCAGCTCTACGACACCAGAGAAGAGGCATCCCGCACAGGGGAATCATATCGGAACGATGACTTTGAGGTTCAGATGGTGGAAGAAGGCGGGAAGTTCCTGGTCTATACCAGGAGGACCATCAAGCAAGTCGTAGTCACTGCGCAATAGCGGCACTCTCGGCAGAGGTGGCAAATGGCAGTAGGCATATTGCCGGTTCAAAGCGATCCGACACTGCTGGCCGACATTCGGCGGTATGGAAAGTTCGACCCCACCGGCTGCTATCAGTGCGGAAGCTGCACCATCTCCTGTGATCTGGTCTCGGACTTCGCCAGCTTCCCCCGAACAAGCATCCGCTACTCTCTTCTGGGGCTGAGAGCCCCGCTCCTCGCAAACCTCGAACCCTGGATCTGCCACGACTGCGGCGATTGCTCCACCACCTGCCCGCGCCAGGCGGAGCCGAGGATTTCCATGGCCACGCTGCGGCGCTTCCTCAGCGGCCAGTATGAACGGACGGGCATGGCGTCCAAGCTCCTCACCTCCCGGGCTTGGTACTTTGGCTCGCTGGCCTCCGCTGCCGTGGCCGTCGTGCTGCTGATCCTATGCTTTCACCTGTGGTATGTGGGACTGCCCTTATCCGGCCTGACTACGCCGCTCGGGTTGGAGCACATGTTCCCCATCATGACGTATTACACGCTCACCGTGATGCTCTTTCCCCTGCTTCTCCTGCTGTCCCGCGTCTTCCGCATCTGGCGGCTCACCATGAGCCGGCAACAGCCGCCCATCCCGTTCTCTGTCTATGCCAAGGAGGCGTGGATGTACGTGTACCAGTCGGTGACTCACTCGCTGATGAGGAAGTGTCCGGAAAGAGGACGGTGGCTGGGGCATTGGATCCTCGCCCTGGGCACGGTCATGATGCTGACCATCAAGGTCTTCGCTCTACGGTGGTTTCAAACCGACAACATTTATCCCTGGTACAACCCGCAGCGCTGGCTGGGATACCTCGCCGCTGCCTTCATCTTCTACGGCGTCGTCGATATCCTCATAGGACGGGTGCAGGCGAAGAAAGAAATCTACAAGGAAACGCGGCCGGAGGATATGGTCTTCCCCATCCTGCTTTTGCTGACGGCGGGCAGCGGATTGGCCGTAAACATCTTCAGGTATTCAGGCTTGGCGTTCGCTGCTCACTGCACCTATGCCCTGCACGTGATCATCGCCACGCCGATGCTGGTGGTAGAGATGCCGTTCGGCAAGGCGGCACACATGATCTATCGTCCGCTGGCCTTGTACTTCCAGGCGGTCAAGGAGCGGGCCGCACAGCAGGCACCCGCGGCGGAGGTTGTTCCCCATGCCGTCTGAGAAGTCCCAAACCCCACCCGTGGGTGCTGCCCTGGTCGTGGGAGGCGGTATCGGCGGCATGCAGGCGGCCCTCGATCTCGCGAGCGGCGGCATCAAGGTGTACTTGGCCGAACGCGGCCCTGCCATTGGCGGGGTCATGGCGCAGCTCGACAAAACCTTTCCCACCAACGATTGCGCGATGTGCACCATGGCGCCGCGTCTGGTCGAGATCGGCCGGCACAAAGACATCGACATTCTCACCTTGACTGAGGTGGAGCGCGTCGATGGGCAGGCGGGGAATTTCACCGTCAGTATCAAGCAGGAGCCGCGTTTTGTGGACCCGACAAAATGCACGGGGTGCGGCGCCTGCATCACGGAGTGTCCAGTAACGCTGCCCTCCGAGTTTGATCAGGGGCTGGGAGAGCGGAAGGCGATCTACCGTCCGTACCCGCAAGCCGTCCCCAACATCTTCACGATCTCTCGCCGCGGGGTCGCTCCCTGCCAGGCTGCATGCCCCGTTCATCAGGACGGACAGGGTTATGTGACGCTGATCGCGCAAAAGCGCTTTGAAGAAGCACTCCAGGTCATTTTGCGCGATAACCCACTGCCCTCCATCTGCGGCCGGGTTTGTACCCACCCCTGCACCGCTGCGTGCACGCGTGCCGGAGTGGACGATCCGGTGAATCTTCCCGCATTGAAACGCTTCGTCACCGACCAATGTCCCGACTATAAGCTGCCGCAACCGAGCGTTCCCGACCGTCCGGAAAGAATTGCCATCGTGGGTTCAGGCCCGGCCGGACTCGCATGTGCCTACCAGCTCCGGCAACAGGGCTACCGTCCAACCATCTTCGAGGCGCTCTCCACTGCCGGCGGCATGCTGGCCGTCGGAATCCCTTCGTTCCGCTTGCCACGCCGGTTGCTGAATGCGGAAGTGGACCGGATGCGCGCCATCGGTATCGAGATCCTGCTGGATACGCCGGTGGGCCGCAGCATCGCCTTCGACGATCTTCGAAAAAGCTTTGCCGCTGTCTTTCTCGCCATCGGCGCCCACGTCGAACGGAAACTCGCTGTTCCCGGAGAAACCCTGGTTGGGGTCACCGGGGGCGTGGAGTTCCTGCGCCGGGTCAATCTCGAAATGCCGGTCATCCCCGGACGGCAAGTGCTCGTGATTGGCGGGGGAAACTCCGCTCTGGACGCGGCCCGCACCGCGCTTCGTTGCGGAGCCACCGACGTCACCATCGTTTATCGCCGCACCCGCGCGGAGATGCCTGCCGACCCGCGTGAGATCGAGGACGCGCAGCGCGAAGGTATCAAGTTGATGTTTCTCGCTGCCCCGAAGTCGTTCCAGGCCGACGCGAACGGGCGCGTTGCCGGTCTGGAGTGCCTGAAGATGAAACTCGGCAAGCCTGACACCAGCGGCCGCCCCGCTCCCGAGCCTATTCCCGGCTCCGAATTTGTTTTGCCGTGTGACGCCGCCATCGTTTCGATCGGCCAGTTCCCCGATGTGGGCGCGCTTGGCGAGCGCCTGGGGCTTGATATCACCAAGTGGGGAACGCTCACGGCCGATCCGCTGACGCTCGAAACCGGGCTGCCCGGAGTATTTGCGGGTGGAGACTGCGTAACCGGTCCCGACGTGGTGGTGAACGCCAAACTCGCCGGCCGGAAGGCCGCAAGATCCATCGATCGCTGGCTCAATCGCCAGGACCTGCGCATCGGGCGCGAACTGGAAGGGCCCTATCGCACCGAATACGAAGTGGATACAACTGGCGTGCTGATGCAACGCCAGATACACATGCAGGCCCTCGACCCCGCGACTCGTGGAAGAACGTTTGCCGAAGTCCATGTCGGCTACACGCCCGAGGAAGCGATCGCCGAGGCGAAGCGCTGCCTCGCGTGCGGTATCTGCTGTGATTGTCATCTCTGCGAAACCGCCTGCGAGGCCAACGCCATCGACTACACACAACGGGAGCAGAAGATTGATCTGAACGTGGGCGCCGTCGTCCTCGCCCCCGGATACGAGATCTTCGACGCCCGATTGAAGAAGGACCTGGGTTATGGCCGCTTTCCGAATGTGATCACGGCGCTGGAGTTCGAGCGGATTCTGTCCGCCTCCGGACCTTACTCCGGCCATGTGCTCCGACCCTTCGACCGGCAGGAGCCGAAGCGCATTGCCTTCCTGCAGTGCGTGGGTTCACGAGATTCCGATAACGACTACTGTTCGTCCGTCTGTTGTATGTATGCCACCAAAGAAGCCATCATCGCCAAAGAGCATCTCGGCGAAGGCCTGCAATGCGACATCTTCTTCATGGACCTGCGCGCCTTCGGCAAGGGCTTCGAGCAGTATTACCACCGGGCGCAAGAGCTAGGGGTGCACTATATCCGTTCTCGCGTGCCGAAAATCGAGGAAGTCCCTGGCACGCGGAACCTGATCGTCCAGTATCTCGGCGAGAACGATAAGAAGCTCTTCCAGGAATACGACTTGGTCGTCCTGTCGGTGGGCATGCAGCCACCCAAAGATGTCAAAGTGCTGGCCGAACGTTTCGGCGTGGCGCTGAACACGTTCAACTTCTGTGGGACCTCGACATTCCGTCCCGCAGAATCCTCGCGGGAAGGAATCTTTGTGGCCGGACCGTTTGCCGAGCCGAAGGATATTCCGGAAACTGTCATGCAGGCCTCTGCGGCAGCCACCCAGGTGCTCTCGCTCTTGCGGGAAGCCCGCGGCACGTTGATCACTCCCAAAGTTTATCCGCCCGAAAAAGATGTGAAGGGAGAAGAGCCTCGCATCGGAGTCTTTGTCTGCCACTGCGGGACCAACATCGCCGGCGTAGTCAATGTCCCGGACATTGTCGAATATGCGAAGACCCTGCCCAACGTCGTGTACGCGGAGAACAATCTTTATACCTGTTCCAACGATACCCAGGACCGCATCAAGGAGCAGATTGCCGAACACAATCTGAATCGGGTGGTGGTGGCCTCCTGCACCCCGCGAACGCACGAGCCGCTGTTCCGTAACACTCTGGCAGAGGCCGGACTCAATCCTTATCTGTTTGAGATGGCCAACATCCGCGACCAGTGCTCCTGGGTGCACATGCACGAACCGGAGAAGGCCACCCAGAAATCCAAAGACCTGGTCCGGATGGCGCTGGCCAAGTCCCGGCTATTGCAGCCGCTCCACCGGCAAACGGTCAGGGTGGAAAAGTCTGCCCTGGTTATCGGCGGAGGGTTGTCAGGCATGACCGCCGCGCTGGCGCTGGCACGCCAGGGCTTTGATGTCTATCTGGTGGAGAAGGAGAATGAGCTAGGCGGAAGTCTGCGCCATACCTACTACTTACTCAGTGGAGAAAATCCGCAGGACGAATTAGCGCGTCTGCGCGACGAGATCGCACAGAACACCAGAATCCATCTATTTACCGGCGCTGCCATCGAAAAGATTGACGGCACGATTGGCAACTTCAAGACAACGATCTCAGCCGGCGGCGCGACCACCGAAATAACCCACGGAGTCGTAATCGTGGCCACGGGTGCGAAGCAGTACCAGCCCAAAGAGTATCTGTATGGACAGGACGACAGCGTCATCACGCAGCGTGAACTCGAAGCACGCCTCGCTTCCGGTAATGGCTTCCTGGCGAGGGAAGGCAATCGGCCCGCAAAGACCGCCGTCGCAAAGACCGTCGTCATGATCCAGTGCGTGGGCTCACGAGATGCCGACCACCCCTACTGTTCTCGCGTGTGCTGCGCCGAGGCCATCAAGAATGCCCTGAAGATCAAGGCGCTCTCGCCGCAGACGCATGTGTACGTCCTCTACCGCGACATCAGGACCTACGGCTTCAAGGAGAGTTATTACACCAAGGCGCGCCAGCAAGGCGTCGTGTTTGTGCGGTACGACGAAAGCCAGAAGCCCGAGGTGTCGCGAAACGGCAAAGGACTTCAGGTCGCCGTCTGCGACCAGACCCTCGGGATGCCGATAACGATCTCGGCTGACCTGGTGGTTCTGTCCGCCGGCATTCATCCGCATGAAGACAACCGGAAGATCGCGCAGTTCCTCAAGGTTCCGCTCAACAGTGAGGGATTCTTCCTCGAAGCCCACATGAAACTGCGTCCCGTCGACTTCATGACCGACGGCGTCTTCCTGTGTGGCCTGGCGCATTCTCCCAAGAACATCGAGGAATCCATTCTCCAGGCCCAGGCAGCGTCCGCGCGAGCCGCATCCGTCCTCGTTCAGGATAGCCTCGAACTGGGGGCGAATATCTCGCAAGTGCTGGACGAGAGCTGCGACGGTTGCGCCTACTGCGTGGACACCTGCCCCTACAAAGCCATCACCATGCTCGAGTACATGTGGCAGGGATCGATCAAAAAAGTCGTCGAAACCGCCGACTCCACCTGCAAGGGCTGTGGCTGCTGCCAGGCTACCTGTCCCAAGAACGGCATATTCATCCGTGGATTTACCCTCGAGCAGATCGAGGCCCAGATCCATGCTGCTTTGGGAGTAGCGTAAATGGACGACACCTTTCAACCCTTGATCATCGCCCTCTGTTGCAACTGGTGCTCCTACGCCGGCGCGGACTTGGCGGGCGTTTCCCGGACCCAATACCCGCCCAGCATCCGCATCATCCGCGTCATGTGCTCGGGAATGGTGCATCCCAACTTGGTGATTGATGCCTTCACCAAGGGGGCAGACGGCGTCCTCATCTGCGGCTGCCATCCGGGAGATTGTCACTATCAGGATGGCAATCTCAAAACAGAAAAACGCGCGGATGCCATCAAGCTGATGCTCGCCGATTTCGGTATCGAGGAAGAGCGCTTTCGGCTGGAATGGGTTTCGGCGGCCGAAGGGCCGAGGTTCGCGCAGGTTGTGCGCGAATTCACCGAGCAAGTGCAGAAGCTCGGTGTCAGCCCCTACAGGTCCTAACCGAAGCTACTTGGCCGGCGGCAAGAGGTCCTCTTCCCACTTCTCCACGCCTGGCGGAACGAAGCCCTTGAGCAAGGCGACGAAAGCGTCGAGGGTTTTGCGAGCGTCGCCAATCAAGTAATAGAACGCTTCCCAGTTGTCACTATCCTCGCCGTCATGATTTGGAATCACGTATTGGAAGTGCCACGCCTCTTGCAGTTCGCGGTAGGAACTCGAGGCGCGAGTCTCCACGTTTTCCAAGTCCTTAGCCGATAGCTCTCCCTTTTGGCGCCGGGTCCGCCGCAAGAGCTTGCGTCGCATGATATCCGTGAGGAGTTCTTGCAGCGATACATTGCGCTCCGGCGCCTTTAAGTAACCGATCTCTTCCTTCGAAAGCGGGGAGAGAAAAATACTGAGTCGGTTAACCCCCACCAGGCGCGGGTGCTTCTGCAGTGTCCGCCCCACAATTGGACTCCCCTCGAAGAAGACATCGCCGCGTCGAAGGAAAGACTCGAGCTCCTGAACATCCAGCGCTTGTAGGTCATCACGCACCTCCAGTACGGCATACCGATTGTCCGTCCTTAACGCATCAACCTGAGCCCGCGTGCGAAAACGATAGTCGACGCCGTCGAGTTCGCCGGGACGGGGAGCGCGGCTGTTAACCAGCACTAGTTTCTGCAACTGAGTGTGCAGCTCCGGATAGAACTTGCCCAGCGACTTGTAGAGCGGACTCTTCCCGACACAGGAAGGCCCGCTGAGAATTACAAGACGTCCGGCCTCGTCAGGGCTCATTGTTTATTACCTCGGTTTACCACCTCGGGGGAACCGAACCGGCGGGTCGAGGTGACGCTTCCCGTGCGGGATTCCAAGTTGATTCGTCATCTGCGCGACGATTTCCGCGTAAAACAGGGCCGCAACCGTTCTCACGAACCCCACCCGGTTCGGCCTTTCGCACTGTTTCCGCAAAATTGTTGTGCTGGCTCACTCATGGAGGAGCGTTAAGGATAGCTATCGAAGCTCTCGTCGCCACGTCTACCGGTAGAAGTGTATATGGTAGTTGGCAGGGATCAGGCAGCTAACGACCAGGAGAACGATAATCAGAATCACAAGTTCCATATTGTTCCCCTCCCTCTCGATGATTGCAGAGTCGCCTTTCCCATCGCGGCGGCCATGTCCTTAGTCGCTCGGCGCTTCCGAGAGAACACACCGATTGCCTGCAAACTACAACTTCTTTATGAAACTCTGCGGAAGACAAGTCAAGAGAAAAAGAACGGAATTCGTCGATATTAGCGGAACACAAGACCTGCGTGAAGGTAAAGAAACTCCGCGAGTAGCTGAGCTACGCAGCGCTCGGGTTTCGAAGCAACGAACCATCCAAGCCACGTACCGCCGATTTCGCTGCCAACTCAAGCATACGATGCTTGACGTGACCGTCCTCGGTCAGATGTCCCCAAGCGGAATGCTTTTGCTTGCCCACCATCTGGTCGAGGGGGGGCCGCTTCTCGAAACAGGGATCAAACCGTTTGCAGAACTCGCATGCTTTTCCGGATTGAGAGTCGATGTAGCCTGGCAAGGGTCTATGTAAGTCCATATTGTTGTGCACTCACTAGGGCTGGTCTTTGTAAGCGGCACTAGCATACCTTACGCCCCGCAACCCATCAACTCCGCTAGTCACTCGGGATCGCCGACTGCTGTCTTCTAATCAGAGATGGCCCGCTTAGCTTGGGAGACAGCGGTGTACTGCTTTCTGTACTGACTCCCGCGAACCTCCTAATGATGCGAGAGCTGTGAAATGCCCTGATGCCGCCTTTTCAGCAAGTTCTGTGGGGTCAATGGCCTGCGGTTACCCCCGTTTAGTACCTAAGTTACTTTTTCGGAATTCCCATTGGGGTGACAATTTGTGTCAGTGCGAAAGCTTCCCGCTGATCCCCTCCGGAAATCAGCGCGCTTCGCATTGACCCCCGACTTCGCGGGAATACAGGAGAGATATGTCTCAGCGGCTGGGCGACCTGCTCGTCAAGGAAAAGGTCATCACCCCAGAGCAGTTGGAACAGGCGACCAAGCTCCAGAAGGAGTCTCACACCCGGCTCGCCTCCGCGCTGGTGAAGTTGGGCTTCCTCTCGGATGAGGATGTCACCAACTTTCTCTCGCGCCAGTACGGCGTGCCCGCCATCAATCTTTCTTATTTTGAAATCGACCCTGCCGTCGTCAAGCTGATTCCCTTCGAAACCGCGAAACGCTATCAGATTTTACCGCTCAGCCGCGTCGGCGCTTCGCTCACCATCGCCATGGTGGATCCCACCAACGTCTTTGCCATGGACGATATCAAGTTCATGACCGGCTTCAACATC